>JAABUH010001964.1_pt1 | contig 21013 bp, 30 predicted proteins | sample 5559121 | NCBI WGS metagenome assembly JAABUH01 (sample SAMN10711871, study PRJNA513364) | rock metagenome | isolation source: Antarctica rocks | place: Antarctica: Victoria Land, Battleship Promontory nord | collected 2015-12-28
CCCGCCGGCGCAAGGGCGCACGCTTTCAGGACCGAGCCCGGCTGCGCGCTGATTGACGGCCAGCTGACCAGGCCGCCCACGTAGTAGCGCGAGGTGTTGGTGGCGGCGCCGCGCAGCGCATAGTTGTAGATGATCATGTCGCGCAGCTCGAGCGTGCCGTTCGCGCCGATGATGATCACCCACTTCAGGCCCTGGAAGTCGACGGCGGTGGGGTTGCCGTTCACTGCGCGCAAGGCAGGGAGCGCTCCCGGGCTGAGCGGCAGCATGGCGCGCCGCAGCCCGTCCTTGCCAGACACGCGCAAGCAGGCGCAGCAAGGATGCCGGCGCCCGCATGTGCCAGCGGCCGCGGCAGCAGAGCACCTCAGCATGCCAGGCCGGGGCCTCACCCGAGCGTACGGTCACATAGCGGTTCTTCACTATCACGGGTGTGTCCCAGTCCACGGCGTTCAGCAGCAGCTTGCCGCCGCCGATCTGCGCACCCCGCCGCCGCCTGGTCAGTGGCGGCCCGGCGCGGGCGGCGGGTGCACGCTGCAGTCGCGCGCAGGGGTCACTCACGTTCTGGCCGCTGGGATCGAGGATGACATTGCCAATCTGCGGGTTTCGCAGCGCGGTGGCCAGGTCCGAGGAGTTTGATACGACCGCCAGCCCCCCGCCACCTGCGGCTCCAGCACAATCGCTCGTTGCTGGCGCTGGCGTCAGCAGGGCCGCGTGCGGCGAGCTCCGCCCAGGCGACACGCAGTTTGCCGGGGCGCCAATACAACAGCGGCCGCCTGTTGAGGCCCGGCGCAGGCGTGGCACCTTGCGCGTGAGCTGGCCGCACGCCAGCGCCCAGAGCGAGGGCCGCCAACAGCAGGCGCAGCAGCATATCCGCCATCAGCCGCGCGGCGCTCGTTCGGTCATGCTGCACCCCGACCAGCAGGGCACAGCCGCGTGCCCGCCGCCAGCTCAGCCTGCACGCCTCTGCCACGCGCGGCTCTGCCCAGATTTGGCTGCCTCAGCAAGGGTGCGCGCCGCGCGCATGCGTCAACCCCGGCCTACAGCCACCCAGAACCCCCCGCTTGCAGCTGTGCGCGCCAGGCCCGTTTGAATCAGCCCCAGATCGCGGGTCTGGGCCAACCGCGTTCGGTTCGGCCCACGTTTGGGCAGGCTTGGCTTTTGGCTCTTGACAGCCTCCTGAGATCAGGAATGACGCTGCGGAGGGAAATATCTATTGCGTCACTGGGGGGAGTCTGGTAAATTACTGCTGCAGCAGTACTGCAGTACTGGCGCGGGTTACAACAGAGAGTGTACTCGACTACGCAAGCAGCAACAGCCAGCTTGCGGCATTCCTAACCCGCCCCAGCGCAGTAGTGCTCAGTCGCGGGCAGACCGCGCACCAATGCTGGCAAACAAAGTGAAGTAAAGCGTACTTCGGCACACTGGAGCCAAACTGTGCAGTGTCTATGCAGCGCGTGGCGCAATGCGAGGCGCTGCGCGCGCCTCGCACGCCGCGCTGCCAGCCGCGGCGGGCGCGCGTCAGCACATGAAGCATTTGTCTCGGATCCACTTGGTGGCCACCCACTTCTCGCCCTTGATGACGGGGCAGCCGCCGTGCAGCGCGCGCGCGTCCACCGAGCCATTGTGGTGCAGCGAGTAGAACAGCAGCGCGTCGCCGCGCCGCGGTTTGTACTGCACGGCAGCATCGGCAGCATCACGTCAACGGCAGAGCACGGCGGACAGGAAGGGGACAGCCGGTGCGCACGGTTGGCTGGCGCCACGGGCAGGCCCACGCAAGTATGTGCAGGAAAGCCCGATCTGCAAACAAGCGCGCCCCTGCCACGCGCGGCCAGGCACGCGGCTTGGCTGCACCCCGCTGCCCGGGCTCCGTCCTGCCACGCCCCGGCAGCCGCTCCCACACGCGCGCCCTAGCTCGAGCACAGCGGCGCGCGAGACCCGCCGACGACAGGGAACCGGGACAGAGGCCGCGCGCCTTGTAGCCCACGTCGCACGACTTGTAGTCGATGGACGGCTTGCGCGCCACGCCGTCCTCGCCCTCCAGCAGGAACACCGTCTCGCCGCCCTCCTCCACGTCCGACAGGTAGAACAGCACCGTCGCCATCTGCGCGCTGACCGCCCCGCCTCAGCCCTGCTTCCCCAGCGAGCTCCGACGCCCTGTGTGCGCACGCCTGCTTCAGCCTGTGTGCGCAGGCCACTTAGCTGTCTCGCGTACAGGCCAAGTTCAGCATGTCCTGCACTCGCCGCCCACTGTTCGGCAAGCCTCACCAGTCCCGCTCACCGTCCACAGCGCAGGACAGCTGGTGTGCCAAACCTTGCATGTCATGCACATGGGAGCGCTGTTAACTGCCACCCTTCTCCCTCAGAGTTTCTCAACATGAAAGAGCAAGCTAACACGCCCGCTTGCGCCCTGTGCGACTCGACGTGCTGGAGACTGAGGCTGGCGCAGCACGGCTTGGCTACGCAGCCTGCTGCAGGGCTGGTAGGCGCACCCGCTGGCTGGGCTGCGGCCCATACGACTCCGGCTCGAAGATGTCATAGTGGCTGTCGTAGTGCTGCCCGGACTCGTACCGCAGCACGTTGAAGGGCTGCGCCCCGAGCACACGCCGCTCATGTTCACGTTTGCTTGACAACATGCCACACAGGGAGGCGCCTCGCACAGCCGTGCGCTGCACCAAGTGTGCAACTTTTGCTCGGACACCGGTCCATGGTCATGGCTGTTCAGGGTGTGGGTTGCAGCAGGCCTCTGGCGCATGCCCACGTCAGCAAGGTCCCCGCGCCAGCAGTGTGGGGTGCGCGCCAGATAAGGCTATAACTGTCCACCGGAACACGCTCATGCCTGCATGCAGAGCACTGATGAGGCGCACACGGTCCCATCATGCAGAAAGGCGTGCAGGCGCGCCTCGCCGTGCGACACGGGCGTGCTCGTCAGCTGCGCGGCCTTCTCCTCCACCCAGGCGAGCACGCCGGCCGGGTCGTCGTACCGCGAGATGAACGTGCCCTGGCTCGTGCGCACGTCCCTGCGCGCGGCACCCGGGTACTGGGCACCTCCACGGCTGCGCATGCCCGCGCCTGCAGGGCAGCGGCCGCCTGCCGGCGCGCTCCCGCGCCCGCAGGCGCGTGGCCGCCGCGCGGAGCGCTGGAGACGCTGCCGTGCAAGCATGACCGTGACAGACTCCCGAGACGGGATGCGAGCTTGGCGAAGGCATACGCAGAGTGCAGGGGGCCTGTGAGCCCTGCAGAGGGGGCGTGCAGGTGGGGCGCGCCGGATTTTGTCCGCCGTGTCGGACTTGCGCAGCGCGAGCGACGACGGCCGCAGCCGCGCCTTGGCCATCTTGATGATGTGCTCGCAGCGCGCCTGGTCCAGGAAGCCCGGGTACAGCACCATCCTGGGGCCGTGCCACACGGTTAGGTTTACGGCCGGGTACAGCACCATCCCGGGCCGCGCCGCGCGGTTGTGAGGCCCGCCCAGGTGTAGTTGGTGCCGTGGCCCCTGGCCAGGTTGCCAAGAGGCATATGGCGCTCTGTCGCGCGCCCTGCCCTATTTCGCAACGCCGGCTTGGCCTTGCAGCAGCACAAGCTCCGCGCTGGCGCGAGGGGCAGCCGCCTTCAATCTAACACAGGCTGGAGCGCAGGCACGCTCACCAGCGCATGGCAAGACGCTCCTTGCGAGGAGATGCGCACTGCATTTCTATACATCGTGATACGGCTGCCTGTCCCTGACCGCACCAGGAAACTGCATAGGCATGCACCCAGACGAGGACCGGACGCACCTAGGATACCAGGACAGGATCTGGAAGGGCTGCGCGGTGTAGAAGTCATTCCCGGACCGCGCCGGCTCCACCGGCGGCGCGCGCAGGAACTGCTCCGTCTGCCGCGCGGCCTCGTCGAACGTGGCGAAGCGCGCCTGCGCGCCGCCGCGAGCCCTGCTCGCCAGGCGGCGTGCGCACTCTGCGCCGCAGAGTCTGCGGTGTGCCCCGCCACACAAGCAGGCCAGACAGACGGGTCCGGCTGCCGGGGCAGCCGGCACTTCAAAGCGGCGCCGCGCGCAAAGCTGCCACGAGCCCAGCAACGGCACAGCCAGCTGAGCGGGACGACTGGCAAATTCCATCGCACACGAAGGCCGCAGGACGCCGTGCGGGTCACCAGGGCTGGTGTGGCCGTGCCTGCGTGCTGAGCGCGGACGCGTTGGCGCCCGGCGCCCGCAGCGTGGCCGGCGCGCGCTGCTCTATGGCCCGCCTCCGCACCAGCCCGGCCTGCCTCCGGGCCGTGCTCGTGAACTGCGTGCCCCCGCCCGCGGATCAGGCCGCCAGGTCGACCACACCGAGCAGAAGCGCTCAGGGTGTGTGCGGCCGCGTGATTATTCAGCTGCTGCTCCAGCGCTTGCTCCAGCCCGCCAACCATAGGCGCAGGGGCTTCACACATACGCTGGCAGGAGTGCACAAGCTCGCGCCCACGCACAAGATCACGCTGCAAAGCTTGCACCAGCGGAGCGCGGCTCAGCGTGCGCCCGGCGCACCCCCGAGGGCGCCTCCGGCAGGCCCGGGATTGCGTCCAGGAAGCGTCCGCATATGAACGCGAGCGCGCACAGGCACAAGACTGCCGGAGTGGAGTAGCCGCGGCTCATGAACGCCTGCAGCGCATCTGCCGCGCCTCGGCCTAAGCTTCAGCCCTCGGGCGCACCCAGACCGCCTCGAGCGCCCGGCCCTCAGGCAAGTGATCCTGCAAGCGCTCTTGCGCGTATAGAAGACAGCTCCAAGTTATACACGGGGACAGCAGTGGCTGCGAGTGTCTTTCCAGCCTCTGCAAACGTGAACGCCTGCCTCTGTGGTGCGAGCACACTTGTTCGGCAAGGAGACAACCTACACCTGCTTTGCTTTTGAAGCGCTGCTGTGCTGGCGTTCATGCAATCTCACTCGATTCAGCAAATAGCACCAGGCCTGGCTGTGGACGTCGGACTGGAAGAGCTCACGGCGTTGAGACGAATCAGCTCTTGCGCCTTGCAAGTTTGGTGCCAAACTGCTTAGCTTAACGTGGTATGTGATTATGAGGGCGTTGTGGCACCTCAAAGTTCGTCACGCGTGCGCAGCTCTGCCCCAACCACAGCGACCTTGGCTGTGCAGAGACGGCCATGGGCGCATGCGTTCGTCTGCGGCGGTCGCTGCGGCAGCCCCGCAGTTGCTGTATGCAGAAAGCGCGGCGCCGAAACACGACAACCCCATTCACCCAGAGTGTGCGGCGCGCGGGAGGGCGATCATTGAGGCGCTTTCCACGGCTGGCCTAGATGCGCAAGCCCTGCCCGGGCAGGTGCGCTGGCCCGTCATACGACTCTCTCGTGCCTAGGCTCGTGCTCTGCGGGTTTGTGCACGCCTCCGAGAACGGCGATGGAGCAGGGCAGCCAGGCCCCGCGCCTCCCTTGTCAGCGGCACTGCCCCCGACTCTTAAGCACATACCTTGCAGTGGCAACGCCACACGTCGGGAACACACATACTGCATAGGTTCAGGGCGCACAGCTGCAGCGCTTGCAAGTCCACTCCTCGCAGGCTGGCACTTGTGCCGGCCAATTAGAATCAATGGATGCAATAGGCAAGGAAGCCTGGGAGCGCGCAGGTGGCGCGCCTGGAGGGCTTCGCCGCGGCGCGCCTGGAGGACGTCTGCCTGGTGCACAGCCGCCAGTACGTGCTGGCGCTGCAGGCGCAGCTGGGCCGCCGCGGCGGCCTGTCGCAGCTCGACGCGGACACCTACGCGACGCCCTCCACTTTCGATGACTCGCTGCGCGTGCGCCCTGTCTCGCGCACCGCACAACGCGCCATGCAGCCTTGCATGATCTCTGCAGATGCACCTGCATGGCCCTGGCGCCTGCCTCCGCCGCCCCGCGCCCCGGTTCCCGCCCCTTGATGCCTTCTGCCTGAAGGCCGACAGGCGTGTGCGCCGCCACGCATGCCGCTCCTGCTCCGGGCCTGGCCGCGCTGCGCTGCGCTGCGCTGGTCATGGCTCGCCACGCTCTGCATCTGATGTCGCTGTGTGAAAGCGGCGCCCGTTGCGGGGCCTGCGGCAGGCCGCGGGCGCGGCGATGGCGCTGGTAGACGCGGTCGTGGCGGGCGCCTCCCCGCAGCGCCCGGCGCCCGCAGGCTTCGCCATCTGCCGGCCGCCCGGTGCGCGCGCGCGCGCGCGGCCTTGGATGCTGCAAGGCATGGCGGCACAGGAGCCGCTAACAGGCTGTGCTGGCGGCTGGCCGTCTGCTGGCCGCCTAGCTTGGGCCACCCGGCGCGGCCAAGCCCACGGCTCTAAACGCCGTCAGCCGCGCTCACACAGGAGGCGCCTGGCCTGTGGCAGGCTGTGTTGCAGCCGGGCATGCCCTGCCGGTGTGCATGCATGGGGGCCCGCGGGCGGGCTCGTGAGGAACGTCGCACGAGCCTGCTGTGCTGTCAGCCTGGCGGCCGTGCACGGAGGGGCTCGAGGCGTGTTTGCGTTGGCCTGTTGCCACAAGCGGCATGCTGGGCCTGGGCTGTGCTGACGCTCGCGCGCCGCCAAATCAAGCAAGAATCCACGCCCTGGGCAGGCACCGGGGCAGGCACCGGCGACTTTGTACTGCAGCGGCAAGTGACACAAAGCTGCTGCGCACTGCCGACGGCAAGCGCGCAGGGCACCACGCAGTGGCGGCCGGCCCCATGGGCTTCTGCGTGTTTGGCACCGTCGCGATCGCGGCGCGCCACGCCCAGCGCTTCCACGGCCTGAAGAAGGTGCGGGGCGGGGCCGGTGCGTGCGCGGATGCTGAACCCGCGGACAGGGCCTGCCCCGTCCGGTGAGCAGCGCTGTCAGCTGCGGCGCGGCTGCCACACACGCAGACGTGGCGTTCCACGCGCGGGCGGCATTGTTGACCTGCGAGGCCTGGGGAAGTGCAAGGCCCAGCCGCTTTGCGCCAGCCGTGCTCTGCTGCGGTGGGGGCTGGGTCACGGCCACCGCGCAGCGCTCACGGGGTTCCGGGCGACGCGCAGGTCTTCATCCTGGACTATGATGTGCACCACGGCAATGTGCGCCCTGCTCACGGCACGACAAGCCGGAGCCACCTCAGCCACCTCAGCCCCTCGGACACATGCTGCCATAATGAAACCTCTCCCACGTGCGGCCGACATGCATTTGTGCACGTTTTCTGCTTCCTGGCTGTGCCACCCCTGCCATGCCTGTCAAGTCGCCATTGCCACCGGCCATCTGCTATCTTAGCCGTTCTTAGCCCTCTGCATGTATCTATCTGCGACAAAAAGATGGGTCTGAGCGCGGGGCCTCGCACCCATGTGTGAGCGTCAAGCCAGGGCGCCCGTCGCAGAGCGCAGACAGCACAGCCCGCGCGCGCGCCAGGGCACCAACGACCTCTTCTTCGACGACCCGTCGGTCATGTTTGTCAGCGTGCACCAGGCCGGCAGCTGGCCGTTCACGGGCGCCGTGCGCGAGGCGGGCGCCGCGGACGGCGAAGGCTTCACCATCAACCTGCCCGTGCCAGGCGCGCGCGGCCGCGCACCCACAGCCGCCTGCAGTGCAGCATGCGGCCCGTCCGCTTGGCGCGCCGCCCACACGGGTGGCGAGGTCGGGTCTGTCTGAGCCGGCGCGCCGGGCAGCACGCATAGCAAGGGCGTGCGGGTGGCGCTCTGCCGCGCACCGTGTGTCAGGCAGCCGCGCGCGCGCGCAGGGGACTCGGGCGACGCGGCGATGGCGGCCGCCTTTGATGAGGTCATCGGCCCGGCCGCCGAGCGCTTCCAGCCGAACATCATCCTGGCGCGCTCCCCGCCCGCCCGCGCGCCCGCCCGCGCCGCGCCTGTCGCGTGCACCGAGCCCGCAGCAGCAGCCGACGGCCGTTGCAGGCCCGAGCTGCGACGCAGCCGGGCAACATGCCGCCGGCACGCAGCCTGCGCGGCTCGAGGGCGGCGGAGCACCCGCGCGCGTCCGGGCCGTGCTGTAGCACCGCCATGCATGAGAGCAGTTCTATGAAACCCTTTGAGCTCATGCCGGTCCGCCGTGGGCGCTGCGCGCGCAGGTCTCCGCAGGCTACGACGCGCACTGGCGCGACCCGCTGGCGGGGCTGCAGATGCGCAACAGCACCTACCACCGCCTGGCCTGCCAGCTGAAGGCCCTCGCGGACCGCCTGTGCGGTGCGCGCAGTTGCCGCGACAGCTGTGCTGCTGCCGCGCACAGCAGGGGCCGGCGCGGTGCGGGCCATGCGCAGGCGCCGGGCGTGCGGCGCGCAGGCGGGCGGCTGGTTTTCATGCTGGAGGGCGGGTACGACCTGAAGGCGCTGGGCGAGTCGGTGGCGGAGACGTTCCGCGGGCTGCTGGGCCAGGTATGTGGGCGGGCCCGCCTCCGCGCTGCTGACCCCCCTTAGGGTCCGGGCCGCGCGCTGCTTAGGGCATGGGCAGAGATGTTTTGCGGGCTGCTGGGCCAGGTGCGTGTGGGGGGCCGCCTCCGCGCTGCTGACCCTCCTTGGGTCTGGGGCGCGCGCTGCTTAGTGTGTGGGCGGAGACATTTTGCGAGCTGCTGGGCCAGGTGTGGCGGGGGGGGGCCGCCTCCGCGTCGCTGACCTTCCTTAGGGTCCGGGCTGCGCGCTGCGCAGAGCATGGGCATGCTGTCTGGTCTTGCGAGCGCAACGCATGCTCACCGCGGACGCGCGGAACCCGAGCAGCCCATTGGCCCGTGCCTCTTGCAGGCAGTGCAGGGCGGCGCCGGGCCGCCCGGACTGCATACGCGCCGTCACGCAGAGCTGGGGCCACCATGCAGTGTATGCAGTCTGGGCCTGATTTTTTATTTATTTATTTTTTCCTTTACAACACAGCCCCATGCATGGTGTACCCAACGGCACGCTGTGCCCGGCTGCGGCAGGCCTCCGTGGACGGCTTCAACGCAGACCTCTTACGCGACGAGCCCGCCGAGAAAGTGCGAGCGGTCCTGAGGGAGGCGCGCCTTGTGCATTCCTTGTAACAAGGCAGGTGCAGGCGTATGCCCGGGTTGTCATGTTCATGCATTAGGCCTCGGTTATTATGTAATGAGTTTGTGCTTCGATGGTTCGTGGTGCAAGTCTGTGGCTTCTTCGGTGTTCACATCCGGCTCACCTCAGAGCTTTGTCGCAGCAGGGCATAGCTTTACACATGCAAGCGGCCGGGCATGCACTCGGTGCGCACTCCAACAGTCACAACGGGACGGTGACACAGGTTACACACTCTGAAAGACAAACACATACTTCAGGCCCACATAATTGGCGGGCCAATCACTTCCATGCCCAGAATAGGTAAGCAAGGTACTTCAAATGTTTGCAATATATTTATTGTTCGGCATAGACGCCCACCGATACTGCGGTATATTTGTGCAAAAATGTGCATGCATGTTCATGCAGAAACCCGCAGGCCCATCGCTCAACAGCGCTGCGCACAAGTCTCTGATAGAGACTAACCTCCCAGAACCATCCTGGTCCTGGCGCGGCACGGACCCTACACAAATAGGTGACAGAAATGCAAAGCGGACCGTTGATGTGCAAACGCCCTTCTGCATCTCTGCAGGCACAGGCAGGGCAGTCTGGTGTCAGTAGTGCAGACCAAACCAAGCCCGACAAATGCACGCTGGGCGCCTCCCATAGAGCAACGCTGCCACTATAGCCCTCACACAGGCTGACCGGCATGCCAAGCAGGAGGCGTCCTAGGGAATGACCCGCCCCAGGCGCAGATCAGAGGGCGCTGAAACAGCAGACTACAGAAGAAAAGACTGGGTCGGTGGGATAACATGGGGCTCGTTTCGGGCAGGACATAGCCAATGACGGGGCTCAACGCTGCAGTACCAACTGGAAAGCATCACCCTGCACACCCTGCCTCGCACTCAGCTCCCCCTATTTCGCTTTCAACGAGGGTGCGCCTGCGCTCTGCTGGCGCCGCGACTGTGCAAGCGCTCCACACATGTGCCGGGCGTGCAGCGGCGGCTGCCTCGCAGCCGGTGCAGGGCTGCGAGAGCAGTGCTGCTCCTGGCGGAATGCTGTGCGCCGTCGGCCAACCCCCGCCGCCACCCTAGAAGCACGCCCACATGCAGCACAGCAACATGCGCATTGGCGCAGAGGCATGGGCGGCCACTCTGTGAACCACGCTGCGCTTTTCCCCCACAGCGCGCAGCTCACAGACCCTCTGCTTATCGGGATACTGGGGCGCCATGGAGGGGCGGGCGGCGCCTGCACGCGTCACCCGGACACCCGCAGCGCGCGCGGGCGCGGCACGGCATCGGCGCACTTCACGACGCCCAGCCCGGAGCGGCAGTCGCCCAGCGCAGCCAGCACCTGCCGCGCGCGCGCCACGGCATCGCACATACCGATGCAAGCACGCCCTGTCACGCTCTGTTGTCGCCACATATGAGGCGCCCATGCTGAAGGCAGGCTGCTGCCAAGCCCGCAAAACATCCGAGGTGTCAGAGCGCGCCGTGCATCCTGGCAGGCCTGGCGTTTGAGGACGCATGCGCATGCCATGGCCCCCCAGGGAGCGGCTGCAGGCACAAGCAGGCATGCTGACGCCCTGCCCCACAGCTGGCAGGCGCAGCTTGACTGCGCATGCCCGCGCACTCAGGCTGACCTGTCACAAGCGGCGCAGAGACCAGCAGCACACAAACCGTGCGGTGCGCAGCACCGCACGCATGTCCCGGTGGCCCCCCGGACATGCCAACGCATCGCAACAAGGTGCCACGCGCCCGCTCGCTTGTGTTCGCCGGGAACTTGCGCGCGAAGAGCGGGCACTCGGGCGGCAGCAGGCGCAGCGACCACGCCATCTCCGCGTCGCACGGCCGCCGGTCCGCCGGCGCGCCCGCGCGCACAAACAGCCGCTCCGCCAGCCTGTGCCAGCGGCTGCCAATCAGTAGAGACCCACACCGTGCAGGCTGTGCCTTTAGCGGAGTCGAGGCTGTGACGACTTTGTGTGCACTACGTGTGACACACAACGTGCAGCAGCATGACGCAGCTGTAAGCGCCTGTGATAGTCGCGTGGGCGCCACTAGCACACGTGCGGCGTACAGGCTGGTAACCAGATACCCGCCAGGCAACGTACACCCGTGACAGCAGCGGCCCGCATCGCGGTGGCGGCGCCGGCGCGGCACGCGCAGGGGTACCCCAAACATGTGCTGTGCTGCAGGTTGCCAGGTGGGGCATGCGATCACGCGCCACTTCTGACGGTCAGCAAGGGAAAACACCCCGCGCTACATCCCACTCTGACACGCTGCCGCCCCAGCTTCCGAGATCACGCAATTACGGGGCATGGCGCAGCGCACATGATGGCGGCCGCCGCGTCGCACTGGCGCGGCCGGCGCAGCGCGCGCAGGCGCGCGGGCGTGACCTCGTGCGGCAGGAACTCGCGCGGGTGCGGGCCGCCCTTGGGCGGGAACTCCACGTGACACAGGCGCCCGGCGCAGTCGGTCTCCGCCGCCCGCCCCGCCAGCGCCAGCACGATCGCCAACTGGTGCTCGTCGGAGTAGCAGCTGTACGGCCTGCGCGCGCGCGCCAGTGCCGCGCGCCTCGGCGGCGCGCACAGACCAGTGTGCAAAGATAAGCCAGCCCCAGCCAGCCCCAGTGTGATTGCCAGCTAGTCTCATCGAGGAGCGCAGCTGCACGGCCTGCGCGCGCGCGCCAGCTCCGTGCTTTCCGGCGGCACGCAGGCCAGCGGTGCCAGCACTGGCCACAGCAGGCCAGCCTCAAGAGGGCCGGGCGGCTCGCGTGCGGCGCGGTCGTGCCTCAAGTGGCGCACCGCCAACGCGAGCACGCTGGCTGGCTGGCGCAGTCGCTGTATGAAGCAGGGCACTGCCCGCCTGTACATGTTTCTGTGACCTACCCAAGTGCACATCAGCCCATGAGAGCACAGCTTAGCACAGGATGGGTGCGAAGCAAGCGCTGGAGCAGAGGCACCACAGTGACGACAAGCTTCACCCGCGCAGGCAGCAGAGCGGCTCCCTTACGCAGGCCCCGCCAGCGAAGACCGCGCTCTGTGCCAGTACCCAGCGATGCATGGCGGGGCCGGCGCCGCGCCGCACCCCTTCAGCTCGTCGTCCCAGCCGCGGTCGTAGCAGACGCGGCGGAACACCGCATCAACGACCGTGTCCTCTAAGAACAGGCGCGCGTGCTGGCGCGTGACCGCAAACCACTGGCTGGACTTGCGCCATGCGCGCGGCGAGAAGCTAGGCCAGCCGCGCGCCATGGCCGGGTGCCGCCGCCATTCGCTCATGTCCCGCTTCGGCTGCATGCGCGGCGCGCGTCGTCATGCACGGGTGCTGCAGGACATCATTGTGCGTACTTGAGCCAAAGCAGGCGCCGCCTGCTGGCCTCGATGCAGTTACCCAGCAAGCACGTCGAGGGACGCGCAGAGCTGTCTGGGCGGGCGGGCCCGACCAGCTCGTGTGACCTCTGAAACAAGCATGTCCCTGAGAGAAAGCAGCACAAGCTATGTGGGCAGCCCTGCAAAATGCACTGCGCCCGACTCAACAAAGAGCGCATGCATGCGTCTGGCGCGGATCGGCGGCCGAGCAGCTGGCGCGCCCGGCGTCGCAGGTGAAGCGCAGTGCCGCTCTCGCTTAGAGCCGGGCCTCCTCCCGCCACAACACCGACAAGCGACACGCTGCAGCCCGCGGGGCAGCCGGGGCGCCAGGCGCCGCGCCCGATCCGGGGCGCACCGTGTGCAGGCACGCGTCCACGCGCGAGCGCAGCTCCGAGATGAGCTGCTGGTACACGAGCGCGGGCGGGTAGAGCGGGATGTCGGCCTCACTCAGCAGCGCCAGCTTCGCGTTGGCCGGGTCGCCCAGCGCGGCGCGCAGCAGCGCCTTGGACGCGTCCACCAGCGCGTGGCCGCCCCAGGTCGCGTTCAGGTGCGCGGGCACCTCGCGCCCGTGGAACAGCGAGCCGCGCGGGAAGCCTGCGCGCGCGCGGCGCGAAGCCTCGGGCGTCCTGGGCCGGCGCGGCCAGCGAGGGCGCCGCTCTTCAGCCACTGCCTGCCCTCGCGTGTTGCGGCCGCGCACGCGCAGCCTCAGGCAGCGCTGTGCCCGCGGTGCCTGCCGGTGCAGGGCCCCCCGGTCATGTCGGTGTATGCTGGCGCCGACTCGCGCCCATGACAGCGAGCGATCAGGTCGCCCGGCGGACGCCACGGCGAATACAGCCCTCCCTGCAGCATGTTTGGCAGCAGCCTGGGAGTCTGCTGGACCGCAGTGTTGAGGCAGGGCTGCACGGGCAGGCATACTGCAGCTCTGACACTGTAGATGCGCATGCCCCCAGCATCCAGGGAGCCCGGCCGTGCCTGCAAAGTCTGGCGGCGTGTGCACGTACACGGAGAACATGTGCTGGTTGCCGATCGCGCTGGGCGCCGCGGGGTCCGCGCGGCAGGCCGATGCAACGTCCGCATACGCGCGCGCGGAGCAGCCGCCCGCGCGCAGCGCGCTCAGGGGCACCTCCCCGCCCGCCGCCTCAAACCACAGCGCCCACGCGGCCTCATGCGGCATCGAGCCGCGCGTCAGCAGCAGCAGCGCGACCTTGGGCACGCCCGTGGCCGCCGCGCAGCGCGCCTGCGGCGCGGCGGGGGCGAGCGTTACCGCTGTGCTCCCGCATGCCGGGCACCGCCGCCGGATGCACTCTCCCTGGTCACCCCGCCCGCCAGCGGCAGCGAGCGCGGTGCTTGACAAGCGAGCGCCGGCAGCCCACCCGGCAAAGCAGGAGGCAGACGCAGCCTGTCGATCTGACAGATGTCAACGGTCCCAGCACACGCCCACAATAGGCCTGATGCGCTGCAATAACGTGCAGGGAGCTGGTCACAAGCTGCAGCGCTGCAGCGCCCTGCGTGCACGCCCCTCCCTGCGCACACGCCCCTGCACGGCAGGTGGGCGGAGCCGTAGGTAGGCAGAACGCGACGGCGGAGCCGGCCGGCGCGAAACGGCAGGCCCGAAGCTTTGCTGGAGCCGTGCCGCGGCGCGCCTGCACGCTGCCGGGCGCGGCGGCGGGCAGCGAGGACCGCGCGATGGCGGCGTGCGCCGCGCGGCCGGCCTCGCCGCCGGCGCGCCGGCGCAGCAGCGCGACGCCGCCGGCGTACATGCCGCCGCTCACCAGCAGCGCGGCGAGCAGCAGCAGGCCCCAGCTGTGCCGACGCGCCCAGGCCGCCGCCTGCCGCGCCAGCGCCAGCACCTGCGCCGGCGCCACGCAAGTCAACCCTAACCCTAACCGCCCCGCCGCGCCTGCATAGGCGCGCGTCCGCTGCGCTGTCTGCGCAGCCGCGCCAGCGCCAGCACCTGCGCCGGCGCCGCTGCCGCTCAAGCGCTGTCCGGTTGCAGCAGCGAGGCAGCCCCAGCCTCGACGGTCCGCCGTCGCTTGCACCAGGTGCGAGCTGAGGGCGGGGCGTCAGGCGCCGGTCGCCCGTCCGCTCCCAGGCCGCGGCCGGCTCTGCGGCCACCCACATGCAGGCACCGTACGCATCTCAGGCGAGCCGTGCAACCAGCCCTGATACGGCCAGGAGAACGGGCGAGGGCGCCTGCGGGCAGGGCCCCGAGCGCGCTGCGCCTAAGTCGCGGCCAGCCCCGCCAGCGAGCCGGCGGCTGTGAGCTTGCCGCTGGTGGAGCAGAGCGGGCGGGCGGTGTGCAGCACGCCAAGCAGCGCAGCTCGCGTGGTGCTCGGTGCGGCGCTGCCAGCTGTCCTTCGCCCCAAGTGCGCCGGAAAGCGCAAAGAGGCAGGGAGCTGCGCGCAGAGCTGAGCTCTCCTCCTCTCCCCTACCCTCGTCTCCTCTGACACCTCTGTGCCCCACGTTTCCCACGCCCAGTGACTGGCTGCCCCACACCTGTGACAGGTAGGCCGCTTCGCCGCTGCGCCTGCGTCGTAGGCGGCGCCGCTGCTCCCGTGCGCTCTCCCCGCCTTGCGGAGAGCCGCTCCAAGGCCGCGCCGCCATCCCCGGGCTCTTGGTGCTGGTCCCGGCCTTCCCCGCGGACCGCGGCCCGGTCCAGGCCTGCTCCTCATCCGGGTCGCGCATCCAGCGCACGCGGCGTCACGGCTGGACGACAGGCTGCTGGGTGCGACGCACGCAGCCGGCGCCCCACGACGGTGACCGTAGGAGCGGCCGCGCGGTGCTCTGCAGCCACTGCTCCCGTCCGCTGCCAGTGCCGACACCGTGCGCCCCCTGCCATGACCGGGGATATAAGGCATATGACCAGCTATGCAACAGGGCTTGCCGCGCGGCTGTGCCTCTCAGAATGCCTGCTGTAGCTAGATCTGAATATTCTGGCTATGTTTACTAGCCGCAAACTTTGGCTGCTACTGCAAGTTGCAATGCACGAGCACGCACGCAAACCCACGCAGCGTTGACGTGCAGTCTTGGATACACACGCGTTGGCCGAGAGAGCGGGCTCACCTGTTGACCTGCGAGTAGCTTGCGTTCAGCAAGGCCCAGTGGCCAGAGGCGGTCCGAGCCACTTGCTGCACTGGCACCGCACTGCACTCCTCCAGCCCAATGCTTGCTTTCTCGCCTCTTGTTCGAGATATGGCCAGTCCGGTGAGGTCAGCGAGCGGGAGCACTCCTGCCGCCCTGCCAAGGGTTGGCATCTTGCTTGCGCTCTGCCAGGTACGATCTGCGGGGGCGAAGACACCAAGACATCCCACATATTGCACAATCAGGAGGTATACCTGCACACGTATGCAGGCGTCTGGCACGTGTCCTTAGCCGCGCTGTGCGCCCAGCTGCATTTGCATTCAGCCAATTGCAGCGGGGCCGGGGAGGACAGCAATGCAGGGCTGCAGCAGGCCAATGCAACACAGCCGCGTGCTGCTGCGACACTCAACGCTCGCCGCCGGGCCCCGCCTAGGTGTGCAGCCTGAAAGCGTGCCGCATTACTCCCTTGTGCAAAGCGCTCGATGTGCTGCTTGTGCTGCTGTGTTGCTCAAACTCGCCAGCCCTGCGCAACAGTCTGTTGGCGTGCCTGCCACTCTGTGTCCAGCACCCACAGTGACCCGTCTAGGTGCATTGCCGGACAGGTGTGTACGTTTCCTGCAGCACAGAGGCCGCAAGCTCTGCTTGCATACCCTGAGCACTCGGCGTGTGCGCTGGCAGGAGCACTGCGGCGCTTGGCGCGCCCGCGGGCGGCTGCAGGCGGGCTGGTGCGGCCTATGGCCGCGAGCGACAGCGGAGACGGGTCTGATACGGGTGGCCCCGTGCGGTACCCAGACGTGTACGGAGGCCGCAGCTATGCGGACCCGGTCGGCGGCCTCACCGGCAGCGCAGGCGCGGCCAGCGCCAGGGCTGCTGACCGAGAGGAGCTGGAGGCGGGCGCGAGGCAGGAGTCCGACGTCTTCGCGGACACGTACCAGGTGCGGGCTCACCTCCTTTGTACTAACTAATTATAATCAAGCGTGCGGCGCTGCCCGTTGGACTGAGTGCTCAGTGTGCAGCCAAATGTCTTGGTCTTTGGCCCAACCTTATGAGGCTTTGTCCTGTATCAGTCAGCAGGTATCACATGCAGAACCAGCAGACTTGCAGTCTCACAGAGGACAACCTGTCTCAAGCGCAAAGCTGGCTTATTTCCCTGTGCCGCCTGTGCAAGGCATGTTCGACTTGCGCGCTGAGCAGAGCCAGCATGCTGAAGTCCTGACATGGCCAAACACAGCGAGGTGTGCAACAGCCATGCGCGCATGGGGGCTGGTAGGTGGGTAGCGATGGCTCCTCGCCCATGCAACATCGCCTTGGGCAACCCATCAAGCGGCACAGTCGATCGGGCAACACGTCTCCTAGAAAGAGCCCCCTGAGCATGTCGGCTGTGTGGGTGCAGGGAGTGGAGCCGAGCGGCTTCAACCCGCAGCGCTACTTTGCGGAGAATCGCTGGGCGCGCAACGCGGCGGTCGGCGCAGGCGCCTTCTTTGCCATCACGCTCGCGGTCACGCTCGCGCGCGTCGCGAAGCGCTACAACTCGCCGACGTCCAAGCGGCGGCGCACCGTCGACATGAACAAGGCAGGGCTCCTGCTCGCCGCCGCTGCAAATGCTGCTGTCCTGTAGTTTCACGGCAGCGTGGATCCGCAACACCATCAAGCATGTTGGATGTTGTGTCGCCTGCACCCCGCCCCTCTGCGCGCCCTGCACGGGTCATGCGGCTGCAAAATTGATGGTGAAAAGCAGCGAGTGTCGAGCTGCCCGTGCAAGGCTTCAGGCACTTGGGATGTGGGTGCGCGTCCAGGCGGTGGTGGAGGAGCTGGACGAGTACCTGCCCGCACGCAGGAGCGAGCTCACGTCAGGTGCGGCCCCGGCCGCTTCTCTATTTGCATTGATGTTTCTCGCCCTCGCGCATTGGGCATACCTGCTCAGTGCTGCATAGTAGCATGGTTGATTTGTGTGCATCCTCAGAATCGGTGCGGAAGTGCTATGTCAATCTGTATGATGTTAGATGCCTCACAGCAGGCTGTGCTCGCATTGCCCTGTGCCTCTATAATAGCAGTGTCAAGCAAGGTAGCGCGCCATGCAGGGGTACTGCGCGCGCTGCGCGCGCGCAGCGGGTTCAGCAACGTCGAGGTCTTCCGCAAGTACCTGGTGCGGCCTGCTGTCAGCTTGCCACACTGCCTGCTGCCTCCCACACATACCGCTGCCAAGTGTGTGGCTCAATGCATGCCAGCCTCCGTTTCAAGGCAACGCTTCGCGCCACCGGCATGCTTGCAGTCACCCCGCGCGCCTCGCCACACAGGTCGCAACCCCTGCATCGCCTGCCTCCCCTGGCAGCCCGTTGCGCAGGCCTGCTTTGTTGATGTGCGCTCTGCCGCGCGGCAGTGGTACCTGCTGCGCGAGCGCAAGTTTGACGATGACGCTGTCCAGGACCTGGTTGCGCTCAAGGCCGGCCTGGGCATGTCTGATGGCGAGGTGCGCAGTGATATGTCAGCCGTGCCATGTTCGAGTGACTGTGTCAATAGTTACAAGCAGAGCCATATCTCTGACTCTGATTGACAGTGACCTCCACTTACGCTGGTGCACGATTTCTCGACCTCAGCCGCTACACTAGGTGCTATGAGATGTGTTGGCATGGCATGATCTCGGACGTGTTCAGTTGCGGCTTGAATGCCAGTCCACTGCAAACGCAAGGTGCTGCCGGGCCCGACAGGTGGCCACGGCGTTGAAGGACCGCGCGCAGCGCATCTACGAAAAGTATGGCAACGTCATGCTGGACGTGGCGGGCATGACCAAGGCGGGCATCGAGCGCAAGGCCACCTGCCGCGCGCTCTTCTCCAAGATCCTCTACCTGGCTGGCGCGCCTGACCTTGATCCCCTGCCTATTGATGGGAACTTCCGACAGGCACAGCCAATGCATCGAGATGCGCAGGCCTGCAGCAGCTGCCCAGAGCGCTCTATGGAGTCCACGTACCTTCTTATGTGAGGCATGCATGTCGCACCCTTGCAAGCTGAGCAGAAGAGCGACTGTGCACGTGCGGCACGCTGCACCTCCTGTGCGCTGTGCTATGTCTGCTGTATCCCCGAAATGTGCTCGCCATGCCTGCGCAGAGAATGAGCGCTTGCTGCCGCAAGAGGGCGAGGCCGGGCGCAGCCTAAACATCCCCGAGGTGTTTGGCGCCACGGTGGATGACGCGAACGAGCTACGGATAGTCAGCCTGTATGAGGCGCGTGCGCGCCATGCCACACCGTCAGTGTCACAACATCAGTTAAATACTTGGGGAAACTGCGCAAAGATAGGGGGTTGCCTCGCGTTCTGCCGCCTCAAGGACGACGTGCAGCACTGTTGCCAACACCAGCTGCCTTGCATTGCACCCGCGAGGCTCTCTGACGTGCTGTGCACACACCAAGCCTGACTTGCATGCAAGGGCTTTCATGCAGAGCCTGCATGCGGAGGTACACAGGCGCATGCATGCGAGACCTCATGCATGGTCACTTTTGGCCGTCCACGTGAGCTGAGGCTCTCGCCGATGCATGCGCAGGTTGACCTGGACAATCTGGAGAACCAGTTTTTGCCTGGCAGCGGCGGCGGCCTGGGTGGTCCAGGCCTCAGCCCGCCGCCGGCTGTGTAGCGCCAGCACTGGTCAATTTTGGTACTTAACAAGCGCATGCGCTGTTGGCAACCTGTGCTCAATAGGTTGCATAGCATATGCTCCTGCTGTGCACGCAGGAGGCTGATCCAAAAGGGGACGATCATTGCTACTAGAGTCCGCGCTGCATGCTTTCACAGGAACAGCAGACCGCCTGGAAAAGCGTTTAAGGCACTTTGTAAACGCCCGTGCTGCTAGTCCTGACTTGATGAGGCAGGTTGATGCAGTTGGCAGGCCCAGCTAGGCTGATGCATCTGCGCATATACATGAGCAGCCAGCTCTTGAGTTGGTGCGGTGAGTTCACAGTGCGTCAGTGCACAAAGCCGGCAACTGCCATGCAGATCACCATGTCTGCCACGCTGTCGTGTTTGTACTCCAAGACAGCAAACGGGTACATATAAGTGGCTACTCGAGCCACTATGCCCTCATATGAGCGGCGCCAAGTGCTTCGAGAGTGGTGCAGGCAGACTGCTCGTTTAAGCAATATGTATACCTGTTTGCTGTCACAAACTCAACAGCCTGGCAGACATGATGATCTGCATCGCATTCTTCATGTGCTTTCTGCCCTCAGACAGCAACTGCGGCTGGTCATATCTATCGCACGGCATGCCAGCGCCAGCACGCTGAGCGGGGCGCAGAACTTCAAGATTTTGTCAGACATCCTGCCCATGGATACCAGCCCTGCATACCAGTGGTCTTCATGGTCGCGCTGTATCTGCAGCGTGCCTTGTTCCTTCAGAGATGCTGCCACGACGGATAACATATTGGCTGTTGCGAGCTTTGTAGACAAAACTCTGCACGTGCTGCACAGACGCAAGTCAGCTGTAAAAGGGACGATGCTGGCGAAGGACAGAGACCTTCTTGCACCTTCTTTTTGAAGCTGCAACCTGGGATCGGGAGACTCGGCCTGGGCCTGCCCTAGTCAGGGTAGGGTAGTCCTATCAGTTGGAAGTATACATTATAGCGGCAGGCCGCTGCGGTGGTCCAGCCCAAAGCCTGTGGGAACCTGTGCTCTTGGCAGTGCTATTGTAAGAAGTGATGAATCATGCAGGCAGGCAGCAGGCTATGAAGCGTAGCTGCATCTCACACAAGTGCTCATGCCTTGCAACGTGTGCAGTGCAAAACAAGGCCAACACTGTCACCACTTGCTTGCATCTAAGATGCAACTACAAAGACTGAGTCACTGCCTCGGTTCGTCACCGTTGGCGGCCTGCGCGGGCGGGTGCTGCGCCATGCGTGAAGCTCCCAGCATGTGCGCGCAGCTGCTGAAGGTGACCTGCAGCCCGAGCCCCACCACTCCGCCATCACCCTTATATCTGTATACTGGCAGCTCTCAGCAATGCGCTGGGCCTATACATCCTTTCAACCTTGCTTGTGCTGTGCTCGCTACTGTGGCATGCCCTGCGGCAGGTTGATGATGTGGAGCAGCCGACTGATGAAGCAGAGCGCATGATGGCGCAGGGTACACAAAGCAACCCACATCTGCCCTATCAAGCGCGACACTGCTCACACCTGTCCCGCACAGGCGGGCGCAAACGCTGCCCAGCCGCGCAGCCACCTTTGCAGCTCTCTTCATTGCATGCGCTTCGGCGCGCGGTCGCGCGCACCTGCCGCGCGCCGCCGGGCGCCATGGCCGCCAGCAGCGCGGCCACCTCGCCGGGCGTCACCGCCGGGTTGACCAGCCGGCAAAAGGCGGCGAACTGCGGCTCGTCCAGCGTGCCGCGCGCGCCGGCCGCGGCGCCGCCCGCCAGCCGGAACGCCGCGCGCACGGGCGCCAGCGCGGCCTCGCGCTGGTCCAGCCTGTGCCGCAGCGCAGCCTGCGCGGCACGCAGCGTCTTCTGCTTTTTGCGCCAACATGCGAGCAGCATGGGGTTGCAAGGGCGCATGCATGGCCGCACGCTGCTTCACAACAAGACGCTGCAGCACAGCCTCACATGCAGCCCCTTTCAACTCAAGAGGGCCACGTGCGGCAG
>JAABUH010001965.1_pt1 | contig 21008 bp, 20 predicted proteins | sample 5559121 | NCBI WGS metagenome assembly JAABUH01 (sample SAMN10711871, study PRJNA513364) | rock metagenome | isolation source: Antarctica rocks | place: Antarctica: Victoria Land, Battleship Promontory nord | collected 2015-12-28
AACGGTCCTGATGAGCGCGATTTTAGGAGCATACAACCCGCAAGATGAAGGTAAATAGGCTCCCAGACGTGGTGGCGCAGGTATAGGCAGGCAAGACCCCACGTCAATTACGCAGTCTCGACGAATTGGCGCACGCGTATTCGCCAACGGCGACGTCGAAAAGTTGGGCGACGAGATCAAGGGCATCAGGATCGCCATGATGACCACCAGAACGAGAAGCTTACGGTAGACTAAATAGGATACGGCTTCCGCCGCCGACTTGCGCGCCCTGTCGCGCGCCCCGTCACGCGGCCCATATCGATACCGCACCGCCAGGAGCCTCCCTGTCGCTCCTGGCGGTCCTAGTTTTGTGTGGACTTTGCTCATATGATGGAGACAGCGCGCACCGCCAACGAGACCGCTTTCCTGCGTACGACGCCTTTCCTCACCCGCATACCGTCGTACGCCTACCTCGGCCTCGCCCTCAACATCGCGGCCTGGATCTCGTCGTGGGGGCGCATCGGCCCCTACGGCTACACCTTCTTCCCGCTATGGTTCGGCTTCATCCTGTTCCTGGACGGGCTGAACGTGGCCCGGCGCGGTACCTCGCCCCTGATGCGCAACCGCGCGCGGTTCGCGGCCCTCTTCCTGTTCTCGGTGCCCGTCTGGTGGGTCTTCGAAGCGTTCAACGCCGCGGTGCAGAACTGGCACTATGTGTTCGACCGCCAAATGTCCGGCCTGGAGTACAACTTCTGGGCCTCGCTCGCCTTCAGTACGGTGCTGCCGGCCGAGGTAGAGATGGCGGAATTGCTCACCTCGTTCAAGAGGCTGCGTCCCCACTTGCTCCCGCCGGCGCTCGGCCCGCGCCTGTCGCGGCGTGGGGCCGTCGCCTCCATCGTCGTCGGGATGCTCATGGCGGCGCTCGCCGTGGGCGTCCCGCAGTATTTCTACGCGTTGATCTGGGGCAGCGTCATCTTCGTGCTCGACCCCATCAACAACCTGGCTGGCCGCAAGTCCGCCTGGGGCCATCTGCTGGCCCGCGACTGGCGCTTCCTGGGGGCCATTTCCCTGGCCGCGCTGTGCAACGGCTTCTTCTGGGAGATGTGGAATTCGCGCGCCCTGCCGCACTGGTACTACACCGTCCCCATCGTCAACGACTCCCCGCACCTGTTCGCCATGCCCCTGCCCGGCTACTTAGGCTACCTGCCGTTCGGCATCGAACTGTTCGCCATGTACCAATTCGGGTTGCTCATCACCGGCAGGCGCAAGGATGTGCTCATCGTCTAGTTGATAGTTGTTGGTCGTCAGCCGGCGGCCAAACCAGTTAGAGGCTCTTGTCTGGGTTGAGCAGGCCCTGAGGATCGAACAGAGCTTTGAGCCGGCGCATCCAGTCCAGCGCGGAGCCGTGCTCGGCCGCCATATACGCGCGCTTGGTCAACCCGATGCCGTGCTCGCCCGTGGCCGTGCCGCCCAACTCGAGCGCCCGCTCGACGAGCAGGGCCGAGAACTCGTGCGCGCGCGGCAGGTCCTCGGGCAGCGTGGCCACCAGAGTGTGGAAGTTGCCGTCGCCCACGTGCCCGACGATGCCCGCGTGCAGCCCCATGCGGGCGATCAGTTCCTGCGCGTGGGCGACGAGCGCGGGCATCTTGGAGAGCGGCACGGCAGTGTCGGTGATGGTGTAGGTGTGGCCCGGATAGAGATGCGTGGTCGCCCAGAAGATCTGGTGTCGCCCCTCCCACTGCGCCGTGCGCTCCTCCTGCGTGCGCGCCACGTCGATGTCGATGGCCCCGGCCTCGCGCGCGAGATCCTCCACGGCGCGCGACTCGGCCGCGACGGCCTCCTCTGTCGAAGAGTGGAACTCCAGGAATAGGGCCGGGCGCTCGGGGTAGTCCCGCCCGAGATGCCCGTTGATGGCGCGCATGCTGAGCTCGTCCATTAACTCGAGCCGGGCTACAGGCAGGGCGCTGGCCATGATCATGTAGGAGGCCTCGGCGGCGGCGGAGAGGCTGGGGAAGAAGACGCGCAGGGTGTGCACGTGCGGCGGGACTGGGTGCAGGCGCAGGGTCAGCCTGGTGATGACGCCGAGCGTGCCGGCCGAACCGACGAACAGGTCCTTCAAGTCGTAGCCGCTGCTCGTCTTGCGCACAGGACGGCCCAGTTGCAGCGCCTCGCCGTTGGCGAGCACCACCTCCAGCGCAGCCACATTATGGCGCATACCCCCGTACTTGACCGTCGTCGTCCCACTGGCATTGGTCGCGGCCATGCCCCCGAGCGAGGCGTCGGCCCCGGGATCGACCGGGAAGAATAGGCCTGTGTGGCGGAGCGCCGCGTCGAGCGCGCTGCGCGTCACGCCGGGCTCGACAGTCACGAGGAAGTCCTCGGGCTGCACGTCGAGGATGCGATTCATGCGCGAGAGGTCGAGCGAGATAGCGGGCGCTTGCGGTACCAGGTGCCCCTCCAGGCTGGTGCCCGCGCCGAAGGGAATCACGGGAGTATTGTGCTCGCGCGCCCAGGCCAGCGCCTCCCGCACATCTCCCACCGACTCAGCGAACACGACAGCGAGGGGCGGCAGGGTCCGCGGGTAGTTCTCGTCGCGGCCGTGCGCGTCCAACACCGAGGGGCTGGTGCTGACCTTGTCGCCCAGCCGCTCCTTTAACGTCCCGATCATCGCCGTCCTCCACTGAATCCCTCAACCGTCAGCCGGCCGCTGATAGCTATAGTTGACCCCTACCCCCTACGGTCGTTGCGACCCGCCGTCCTGCCCCTGTTGGCGCAGGCGCGTGATGTCCTCTTCCAGTTCAGCCATTCTGCGTCGCGCCTGGGCCAGTTGTATCGCCTGCTCCTCGATCGTGCGCTGCGCCTCGACCTGCCGCGCCGCCTGCTCCTCGATCGTGCGCTGCGCCTCGATCTGCCGCGCCGCGCGTTCGCGCGCGATCACATCGAGCTCGTGCCCTGTCGGCAGCCGCTCCCCTATAGGGTCATACACCCGTAACAAGGCGCCTTCGGCACGGAAACGCAAGCCGTCGAGCGCGGCGCTCTCTAGGAATCCGGCGGGGTTTGCCTCCCACTCACCCCAGTCGCCGTCGGGCAATCTGCGCCAGGCGCGCAGTGATCGGCCCAGGAACTCCTTTGTGGGGTCGAAGAGGATGTATTCCAGGGCGCCAAGATCGGCGTAGATGCGTTGCTTCTCCACCATGTCTTTGGCCCACGTACTGTCGCTGGCAACCTCGCAGATGAACTGGGGAAAGGACGCGCCTGCCCGCGTGTCGAGAGATGTGCGGAAGGTATCCTCCGTATCGAGGACCACGTACACATCGGGCATCGCCCGCCAGGGATTACGCACGCGCTCAGGGATATTGGCCAGCACGAGCACTTCGGCCGTCACATACCAGCGTTTGACGGCGCGCTGGGCATAGCGCAGCAGGACCTCGTAGAGCGCCAGGACCGCCGCCAGATGGTAGTCGGATCCGGACACACTTTCCTCCGTATCGTCCTCAATGAGCAGGCGGTCGTACATCGTCGACACGAGCGGTCGTTCGCCAATGACCGTCATACGCGCACCTCTTTCCATGCGGCCAGGGGGTTGAATCGAACGTTAGGTACAGTATACGGCGTTAAGGGCGCGTTGCCGTGGCCTCGTCGACAGCGCCGAAGAGGCGCGCCGCTTGCATGTGCTGGCCCCGCGCGTGCGAGAACTCGGCCGCGCTCGCCACGCACATGGCGATCCCCACCTTCGACCCGATCTGACGGTAGAGGGGCAAGCCCCCCCAGCAACGAGGTTGCCCTGGTGTCGTCGCCCTCGTAACGCGCGACCTCGCCCAGGTTATAGAGCGATATCGCCATCAGCCGCAGGTCCCACAGGTCCCGCCCGACGGCTACGCTCTCCCGATATAGGCCCGTCGCGCGATCGTAACTCACCCTGCGTGTGCGCGAGAAAGCGCAGGGCATAGCGCGCCCTGGCGCACACCAGCGAGCCCGCGAGATTCTCGTCGCCGACCTCTTGTGCTCCCCGGTAATGATCGACCTTTAGAGCCTCTACAGGCGACGGAATCACGCTCAAACCAGGGGCTTTTCGGCAGTATTGGCTTCACCGAGAAAGGCGCAGAACCCAACATCTTGACAACCCTGAGAAACAGCTTCCAACATACGCATCGGGTTGCCTCAGTATGGTACGATACGTCGTTGCCTCTAGCTGTACGGGAAAGCAAAAGTCTATGCCGTCGTCTAAAACCGATGCCGCGACCATCCGCTCGGTCCGGGACCGCGTGCTGCGCGCTCAACGCGCGTACGCGGGGCGCCTGCGCGAGGGGTTGGAGGCGCTGCGCCCGCTCGTCGAGGACGGCGACGCGGGCGCGCTGGCCGTGGCTCAGACCGTCGAGGCCGAGTTGAGCCACATCAGATATGGCAGCGCCCTCGTGGAAGAATAGCCGTTCGTGTTTGCGCGGCGCGCGGCGCGCGGCGCGCGACGTGCGACATAATGCTGTTGATATTGTGTGTAGTGGGAGGTTTTGCTATGTCGTCGACGCAGGAACCCGTCGTCCTGGGGATTGCCGCGGTGCAGCACCGGTTCGAGACCGCGTGCGAAGAGTTCGGCGCGGCCCTCGGCGACTCCGACGACGCGGCCGACGCGGTCGATTTCACTGGGCACATGCACGACCTCGCCCTCGCCGCCGGCCGCGTCATAGCCTTCGGCGAGGCGCTCACACTGCTCACGGGCGACCACACCTGGAACGAGCGCGCCACCGCGGTGGTGGGGCCGTATCTTGATTAGCGCTCAGCGCTCATCGGTTGTCGGCGTCGCCGATCATCGCGATAGGCTGTCCTTGATGTACCGGTATTAACAGAGCCAGCCGCGACGCTCGCGCCGTGGAATCAGTGGGGGTTTATGGCGACGATCGACGACTTCGACCAGGTAGACCTGCGCGTCGGGCGCATCGTGACGGCCGAGCCGTTCCCGGAGGCGCGCAAGCCGGCCTACAAGCTGACGGTCGACTTTGGCCCGCTCGGGGTGCGCCGCTCCAGCGCCCAGATCACCATAGTGTACCGGCGCGATGAACTGCCCGGACGGCTGGTCGTGGCCGTGCTCAACCTGCCGCCGCGCCGCATCGCCGGCTTTGTTTCCGACGCGCTCGTGCTCGGCCTGCCCAACGCTGCGGGGGATGTCGTGCTGCTCACGCCCGAGCGCGACGTCCCTCTCGGCGGCCGCGTGTACTGACTATCACCTAACTGCTGGCGGAAGCCGGCTCCTCTTTGCCGCCCTTGCCCTCGACCTGATTGCCGATGGAGTTGAGCGCGGCCTCGATCGCTTGCTGGATCGGGTTGGGCTGGTCCAACTGTTTCTTCATGTTGCACACCGATTTGTCACATTAGGCGCGCGGCGCGCGGGCGAGCACACTACAATTGGACAGGAGGGGCCGCGTGCGGGACATTGTCGTGCTGGCAAACGTGCTTGTCACCGGATATTTAACCGGGCTGATCTGGACCATACAGATCGTGCATTATCCCTTGTTCACGCACGTCGGCGCGGACGCGTTCCCGGCGTACCATCGGCTGCACTCCAGCCGCATCTCGGCGATCGTGGCCGCGCCGATGGCGGTCGAGCTGCTGCTCTCGGTCGTCCTGGCGCTGTATCGTCCCGCCCTGTTCCCGGCCAGCGCAGCGTGGGCCTGCTTGCTGCTGACGGCGCTGGTGTGGCTCTCCACGTTCGTCGTGTCCGTGCCCATCCACAAAGGGCTGTCGTCAGGCCACGACGCCACGCGCATCGCGCGCCTCGTCCTGACGAATTGGCCACGCACGATAGCCTGGACCCTGCGGCTGATCATCCTGGCGCTCGGCACGCTCACCCTTCTGAGATGAGGGGGCGCGAGAAAGAAGGCCTGCGACCGCGGTCGCAGGCCTTCTTTTAGATCGCGCGGAACTCGTTGATGTACTGCCCGACATCGATGAAGACGTCGGCCATCTGCACCAGCTCCCACGACACGTTGGAGGCGAAGGAAACGACCTCGACGCGCACGCCGCGGCTCTGGATGAGCTCGACCAACCGCGAGAAGTCGCTGTCGCCCGAGATCAGGATGACCACATCGAGGCGCTGCGACATCGTGACGATGTCGATAGCGAGCTCGATGTCGAAGTTGCCCTTGGCCGTCCCATCGGGGAAGCGCTTGAGCGGCTTGGTAACCATCTTGTAGCCCTTGTTGAGGAAGGGCGCCACGAAGCGCTGCTGCTCGAAGCGATAGCCGGTGTCCTCCGTTACCGGCGCATAGACGATGGAGTGCACCATCTCGCGCCCGCGCCCGAGGAAGTCGAGCATGCGCCCGTAATCGATGTTGACGCGCGCGTTCTCGGCGGCATAGACGATGTTGGGCGCGTCGACGAACATCCCGGCGCGCGGCATGCCTCCGCCGATACTGATAGCGCCTATCCGCTCGATGGCGCCCTGCAGCGCCGCCATAGTAGACGTCAGGGCCTGGAGCGCCTGTCCCTGCTGTTGCAACACGCCGCTCTGGGTCTGCATGAGGCGCTCCAACCGCTCGACTAGGCGCGCGTCCGCGCCGCCCTGCTGCGGCGCGGGGAGCGGCGTAATGTCGGCGGTGCTCGGCGTCACGATCGGGCCGCCGGGCGGCGCGGATACGACACCCGCGGTATTTGTACTCGCGGGCGTGGTTATGGGGCTTGCGAATGCCCTCGCCGCCGGCGTCGGGATAGTCGGGATAGAGGCCGTCGCCACGGGGGCGACCGGCTCGGGCTGCGTACGCTCGAGCGCCGTCGGCGCCTGGGCCTGCGCGCCCTGCGTCCCCGGCCCGAATGTGTCGCCCGAGCGGGGGTACGGCTGGCGAGCGCCAAAGCGCCGCTCGCGGTCGGACCGGTCGAAAGCGGGCGGGGTCGTCGATCCCGGCACGGTGGGCGCGGGCGATGGGGCTAGTCGCGCGGTCGCGATGGCGTCGACCGATGCGGGCGCGGCGGCGAGCGGCGGCGCGGACACGCCGAGGCCGAGGCGGTCGCGCCAGCTACTGTGGTCGAAGCGCCGCCGCACCGCCGGCGACGTGGGGACCGCGGGCTCCAGGTCCTCAGCCTCGGAAAACGCCGGCGACGGAGCAAAGAGTAGAGAGTCTTCAGTGTCGGAGGCGTCCACGTCCTCCGCATCGTCGGCCGCCGCTATATCGGCGTCGGCGTCGCCCGCCTCCAGGCCGTTGCCGCGGTTACCCCGACCGCGCCGGCGCCGGCGCCGGCCGCTCCCCGAGGCGCCCTCGACGGGCGTAGCGCCCGGAGCCGCGGCAAGGTCAGTCCCGACGCCATCGGTGAACTCTGCGCTGCCCACCGCGTCGAGGGTCGCGCCGTCGAGCAACAGCTCGGGCTCGACCGGGTTGAGCGACGGCGGGGGCGCCTCGGCATCCAGGGGCAGGTCGACGTCGACCAGGGCGGCGGGCTCGACCGCGCGACCGCCGCGGCCGCGGCGTCGGCGGCTACGCGAGAGCGGCGCCTCGGGGACGGTCACATCCCCGGTCGCGTTCTGTATGTTGAGCGGCTGGACCATCTCAAGGTCCCGCGGCGCCACGCCGTCGATGACGCCCGCACTCGGGGCCTCCAGCGCGGATGTCTCGCCTTCAGCAGCCGTATCGGTCGCCCCCGGCGCCACGCTCAGGGCGGACGTCGCCGAGCGACGGCGGCGACGCGACGGCGCGGGCGCGCCGGTGTCGGATGTGACGTCGGCCGACATCTCGGGGCCGGCGTCGGCGGCCGGGACAGCGGTTGTCGTGGCGCGGCGCCCGCGTGATCGGCGCGGAGAAGGTGTTGTCGTTTCCCCCGCCGGCGCCGCCACAGTGTCGGCCGGCGAGAGGGTATCAGGGGTCAGTTGGTCGGAGTTCATTGTCCTCCTCTTTGTTGGGTAGACGCATCTCTGCTGGAAAAACCGCGGCGGTATCGGCCGGGCCGTTTCGGCGAGTGATAGGTTCGAGTTTCAGCGCACGAAGACCTGCGTGAACACAACGTGCAGGCCGTCGGACTCGTTTCTGGCCGCCATGCCGACACCGATTGTCGTGTAGCCCCCATGTAGAATGTTATCGCGGTGCTCGCGATGGCGCATCCACGAGTCGACGAGCCCCCGCGGTGTCGTCGTGTCGAGCGGCTCCCCGATGTTGTCGATCAGGTTCTCGCCCACCTCGGTATAGGGGACGCCGTCGCGCGTCAGGAGCTCTACGACTGCGGCGGCGTGGCGACCATTGGCATCGACGGGTCCCGTCGGGTCGTAGTGGTCGAAGTATTGGCGTTGGATCTGGTCCTGGCCGCGCGAGGCGGCGATGATATCGAGTTGGCCGCTCTCGGTTAGGGGGGCAAGGCCGTGCGTGGTGCGCTGAGCGTTGGTCAGCGCGATGATCTGCTCGTCGAGCGCCTGCATGAACGCGGGGGTGAACGCTGTGTTGTTGGCGTAGTTCAGGAGCGCCCCGTAGTGCGGGGGGGTGTCCGCGGACCCCGTCACCGTACCCGTCACCGACAGGATACCCGTCGGCGTCACCGCGCCCGACGGCGTCACCGTTTCTGTCGTCGTGATCGTTTCCGTCGTCGAGACCGTTTCCGTCACCGTTGCACTCGTCGCCGTGGTCGTCGCCGTCCCACTCATCGCCGTGGTCGTCGCCGTGGCGGCGGCAGCCGTCCCTGTCGGCGTGGCCGCACGCGGCGCGACCGCGGTGGCAAGTGTGTCGGCGGTGGGGACGGGCGTCACGGCACCGATGATAGGCGACCTGCCGTTCATGCGCGCCTCGACGATGGCGGTCGCGGTTCGTGACGCGGAGTCCGCCGCCCCGGCGGTGGCCGAAGGCGCAGGCAAAGACGAGGATAGCGAGGTACTCACAGCCGTGGATGTCGTCGCGCGGCCCGGCGCGTGTTGCCGCGCTCTCGCGGCGAACAGGGGATTTTGCGGGTGGACACCCGTGGCACCGTCGAGCGCGATGAAGAGAACGGCCAGGGCGCCGAACGTGACGAGCATGACCAGCAAAGCGGCGACCGAACGGCCCACGAGCAGAAAGGTCTCCCTTCAGCAGTAACAGTAGTTGTCGGCGATCAGTCACCAATCGCCGGTACCCGAGCGTCTTTCCTGCACAGCCGATCACCGTCGACTGGCGACGAGGGGATGCGGCCCTAGACGGACTCGAACCGCCGACGCAGCACTTAGGACGCGCTCGCTCTATCCACTGAGCTATAGGGCCTTCGTTGGCAGTATGTCAGATACCGGCAACTAAAAGCTAGGGGACTTATCCTGAGCGCTACACCACGGGAGGTTCCAGGACGCTTGGGGACATCCTTCAGCCAACAATCAGGGGCAACCGGTGCGCGCACAGAACAGAAGCGTGTTGGCTCGGAGGGGGCTGTGATGCATCCTTAGTATACCACGTTGCGGCCACACCATCCCTGGCGCGGGAGGGATCAGGGCAGAGCTCGTGAAAAGTCGAAACCTGCGACCGCGGTCGCAGGGCAGCGCACGGGCGCCAATAATTCACAAGCTCCAGGGATGCGTCCCCGAAAAACCGCTTGCCCTTGTGCTAGAGGCGCAGGGGCGGTATAGTGAGCGTGTCTGCGGGGTGTGGCTCAGCTTGGTAGAGCGCACGGTTCGGGACCGTGAGGTCGGAGGTTCGAATCCTCTCACCCCGACACTGCCTCGCCGGGCAATCTGCCCGGCGAGGCTTCTTAATTTCATAGAGGGATGCGCCGAGTCGTGCAACGATTCCTGCTACGGCTGATCCTAAACGTGATCGCGCTCACCGTAATCGCCTATCTGGTACCGGGTATCCATGTCGGCGGCCTGTTAGCCGCTCTGGCGGCTGCCATCGTGTTGGGCGTCGTCAACGCGGTGGTACGCCCGCTCCTGGTGCTGTTGACGCTCCCGGTCACGCTCGTCACGCTGGGACTGTTCCTGCTCATCATCAACGCCGCCATGTTCGGACTCACGGCTGCGTTGGTACCCGGCTTCCGCGTCGACGGATTTGGGGCTGCGCTCCTCGGCTCGATCCTGTACTCGATCGCCGGTTGGTTGACGAGCCGGTACATCGATTGAAGCTAATGGCAATCAGCCACCGGCTATCAGCTTATCCAAGCCGATGGCCAGCGGCTGATTGCCGGTGGCTAGATCACGACCAGCCGCCGCTATCGCCGCCGCTCATGTCACCGCTGCTATTATCGAAGCCGCCCGCGTCGCCGCTGTTGTCGCCGCCCCAACCGCCGCTGTTGTCGCCCGTGAGCGAGCCGGCGTTGGGGTCGTTGAAGCCGCCCTGCATGTCCTGCTGGGGCTGCCCCTGCCCATGTCCATAGTAGTTGTTGGTAATCTCCTCGCGCGGCTGATCCTGCACACCCTGGACATCCTGCACAGGGTTGCCGTGGTGATCGAAGAGCGCGTCGCCGATCAGGCCCCCGGCAAGCCCACCGGCGACACCGCCGGCCAGGCCGCTCATGAGCCCGCCGCCCATACCGCCCATACCGCCTAGGAGACCGCCGCCTCCCTGTTGCTGCGGGTACGGCTGCTGATAGCCCTGCGGCGGGTACTGACCCTGAGGGTACGGCTGCTGGTAGCCCTGCGGCTGCGGCGGGTATTGGCCCTGGTAGCCCCGCTGCGGGTACTGACCCTGGGGATAGCCCTGCTGGGGCTGCCCATAGGGATTCTGGTACCCCTGCTGCGGATAATGGGGCGGTCCCTGGTACGGGGTTTGATAGGGATTTTGCTGCTGATAGCCGGGCTGCTGATACTGGCCACCCTGCTGCTGCCCCTGGTTAGCGCCCTCCTGCTGCCGGTAGCCTGGCTGCAAGTTCGCCGGCTCGCCAGGGTAGTGTTGCGGGGGATACTGCCCCTGCTGCCCCTGCTGCCCCTGCTGCCCTTGCTGCCCTTGCTGCTGCCAATGTGGGTTTTGCTGCGACTGGTACTGCTGCTGCGGCTGTTCCTCGTCGCCATGCAGGAGGCGGCGCGCCATGTCACCAAGATTCTTCATCGTTCCATCCTCGCCGTGTCCCGCCGCCGGGGCTCCCCGCGGCAGGTCTACCGCGTGTTGCCGACCCTATCGCTCCTGGGTCCGCATCTCCACGATACTGCATACGGCGTACCACGGCCCTACATGCGTCCAACGAGATTGTGCGGGATGGGGCGCCGTCCCCCGGCGCGACCGCCGTCGCTGTGCGCTGCCAGTGGGGGCCCCTCTGGGGAGACCGTCGCAGGCCAGGCCCCTCTCTCCCGCGAAAACCACCGGAAGCATTTAGTCCGCGGCGCGGCGCGGCAGGTGGTCCAGGCCGAAGCGAGCGCCAAGTTCGTCGAGCGCGGCCACCACGCTGTGGTAGAGGCGCACGCCGTGGGCGAGGGCGTCCTCGTGGGCGCGCCGCTCCTTCTCGCCCGCCACCAGGATCTCCTGGTACCCCGGCGCGCGATCCCCGCCCGTGAGCTGCGACAGCAGGTCGCGCGCGCGGGCGTGGAACTCCTCCAGCGGGCCGAAAGCGGCGGGATCGAGGGCCAGGAAAAATTGCCCGAGGTCGCTGGGATTGGTGGCGTCCCACAGCCCGTAAATGAGCGGGCCGTACTTGCCGCCGGCGAGCACCCCCGTGAGCAAGTCGACGGCCACGCCGAGACCGTAGCCCTTGTAGCCGCCCGTGGCCAGCACGCCGCCCAGCGGGAGCAGCGCCCCCTCCATGCCCTCCCCCGCGTCGAGCGTTTCCTCGCCCGCCTTGTCGACGGCCCAGCCTGTCTGGAGCGGCAGCCCCTTGCGCGCGTAGACTTCGAGGCGCCCGATCGGTACCGTGCTGGTGGCCATGTCGAGCACGAAAGGCCGGCCGTCGCCGGTCGGCACGGCCACGGCGATAGGGTTGGTCCCCACCATGCGCTCACGCCCACCTGTCGGCGCAACGAGCGGCGAGCTGTTGGTAAGCGAGATGCCGATGAGGTCGTGCTCGAGGGCCAACATGGCGTAGTAGCCCGCGATGCCGTAGTGGTTGGAATCGCGCACCGTCACCACGCCGATGTCGTGGTCGCGCGCCTTGGCGATGGCCAGGCGCATGGCGTAGTCGCCGGCGACATGGCCCATGCCGTTGTTCCCGTCGACGAGGGCCGTCGTGGCGCTCTCCCGCTCGATCGACGGGCCGGCGGCGGGGTCGAGCGCGCCGCTGTCGATCAGCCGCACGTACTGGGGCAGGCGGGCCACGCCGTGGCTCTCGATGCCGCGCGCATCGCTCGCCACGAGCACGCCCGCGGCGATGGCCGCCCCGTCCGCCGTCATGCCCGCTCCGCGCAGCACGGCCGCCGTGTGGCTGCGCAGCGCATCCTCGTCGACCCGCCGGTAGTCGCCATTCATTATGTCAACTTCTCTCCCTGTCTGTACAGCCGCGTCGGCTAGCGGGGACCCTATAGATCCCTGGGCCTGCTCGGGACCTGCTCGCCCCCGAGGCGCCTCGATCGGCCCTCCGGTGGGGTCGGGGATGTACAAGGCGCCATCATACCGGCCGGCGCCGGGATCACGACCAGGGGCCGGCCTCGCCATCCTCCAGGTTGAGCCAGCGCAGCTCGTCCGGGGTCAGCGCCACATCCAGCGCCGCGAGCGACGTGCGCGTCTCGGCCAGCGACCGCGGCCCGATCAGCGGAAAGGTCGGGAACGGCTGGCACAGGACGTAGGCCAGCGCGATGTTGATGGGCAGCACGCCGCGCCGGCGCGCCAGCTCCTCGACGCGCTCTAGCCGCCTAAAATTGTCGTCGCTGTACCAGCAGCGCGCCAGCTCGGCGTCGGAGCGGTCGTCGGGGCGGGCGCGCCCAGTAAAGAAGCCGCGCGCCTGGCTGGACCACGGCATCAAGGGCAGCCGGCTACGCTCGAGCCAGGCGCGCGAGGAGGCGTCCCCGACCGAGAGGCAACCCGCCCACGGCGGCTCGACCATGCGCGCCAAACTGAAGTTGTTGCTGACGGCTGCGAACGGGGCCAAGCCATGCGCATGCGCGTAGTCCTGGGCCTCCTGCACGCGCGCGAGCGTCCAATTCGAGGCGCCGTAGGCGCGCAGCCGCCCGGCGCGTCGGTGCGCGTCCAGCGCCTCCATGAACAGGCCGACTGGGACCTCCGGATTGTCGCGGTGCAGCATGTAGAGGTCGACATAGCCGGTCTGGAGCCGGTCGAGGCTCTCCAGCAGTTGGCGGGTCATGTCCTCCGGCGTGCAATAGGGAGTATGCGCCCCCTTGTCGAGGATGACCACCCGCTCGCGCACGCCGCGATTGGCGATCCACTGCCCCAGCAGGCGCTCGCACGCGCCGTCGCCGTAGATGTAAGCGGTGTCGAAGCATGTGCCGCCGCGCTCGAAGAAGTCGTCGAACATGACCGCCGCGTGTGGCATAGCCGTCTGGTTGTCCACGCCCAGCGCCAGGCGCGAGACCGGCTTGTCGATGCCCTCGATCGCGCCGTGCGGGATGGGGCGCGCCGCGCGCACGGCGAGGGGCCGGCCAGAGACCGGCCCGACCGCCGCGGGCCGCTCCTCGTCGTAGACCAGGCCCACCGCCGCGCGCCAGCGGTCGAGCGTGCGCATGTTGCCGAGCGTGTCGTCCGGCGTCATCGCCGGCGGCGGGGCCTGGCGCGCGGCGAGGCGCTCAGCGACCATATCGGCCTCGAGCGCGTAGAGCGGGGCCTCGGGCGCAACGACGATCTCCTCGGCCGGGCCGTCGCCCCGCCGCAGCAGGATCGTCGTCGCCTCGCCGTCGCGGCCCGGTGTCCAGGGCTCGGGGACGACGATCGTGCCCGCGGAGCCGGTCACCCGCACCACGTTCTCGCCCGCGGCGCGCACGCCCGCGGTGAGCTGAGCGAGGATGCCCCCGGGGAAGAGGAGCGTGGCGGCCGCCCACTCGTCGACGCGGCTAGCCGGACCGATGTGCGCGCAGCCCGTCACCTCGTCCGGCTCGGCGTAGTCCGCGCCGGCGGCCACGCCCGCGAGCAGGCGCGCCATCGACGCGCAGTAGCAGCCCACGTCCAGGATGCCCCCGCCCCCCAGCTCGTGACGCAGCAGGCGGCTCCCCGGGTTCTCGCCGGCGTCGAAGCTGAAGGTCGCCGAGATCAGGCGCGTCTCGCCGATCGCCCCGCCGCGGATCAACTCGACCAGCCGGGCCGTCTGTGGGTGGCAGCGGTACATGAACGCCTCCATCAAGAAGACGTCGTGGCGCCGCGCCGCCTCGACCACGGCCATGGCCTGGGCCTCGTTGAGCGCGAGCGGCTTCTCGCATAGAATGTGCTTGCCACGCTCGGCGGCCTTGATGGCCCACTCGGCGTGGAAGGGATGGGGCGTCGCGATGTAGACGGCCGCGACCTCCGGGTCGTCGAGCAGCGCCTCATAGCTGCCGTGACGGCGGGGCACGCCCAACTCGTCTGCGAAGCGGCCGGCCGACTCCCGCGTGCGGCTACCCACGGCGACGAGCGCGCCGGTGCGCGAGGCGGCCACGCCGCGGGCGAAGGTGCGGGCGATACTCCCGGCGCCCAGGATACCCCAGGCGAGTGTCTTCATGTTATCCATGCCTTACCTTATCCTAATCCTAAACGCCATTAGACGCGCCCGACCGGACGGTCCAACGGCAGGGTCTGTGCATTGTCGGGGGGCCGAGCCCGTCCGCCAGCACGCCGCGTCGTTGGCGGGGGTCTGGGGGGAGCCATCTCCCCAGGTTCCCCCGGAGGCGCCCCCCAACGTCGGCCGCAGCCGGGACCCCACGAAGTGGGGAGTGGCCAGTCAGCCAGGGGCGGAGGGGGCGAGAAGAGGCTTGGGCGACTTTTCACAGACCCTGGGTCCAACGGTCCGCCGCTTCTGTTCGTTCCGCATCCTCGTATCATGCGGCATGGGCGGTGGCGATGGCAAGGCGGCGGGGCATGGTGAGCGCGGAGCCTTGTCGGGCCTGAGTTGTATCCACTAGAAGCGGCGGCCGCCCACCCACACGAGCCGGTTCCGTTAGGGTGACAAGCCGATCCACGCGGTCCATCTTAGGGGACCGCGCCGGGGACCCCAAATCAGGATGCGGTCGATAGATCAGGATGCGGTCGATCTCCCCCCCGGGCGGCGTGGGGCGTGGGTAAGACCACGCGTATCTCCCGTACCACCTGCACCACATTCTTGGTCACCGTGCGGGTCTGATGAAACAGGCGTAACTGCTGCGCCGCCGTGAGCCACCCCACGGCCGCGGGATCGTTTCAGTCGTCCGTCGCGCATGCGCAGGGCGCGCCGACGGCCATATCCAGGCGTTGAGGACATGCTTGGTGGAGTGGTGATCGACGGCGGATGCTCCGGCGCTCTGCGGTCGGTGGCCGCGGAGCGCTGAAGCAACGCTCTGGCTACGCCGACAGGAGGATAGGGGCTATCTGGCTGCGCTGCCGCACTGGGACGTTATCGGACCACTGGCGACCGTCCGGCGAAGCGCACATCACCACATCGCCGCTCTCGTTGTTAGCCACGAAGGCGACCCAGAGCTGATTGTTCGCCACCGCCAGGGAGGGCGCCGTTTTGCTGCGTTGCCCGCCCACTCGGCTACTCGGCGACCACGTCCGCCCGTCGGGCGACGAACAAATCAGGAGGTCATTGCTCTCGTTGTTGGCCACGAAGGCGACCCAGAGCTGATTGTTGAAGATGGCCAGCGCAGGGGCCATCGTGGTGCTCTGACCCTGCACCTGGACCGTGTCGGACCAGGTCTGCCCGTCAAGCGAGGAGCACACCAGGATGGCGTGGGACTCGTTGGCGGCGACGAAGGCCACCCAGAGTTGATTATTGGACAAGACCATGCTCGTCCTCCTTAGCTGTGAAGCACTGCCATCCCTGCTGCGGAGTCACCGTTCGCTCAGGCCGTCGTCCAGCGTGTGCGACGCACATATGTGTCGGCGACCGACGGGACATGGGGTATCGAGGGCGCACGAGGCGTGCCAGGTTGCGTGGAGGACACGAGCAAGCGCAAGCACGCGCCAGGGGTGACCTGACGAGAGGAGAGTCTGGAAAATAGGATTAGGATAGTGACCCATCGGCGGCGGTGCGCCGCCGCGACGTGGTATGCCCTATGATGATGGTGTCGATCTATGCAGAGGGGGAACGATGTCCGATCATGGCGATGTCGTGCCGGGGGAGGCGCGGAGTTGCGATACAGCGGTCGCCCTGGGCGATGTCACGGCTGACGGGAGCGTGCTGCTAGCCAAGAACAGCGACCGGCCCTCACGGGAAGCGCAACGCCTGGTCGGCCAGCCGGCGCTCGCCCACGCGGACGGGGCGACCGTCCAGTGCCAGTACCGCGCGGTCCCCCAAGTCGCGCGGACGGCCGCGCTCATCGGCTCACAGCCGTACTGGTTGTGGGGCTTCGAGCATGGCCTCAACGAGCACGGCGTGGCCATCGGGAACGAGGCCATCCACACACGCGAGACGCCCCAGGAGGTCGGGCTCCTGGGCATGGATCTCGTGCGCCTCGGCCTGGAGCGAGGTACGACCGCGCGGGACGCCCTGGAGGCGATCACGGCTCTGCTCGAACAGTTTGGCCAAGGCGGTTCGGCGTCGCACCACGCCACGGTACTGTACGACAACTCCTTCTTGATTGCCGATCCGCACGACGCCTGGGTGCTGGACACCGCCGGACGGCGCTGGGTCGCGCGCCATCTCACCCAGGGCAGCTACGCCATCTCCAACCGTCCCACGATCGGCGCGACGTACGACCGCGCCAGCCCGGACCTCATTGCCTACGCCGAAGAGCGCGGGTGGTGGCCGCGGGGTCGTCACCCGTTCGACTTTGCGGCGGCCTACACCGATCCGGATCATCCAGGCCTGAGGGGGGCCAGTTGCCGGCTGGCCCGGTCGCGCCACCATGTCGCGGCGGAGCGGCACGGCGCGTTGACGGTCGGGGACATGGTGGCGTTGCTGCGCGACCACGGTCCCCACCCCGACGGGAGCGAGCGTCCGCTGCCCTGGCCGACCGGGCGGGACGAGGCGACGGTGTGCGCGCACGGCCCGACCACGGGCAGTGCCACGGCGGCGAGTATAGTGACGCGCCTCGTCGCCGGCGACCGGCCGACCTACTGGACGAGCATGGGTCCACCCTGTACCGGCGTGTTCCTGCCGTGCTGGGTCGATACGGCGCCGCCGGCGCCCTTAAGCCATGCCGATGAGGAGCCCAACGACGCGTCGCCGTGGTGGCGGTACCGGCGCGTGTGGGACGCGGTGGCGGCCGCGGCGGACCCGGCCCTGGGCGTGGCGCGCGTCCGTGCGGCCTGGCGCCCATTGGAAGAGCGCCTTCAAGAGCAACTCGACGCGCTGGGCGCGAACGCCCCCGCAGAGGCGCGTCGCCGCGTGAGCGAGGACGCGTGGGCAAGCGCCACCACGGTCCTCGCGCGCCTGGAGAACGTGCTGGTACGCGCGTCACAGGTCGCACGGGAGCGCACACCGCTTGTCTCGTCGGACCCATCTCCCTCGGCGCCGACGGTTGGCGGCGCCTGTTAGCGTTCGGGTACCCTGAGGGCTAGAGGCGTCCCCGGACGATGGGGCGCCGCCTAGCCGCCCAGCGGCTCTGTAGGGGGAGCGGGGTGGTATTTTCAGCGCTATGTCGCGCCGCTCCCGGCGGCGGAGGAAATGGTCCTCTTCGACCGCAGTTGGTACAACCGGGCCGGGGTCGAGCGCCTGATGGGGTTTTGCAGCACGGAGAGGTGTATTGACGCCGTGCAGCGGGTCAGAATAATGTATTTTTTAGAGGAGAACTACAGAGCAAGATACAGGGCCGTGGGCGCGTCGTCTTCTCCGTCGAGCCGGCCGAGTATCACTACAACCCCATCGGCGTCGTCCACGGCGGGCTGGCCGCGACGCTCTTCGACTCGGCGATGGGCTGCGCGGTACACTCGGCGCTCCCGACTGGCGCGAGCTACACCACGCTCGAGCTCAAGGTCAACTTCCTGCGCCCGCTCACGCGCGATACGGGGCGCGTGCGCTGTGAGGGAACGACTATCTATGTAGGCGGCCGCGTCGCCACCGCCGAGGCGCGCCTGTTCGACGCGGCGGGCACGCTCTACGGCCACGCCACTACCACCTGTATGATCTTCCGCAACGGCGCCGACGCGCCGCGGACACGGCAACAGGACGGCTAGCCGCCGCACCGAAGGTGACGTCAAAGATGCGGTGGCGGCGCTGGATCACCACGGCGTGAGCCGCGTGATCGCGCTCAACTGTGCTGGGTATAACGAACGGCCGATAGCTTTGATGTTGCAGGAGGGGGACGGCGCCTACAGTCTGCTGCGTAGCGACGATGGCGGCGCGTCCTGAGTCTACGCCCCGCAGCGATACAACGTTGCGTTGTGAATCCCAGCGCGCCAGTGGCGCATACCATTCCCGGCAGCGCGGCTCTGCACATCACCTGGGCGGGCGTGAATCATCGCGCTCTCGCGCCCAACACGCGCGCCGCCGCCCCCGCTGTCGCCAACGGCGAGCCCCCCCCGCCGCCGCCGGCCTTCGCCACGCCGGGGGCGGTCCCAGCCGGGCCGTGCGCGGGGGGCGGGATCATGGGGCAGGACGCGGTGGCGGCGCTGCGGGGGCTGCGCACGCTCGGCGACGGGACCACGGTGACGCTCGCCCAGTTGTCCTATGACGACGCGGGGGGGCGCGCCGTGACCGACGCCAGCGGGAAACCCGTCGGCATCCTGGCGACCCCCGCGACGCTGCAGGTCCTCGTGGCGTACAGCGCGACGCACCCAGTCACGCTGCGCGCCGCGCTCGCGGTGGAGCGCCCGCTCATCCTGCGCCATCGGCTCATGTTCGAGCACGAGGTCGCACCGTGAGGCGCAGGCACAGGGGACAGTCGCTGGTGGAGTTCGCGCTAACGTCGACTTGTCACGAGCCCTAGACGCCGCGCGCGGGAGGCGCGAGGATGCAGCGGGATGCCGCATAATTAGGTCATGAAAGTTGAATTGCACTCCCACACGCAGCACTCGCGCGACTGCCTGCTCTCGTACGACGCGATCATCGAGGTGTGCCAGCGGCGCGGCATCGGCGCCCTGGCCGTGACCGACCACAACGAGATCGACGGGGCCTTTGCGCTGCGTCGGTGCGCGCCTTTTCCCGTCATCGTGGGCGAAGAGGTCTTCACGGCGCAGGGCGAGATCATCGGGCTCTTTTTGCAGGAGCACATCCCGCGTGGCCTCTCGGCGCGGGAGACGGTCGGGCGCATCAAGGAGCAGGGCGGGCTCGTCTATGTGCCGCACCCCTTCGACTCCTACCGCAAGGGCGCTATCGGCCTCGAGACACTCGACAGCATCCGCGCCGACGTCGACCTGATCGAGACGCTCAACGCGCGCAACCTCCGCCACGAGGACGACGAAGAAGCCCTGCGCTACGCCAGGGAGCACGGCCTGACCATGGCGGCGGGGAGTGACGCGCACTCGGTCGGCGAGTTCGGCAACGCCTACATGCGCATGGAGCCGTTCGACGGGCCGCGCGACTTCCTGGAGAAAGCGCGGCGCGGCGCGATCGAGGGCCGGCATTCCACGGGCGCGGTGCACCTGCTCTCGTCCTATGCCAAAGCGCACAAGCGGCTGGCGAAGCGCCTGGGCGCGACGACGTAATCGGCGATGACGCGGATGACGCGCGCGCCTAGTGTTGTCTCGGGGAGGTTTGTTTGACGTGTCGGCAGCCTGCGCCTGCTTTCCCGCACGCGGGACCCCGGATGGCGCACCGCGGGCCAGCTGCGGCCGGTTGAACGGGGCGCCGCGCGCATCACGTCAAAGTAACTGTCCTGATCCTGTGAGTTGAGAACCCACTCAGGCGGAGCGCGTGTGGTGGATGGTGACGCGCAGCTCCAGCGCCCAGAGCGCGGCGTCGCTCCGTCGTCGGCGTAGGGGACGGCGGAGAGGCGCTGGTGGCGCTGCCGCTTATGGAAGCCGATGCAGATTGTCCCGATCCCCTCGACGATGCGCCGCTTGGATCGAGAGGATAAGCGAGAGGCCACCACGCCGGCGTCCCCACAACGGCGTGATGGCCTCATCACAAGGACAGCGTAGCACGATGGCATGCGGGCGCGCATGATGTAAAACTCACAACCGACGAGGACTACGCCGCCCTCGACCCGCGCGTGGAGGGTATCGCCGTCTACGCCACAAGCGCCACCACTTCCTGGGAGTTTCTCTATAATCGCCATGGACCTGGCGCGCACGTATCCAAAGGCGATGGGCCGCGAGTACGCGCACCGGGCGCAACTCCTCTTGGAGCGATATCCCAACGCCGCGCTGACGGACCTGCACCGGCTCGATTGGATGGTGACGCGCGACGTGGCGCGGGCGCACCCCGAGGCGAGCAAGGAGGACCTGATGCGCGCGATCGGCGAGGGGAGCCCACGCATCGAGGAGCGCAAGCGGGGCCACATTTACGACTACGCCGAGCGCACGACGCGCTACGTGCTGCTGGACCCGGACGTGAGGCGCGCGCGGGGCGAGGCGGCCCGGACGGCGGCCCGCGAGCGGGATCGGTGGTTCTGAGCGATGCCGTACTTCACCGAATGCGTGGGCTGCGGGCGGGTGCAGAGCCCCGCGAGTTGCCCCGAGAGGTGGGCGCCCATCGAGGCCGGGGCCGGATGGCTGGACGGCGATCGTCCGTTATACTACCCGACCGCGTTGCTCATGCGCTGCGTCCCCTGCTACCGGAAGGCGTACCCCGGCGACGGGGAAGCGCACGACCCTGACGATGGGCGGGGTGGTCGCCGGGGTGCTCGACCGGACCGGCCGGCTGCTCACGCTCGACGATCAAAACGAGCCTCGTGCTCCGCGATCTGGTGGGGGGACGCGTGCTCGCGATGGCCGCCCGTAACGTGACCCTCAAAGGGACGAGCACCGGCAGCTTCTCCACGTCGGATGTCTCACATCTCATCGTCGCCCAGGCGGGCGAGGCCGTCACCGTTGCGCTCGCCACGAACGTCCCCTAGCAGTCTGTCGGAGAGAACGAAACGATGGGTTGCATGACCGGGGTGTCACTGTCCAGGTGGGCCGTCGGGGCCGTGTCCACGCGTGATCGACGCGTGGACGCGCGCCGGACACGGCCGCGGA
>JAABUH010001967.1_pt1 | contig 20964 bp, 20 predicted proteins | sample 5559121 | NCBI WGS metagenome assembly JAABUH01 (sample SAMN10711871, study PRJNA513364) | rock metagenome | isolation source: Antarctica rocks | place: Antarctica: Victoria Land, Battleship Promontory nord | collected 2015-12-28
AACGTGAAATCCACCGATCACGATAACTCTGCGCTCCCGAGACCTCTACAAGTCAATATTCGGATAGACCCTATGTTCTCACCAGAAGACCGACGTATGCCCGGGATTTGACGGACGACCATGGTAGCTGCAAGCACAACTACATGCAGAGGTGGACCAGGATACACTCCCGGCCATATCCACGGCGCTCAGAAGGGCTTCTGTCGCAGGTAGGGCATACTCCTGAAAAAAGGCACTAGTGCTCGGGACTTATGTAAGGTACGACCTGCTTCTGTCCTTTTCGTATCCAACTAGAGGGTGCACCCAGAATATCATCACGTACAGACCGTAGTAATGCTCCGTTTGGACTCTGTGACTGGCGAAGTCTGCGTAAATGACACTGTATTCCCTTGAAGCATTTCATTCACTGCTTGGCCGAGGTAGACATGCTTGAAGGTTCTTATGTTGGGACTATCATCTCGTCTCTACGGCATTGTGCCACATCTCCACTATGAATGACCAACTTGGTTACATCGCGACTGTGGATTATGAGCGAATCCGACGTATCATTCAGGGACAGCCCATAACATACCACATACCCTATGATATTACGTTCGACATCACTTACAGCGCCATTCGTGACATAAAGGAACGGCAGCCTGGCCGGATGCAACGTCAACTTGAGCTGTTGGAGGTCCATTTTGTCTGCGCATTCGACATTGCCGATGGTACCGTCAAACCCCATATTCATCTCGAGTCCTTGCTGACCTCGGGTTAGCTTACCTGCAAATGGTTGGCACGGGCATGACATCTTTGCTCGCCGGTTCACCCCCGGTACAGGACTGAAGTATCCTCTCGTAACCTCACCGTACTGGCAATTCGACGGCTGCCAGTGGAGTCACTGGATGTTGGCTCAAGGCCGCCGCTTGGACGGCGATGCTGCGGTGTCTTGTGGGTCTGCCTGTCAGTGTGGATGAGTGGGACGCCGGAAATTATGAAGCTGATGTCACTGCTGTGGCGATATACCTCGCACCTGAAGTTTGGAACGGAAGCCACCGCGACTTTCCGGGTTTCAACCAACTGGCCATCAAAATCCTAACATTGACCAAGAATTATAAGTCGTGTGATATCCGGCCGGGGGATCGTCATTGGATGTTTCGAGAGTCACAATTTGCAATGACGGCATTGCCAGGCTTGGAGCGATATGGCATGCTTGTTGATACTCTAGCATCGCATAATAGGATGTATGGACTCGCTCGGCCCAACCAGACATGCCAATACTCTGCTTGTACTTAGCTAGAACTACACCAGAGCATCCTGATCTGTTTGTAGATAGTATGTCAATCCTGCGATTCTAAGCACGTCTTTACCCTCAAGAGATTAGTAAGTGATGTACTGGTAGGCATGTCGAGGGCATGTCGAGTTCCTTGACCCGTTCCTGGTAGTAACGCTGTTGCCGGTCCGTCGCCCTTCCAGGGCGAGACCACACTCCTGGTAGGTTGTTACATAGGTAGGTAGGGTTATGGGTAGGGTTATTCATGATGGGGTGGTAAAATTCGATTGGTTGTGTCTACTATACATAGACGGTCTTGTTTGCTTTTTATTCTCCTACTAGACTAAGTCAAAACACACTCCCTTCCCATCCGAACTGGGGATCTCGATCGCCACGCTTGGGTCATCACTTCCTAGGTTAACACGAAGGCCAGTGTTGGTGTTTGACACAGAAATCGTCAAATTGTAGGTCAATCCCTTCCAATGCTTTTTATCACGCCGGCAACACACCTCATGTATATCAAGGCCCTTCGAGGTTGGCCGAATTGGCAGATTAACAATCGCCTGGTCGGTGGTCACAACAGTCATTTTGTGATTACGGGCAGCTGGGAAGGCTGGAAAGGAGTCCTTGAATCTGACTTGAGAGACATTTTCGCCCTACTGAATCGTCAACTCTAGTCTTTGACCTAGAAACGTAGGGGCTAGCCAACCTTGCGGATCAACCATTCTATGGTCTCTTTCCGGACTATTCCGATACTCTTTGTTGATACGGTGAAGCTGTCATGGATTGCGCCAATAGAAGGAGCAAGCGCGCTTTTTGCATGTCAACAACGCCAAGCGGTCTTATAAGTTGTTACTCACGGATTCCTGACTTCTAAAACTTGGGTAGGCCAGCACCTTTTGACCCAATCCACGACCAAACCACAGATTTTAGTATTGGCGACGCCCACCAACAAATGCGAAAAAATCCTAGCAAAGGATTAGACTGAAGGATTCGATGGCATTGAACCTACATCACCTACTGGAGGCTGCTCAACCGTACATAGCATCTCAATTAGAGGCTGAGAAACAACTTCCAAGCAGCGGAGGATATTTTCTCTTGAGCGCAGGGTTAGTTGACGTGTCGTGGTAGTCAGGATCGCTTCCGCTTACTTCTTCACAATGATATTTCGGTCCATGATGAGATCGGTAAAAAGCTCTTCAATCCCCTTGATCGACGAAAGGGTTATTTCGACTTCTTCAGCCGGTTGATTCATTTGCACACGGGAACTAAACCAATTTGACCGTCTTATCCCAATGGCAACCTCGCGAACCCAGCCCGGTGAATCCTTTTCCTTCTCTCGAAATTGAGGCGAAGCTAACAGCAATTGATATACATGATCTTCCCATGTCTTCTCAGCGTCAGAGAACCCGATGATCTTTTGCATGGGCTCTAGGTTGTGACATTGTAGTGTGCCGTCGGCTTGGAATTGTACTTGGAACTTGACTACATCGGTAGTACCTCCACCGACATCCATGACGAGAAGAGTATCTCCATCGACAACACACTGATTTTCCTGAATAACGTGTATCGCAGAAGCCTCTGCTTCTGTGAGGTTGACTGTGACCTTGTGATGCTCGCCATTCTCAAATCCTGCGACTTTGATGGATTCGTAGAAGCGAATTCGAACTTCGGTCGACCAGAACTGTGGATAAGAGAAACGGAAGTGAATGCTGGTAGATTCCCATGCTTTATCTAGCGTTTGTTTGCAATGAATTTTCAACCGAATCTCCTGATGAATAAACTTCAAGTAATCCACAAACCACTGGAAGATCTCATCCTGTGAAGTAGGAGCCCATGGAATCCGCTTTTCGATTGCTGTCTTCAGGTAGGCTGGTTCAAGGAACAGTTTGAACCACTCAACATATCGGATTGGGTGGTCGCGTATAGCTTTTCCCTTCAAGCTTGGATATCGATGAGCACAGTTCATGCCGCAGGCCTTAAGGGAAAATTGGTTCATGGCTTCGTTCAGCTCGTATTCCAGCGTGGTTGGACATTTCCTAAGCACCTCGTCGGACGATTCCCATTCCACGTGGTGAGTTCCTGTGGCTTTTGAAGATTTCCACGCAACACCTGATCACTTGTCATTCATTGTCTTCATCAAAAGATCGATCACTCGCCATTCCTGCCTACCGGTAGAGGTCATACCAAGGTCAACGCCAACAACAAGATCATACCTAGCCATCATCAAGTGACCGGCACCAAACCAGGGACTAATGATCTATGGATGGTTTTCAGGATGATCATACCTTTGCCCACAGCAAAACCCGGCTTTGATGACATTCTCGAGATCAACACTACCTCAGATCGTTCATTCAAATCTGAAGCAACCTAAGGCAATTCGGGAATGAGAACGGTTAAATTATTGCTCGTTGTCGCATGTTCCCGAAATCAGCGTACTTCTCTTTCATGATAGTCTCAAGGAAATCCGGAAGCATACATGAAGGCAAGATGTTCTTGCTCTTTGTCGCATGTTCCCGAAATCAGAGTACTTCTCTTTCATGATAGTCTCAAGGAAATCCGGAAGCATACATGAAGGCAAGACGTTCTTGCTCTTTGTCGCATGTTCCCGAAATCAGAGTACTTCTCTTTCGTGATAGTCTCAAAGAAATCCGGAAGCATACATGAAGGCAAGATGAGCTTTCCTTTGCATCATGTTTCTTTCACCTTCTTGCTCTTTGTCGCATGTTCTCGAAATCAGAGTGCTTTTCTTTCATTAAGTAGAAGAACATGAGAGATCAAATCTGTCTTCTTTAAACATTCCCTCGCCCTTATTCTAAGATCATTGTACTGTGCAGCATATGTTATGTTGTCTAATGCATCTTTAGCTGGTGTGCTTGTCTCTGCTGTCATCGGCACTATCATTGTCGTGGTCGTCATTACTCTTGTATTAATACGACTACGAACAAGAGAAAAGCGCAGAAATGTTGGAATGATACCATCGAGAAGAACACATGACGCAGATCTTCAAACCGTACCCTACGATCTGGAAATGGAGCTGCTCGAGAACAAGACTGGTAACGATAACAACATAAGAATAGAGTTGATAGCTATGTTCGACAGTATCGAGGATTGCAGCAACAGACATTTTCCTAAGGGCAAGGCGCGAAGCTCACAGGATGATCCAGGAATCGCTGAGAATATCGAGATCGGTCAGCTTGATGTGAAGCGCTTCATCTCTTTACTTTGGGATTCTCAAAATCGACGACGTGCAGTAAAACATTTCATTGCCGCTTCGATCTGTGCCGCACTGAACATTCAGAATTATGATGAAAGCAAGAGTTTAGTGCAGCAAGATTACATGTCTTTCGTAAAGAGTCTGAAGACGTACACATCACAATGTATGTAATACATCTTGTCTTAATCTGCAAGAACTGATCAAATTCTCTTAGACAACGAATGTCTTCATGCAAGAGTTCGTCTGTTGAAGCGATTTTCGCCTGGACCAGAGAAAATCTACGACGTCTGGGATGAAGACGGAGATGAACAATGTCATCGCATGATTGATCATCTGTGTCAAATTCTAGAGCCATGGAGCACGAAGCGCGAAGATATGACGCTTCGTGATTCCTTGACGACGATTTGCAGTCAAGCTACTGTACTCGGTCACAAATTTACACGTTTAGGACCACGATATAAGTTCACATGCGCATCATCTGCTGATTCGTTAACCGTGTGTCCGAGTGTTTGGCAGGTGACGGACTCTTGGGGGCAGTTATACACGAAAGAAAGACTGCTAGTACGAGGCATGTTCAAGCCGATTTAGGAAGAGGTCGCACAGCGGGCATTTAGAGGGGCGATGGAGACTTTGGTGAGGCATCCTAGGAGGATAAGGAAGCTGGGGAGGCGTTGCGGATTGGTAGAGGGCGAGGAGAGGGGATGGCGATGTGGAGGTCGTTTATAAAGAAGCTCACTTTACCCGGGCTCTGCTAGTTAGTACTCTATCACCAATTCACCATCTCCACTCAATATCCTCCTTTCATATCACTTCCCCATCCTTTTTCTCAGTAGCGTCGGTGAGTGAGATGGTATGGACGAGGGTGTATGACATCTCTGAACACTACCCACCCGCTCCTCCGTTATATTTGCACGCACCATGCACATTCCATCTCCTTTGGTGCTTGTGTTTTGGATGTTGACAATGCTATGTGACCAGAGGCGGACAGTTAACATCGCCCGTGCAAAGATTTACTTCCCATTCTTCTTGCAATTCGACATCCTGGTGTTCACGTAATCTCCCACCGCTAGGTTAGTCACTGCCCCACCACAACCGGGGTGTATTGTACATTCGCATGCATATGCGTGGCTGGCTGAAAAGGGTAATGAACACCCACGGTCGACAGCAGGGCATTGAAATATTGGTGTGCGGCCTCATGTGCCCTCATGCGATCTTGACCCGATCGATAAGTCCGTGGCAGATCGGCCCCGTTTGGTTGCTGCGTGCATGAGCGGCGTTTTTTCATCTTCCCTTCGTTTCCGCTCATGGCCTTGGACAGAGCATCGTTCGACGACATGGCTGTGGGAGAGAATGATCCACCACGTCAAAAATTGCAGGTAAACCTGCCTACAACGCTGAATTGCACAAGCTGACCCGTTCAAATCTCAGTTCTGCACCAAGTAAGCAAGCCTTGGAACGGGGGCCTTCAACCTCAACTTCACATTGCCTGACGAGGACCAGCCCGTCGCTATAAAGTACGAGCAGCTTGTGATCCGCGATTCCGCTACCGTCAAAAGATACTACAGCTATACTTTCGAAGCGATGAAGCAGGACTCTTGCACCTATCTTGCCAAATTGTGGGGCCAAAAGGCTCGATCTTCCTACTTGGGATTTGGTAGGCCTGTTCTTTGACGATGGCCATAAATAAAACAGAAGTCATGCTTGGCCGCTTGAGTTTTAGCCAATTCTCAACATAGATCCGGTTATGGAGGTCTGGTACGCTCCGACAGAGATCTACATGACGTATGAAACACCGTGCTGAATCGTCAGGTTCAGCTTCGAAGACGATGAAGTCTAGAGTATCCTGTCGATCATTCCTGAATCGGCGGAATGATTTGCAAGGGATGGGTACAAGGCCAAGAGTATTGAAAGGCAACCCTAAAGGCGACCCTAGAAACTTACATCCAGAGCTCTGTAAACTACGATGTAATTGATCCTTCAGGCTCAAGTCCTGTTCTATTGGCATATTGTGAGGTTCACTACCCTTTCTGTTGCGCTTCACAAGGTAATACCCTATCCTTGTATCTACTGTATCATTGGTGGCCTCGGCGCATGTCCCAAGTCGCATACTCGTCAATTGGAATACTTGGGAGGTGAAGTGCTTGTGCTTCTGTTAGAGTATTGGCTAGCAATCCAGGCAAGGACCACTTTTTCCGGACGCGAGAGGATATGACGAACCCGACGCAAAGTTTACCTGCACCCACAAGTTGGCGAAAAGGTAGGCCCACAATATCCTGGGCTGGATATGGCTACTGTTTGCATCGCCAAGATGCAGCTCACCATGGGTGCACGCAATTCGCCTTGCATGCGCCGGACAGGAGCTATCTGGCCATGCTAATGTTCCAGACCCTCTGCACACATATGGTAACCGATTGGCTTGCTCTTCCAGACCACCTGTCCAAGGTTCCGTGGTTGCCCTCATGTATATCATAGCGCGCTCCTTGAACGCCGAAAAGTTTACTCCGCCACATCCAAGGTCAGATAGGAGGAGCAGAGAGGAGCGACTAAGCCAAGCCCCACAGAACCCATAGAAGCTACCTCAGACCACCGAAGGCACTGATGTAAGTAGGATCTCCCGACAGCGCGGTCCTCTTACCCTACCTTCCGCCTGACATCTCTCGAGCCACCCAATCGTGTGTTGGAAATAGGGGATGGTAATCTCCACCTTCACAGGGCTGATATGGCTGGGGCCCGCCAGAGAGTTTTCACCTGCTTGCTCCTATGTAGATAGAATCCTAAGAGCAACAACCAAAATATCAATATGCCCCCATATGACCACCTCGTATTGCAACAGATTATGAGCCCGGATTAGTGCAACCTGCCTAAGTTGTTGTTCCGTTCCTGAGTACGTTAACTCATTGACCATGTCTATCGTCGTCGACGTCGTCACTCGGAACCCTCTACGCGATAGAGCCCAACGTCGATAATTCAAGTCTCTACGCGATAGAGCCAAGCATAAAAAGCACCGTGAATATTTGCCTCCGATGGAGGGAAGCGGTGCAGCCAAGTCAGGTCGATTGCTACTGAGCCAAAGAAAGTCAGTCATCGTGGTTAGATGAAGCGATGCACCAGTGCCTCCGGATGAGCCAGAAATGCCAGAAACAAGGTGATTCTGAATGAATCCGGATATACCGTGAATATGTGCCTTCGACGAAGGGAAACAGTGGATACACGTTACGAAGCTTCGAATAGCTTCAATCACTGCTAAGTCATTTGGCTGGGGGAGTCAGAAATTCCAATCTACGTTACGAAGCTCCGAATAGCCTCAATCACTGCTAAACCATTTGGCTGGGGGAGTCAGAAACTCCGACACACGTTACGAAGCTCCGAATAGCTTCACTGCTAAGCCATTTGGCTGGGGGATTCAGAAACTTCGATATACGTTACGAAGCTCCGAATAGCTTCGTCTGTTCAACATATATGGCCCTGTTTGGCTATGATTCCCATAGGGGAGTGTTGGAAATAGGGGAGCTGGTAATCTCCGCCTTCACAGAACAACCAAAATATCAATATGCCCCCATATGACCTCGTATTCCAACATCGTGTAAGCTGCACAAGGCCGGAACAGTACATCTACAACGGCACATATGAAAGAAACACAAAGCACTACACGTGATGACAAGAGGCGCGCTCATTGGGGCGGCTTGTGGTATTATATCAACTTGGGCGAGAATTCATGAGACTTGGGGTCACACAGTACGCCCATTTAAAACAGCCATAACAGTACGACGTGTCTATCCAATAAAGCTGCGACTTATCGACAAGCAAGTAGCAATTATGTGGATATTACTAGTCGCTTGCCCCATTTGCTCCGTGTTGATAAGTTATATCAACGTTTACCAACAGCCCTAACTGGTCCGGGCTGCAGGCAATCTTGCCCTTGAATACCATTGCCCTATTTGCTGAAAGAGACTCGCTGTGATTTATCAGTCTCAAGACACACTACAATTCGAGTGAACTTACGTGGTCGAACGAAGCATCAATTTCTGCTCAAAGCCATTCAGTGATTGTATTTGCCCCAATATCTTTTTGGAGAGTGGTTTCAGCTTCGGTATGCATAGCCACCGCAACCTTTGAATAATCTGATGCTCTTCGTTGTGGTGGGTTCTTTGGAACTCGCTCAAGATCGAATATGTGGCGAGGGACCAATCGCACAGGAACTCCCGCTCAGTGGGTCGAAGGATTTGGGATTCAAAGTCTCTGCTCTCCGCCAGCGCCTCAATCCGAATTTTCAGATCATACACCATGGTCATGAAATCTTTGAGTTCGATAGATGTATTGCTCCAGCATTTGTAGGCGGCCAAAATCACTTGCGCCATGGCAATACGATCACTAATTCCAAGAGACATACTGAGGTTGAATTTCTGAAGAACGTATCTTGGAATGCCGTATGCCAGAAGATAAATAGAAATCAATGCACGCTGATCAAACAACTGAAAGACTATGTCTCATACTGTTCATGAGTGTCTACACACACACTCAAGTTTGTCTCGGCTTCGTTTGATTTCCAAGTCAGAGATTTTGCCATTTCTGAATGACTTTAATCCGGGATGCTGTTTCTTTGTTGCTCACTTTCAAGACCTACACTTTCAAAGACAGTTCTACCGCCTTCATCTTTGATCAATTGAAGCAGCACTTACAATATACGCTTGAATTAAACCACAGCTAGATTTGATGTCGAGACGTAGCTATAAGGAGGTTCTTGAATAAAGACGTGTGTATTGACCTTTCCACATGCGCTCCCTTGACGGCACGGACATCGAAATCACTAATCTCAACCAGACCCTCATTCGCTGCCTGATTATAATAGTAGGACCACGCGTTATCAATAGTACTAATCCGAAGAGCTTTGTCAAGGATACGATACTTGGAAACTCTCACTAACATGTCGCCGTGCCCGGTGTCGGTTGCATGGCGGCACCATAAACCGTAACAGATCTTTAATAATGGCGTTGGCGTTGGCGTTGGCATCGTAGTGGCCTTAGCATCTATGAGCGAGATCCGTTCGGGCCTTTGCGTGCCTCCAACCGCTTGCAGTAGGCCGAAAGCGGTGCGTCCGGTTTCTAGGCCATCTCAACGACTTTGGAAGGGAAGCTTTGGTGAAACAGGGGTTGGAAAGAAAGAAACAATGTCTTGCAAAGGAGCAGCTGTGTAGCATCCTATGGCATCTGGATGGCTTTCGGCCCAGTCCGCTGCATCTCCGGGAAGGAGCATGATTAGTGAGTCAAGGTATCGGCAGGCACATTGCCCCGAATACCCTTGTACTTCTTGAGCCAACCGGGACACGGAAACACTGCTGTCACCCGAAAGGGTTTCATACAATCCAAAGGTAGGCTCTGGTCTCTGAAAAGCCACGAGTCTTCTCTTCCCAAGAATGAACGCCGACACATTGTTGCTTCGTTATGGAACTATTTATATGACTAGGCTACGCAAACATCCTGAAACTGATCAAGGGACAGGCAGGAACATTGAGGTTGTCAAACGAAGCAGAAACCCCCGGCACCACCGGACACCATGCCACGTATATACGAAAGGGGGCCTGTTATTGTTTGACAACTCCATCAACTGTTATCTTACACCTATTACTTTGTGCTTCTGATATAAGCTTGATCGACTTTCCGGAGAGGAGGTGTTTCCCGAGACCAACACGCAGATTCGTTACAAATCCAAATATCGCATGTTTCCGCCAAGCCTGAGATGAAAAAAGCTTTCCTTCCCACCATTTTGCTCAACCGTCCTCAGGTGAACCCGGCTGCACCACGACAAAAGAGACAACGCTCAGTATTGTTGAGCGCTCCATTATGACCCGTGATTAGCTGGTATTAACCAAGTAGAAGCGAAAATGAAAGACCTTATAACGGTTAGTGATGTTCTGATGTGCTCGATATCGAAGAGTGCAAAGCGGCATCGAGCGAGTCAACGCAGAAGTAGACTGAAGTTAGACCCGTGCTGCGGTTTTGATTGACGGCTTTAATCGTTTGAGGGCGAAGAAGTGTGACTCGGTAGAACGTTCTGGCTCGAAGATTTACAGTGCAAGGCCGAGTTCGTGGGTACGATCACAGGTCTATATTTCGGAGATAGCTCTGGGACAGTGCAGTTTGTAGCCGAGCGTTGAAGACCTTGGAAAGACTGGGGATGCTCTATCGATTGTATGTCGGGAAACGGCCCAGCGTAGGATATCGTTGGCGGCCTATCAAGAGGAGACGTGTACTCCTGATGATCTTCGCCAGTGTAAGAGGCTAAGTATTGCTTCAAGTCACTTTTGCACTGGGATGGAGCTTGTCCATAGCTTCCGGTGACAGGTATCATTGAAGGCTTGTAAATCGCTATCGTCGAACTAATCTGTATCATACGCTGTGTCAACCTTTGATTTCGATCATCAGACATCGATTGCGTAGTACCCTCAAGAACTCACAAGTTGAAGCTTCAGCTTTTTTACAAGGCGTGCAGCCTTGTTCATCTAGATTTCCACTGCATTTTATCTTCCTCTTACGGCATCGCGAGCACTGAAGGGATAAATAAATCAGTCACCTCTCATTCTGAGACGTATTTGAGGAACCTACCGCTAAACTTATTCGACGTCGAGGGAACAACTTCTTTCCTATTCTGAAGTCCGATCCCTGACCCATAATTGAAGGAAGCCGATAGAAGGAAAAGGGGGATGTTTTGTCCACGAGGATAAAAGGCTTTCAGGGCAATGAATAGCAGTACAAGGGTCAGTCGAAGTGATCCTGTAAATGTTCAGAAATAGTGTCTACATTTTCGGATGACGAGCAAAATACGATTGCTCAATTCCCTCAGAAAGACGCTTGCTTTCATGCCACGTAGTAGATACGATCCATTGTTATCTGTGTGTCTGGGTGGTGGCATGCAATACCGGGAAGATGCAGCGTCGAATAAGGACCGAGTAACAGTCCCGGTTTGTGACCTGCTGTATCATGTATCACTTCGATCCATGTCTTTACTGCAGATGACCATTTGCGTGCACAAGATAACCATTGTAATTATCAGACATTCATTTACTCTTGTTCATCTTGTATGATGTCGGATAGCCCGGCCAAAGCGGGAAACTTGGGTAGAGGAAAAGATATTTCTATGAGGCTCCTAACGCCGTTATTTCCGCTCCGGCCGAAGCCGGCTTGGCGCTAGGGGTATTTAGCCTACCTTAGCGAAAATTGGTTTAGTGTATACAGTCAAAGCTGTCTATAGGGGAATTCCGAATAACGGAAACCTGGCCATAACGGAGACACGGCCCGGATTCCACCAAATTTAGGTGGGCCTAACGGAAAATCTCCATATAACGCAACCGGAATCCTTTTGATTTTTTTATTGGTGAGGTTCGTTATATCAAATGTCTACATTAATCTTATCCATCGGCGCCCCTCCCAAACGCCCACGGAAACCTATTCAAAATAGTCAACGAAAGGCCTTACGGGCCTGGTACTATGATGACTCTAATCAGGCCTACGGTTATCACCTCAACAGCTACATCGGTAGTGAAATTATCGGTGTCAAATGGGCCCGGCTGAACAATGAAGCTATTTGAGAAGCAGCAAACCTCACTTTCAGTTGATCCGAATTTCAGCCGAATGCTCAGAATTCATGAAAGTAAGCTTTTAAAGCGTCATATGAAGGGCTTGAAGCAGAGGGATTTGAGGGACTGGTTAGGGGGGGGGGTAGGGGGTGGTAGGTACTTCGTAGATTTGGTAGGGCCCATATAGGGGTGCTTATATAATAAATATCTATAACGAATAATCTCTATATTACGGAACGGAGGAGCCGATTTGCCACCTCCGTTATAGGCAGCTTTGACTGTATACTGACTTACGATAGCTCTAACAAAATGTATAATCTGTGGGTAACCAGGCCTACATATTTAGCGAGTGTCTATTGTAGCGTTAGCTTCGCACTCGAGTCAATAAAAGAACTACTTAAGAAGAATGATACTCTTACAGTCTAGTTGAATATTCATCTAAAGATAATACACTGATATCAAATAGAACAGTGTTGCTACGGTAGAACCGTCAGACAACATCAACGCTTCTGTATTTTCAAGCTCAGAATCGATCGATTCAGCCAATTTCTACGCGGGGGCGCATTGCATGAGCCTGCATGAGTACTCTGTGCGTGGTCACTAAGATATAGATAGGTTGATGCGGGGGTGGATGCGGGCAAAGGTGGATGAATTTGCACATTTGATGCAGGTATTGCTCATGATACCTGATACTGTATTTTACATACGCTTATTTTCATAACTGTTCCTTTACAATGTTGTTTAGAAATTCTAAACGTATAGGTATTTTATAATAACGCGTCATTAAGAGGATGGCGGTGTGAATAGGGAATTACAGTAACAATATTTTATGGTAGTACTACGGTAGAGCCATTCCTCATAATTCCACTAAGGTACCTCTTCTTCCTTCCTCCGGTAGTTCACCTACTAGATAGTCAATATACATATGCACATATTCGCTCTGACCCTCATATACCAACAGTTATGTTATTGTCTACTACCTTGGTAGCTTCATCTGTATTCAAGGAACCAGCAATGTGCTGATAAATAGTACATGCAGTGTGAGGGGAGCTGTTTGGTAAAAGAAAAACATATGGGGGGTGGAATGCCTCGGTTAAGATTCATAGGGCTGAGGATACTATGAAGATTCGATGTAAGCTGAAGGAAGCATCACATAACCTTAGACAACGATTACTTTAAGAAGCTTACTCAGTAAAGGTCATCATTCACCTCTCAAGATAAGCGCTTCATTTCTTATAATCGTAGGCAAGACATACTGACATAATGCTAGGAAATGGAATAACAGTAATCCCAAGATCACTGTAAACGGTCTTCAAACTCTTCACATTCTCGCAAGTTCATTTCAACAGCAGCCGAAAACCATGTCTAAATTCAGTACAAAGACTCGGTCGATTGTGAACCGCAAGCGTGAGATAGAGTAAAAGAAAGAGGCCCGAACGAGAGGCACACAGCCTACTAAATCAGTCTCCATGAATATCCGGCACGAGCTTCAATGTTTCGACAAACGAGATACTAACTTAGCTGTCATACTTCTCATGTCTCTGATAGAGCTGGTATTGTCATATGTCTGGAGCAGACAAATCTTTGATACGGAACTATATCGAGACGCCAATGCTCTTCTTTACTATTCTGGATTCGCGGCCCTGCTCACCACCATTTGGACTTCGCTGTCTATGCTGCTCGCCTCAGTCGCTACATTGTACACATCAAATGTTGCTCTTGTCTCTTTCGGGGCAGTCTTCGTTGCCTGGGTGCTTCAACTGGCCATATGGATGAGCTGTGAGATCCCTGGCTTACATACTCATCAGAAAAGATCACCCTGCTGTCTTCCACTTCAGGAACGCCTGCTTTCGCAAGTTCATAGCCTGAGCCTTGCAAAAGGCTGCTTCGGTCTGACTATTTTACTCTCGATCTTCATATATCTTCTACAAATTACAGCAAAGATTAGACATTCCACTCACACACATTCCACCATGACTTCTGGCACAAGGGTAAGCCTCATGAGTTTATATAATGAACATCCCTAGTACCCTACTCTGCCGTATTCAGGGGTGAGCTCCGCCCCTTTCCGCCTCTCTGATGTGTTAGAGATACTCATTGACGGTTCATGCAGTCTATATCGCCTCCACCGTGACCTGGCGGACCGCTTGATTTAGAACGATAAATTGTTAAGATGAATGAGCGGACACGGTTGTTAGGCGCTTGCAAGTTGCTTTTCGATGATATGTACTTCGTATAACCCAACAATTGGTCTTTACAATAGGTGGTTTCGATAGACTCTCAAGCATTATACTGATATTGCTTTGCTCCTGACTTTGAGATCTCCAGCCTGATTGCATTTATGTCGTTCACGATCAGGAAATTGGGCTGATGGATCTTGTTACTCCATGTTTCAACTATCTTGTTATGTTGTATAGTATAAGCTTGTTGGGTAGTATGAATTCGCTCAACTAAGGAATAATCTTTGTTGCATTGGGGTTGAGTCATGTTGTAGCCGTTCTCTGAGGATAGAGATGAGAGGCTATCGAAAGAAGGAGGTACTTATATGAATTCTTTGCCCATTTAATGCTGATCTAACAACTAAGAGTAATCAGTGCATTACCTTGTGACTCACACACTTAAAAACCTTCTGTCATTCTTTGTTAACGAGCAAAGTAAAAGATACCAAATAAATCAAAATTATATTTATCAAGTTAAAGTATAGATAAAAAATGATTGATTGATTGATTGAATTGATTCATACACCCTTGTGACATCGGTTAAGTCCGACCCATGAGGGACACTATGCTATATGAATCGAACGGACAAAACCCTCTGGGGGAGAAAACCGCTCGCCCGCTATGCGGTGGCTGCACGCCGCCGAGACCATAACGCTGAGGCTATGTACCAGTTATGAACCTATAGCTTCTATCCAGCGCGTGACGCTCGAGTAAACTCGTGATGCGTGTCTGCGTTGTTCCTTTGCAATCCATCGTCCTTGCCCTGCTCTTCATATTGGTGATATCCTATACAACGATGTTCCGGTCTCCGATCGCGAAGACGATTCCTTTGCACCGGCTCGAGGCTTGTTGAATGTGTTGGAAATAGGGGAGATGGTAATCTTCGCCTTCATAGGGCTGATAGGGCTGGGGGTCGACCGAACACTTATGAAAGGCATTTCCGCCCCAGCTTTTATTCAAGTCAGGTATATTTCAAAGTGGCAGGAACCAATATTCAACTGTGGGTAATCAAAACCGCAAACTAGAATGATAATAGGTGTAGAGAGGAAGCAGCTTATCATTCCTGGCGTCCTTACGAAGTCCCGCTAACAACATTCTTCTCCTTCTTGTTGAGGTGTGCACAGACGTCGCGGAAACCACAGGTTTCGCTATGACGCTCTCCACCTCGCCTCGCCACCCACAACCCACCCGCCGCTACCTCCGCCTCTCCGCTTACTGTAATCGCATTTCTAGGCACCACACCTTCGTTAGATCTATAGTTCTTCCTTCCCTGTTGATTCTGTAGAAGAGGAGTCTATCAAGGGAGCATTGCGATTACTTCAGTCGAATATTCAGATAATCATGACGCCTCTTGCTGACTTCTTCCCTCGCGCTACGTATGATTCAAGGCGTAAGTTAAGATACGAGAGAGGAGGGTGCGAGGGCGAGAGTGAAGGGAGAAGAGAGGAAAAAGAAGATGATGAGGAGAAAGATTGTAACTGAAGGTACGCTTGCGATTGTCGAGGTTGATTTTGGGATATACGACTTCGAAGTTCCCTCTTCCTCATGACAGAAGGGCGCGACCTGTTCTGAGCAAAAGAGAAGCGGGTTAAGAGCGAGTCGAAAGCTAGGTCGGGCACAAACGATGAGAAGACAATGAGGTTGGTGAAGGATGAGGGGTGTGATTGTTACGGATGATGGGGAGGAAGGGAAGTGCATAGGGAGAAGAGGAAGGGATGTTTGGGCTTCGGCCAATCAAATCTTCGTGGAGATCATCGCGGGATGCAAAGAAAATGGCACAGGAGGCGGAACTATGCTTCGGGCAGACTTTCGGCAACGAGGGGGCAAATTCACAACCTCTTACTGATCTTCTAAAATAGAGAGTAGAAATCGGCCGGCCGAAGGGCAGGATTAATCTTGTAATTTTCTTCCGGTTTCTTTCACCCGCTAGTATGGGCTGACGGAGTAAGCATATTTCGAAACGCGTGCTGTCTTGAACAAGCTGGCGGCGTCCATCGTCATCATGGGTACCACAGCTGGCCGCCGCAGGCACGGTTCAGCATTCACTTATCATAGCATACGGTGCTCGCCTTTCCGAAGTCATCAATGATGGCTCCGTCCTCGATCAAGATATCAGAGATGGGACCAAAGATTGGATTGAATGTTACATTCGTAGTGAAGCACTAATAATAATGTACCGCAAGTACGGACTGTTTCTACATAGAATAAATTTTATTAACACCCTTTCACAGTAAGTTCAGGCCCAAGCGTGCAGTATATATCAAACGGCGAATTTGACCTAGGGCGATGGAGCGGGGAATGTGATATATTTTTCTTTTCCCTCTGCTTCCCCTCCTCCCTCTTCTTCCCCTCCTCCTCCTTTTTTCCCCTCTTCTTCCGCTTCTTCCGCTTCTTCCGCTTCTTCCCCCTCTTTCCCTTCTTCCGCTTCTTCCGCTTCTTCCGCTTCTTCCTCTTCTTCCCCCTCTTTCCCTTCTTTCGCTTCTTCCGCTTCTTCCCCTTTTTCCGCTTCTTCAAGCCGAAAATATCTCTCCTCGCACTCCGTGGGAACAGCCTCGAACAACCTAAAGATATCTTGTATTGGTGGCAAAATGTAATTGCCCCAAACGTAGCAAACAGATCTGGCAAGACGAACTCGCTTAGAACTCTCCAGGGCTACTTTATCGTAATTCACTTCAAGATCTGGAATATAGTCGTATCTAGCATCTCCTATTTCATATATTTGACATCTTGTGCACAGCCAGAACTTCGCGGTATAATCATCGCGAAGCTTTACACAGCGCTTATGATACCATCCAATGTCGCATTTGGCATTGTTACATTCAATCATGGCTCCTTCACCTGACTTCTTGCAGTCACACCAAGAATTGTATTCAATTTTAATGCTCTGAAGAAGTTCTGAAACCCCTAGTAGCGCGTCTAGATCCTTAGTGGTCTCATGATTCGAGGGCACTAAGTCTTCATCTAAATAAAGGAATGCACAGAAGTTAGCATCAAATAACAAGTCATCTAAATCCTTTCTGGTTTTCCGCTCATGTCGCTTCTTCTCGTCAGCAAGAATCTCTGGATAATTAGGAGTTTTTGCCTCATCGGGTCTCTCTTTGAAGATAACATAAGGCTGCTGTTTAGTTCCATTTATTTGGAAACGTAGTAGGAGAACATCATCCTTACTCCAGCCGTGATAAGCCGTGCGAGTCATTTTCTATGAAAGAGTGAGAAGCAAATTTCGCTCTTTATATTTACACTATTACCGTCATACACGTGAGATTTTGATGTTAAATGCTTACGGCTTAGATACCACTCGATTTCATGAATACATCTTTCGTTCAAGAAGTATGAGCGAAAGTTGGGGGCACGGATACCCGCCGCTGAGATTTTGGTTTCTCAATTTCCTTTGTCAAATTTATTCTTGATTGACCCATCACTAAAACACTTCCCCTTCCGGTTCGTGAAAGATCGACCCACCCTTTATGTAGCGTAAATAAGCACGTCGGTCTAGTAAACAGTTCGATAACAAAGTGACACGTTTTTCGGATTCTGCTGAGTGGGAATTGCTTTCTTTGACTCTCCATCACAACCACCTCCTCCAGACTATAAAAGATGCAGACGCAGATTTATAGTGTTGGGAACCCATTGCGTTCCTCAACCCCTCAAATAAGCTTTGAAACCCATATTCACACCATGCAACCACCCCTAAAAACTACAATATCGATAGCAATGGCGGAAACAATGGCCTCGATCCCGCAAAGGTGAAACCGTATGCCACGCGGACAACGTGTCGAGATGTCCCTCGGTGGAATCCAAGCACCGCGTGCCATATCAGAGGGACAAGCTGTCTAGGGAAAGGCCAGGAAGAAATTGGCTCAACAAAGCTCGAACTGTTACATATTCTTCAGCAGGACTCTACGATTGATAGAAGGAGGAGGGACTCCATAACTGGCAAACAGGCTTAATTCTTTCCTCGTGGTGACCTCGTAACCTTGAATTAGTCCGAGAAACATGACAAAGGTAACGACCAAGCGTATTGTTCAAGTCCATCCAAGTCTTCTGTCGTGCCATCTGATCGATTCTCCCCGTCAAACGAAACACTATCTCAGTCCTCCCTTTCCCCCATATGCAGCTCTATTGAGTTAGTCCCTGGAGGTCCAAACCTGGGCCAATCCAACCCGTTACGACAGATAGTAGACTTTGATAACGACGGCTGGTCGCGGCAAAGCAAAACGAACACGAGGCAATCATCCACCATTGTGGAAGAATTCACGGCGCCGCTGTACTATTAGTGAACAGCTGATACAGGTACTTCGAAAGCATTTGAGATAGGGTGGAGGGATCGGTGCATAAGACTTTGAGTTACGATTGTAGAAAGGAATGGGAATAGTGAAACTGTTGCGTCAAGAAAGAAAGAGGGCAGGGACCTAGCACCCGAACCGAATCTGGCTAAATCCAGGGTATGTCAGATCACGTATTAAAGACCAACCATTGGGTGAGGCAACGGCGGATTGGCCCGGCTGGCGGCAGTGTTGCAAGAGGAGGCAGTGGAACGAGCCCTTGCAGAGAAGTTGGCCTTGCGTCGAGATTCGACAAGAGCGAAATTGTTGGAAATAGAGGAGTTGGTAACCTCCGCCTCATTAGAGTTTTCACCTTCCACCTCCTAGATAGCCTCCGAACAACAACAACCAAAATACCAATATGCCCCATATGACCTCGGATTCCAACAGAAATAAGGACTGTTTGCCCAGACCCCAAATGGGCGAGGGGGAATTCGGGGAGGTGGGACTGGCTTGGGGCAGGGATGGATGTTGAGTGGGTGTTAGTTGTGGCGTGAATGAAAGATGAGTAGTTGTGCTTAGGGCGAGGGTGGGAGGTGGCCTTGAGCAAGGAGAGTGTTGGCAATTTGCATAATCGAAGTCGCTAATTCCAGAATTAGTCAAAGTCCTGGGAGCAATAATTGAAACACGTCCTTGAGTTGTAGCCAAAGCCTCGGGGTCCACAATATTCATTGTTATCGAGGCGCTTCATCAGCTTTGGGGATTTCACCGATGACAACGAGGTGTTTGGGTCGATATTATCGTTTCTAGCCGCGAGCTTTGTTGGGGTTGGGGCTACTCGTGATTTGTTTGAGGTATTTGTGCTTCGAGGGAACAATTTAAATGCGAAAGAAAGCCTCAGCAGTGCGATGGAGTTGTCTCATGACAAGAAGCCGTTGACCCTCCTACCTTTCCTCACCTAGTATCCTTCAGTTGATTCCTCCTTCACCTCCTCCCTCCTCCCCCTCCTTCTCCCACTATTACCACCACACGGTCATCTCCTCGACCAACACGGAGCTCGATTCCGTTTCAGTGGCTCGGCGAGTTAGAAAATCAACCAGCCTTCTGTGAGAGAGCAGAAATAGGGAAGCCAGGTGTCGTAGTCGGGGCCTCGAAGGATTCAGTAGCGATGATTCAGTAGGAAGAAGGGAAAAAGAGGCGCCTATTCAACAGGGTCAAAAACCCTCGCCTTCCTATGATCAAAGTAGACTGTCAATGCCCCAGAGTACCTAGTGTTCAAAGCACAATCCGCCAATCATACACTCGTACCACTCGGCTCCAATGCGCCCGCCATGTGTTGACGTAGTCGATTACTGGTTATCCTACAGCTTTCTACATACTGACATACTGAGCTTAATGCAAGGAGCTGACTCCTCGTTTGTTGTCAGATCCATCTGTAGGATCAAACGGGTTTTAGCTCGCGGGGGGTTGGAAAAGTTGAGCCGGGGTCGGAAAAAATTCTTGAACTTTAAAATTCGCATAGAACTAGTTCTATGCCCAGCACATCCAAGAGTTGACGTCGGGTTGGAAAAGCCTCAGGCCCTATGCGAAGCATATGCCAAGAGCACTCAATGCATATGCTAAACATATGTAAAAGAATCTTTGCTCGTCTTGCTATTCATGAATCATGATGTATGCATGACCTGTGATTGTGCTGTTTTCTCGATGTATAGTAGATTCTTCAGCTCATGATTTGCATATGCAGAAAGCTGAGCCGGGGTTGGAATAATTTTGAACTCATGGTTAGCATATGCAGAAAGTTGAGCCCGGGAATCCAAAAAAAAAAGTTCCGGCCCTGGCTCAACTTTTCCAACCCCCCACCAAACTTCGTTAAGACTGCGTGTCTGCTGCTACGACACGGGCAACTCGAGGACCTCGTTAATACCGTTCAGCGGACACTGTCTGCTGCTACGACACAGGCAACCTGCGGCCTCGTTAATACCGTTCAGCAAACGTTCAGACACGGACAATCTATGCGCAGAAGACACGCTGGCGAGAAGACTTCGTTAAGAGCTTAGAGAAGGGGAACACCAGCGGGTTAGTAGAGAATGATCGGACTACGCTAGCATACGAATCTGCAAGACATGGTCGGTCTGAGATCTCTACAGATAACGCGAAACAGGTGAGCCGCACGCTTCAAGCGGAGCGAGCGCCTGCGGGGCGTGGTATACAATGGCGGCGACTGTCGGTATGCTATATATTTCCGGTAGGCAGCCGAAGACGCTTGTTAACGATCTTTATCGAGCGATGTGCGACTGTTACAACGATCATCGAAGCCACCGAGCCAAGGGGCAAGATACTGCGTCCTCACCACACGGCTTATATAACCTCAATGCCGAAGTTCTATCGATAGGGACTCTCAGCGATCTTCGACGGTTAAGCTCTCGAGGCTTATTCGA
>JAABUH010001970.1_pt1 | contig 20935 bp, 39 predicted proteins | sample 5559121 | NCBI WGS metagenome assembly JAABUH01 (sample SAMN10711871, study PRJNA513364) | rock metagenome | isolation source: Antarctica rocks | place: Antarctica: Victoria Land, Battleship Promontory nord | collected 2015-12-28
ACCCTAAACCCTAAACCCTAAACCCTAAACCCTAAACCCTAAACCCTAAACCCTAAACCCTAAACCCTAAACCCTAAACCCTCATATGGTATATGAGCTGACGGCGGGTCAAGCAGGTACAGGCTTTGCCTGGAAACTATATATATGCTGCGCAGCGGCCACCCCGGTCTCCGGTACCAGGGTTGTTTCGGGCTTGCACCCGGGAACGCCGAAAGGCGCAAAAGTTTCCTTACTTGAGCATCACAAGCAGACATGTAAACACACATGACATACAAGAGACCCTCTGTTTGCTCCACGAGCCAAACAGCTATAGTCATTGGTTGAGAATCACAAGCAGACATGCAAACTCACATAACATACAAGAGACCCTCTGTTTGCTCCACAAGCCAAACAGCTATAGTCCAAGCATGCTGGTTACTCAAATCAGCAAGCATATATCACCCATGTGTCATAGCCTCCTCTGCTTGTAGCCATGCTACGGGTTATGTTGTTGAACTCAGCTGACTGGCCTTCAGACTCATTGTCACGGTCTCGCTTGTGGGTGAGTGACACTGACTGAGACTGTGACTGCCCTCCAACCCTGAAGCTGCGCGCTGTGCCTTACCGCGAAGGCATCTTGCAACCTAGCCTGTCGCTGGCCCAAGTTCACTAAGGAGATTGAGGCGCTGCCGTGTCTGCCTAAAAACTCTTTGCAAAAGCTTTGGTCTGGTTGGGTTTGCTCTCCGCTGAGTACGAACGGCTTCACGGTGTTGAAGCTAACAGGCAACACCATGTGTACGATTTCTTCGCACGATTCGTTGACGTAGTCTGTATCGACGACAACGCGGACTACCTCAGTGTCGTCTTCAACAGCGTCGTGTACCGTGACTGGTGGTTCTGCCAGTTTTGACTTGACGCAGAACAAGCCGTCTGCGTTCGTGCCCTGGACTTTGACGAGAACAAACGGACCTTCCTCCATCACCACGCCAACAGCGCCAAAGCTTATTGACACAACCCTGTTACCAGGTGAAGCTTTAACTGTGCTTGCGCTAAAGCCAAAGCTGTGCAACGTACCACTATTGTGCTGTTGCACTGCAGCTTATTTGACACTACCTCGCTACACTTATACCACTTTGCACGTGTCTCATCATTGGTGTCCAAACACTTAACTAGTTTGTCTGCAGCTGCCGCTGCGTGATCATGTACACGATACGATTTGCATGTCATGACTGATGCATGTCATGACTGATCAATATGCATGAATACATTGTACAGGCCTTGACGATGCGTGCACACTCTGAGATATGTGCGAAGCCTTCACCTTCACCTGAGGCTTCCTCAATGTAGCCTTTGATTATTGTCGATGTTTTGGCTAAGCCAGCTCCAGTAAAATATACGACAACCTGTTATAACCAAGCAACACAAGCCAGCTAGCTATTTGTTGCAAATTGCATTTAAGCATCAATCTTGACAGATATGCGCTCAAAATTCTCAGTCAAATCAAATTCGTCACTTAGAGCTGATTGAGTCCATATCTACAGGGTGAACAAAACACATGAGGCAAAGAAACATTGCTGTCATATGCTGTTATATAACCTCTGTCCAGGGCTTCCATCAGTACCACACACACACACACACATACACTCACACACAAGTGTAGACTTCTCAAAATACAGCAAAACACACCACAACGTGTACATCAAACATGCAGATCTAGTACAAGAGGCACCACTAACCGCTCTCCTACTGTTAACAACCACATGTGTACAAGGTAATGAGATTCACTGCAATAATATGACAGCTACAAAATAGTCGCATTTGTTGGGCCCTAAAGCTGGAGGCACCAACTCTGAAGTACAGGTCAGCTCTTGATCCTGTAAACAGTCAGTGAGCCAAACCCCTGCTGTCTCATGAGCCTTATGGCACCCTTCCGCTACATGTACAGAAGACATGTCCTAACACCTCACGGGATGTTGTCAGCTGCTTCCATGATAGACAGGTGTGCGACGCTGGGCAGCTCAAAATCAAAATTTCTGGTCATGCTCTGTGTCCTCTGAGCCATCTCGTGAAGGTGACGATTCAGCCTTGTGATTACAGAGTTGAATACCTCAAAAGAGCTGCAGCGAATGTACTTGTGCAGTGGGACATTGTAGACTCCCAAGAGTGGAATGCTGTACTTGTGGACATACTGAACTGTGACCTGCATCTTGTCTTCATTGCCTGCATATACAACACACATAGCTGCAACGTGCTCTAAACTACCAGCAAGACTGCTATGTGGTTGTGTTAGATTGACAAATCTGCATGTAGACACCACAGGAGAGCTGCAGGAAGCTGTGTTTCGCTTCCCATACAGTAAGGACCTTTGGATTGGCATCCGTACATATGTTTAATTGCAGCTATGCATACATTGAATTGTAGCTATACGTGTACACGAAAGCATGCTGAACATCTTCAGCATGCTGGCTGAGTCAATGATCAATATGCTACCTCTGACGTTCTGCACATCATGCAAGCGCAGCGTCCATTTGCTCTTGTAAGTGACAGCCTTGTCCTGGGGCTTGGATGTGCAAGCTAACAGTGCTACGTGCGCACTGGTGAGCAGCACAACCCGGTCTTGATGACACCGCAAGACCTCAATCACACGGTCATCCTGCAACATGAGAAACAGGGGTCGAGGCTATGTGCAACAACCTTTGACACTGCATACTGGCAACACATCACGTCATTTGCACTGCAAAGTCATCATTTGAATGTATGAGGAAACCTACTTTCATGCTTGGATACATTTCTGGCAGCACTCTCTGCCAGGCTGCCATCACAGCATGCCAACGCTGGAGCTGCTTGTTCCTTGTCACTTCCTCTATCAGCTGCAGAGCATCAAACACCAGGCTGAGCACACCAGATGGGTCGCCAGGCTCATCGAGACCGCCCTTAGGATTTATTAAAAAGCTTTTGGTATACATGAAATTAGAGGGGGGGGGGTAAGCAGGCAGCAGGCTGAGGAGAGCACAAAACAGTGTGCTTACATGTTCACCATAGTCTGATTGTGCAGGGTGTCTCTGCATGATGCCCACCCCCCCAGGAAACAAAGCATCAACAGGCCAGCAAGCAAAACATGATGCGAGGACAGCTGCAGTACATGTGATATACCTCGTCACTGTCATCTGTGAGGGTGCCAGGAGCACGGGCTCGTTTTTGTATGGTCCCTGAGATACCCTCACGCCCCAGGAACAGCAGGCCCACCCCATGTGCCGACTTGCCTACCAGCTCCAGCGTGCCAACAGCTGGTCGGATGAGTAACCCCACAACTGCTTTGAAAATGCCCAGCAAGGCTACAAAGAAACTCCCTGAATGGTACCCCTGCACACGCACCACGTGATGTATTGCCCTCACCGCCAAAACATAGCAGTGGCACATGAATTGCTTGTTTCACAGCCTTCAAACTAACAGTTCAGCTGGGTCCATAGCTACGCTTGAGATAGCCTGCTGTAATTTGGAGCGAAGCAAGGAGGGCACACTGATGCATGTGAGCAGCAGTCTGCCTCAATGAGATTCAGCTCAAAGACTTCCACACATACAGCAAGTCAAATGGTGGCTACTTTGCTAGATCTAAACTGACAGCTCAAATGCAGATAGCCCCTACTCAAAACTGTATGAGAGCGGACCTGAACAGGGTCAAGCAGGGTGCCAGCTAGTCCAGCCAGAGAGCCGGCACAGAACTCCTCGAATGCACTTCTGAAAGCATCTGGAGCATTAGGGGGGCGCTGCACTGCTCTTGTGAGCAAGCTGCGGTCAGTGAGATGGCCAGTCCTGTTGGGAGGCAGGTAGGTCATGGTGGCAGCCCCCATGCGGGAGAAGGCACTGATGATCTGGCCTATGCCTGTGAACAGCACAAAGCCCACCCTCTGCACAGCCCCCAGGGGGCCAACCTGGCGGGTGCGGATGTTGTTCAGCAGGCTGAGGGCAGAAGTGCCGGCCCATACCACTGTCAGGGGAACTGCAGCTATAGCAGGCCCAGCACCACCCAGAACCTGCACACACACCCCTTGCACGTCACACATAGTCCTGCAAATCTCTTGATATGGCCTTTTTGCTATCCTGGTAAGCAGAGAAAGAAGAGACGAAGATGCCATTGAGCAAGTGTGTGAAGAAAAGCTTTGGGCGGGCCTGAGCTTGTCGTCAACTGGCAATTGAAAGTCTTTTGCATTCTGAGAGCTTTCCAGCTAAGTAGCCGTGTACGACTCACACAGATCAAACAGAGCTGCATGTGAGTCTTGACTGAAAGACAATTTTGGCATGACCTGCATGCTACGGCTGCAGCAGCAGACCGCGACGCTGAACAGGACTCAGCTCAGCTGGTTGCTAGCAACCACAGAGATGTAGAGCAGACAGTAAGAGCAAATGAAACCCTGACAGACCTTGTGGGCTTCCTTGATGCTCTGTCCAATGTAGTGGCGTGTCAAGGAGCCTTGCAGGGCGCGCCGCCCAATGAGCTTGGTGTCAGTGGACCAGCCACTGAGCTGCAGCGGCACATTGTTAACATTGATCAGCTGGAAGCCTGAGGCACCAATCACTCTGCTGAACAGGCCGCCTCTGTTCTCTGGCAGGCTGACTGATCCTGGCGCATGCGTGTTCAGGATGGAAGATGACAGAGAGATGGTCACATTCACGTTCACATTGCTGATCTCTGCACGCTCCACAAAGTACCAGGAGGTGTAGCTGCTGTGCCCTCGCATCACCTACATCAGTTTCAATGATGAGCTCAGCTGCTCTGACCAAAAGGTGCATTCCCATGAGGTACAGACAAGCAAATCTGAATTCAGAGCAGCTTGGTGTGTATGGCGTTCCAAGCTGCCACACAGACATGTTGAACACTTCACCAAAGGCATGAATGGTAAGCAACTGCAGCTCGCATGCAATGTGCACAATAGCAGCAGTGGCAATACCTCTAGCTCGCGTAGCTCTTTTTCTTGAATCCACTGCAGGGGGTCAGCATCAGCATCTACAAAGCTCTCTTGTATGGGAAGCACTGCATTGGTGGCCAAGCTCTCTACTTCTTTGGGCCCAAACTGTGCCGTTAGCAGGCGCCGCTGCTGCTCGCGCCATGCCTCATCCTGCCATATGTCAGCTGTGGGAATGGAAACTACAAAGGATAGAATTGCTTCCAGGAAGCCATCATCAGCCTGAAAGTCCATCTCTCCAACCTTGAGATGGATGTCCTTGAAGGACAGGATGGCAGCTGGGTTGTCGCCCATCCTGTTGCCTTCGCCCCAGCCCCCGGCCCCACTAGCCCCCGCCGTTTGAGAAGACCTGTTTCCTTGAGCTGGATTTGATGCAGCTAAATTGGATTCACCACTTGCCACAATGGTATTGGCAAAGCTGCGGGTGAAGCCAAAGCTGATGAGGGGCCCAGTGTCTCCCACCAAGGACTGCGCTGTGTCAGAGCGTGCATGCGCTACAGATGCAGAGGCCAGCACAACAGGCTGCGTAGCTTCCAACAGCTGGTTGTCTAACTGTAGCCGCCTGATGCTGCCTGTCAGAGTGGCCTCCAGTCTTGTAATGTGCCCACTTGCCTGCACATGCACAAGTCACTGTCAGGCTACCAACTTGGACCCAGGCTGCTGGGCTGCTCAAGCAGGCAAGGTCACTATCGGACAGACAATTGAGCGCCTGCAGACCATCCAAACCTGATCAGACAAACCTCAAATGAAGAAATGCAGGCAGCGATGCAATGGTCGATGTGTATGCTCCATGTCTGTCACAGAAGCAAAGTGCATAGATTGGCATAGATTGAAATTAGCAATGATTAGCATAGCCAGCAAAGGTTGGGAAGTGAAAGAGACCTGAAGGTTGTCCAGGGTGAGGTTGAAGAGCTCATCCTGCAGGCCGCCCATGACAGAGGTGGCCAGGCCTTCCAGGGACAGCTCCATGTGGGTGCTCTGACCCCGCATCACTTCCATCACCCACTGAAACCTCACCAACACCTGAAGCACCATTTCATGGTTTGTGCAATGTGCAGCAAGCATTTGACAGGCTTACAGCAGCAGGTATGAAACAATGCATTATACTGAATGACGACCAAACACATAAAGCACAAGTATACACAATGCAGCATGTGAGGTCAACAGTGCAGTGCAGCTTGCACTTATTACTTTTACATACTGCTGGATTATGTATAAACAGAAGAGTTTGAAACAAGGAGGGAGGCTTGCCTGCAGGTCTGGCACATGGCCCGGGGGTGGCAGTAAGCCCGCCTTGCGGCGGCGATGGCGTGTGCTGGGCTGATGCATGGGCAGCCAGACATACAAGGGGTCCTCCCCGGTGAAGTGAGTGCAGCAAACACTGTTGCTGCCAAGCAGCTGCCGCCGCCGCCTCTTGGTCAAAGCGCCCTTGTTGTCAAACAGCTTGAAGGTGATGATTGTATCACTGGGCAGCTTGTCATACATCATGGCTTCTGTGGCAGGGAACTTGGGGTTTAGAGTGTGCTTGGTCCAGGACAGGTGGCTGGGCCGGCCGGGTGTGGACACCTCCGCCAAGGGGTTGGGCAGATCATTGGCCTGGAATGCCACCGCCACGCCTACACACAGGTGCAGAGACACCATGAAAGTGATCTCATTGTCCACCATTTGAGCATGTGTGATTGCTTCTGGAGGACTAGTAACAAATCTGCAAGGCAAAAGCAACTGTGTTTGAGTGTACTATCAGTGCAAGGGCTGTCATGCGACTGGTAATGCACAACATCACAGGCTGGACCTACCATGCCGTGGCCTTAGGCCTCTGGCCTCTATGACTGTAATGCACAGACTTGAGCGATGCTCCTCCCTGGAGTGCTTTGCCATGATCTTGGCAGCCACCCCTTCATGCCCCATGGCCTCAGCCTGCAACAGTCAGGACAGGTCACTATCATCATCTGGCAATGAGGACCACCGCCTTTGAGGCCAACACCACCCAAGCCTGGCTATCATGAATGAGTGGCTGCTCATACATGCCAGCACCCAAGGTATGACAAGAAAGCTGTTGTACATCACCCTCATTGCACCATGCTGTACAGCCAACGACAGTGAATGTACAGCACAAGAAGTGTGGTGGTGCAGCACCTGCAAGGTGGCAGTGGAAGCAGCAGAGCTGCCAGGCGAGCTCCAGGTCAAGGCAGTGATGGGGGACACTGGGTCCAGCATGCACAGGATCTCCCGCCGCTGCTGCAGCACATGCTCTAGAGCCTTTAGCATGAGGCTCATCAGGCTGCGAGCTGTCACATCCCAGGCAAAGGCCAACTTCAATCTCCCACACACTGCGTCCTTGGAGTCCCGCCGCATCAGTGAGTACCACGTCTTGCTTCCTGCATCATTGCACAACACATTCACAACACAGTCACTAAATACTACATTTACATACTGCAGAAACATCAGTAACAGCTAATGTCACCTGATGTTGGTAAGCTGGCTGCAAGACTGGAGTACATGCATGCACAGACGAGCTCAAGAGTGCATGCTCCAGACAGACTTGAGCAGAGCTTCATATGCAGACCTGGTGGTGTCTATGCCATGTGGGCCATGTGACACAGGCAAACGCACTGACCTCTCTGAGTGCTTGTGAGGGTGTCCACCAGAGGGATCTCTGCTCTGCCCAGGAACCTGCTGTTCCCAATCACCTGAGAGGGGTTATCAGCCAGTTTCTTGAGTTGCTTGGCACCCCTGGTGCCTCCCAAGTCCCACACCTCCACCATCAGCTCCCCAGCTGCTGTTACCTCCCTGCACCAGCAAACCATGCTCATGCCCCTTTGTCATCTGGCTACGGCCAAAACACATGCATTAAACAGGATACAGCACACGGCTGATGCTATGCAATGACAGTAGACCCAATGCCAACTGTCAGAAAGATAGGGCTGGGGGGGTTAAGCAGAAGAATGGGACTTGCCTAAAACTGAGTGCCTCCTCCCAGACAGGGGAGGTGGTTTGCCATTGAACACTGGTCTGCAGGCCCTGCTCCCCCAGCCGTGCACGAGCAAATGGATGAGTGGCTCTGTCTTCTCCATTCAACCCCTCAGCCTGCAAAGAGGATCCATGCACAGAGTCAAGCATTCAGGTATCTGGTGTCTCACCACCTTTTATTACCTGACTCGCAATCATACCCGCTCACTCAGTCAACCAGTTAATCCTCACGACATGCATGTTTCAGCAGGCAACTAGCTGATGTGGCTCATCTGCCAAACAAAGCGAATAGGTGCAACGTATGTGAAAGCAGGGGGTTTACAGTTTGTGAGCTTCAGATTGTGGTGGTCTTGCATGCACATGATGGTACCTGGCATACAGTGACAATGAGGTCTCCACCAATGAGCAGGGTGGCATCTCCAGCAGCAGCAAAGCGCATGAGGTCAGAGCCTTGCACGGTCTGGGGGGTGGCATGGGCATGGGGAGCTAGGTGCCCAGCGTCTGCCAGCTGGTTGGCCATTGAGGGTGATCTTGCCATCTGCAGTTATTACCATTCATTCAGCTGGCTGACCTATTCAAGAGTCCTCATTGGATCACGGAGCATATGCATTGCAGGTGGCCTGATCTTGATGGATGTAATCGCTAACAGGCATTGGAGGTACAGGGCATGTGACTGACTCTGTGCATGGATGATGGCTGACCTGATCTTGAGCAGCATTGTCAGGGACGCTAGATCCATGACTGGAGAAGCTCTTGGCAGGAGCTTCCGGCTCCAGCTCTGCCAGCCTGCTGGGCGAGTCTGTGAAATTGCCATGAGACTTGCTGCGGGACATGCCTGGACTTCTATCACTACTTATTGCGTCTCGAGCCTTCTGCAATTTGCAGCATGAGGCTGCTGAAATGACCACCACTGCATGTGTTGTTATCGGCAGCTTGCAGACAAGCAGGCTCAAAGACAGCATAAAGTCATACAGATCTGGTTGGATTGTTGATGCAGCAGCCCCATGCTGAGCACGCCTGTGGAAATTTGGCCAGCGCTCATCAACTATGCCAATTTCAAAGCCTTCAACCAGATGACAGTGCAGAGTAGTAATCACAAACAAAATGACTCGACAAAGTTCAAGATTTCATGTCAAATCAGTAAGATAACATGCCATTTTACAGGTTAGCAAGCAGCGTACCAGGTGTTGGTCAGAGCTGCGGCGCGGCATGCCACCAGGCTGCTCCTCATCCAGGGCAGTGCTCTGCTGGCGGGGCATGGTCGCCATCTTTACATGCCGCAGCCTGCATTCAGCATCGCTGCTCACACCAACATCCAGCTGAAGCAATTGCATAGCTCCTTCTTGAACTTGTGTCATAGAGGAAGAAGATGGACTTTACTCAACATGCTTTGCTAGTTACACAGCAGTCAAGCTCTCACTTGAGGCGTGGGCCTTGACTGGTGCGGCCACTCCGGCGAATGCGCATATTGGGGCGGCTGGCTTCAGGTGTAGGAGTGAGGGAGAAGCTGCGGCCATACAAGTCCAGGCTGTGTGCATTGGGCATCCCTCGCAGCCGTGCAAACTTGCTGTTCACATCCTTCACCTCACTCTCTACCTGCGGAAGGCACAACTGTTATGATTTGTGCACACTTCACACCCAAACAGCAGCAATATTGCCACTAGCACTGAGAATGGACAGCAACACATTTAACTAACAGCAACAGAGCAAGCACGGTCAGTGTAGTGACATCTGTCCAACAGGAAACAGCCAAAGTTGTACATGGCTGATACTTGGTTGCCATGTTATGCTGTATGCTTGCAGTCAGACAATCAACCATTGTATGATCCAACCAGCTGCATACCTGCTTGAGGCGGGCAGCCAGATCCAGTATGCTCTGCTCAGCTTCTAGCAAAGCTGTGGATTTCTCGTCTGCAAACCTGAGTACTCTTGTAGGTCCATCAGCATAAACAGAGACATATACCTGCATGTCAGAACTGATGTTGTTTGCTGCTGATTCTGCTTGCGCAATTTGTCAAAAAACAGGTACAGGCCCAAAAAGAGCTATCAGTACCCATTCACTGAAAGCTTGACACAAAAAGGTGATGTGCACAAGCACATGCCACATGCCACACAGTGCAGCAACAGCCGGTTGTGTTTGCTGCTGCCAAAGTCCAACTGAAGTTCGAACTGTTGTTCAGTATGACTACATCAACGTTGTATGTTCTGAGACAAGTCTGCAGCTAGCAGAGAAACGAGGAAGGGCAGCAGCAAGTACTTTTTTGGAGAACTCTGCAGCTAGCAGAGAGGTGAGGCGCTGCTTGACATCATCAGGCATGTCTGGCATGCTGTCCTGCAGGGTCTGGAAGCGATTGATGTTGCCACTGCTGCCAGGGGTGGACTCCACGCTGGGCAAATGCAGGGCATGCTGCACACCCAGCCGGTCCAGGTTGTAATGCGCCACTTGAGACTGTCCTAGTCGACCCTTCACTCGCGCCTGCAGGCTGGCAACATCCATGAAGAACAGACACGACTTTCATTATTTTGTCCAGAAGCAGCTTAGTCACCTGTTCAAACGCAGTCTAAAGTTGAGAGAGCAACAGTCAACTGGTGCGGCGTAGCTATTGAAATCAGTCTAACAACCGCGAGCGCTACAGCCAAGCGTGTACATGCCCAGCATGGCATGACAGGCAGCAGAAACAGGGACCTACTCTGATGGTCATGGAATGGTCTTGAATGGGCTCGTCCCAAGCATAGGCCATCTTGTTGCCGCCAGGTGCGGGCGTGAGCCAGTTCCACTTGCTCCTCTGGTGAGCCACACTGCGCTGGGCAAAGAAGATCACCACATCGCTGGACATGTTCTCTATACGGTAGGGGGGCACACTCAACCTGCTTTTGAAGGTCACCAGCAGAGACCCTGCATCATAACCAAGCACAACATGCTCAACTCTCCCGTGCAAAAATTGTGCCTCAGTGCCATGATGTGTATGCCAATTTTACATGACACTGCTCATTATACCATGCCAAAGGGCTGCTGTTACAGAATCACACCACAGTCAGCACATACCAAGGATTGTATCAAAGCCGTGTTGCAATGGCAAGGTTGCTGTGTAAGAGCTGACTACATCTCATTTGGCATTGTCACCTGATGGTCCCACTGTTGTATTGACAGGTATGTTGATAGCAATGGCCGGATCCTTCTCCTGCCTCACTCTCAGTCCATAGTACTCCTCCCTGTGCCATAACCTTGCATTCTTCAGAGATGCCCCCTAAGCTGATGTTGAATGAGCGGTGACAACTTCAGGCCACTAACACAGCATCAAGCATAAAGAAGCTGGGCATTTGAAGCTGGCAGGCCCTGTGGGATGACATGCTCAGAGGTCACCTGTCAGTGAGTTTGAAGCCACCACTCCAGTGCCAGGTGTCATTGTTGCACACCCCGGCTGGTCTGACCATCAGCTCATGCCTCAGAGCTGCATCATCCCAATGAATGGCACACCTGCATATGTTCTGATTGAGACCACCGGCTGCACATGGTGCGTCAAGGTTGGCAATGTCCATATAAATAAGTAACTTAGCAAAGACAATCTGATCTGGATGTACATGTACATGTCAGCAAAGACTGTACAGAAGGCTGCATCATGCATACCACTCACCTGCTGGCTGAGTTTACACAAGGAACAACCAATGAGCACAACCAGTGAGCATCAGTGCGCACAAACAGGGAGCACACCTCTCATTGACTTCCAGTCTCCTGGCACAGCGGCCATGGGCAGTAGAGCCATACTGCAGCACATCCAGGTCAGGCGTGCCGCGCTGCTTGATCTCAATGGGCATCCCAGTCTGATTCTCCACAATGTACTTGCTCTTCACAGTTATAACCTTTGTATGCCTAAAAACAGAGTTGGGTGGTCCGGCTGTCACCTCCACTGCAAACTCATACTGGCGCTGACCACGCACATGGTGGTGGTGATGTCCTGCTTCCTCTTCCTCTTGTGCATCTGCATACCCAACAGTCATCATGGCGTCATCACAAGCACACTCCAAAGTGTTGTGCATGCAAAATTATTCAGCTGGCACGGCATGCGTGGAATGCTGCCATGAAGGCATGAGGCAGTGGCTCTGTGTCAATGGACCTGGACACCATGAGATTTACTAGCAGAGGTGATGCTGCTCTGAGGACCAGACGGTGCAGTATTGGCAGCGGCGCAGCAGAGGCCAGCAAAAGTACAAAGGCAAGCAGCAGGTGGCACACCTTGGTCACTGTGCTCAGACTCTGACAAATCTATAGCAGCTTCCAGGGGGTCCAGGCCAGCCTCTTGTGCGGCTGATGGGCTTAGGCACTCTGCAATTTCCTGGTCATCGCGCATCACCGCTGCCTGCAAACAGACTTGCAACTGTCAGAGCATTGCTGCAGGATTTGCATATTCCTACGTCAGAATGCAATCTGATGTTGCAGCATAACACAGAGTGCCAGGTCTTGCACATCTGCGTGGCTACGATATGGAGACAGGCACCGACCTGATGGCTTTCAGATAAAGGCTGGATCTCTGAGGTCACTGGAGATGGCACAGGTGAGTGTGCAGTGGACCTCCTACGTGGGCTGACTGATGTGACTGATGTGATGGATGTGCGCACAGCTGGCAGGCTGCTGCCAGGCTCCTCGTGCTGCTGCAGGGCCGCCAGATTGAGCTTCACCTCTCCTCCAGCCTCCACAGGCTCCAAGGACACATGCACTGCCTGCAAACAGCTGGTCTGAGTCAAAGCAACATTCATCTAGGGCTGTCTGACAGGAGCTTTGTGTGCAAATGGCTGGACCAGCTGAACGCAAATGTTGGGCAGCACAGCTGGGCATAACAGCATAATGCCTAGAGCAACACAGCTGAAGTCAGGTTCAGGCAAGCCAGTCATGCACACAGTGCGCGTGACAGGTGAAGTCCTGTGCAAAAGCAAATCTACAGCAACAATAGCTGCACCTTGGCCTCGTCGTCACCAGACAGCTGTGTCTGCAGGGTAGGCTGCTGAGGCTCTAAATCAGACTGGTGACCTCTTAGCTGGAACAGCTGACCCAGGTTGTGCCTCATGTACTCTGTCAGCAATCCAGCATGGACAGGCTCAGGCCCCTGCATCCCCCAGTCATGTTAATGACACCCGGGATCATGCCCCACACATGCATTATCACAGTCCTGCTGAAGCCTCGGACTGTTTCACCATTGTGCACAGCAGCAAACTATCTCTGGGCAGTGTTCCATGGCGGCCATGCGGCTTAGGCAAGACAAAGGGCAGAATGGGGCGCAAGAGCATGGCTCATGTGAAAGCGTCAGGCGTTTGTCAGTCAGTCACCTTGATGCGGACAGAGCCTTTGCCTCCAACTGTATTGATTTGTACACAACGTGAGAAGTCCCTGGGTGAGGTGTTGGCCAGAGCAAAGCTGGTGTCATCCTGCTTGTTCAGCAAGACAGGCTGCACCTGCAGCACTCGTGCCAGCTGAAGGTCCCACAGCTCCTGGTTGCTGTTGGCACCTGCTAAAGGCCTCCCCTGCTCCACTCTCACACCTAGACAACTTCCAGCTGTTGCACAAAAACTGCACTTTAACAATCTGAGCTGGGCTTGTCACAGCCAAACCGGTTGCTGCTTTACACAAGATTCACAGAGATGCGGTCTCATTTTTGCATCCATAAGCATGCAATGCATCCTGCAATCTCCTTGTAGTTCACTACAATGCAGATACTGCAGAGCATGGTGAAATGTCATGTCAGTTAAACAAAGAAGCTTGTGTCTCTGCTGCATAGGCATACCCGGTGCCTTGACGGGTGCATAGTCAAAGTATGTGTGGGCTCCCATGAGCAAGGGGTGGCCTTTGGCTGAGGGCTTGTCCTTGAACAGCAAGTCCAGGCCGCTGCGGTTGTCTACCCAGTAGGGGGCAAAGAGGGTGAGGCGGCACATGGTAAAGTCACCACTGGCCTTGTCATGCATGCTGTTGTCCACCCCCAGCATCATCATTGGAGGAGCCCCGCCTGCCACAATACAATATATTTGTCATGACATCCTGTAAGTATAGAAGCTCCAATCCAGAAGTGTCATAGAGTCGAGGTCCATACTCATCGTTGCTGAGATCACACGCGAAGATCACTCACTACCTACTGAACTTGCTGACTGATTACGAGACCACGTGTGCAGCGAATAGATGTATGCAGGGTAAAGCTAATGGTCATTGCCACAAAGAACAGCAGTTACAGGACAGGGCAAAGTTCTGATCTTGGCTAGAGAAGCTCGTGAAAAAGTCAACCAAGTCTGCATAGTCATTCACGGCAAGAGGCTAGATCAGATCAGACAACTTGCATGAATGAATGAATGAACAAAGCTACTAATGAATGAATGAAGGCACAGGACAATTGACAATTAGGCTCACCTCGCTGCTCCAGAGACAGACTTATACGGAATCTGCTTGCATGACTCTCGACAGTGTACTCCCGCCAAGCCTCAAACACCATCCTCAGCATCTGTTTGTCCTTCTTGGTCATTGACTTGACGCCTGCAGCTCAACGATGTCTGCTGCGGCAGGTACCCTGTATGGAGTCTTGAGTGGCAACCACAACATGCTAATTTATGATGGGAATGAGTTCCATGTGTACAGAGGTGCGTTCAATGTGCCTATTTGCTGCCCAGTCCAGCATGGCAAGGGCAGCACAGAATGTCTGACAAAATAACAATGGAGGGATGTGCCAAAGACATGCTTGCTCATTACCTGACTTCTGGCGTGAAAACCGTCTGGAGGCACCAGGGGGCTCAGCAAAGGGAGAAAGAATGGGCCTGTCAGACAAGACAGGTTCTGCAGAAGGTCCCGGCGCCTGCTGAGCACTATCAAAAGGGGACTGGAGTGGGCTGGCCTGGGTGGGCTGGCCTGGTCCAGTGAAGGTGCTGGTGGTGGTGAAGCTGGCATAGCGGCGATACATGGGACTGGGTGCCTGGAACATGTTGACCTCACTAATAGAAGGCAGAGTATCCCCCTCTGAGCCTGACAGGGCTTCATCATTGTGCCCTCCAAGCATGATAGAGGTGTCTTGGAAGGTGACAGATGAGGTGGGTTCTGCTTCCTGAATAGGGGCCTGAGCTGGAGGTGGTGCCATCTGGATGTGGCCAGGAATGATTGATGGGCGCATGATGTCGTCAGACTCCTCATCCCGGAAGAGAGGGTCAACAGACAAGCTGCGCTCAAGGGTGGGGCGTTGCAGATGCTCACGCACCCTGCGCCCTGCATCCTTCAGCTTGGCAATGCTCTCCTTGGGGTTCAACTTGGAGAGGGAGCGGGAGAATGAGCTGCGCGTTGGGTAAGTCAGCGTGATCTGATTGCTCAACCTGCAAGTGCCAGAGCTGGTTCACACCATAGCCAGGCAAGCACAATCTGGTGTGTACACACAGGAAGACCTGCGGGCCCAGTAAAAGCACCACAGCTTGGCTAAGGTGCAGAGCCAAGATCAAGACATTTGTGGCAAGGGAACAATAGTCACAACCAGCCTGAACACCAGCCTGACAGAGGTAATCACCTGTAGACGTATTTGGCGTCAAGGAGGCTCTCCCTGGCTGTTTGGGAGCGTGCCCAGCTGATCACCGTCCACTGCTTGGAGCGCAGCCCCAGAGCTGGCACTATCACGTGCACCAGCAAATTATTGCTCAAGTCAGCATACACATCCTGCAGACGAATTGCTAAACTGCTGAATTGTCAGCTCAAAAGGCTAGCAGCATGATAGTGAACAGGTTCTGCTTATTGTTCATTTACAGCAACCCTGCTCTGACAAGTCCACAAACATGATGCTTAATCCTTGAGCATGAAGCAATTTACCTGAGAGGCTCCAGGCTTCAGGACCACATTGATGTGGTGACCACTGGTATTTCTAGGGTTGGTGGACTCAAACGGCTGGAAATCTGTGGGAGCTCCAGCCTGCCAGCTGCCCTCTGCCTGTACCGGAGCCTCATCTTCATGCTGACCCTGCAACAAAACAAACCAATTTGCATTGCAAACCTCGTTGACAGCTTGGTGATTACATGGCACAGTACTGTGTAGGCATAACATCACAAATAGGATATCCTACATGTCAGAGTTGCCCAACATTAGCAGTGCATGCTAAGACATGCAAACTTCTACTATACGCTGCCAGGCTTGCGTTGATGACAGGATGGCTGTGCAAACTGCTCTGAAGGGCAGGCAAGGCCTTTCCCGTTGTCAGCCATGGGGCAACAGGCTGCCACTAGCACATGACAAACTGTAGCACCGTGTTGTGGTGCAGATCACATAAACAGCATGCATCATTGCTGATCGAAGTTGTTGCTGCAAGTTCAAGCACAATTTGGTGCCATGTTGCATGAGTAAATAAGGACAGGAATGCATGACTGACCTGTTGCTGTCCCAGGGGCTCTGATGTTGAGCCAACAGGTAGGGTTCCGGTGAAAGCTGCATGCATCTGGCGCAGATCATACCGGATGAGGTCTCTCAGCCTGGTGCGCTTGCCCTGGTTATGTACCTTGCGCAGCTTGCGGAATGGCTTCACCTACAATGCATCTTACCGTTGTTATAATCCAGCTTGAAACAACTCAACATGTGTTGACTTGCACCCTCTTTTTGTACCCTGCAGGTCAGTCTGCAGGGCAGACAAGACAGACTAGCAATGCTGAGGCAGAACCAGGAGGCTATGCTCACGGATGCTCAAAGGTGCTCAGCATCACAAGAGTGTGATACTCTTGCACATGCTCAAGCACTTGGCTTGATGAACTCAGTACCTCTCAATAGCACAGCATGTCTACACGGACGTGATCTCACCTGCCACACCACAATGTCCATGTCATAGGGCAGCGCATTGGTCAGCACAAGCGTTGGGTAAACCGCTACAGTGACCTCCAGGGGGCGTGTTGCCCTCATCAATTCCCCTCGACCTAAACTCTCAATGTGCTTGAAGGCTTGAAACTCTGAATTCACCTGCATTGCATCACCCACAATACGTCAGCTGGTTGTTGTTGAGAGTCAATGTCAGCCCAGAACAGCTCCAGAGACTCAGCGCCTCAAACTGCGTCAGAAGCCTCAACTAGCATGCAAAACCTATGCCATGGCAATCTTCGACACACGTAGACCAGTCTGTTAGAGTGTAGGCTAACTCCTAGTATTCAACAAACAGACAGGCATACCTGAGACGGCAGGACGCGCACACAACAGTGCAGCGGAGCCACATAGGTCTCGCGGCCACGCCCTTGGTAGGGCACTGCTTGAGGCATACAGCAGACATAGCCTTGCTGGGCTTGCATGGTCTCTACACTAGGATCCAGGCGGATCACATCACGGTCTGCCTCCAGGTAGCCCTCCACACGCACAAACAGCAGACCACCCAGCACAGCAGTCAGCGGCAAGTACACCCCTGCAATAACGTCATTATCTTACCGCATGCCTTGTGACCAAAATGATGCAGATCATCAGGATCTAAGAAAGGGCAACGTTGAAGCAAGGGCTGCAAACAGCGCCAGTAGGACCAGCAGCGTTGCCAAGTCCACACCAGTCACCCCAAAGACATGGTGCAGCCTGCAAGCTGCACACTATCCACACAAGGCAGCTATAGCTTGGAATGCACACACTCTTTCTAGATGTGCAGGTCAAAAACTTGAGATCTTACCTCCGTTGGGCTCCAGGGGACCAATGACATGGTCAGTAGTGCGCTGCTTGCGGTTGGGGGGGCCCACCCGAGCTGGGGCCACCAGGGGAGTGATGGGCACATGCAGGCGGAAGGCGACATGACGGTCTGTGCTGTTGGTGAGCCAGATGCTAGAGTGCAGGGTGATGATCTTGGTTCTGCCCACCAGGATGATGTCCACAATGACAGGCAGTGTCTGGTGCTCTGAAGGTGAATGCATGTGGTAGCAGTACTTGCCCACAACGCTCACTGCTACATCCTGCACCCACGCCAGCCAGGTTCAAGCAAGCAAGCTTGTTTACAGTTGAAAGCCAGTGTTGCAGTCCGAGAGTTGAGCAACTCTGGCACAATGGTAGATCTGATGAACCACACAGCAGAAACCACCAGCACACATGTTAGAAGCAGCCTTAACAGGTGCCTGGCATGATGCGATGGCACAGCAATTGTCTGGATATGACACTCATGGCTGCAAACCATGGGTGTCTATCTCATATACAATGTTCAAGGCATTCTCCAGGGTGGGGTCATATGCAGTGCTGACCATCCAGTTGTGAGGCCTCAGGGAAGTTACCTGAATTGGCATCCAGTTGCCCTCAAAGTGCAGATTGATGACATTGCCAACCTTCTTGGCACCACCATGTTTGCCAGTCATCATGATGTTGAGCAGCCTGCGTGCTGGGTTCACCTTCAGAGTCTCGCTCACGCCGGTTGCCAGGTTGAAAGACCTGGGTGGGTGACCACTCTCCTGCGGCATGTGCAGTTGGCCTTGCCAAACATGCACTGATCAGCAGGGTACAGCACAAGCAACATCAACTTCTCTGCCTCTGTTCTGCTTCATCTCAACAGCAGTTACTGCTTTGCACTCACTGAACTGCTACATCTCACATCTCACACAGCTGAAGTAACAGGTCTTACCTCATCTGCCCAGTAGTAGACGCGCAAGCCAGACTGATTCTGAATGAGGTACTTCTGAGGGATACGGGATGTGAGGTCTGCATTGACAGCCATCTGCTCTGCCATCTTGGGGGCGTTTTCAGGGGCAGCAAGACGGGCCATTGAGCCAGGGCCATGTGTAGGAGAGGAGACCAGCTCTGGGCCTTGCGGCCCCAGGACCACAACGTCATTGCTCAGCAAGGTGTTGACAAAGGCGAGGCCGTCTCCAAAACTGAGCAGGGAGGCTGGGTTGAAGTGCACGTTCAGCCTCTCTTTAGATGCCAGCCACATGTGCCTGCAAACAAGTTGCGAAAGAACGTTTGTTGCTGCCTGCAAATTAAAAGGAAGAAGTTGTTGCAGTAGACATCATGTGCCAGTCCATTTCAAAGCTGAACAGAGCAGCATGTTGTCAAACACACATCATGCATGTACCTGTGGTGATCAGAGCGGTAGATGGGGGAGACTGTGTCCACCATTTCAGCCTCCACAGCCCAGCTCTCGCAGATGGCTTCCCACCGACTGCTGCTGTTGTTCAAGAAGGACGCTGAGATGGCCAAGCCTATGCGTGCAGCCTGATTGGGGGGCCGGTCTGGGAAGAACATGGACATGGTGTACTGAGCACTGGCTTGGCTGGCTGTCACCTGGAGCACGTCTGGGGCGCCAAAGGTCTGAGGCTTGTCATTGCACAGGACTATGGCAGCATTCTGAATGGTGGCCTCAATCTCAGTGGTGGAAGACTGGAAGCCCTCCATCCTCTGCAGCATCACATACCTGTTTCAGGCCTCAGAGTTAGACCACAATATGAATGTTGCCTTTGTGCCAGTTGCAGGTGTGACTGCTGTGCACCTGGGTGTGACCTGGGCACATGCTTTCTTCATTTTCACTATGCTGTGGCCATCAAATTTGCTCATTTGTAGGAAAACCAGTCCACTGACTGTACATGAGCAGCAAGTGGCAGCACTGATTGTCAAAACAGCTTTGCCCTAAAAGCCAGGGGGAAATGCAACACCTTGTCTATCTGCTCAACGACAGAGCCTCCAGTAGCTATGTTGCCCTGGCAGGGCTGCATCACAATCTGCTGGCCCATCCACATGACAGACTGCCAGAAGGGGATGTGGGAGAAGGCAGCGCGCACAGTGCAGGCACCCACTTTGAGCTGCATCTTCATGGTGCACGTATACCGCTGATCTCTTGTGCGGAAGAAGCCCTTCTCATAGGCATCACCATTGAGCTGCACATCACAGAAACTGCCATGTCAAATTGCAACAGCAGCAACATAAGCCAATTTGCAACAATAGCTGACCTGATGATTGTCAGGCACAAGCTTTCACACAACGGCCAAGCTTGTGCCTGACAAACGCGACAGCAAAATATATTCAGGGCTGTGCCAAACCTTGTCAAGGCCAAGACAAGGCATCTGACCAAGACAGTGCAATGTGGGGCTACATAAGCCCAATTTGTAGCAGATCAGAGCAACAGCAACCGCATGAGGCACGGATGTCAGAATTCATGTGGAGGATACATACTTTGCCCTCTTGCTTGTAATCAGCCAGAACACGCTTGGTTCTGGGGGAGGCAACCTCAGCAATGAGCTTGTCCATGGCGGCCACCTCCTCCTTGTTGGGCATGCGCAGGATGGGCCTCTTCAGTTGCTCTGCCACCAGCAAGGCTGAATCCAGCTGCCGACTGCTTCGGGTCCCTACGCCTGATTGCCTGCTTGACACGCCATGCAACTTTTGTACCAGTGTCCACCAAGAAGAACAGTCTTAACTCGTTGTCAGAAATTGTTGTTTGGCATGCGCAAAATACTAACCAAAAGTATGCTGTAGACAATGTTGCATTTTCACCAGGCGCACATCAAAAGGAAAGCTGTAGGGATTGGCCTTACTTGGAGCGCTTCCTCTTCATTGCATTTCGCTTCCAGAGGGCATGCCGCCACCAGCGCTGAATGACAACCGCAGCTCCAGTCATGCTCACCCGCATTGCATGATTCTCAGCCTGCGGTATCTGCAAACAGCAAGCACAACTTGAGTCTGGATGGCACAGATTTTGGTCCAATGATGATACAGGTAATTGAATCTACAAGTTTGACTGCTAAAGGTAGTTGAATTTACAAATCTTACTGATAGGGGTCTAGTTGAAATTTTCAATTCAGCCTGCTACAGGTTGTTGAATGCAAACTCTTGACTACCCCTAGCAGTTGATATGCTTAGATTCGACCACCTCTGTCAAAATGACAAGGCATTGGGCACCTGCAGCACCTGCAGTACTTGCAAATCATGTGAAAGGCTCGAGTCACCCTGCCGTCCTCAGGCAAGCGTCATAACATTGGGCTACACAACTGTAGAAAGATTAGCAGGGACTGACCTGTTGATGCATGTGCATGGAGCAGCTGAGGGGAAGCAGTATGCAGGTGACCACAGAGCCAGGGTC
>JAABUH010001971.1_pt1 | contig 20915 bp, 24 predicted proteins | sample 5559121 | NCBI WGS metagenome assembly JAABUH01 (sample SAMN10711871, study PRJNA513364) | rock metagenome | isolation source: Antarctica rocks | place: Antarctica: Victoria Land, Battleship Promontory nord | collected 2015-12-28
CCTGCACTAAACCCATGGTATACTGGAATCCTGCTTACGCCCTTACGTGCTTATAGCTATTCAGGACCACAACACTCTGAGAACCCAGTTTCAGGCCAACAATTGAGCCGTAATCAGCCCTAAATTCATGGAATCTAGTTGTTGTTATTGCGAGTACCGAGAGTCTAGGTAATATAACAGATGCATACTTTAGGAAGGCTTTTACTCTAGGCACTTGGCTAATGTTCCCAATAAAAGGAATTGTCGGGGGGCCAGGCGGAAAATTCCGAGGTCGGCAGCTTGCAAGAAAGTATCTAGAGAAGACAGCCATGACCAGAGCTATCGGAAGGCATAGACCAACAATTGAAAGACTCATTGTGCCTGCGAGTTCCATTTTGATGTAAGAAGATTATATCGTGTCTTTGCAATAAGATAAACCCCATTTGAATGCACGGAGGACACGGCGTCGGGAATAATAAGGATCTCGTAGTGCCGAAAGGCCACCAAGAATTACCCACCTAATTAAGGGCCTGTCGAGTTGAGCCTTGATATCAGATCTTTATATCGTCCCAGTCAGGCCATTCTCCGTCATATTGTAAACAGGCCACATATTGAGGAAGGTAATCGTGACCAACATTGTGCGACGCCAGGCCCCCTAGTGACCATCGACTCAATGACGACCTCGACTCGATGTCGCATATTTGACAATTCATCAACATGAAAATCAATCATTAATTCTACGATTTGAATGTTCTAAATATTTCTCTAAGAAAGTAGAAACTCAGCTGTTGCAACATTGAATGATCGCTTCTTCAACTCAGTTTTCTTCAAATTCTTCTTTCGTTTTGCAATTCTCTTTTTTTTTGACTTTAACCGAAGTCAATTCTTTAAATTTGCAGATTTGCTTACTTTTACAACTTTTAATTTTGCTGCTAGTACTGTTTTAAGTTAACTATTATGTTTACAGATTTAAGAAGATTCATGTTGCTTAAGTGATGTCATCATCTGAAACTGACTGAGTTTCTCAATGAATACTAGAACCATGTATACTATTGCTGCGATAACGAACATAACTTTGCTCAACAGTTTCTCTCGTCTCTCTTGTTTCTTATTGATTTTATTAATTGAGTTCAATCGAATATGCTTGAACTTTATTCGTAAAATGTTTTGTTCAATATTAAGTGGGAACCACTAAATGTACACCCCTTTTCACTAAATGTACATCCTCATTTCACTACATATACATTTCTTTCAGCCGGGTTTAGCGGTCATCAAAATAGGTCTAGCGACATTATATTCATAACGACGCGCATGCGTTCTTCTTCATCAATCGACTACTCTATCTACTCATCACTTCATCGCCGTCATGGATCTTGCACTCTCTTCAGTAGTAGATGAGCTCTATGTGGGCGACGAGAAGCTCATTGCCGCCGTCAATACGTGGACTGGAGTTCATGATTATGCGCTCATCGTCAGTCGCTCGAACAAAAACAAGCGGGGGATCAAGGATAAAATTTGGCTGAGGTGTGATAGAGATGATAACAGGTGGTACTGGCGGGCAAAAGAGACTGGCCGCTGACTGGATGGGTCTGCCCACTTCTCCACAAGTCAACTGAGCCACTTCACGCATGCTTTGACCCCGGGCCCATATTTCTGTGCACTTCCCAACAACACAAGCATCAATCTCGAGGTTGGCAGGTGACATGGGGATGTGCAGCGTCAATGTTCGGGCTGGTTGCTGATAATCCCTGGATTTCGAACATGTGGACGCTGAGGAGCTACCTAGGGTACAATTGTGTGGTATACTACGGTACAGATGTATTGAATTCCACTGATCATCAAGGCTACATTCACTGTTACCTTGCCTTGGTTTATTTCAGCAATCCAACTGTTGTAAGTACTCGACAATACATGTATCTTATATTCTTGAGATTCTCTAGCCCTTAGCTCTATGTACTTCTCTTTATGCTGCAGGTCTCAAGTGTTAGAGTATAACAAAGACTTGTTTCTCCTCTTTTAGTGTTGTCTGCTTCCTTCTTCACGCATCATCTGGTCATTGGAACCTTCTGCATACCCGGTTGTAGTGTAGGCAGCCAATCGGAAAATATTAACTTCAAGATGGAGTTCCTTTTGGGGCCCAATGCTGTGTCACCCGATGTGGCAATCCCATTCCGGTGATGCCTAATGTCCATTGCGACAAAGTCAAATAACGCCTTCTCTTTGCAGCCTTGCGTGCCTACCGTAAGCAGCTATCCTAGTAGGTAAGTCTGGAGTCGCACTTGGCTCCATCCCGCCGTATTCGTCATGCAGCCATCATATTGTTTACGCATCGCCATAACGAACCAGGAAGCTAAAACGACAACACCATAGGCAGGGATTGCTTGGAATTGCAAACCAGGCAAACCAATTTACTACGTCACATAAAACAAGTACGAAGAGTGTAAAGATCATTGGGGAAACCGGTAAGATGATCCTTTCTCTATCCCAAGCGCCTTCCCAACATTTGTGGTCAGATAGAGCGTGCTTTGCTATCATTCGCCACCGATCCTGAGTCTAACACAATATTCGAGTCAATCAATACACACACTCCATCTCACTCAAGGGACGTTCTACAGAAATTGCCAGCATACCCTCTCAGTCACTGCAGGACGACGGAATGGCGACGTATTTAGTGACAGGGTCGTCTCGAGGCCTAGGTCTAGCCTTAGTAACCGAGCTTGCCTCGCTGCCATCCGAACAGGTCAGAACAATCTTCGCGACTGCCCGCAGTAGTAATTCTACCAAGCTCAAAGAACTGGTGAAAAGTTCAGCAGGACGAGTCGTCTTCGTTCAGCTTGATACTACCGATCAAACCAGCGTGATTGAAGCGGCCAAGCGGGTAGAGACTTTGCTGGAAAATCGGGGTCTGGATCATCTCATCAACAATGCTGGAATTATGAACTGGACGCCTGACGGACTACACACCATGTGAGTGTATTGAGTCTCAACATAGACCTTGCTTGTAAACCTTTGCGCCCCGTCTACTATCACACACGAACTAATATTGCTTGGGAAATTCTAGGGAGGATCTGGATTCTACATTTCATATCAACGTCACAGGCACTCACATTGTGACCCGCGCGTTCCTCCCACTATTGCGCAAAGGGGGCCTCAAGAAAGTGTGCAACATGTAAGGGACGAACACATTGCACCTTTCCTACTTATGTTGGAAGAATTGACATTATATCTAGCTCGACGACACTGGGATCACTCGGCATGGCACCCAGATTCCAACTTTTCCCTGTGCCTGCATACAAAGTCTCCAAGGCTGCCTTGAACATGCTGACGGTTCAGTACGCCCAGTCCTACGAAAATGAAGGGTTTACGTTCATTACTCTCAGCCCAGGGGTAAGTTTTTTTGACGCGAATTCTTCTACTACGGGAGAACTTGATGTTGGAAGTTAGTGCTAATGCTTGTCAATCAAGTGGCTGCAAACCGACCTTGGAGGCGATGATGCAGATCTGAACGCGCAGACCGGAGCTAAGGCTGTTCTTGAGGCTGTGCACAAATACGGCAAAGAATCAAACGGCAAGTTCTTCAATATACTGGTCGCTGGATGGGAGCAGAACGAAGGCCTGAACCAGTACGACGGTGCGGTTCCTCCGTGGTAAGGGAAGAAAGATCACACGCGAGGTAGTGTTAAAGGATTCTTGATAGAATTAGCTACTATACCGTCTATTAAAATTTGCTTCCCCAACTGCTGAAAGATCAAATGACAAGCGTATCTTGCGGTGAGTAAATATGGGCTTATGTCTTATGCCAAGCAACTTGATTACACAAATCCTTCAGTGACAACCCAGGCTCTTCAAGGAGACCTACTGGATCCACCTCATCCCCTGTGCGCAAAATACGACGCTACCAGGAGCGACTGTGTGGCACGAGGAAAAAAATACTTCGGGATGGGCACACCTTGCAGTCAGCCTTGCTTGTAGATGTCGCTCAATAAATCCCAAAACAGAAACCGGCTCCAAGTCTGCAAGCTTTCAACTGACGCCGATAAGCACAGCACATTGTAGGCCATTATGAAGCCTACTTCAAGCTCCGTTCCCATACCCTTTCTGTTTCTCACTCACTTCCTGCGTTTGAAATCAAATCAGTCTTCTTGTTATTCTTATTCCTAGTCTTCTAAATCCAATCATGAAACAAGCTTTTGGAGTTGCTTTTCTGCTATTGAACATCATAGAAGAGGCCTGGTCAGCCCGTGCATCGCCAATACACCTTACTGCGAGGCATCTCTTGGGCTCTTCGTTCGGGATTCCGAGAAACGCAAGCTACGATTATGTCGTCATCGGAGGTGGCACTGCTGGCCTGACAGTCGCTGCACGCCTTGCAGAGATGAGCTCAGTGGCCGTTGTAGAAGCAGGCAGTTTCTACGAGATCGACAATGGCAACTTGAGCCAGATCCCCGCCTATAGTATCTGGTTCTCTGGTAAAGATCCAAAAGATACCAGTCCTCTCATCGACTGGGGCTTTGTCACTACACCACAAGCAGTAAGTAACCATTTACAGAAGTGACATGAGCAAAGACTTCTCATGACCATCTCGCTTCCTGAAAGGGTTTCTCTTTAAAAGTGATGGGCTAATGGTCTGCAGGGTGTACTCAATGCGTCGATTCATTACGCCCGAGGGAAAACACTCGGTGGTTGTTCCGCAAGAAATTATATGGCATACCACCGCGCAACCGAAGAGTCATATCAGATGTGGGCTGATCAAGTTGGTGACCCGAGCTACACCTTCAAAGCTTGGTTACCTTATTTCGAAAAAAGCCTTCACTATACCCCACCAGATCGAAACAAAAGGCCCACAAACGCGACCCCACAGGTTGATCTGCACAATCTTGATGCGGGGAAGGGGCCTTTGTCTGTGACATTCTCGAACTTTGCTCAAGCAGCCTCGTCATGGGTTGAGAAAGGCTTCAAAGAGATAGGGATTTCCCCGATCAACGGCTTCACCAGTGGGAAGCTTCTGGGTTCGTCCTACGTTTTAGAAGCTATCAATGCCTCCACGCAAACTCGAGATTCCTCGGAAACATCTTTCCTAAGTTCGGCCCTTGGCAATTATAACTTGACTGTCTACCATTCGACTCTTGCAAAGAGAATATTATTCGACAAGAACAAAAAGGCGGTTGGCGTACAGGTTGACTCTCAAGGTCTGTCCTATGTACTCTCTGCTAACAAGGAGGTTATTACCTCTGCGGGAGCTTTTCAATCTCCGCAACTGTTGATGGTGTCTGGGATCGGGCCTGCTACAACTCTGCAAAAACATCAGATCCCTGTTTTAGCTGATAGACCCGGCGTTGGGCAGAACATGTGGGTATGTATAACTGGGCTGGTATCCCCCTCCTGCTTAGCAACTAACCTCCGATAGGACCACGTTCTTATGGGCCCTAGCTGGCGCGTGAATGTTATAACAGCTTCATCTCTTTCTAACACCGAGTTTGCTCTGCGTGCTGAGCGCCAGTTCAACGATGATCAATCCGGAATACTCACCAACACTGGTGGCGACTGGCTCGGTTCGTACTATTCACAAACCCATCCAGCTTCTTACAGATGGGACAATTTGATTTACTTTACATAGCATGGGAAAAAATTCCAGACAATCTTCGCAACTCGTTTTCGGGCTCTTCCTTATCCGAGTTATCCACATTCCCTTCGGACTGGCCTGAAGTTGAGTATATCAGTATGGGAGGTTCCCTTGGCTATCAGCAAAACTTCATCAGAGATGCGCCTAACGATGGCTACAACTACGCAACTGTGTCGACCGCGCTCATTACACCCCTCTCCCGAGGCACAATTGACATATCCTCTGCTGACATGGCTGATCCCCCAGTAATCAATCCAAATTGGCTCACTCACCCTGCCGATCAACAAGTTCTGATCGCCGGCTATAAGCGTGTAAGGCAGATGTTTAATTCCAGTGCAATGAAGCCCATTCTGATAGGTTCAGAGTATTTCCCCGGCGAGAAGATCCAGACCGATGAAGAGATTCTTAACATCATCAAGCAGACAGTGAGCACTGTATACCATGCAGCTGCAACATGTGCCATGGGTCGCAGCAGTGACATGCATGCTGTTGTAGATAGCAAGGCAAGGGTGATTGGCGTTAAGGCTCTCAGGGTTGTTGATGCATCAGCTTTTCCATTCCTTCCGCCTGGCCATCCCATGGCAACGGTCTGTGAGTGAGACGCTCATTCACGAACCCTCTTCACCCCTCTCTTCTGCATCTTTTCGATTTGAGAATCTCACTAACGTGTCATAGATGCCCTCGCTGAAAAGATTGCAAGCGATATCCTACATGAGAACTAGCTTTTCAGGTCTCGCATGCTGCTACGGGATTGGCGGTTATTATTGGACACGTAGATGTTAAGATGTTGGCCTTCAAAGGCGCAGTTGCTTATTACGGACAATGCTGCTTTGCTCCCAGTCAGTCTCTTGCTCCTCTGACATGCCATTATCGACACTTCTGCGGTCATGAGGCAAGGGACATCTCAAAGGGACAGAGGACGTGCGGTTGGTTTGGGTTTTGGCGACAACAGCAGATATCTCAGCCATGCTGCTGTTGTTTGTTTGTGATGCGCTGTATGCAGGTGGAGGTGGTGTTTGCGTGCATGTAGAAAGCACAGGCGCTGCTTTCTTTGAGTTGATACGTTAATTCGAGTCCATGCAGCACTCAGCTGTCGAGCCAAGTCTACTTAGTACCACCTAGGCACCTTCTACGTACAGTAGTTAGGTACATCAATATCATCATCTTCCACAGTATCCACTTGATACTGTTTTTATCTTACCATAATTCACAAATGGAAGCTAAGCCAGAGCAGTATCCCGACTCGTCTACATGCTCTCTCACCCACACTAGAATCCTTGTTCCTCAGATCACTGCTTCAGAGTATATGCAAGGCTTTCAGCCACGACGACGTGCTGATCCGGAATTGGTCCATGAATGGTAATCAATGAAAGAAGCTGTGCGTTGGCCATCACGATCGTCGACCTCAGCTGCGCTCGAGTTTCTGCCTTGTGGTAACACAAGGCGATCAGCACCGCAAGATATGGCGAGAACAACCATCCAGCCTCCAGCCCCCCACTCCAATCAACATATTCCTGTGCGCCGGGTACAACATAACGGTACATAGACAAGGGTGTAGTCAGTCAGGCTGCATCACCGTCGGAGATTGCAATCCCCATTCGTCTCTGCATACATGAGTATGTAGGTAGGTAGCATGCACATAAAGTTGTAGATTCTCCGGCACAGCATTCCATGGCTGTTGCTGCTCGGGAAATTCTCCGTCAAGCCTTGTGCCTACCTTAGGGGCTTAGCTTGGGGTTATGAACAGGGATTAATACAAAAGGCCCGATGGCACCCTTCGCCCCACCCCCCCCTGTCCGCGCGCTTGCACTAATCGAGTGAGAATATAGATTTCATTGATTTCTTGAAACATAACAGTCTGGTTTTATTTCAATGACTAGCCATAATGCAGCGAAATACCTTGTTCTGTCTGAAGTTCAAGTGGGATTACATTCTACGGTCTGTTCATATGCAAACCAAACATGCATTCTATAAGGACGTCAAAGAAGATACTTTAAAGCCTTCATGATAATGGAGAAGTACCGATTCTTCTTTGTGCCAAAACCATCCACGTCTCCAAGGGTCGTAGCCTATACGCCGGCAGCACGTTCAACTCACAAGCTTTTCTCAACATGCGTCGAGAAGTCATGCTTGACAATAATCTAGTTGGGTAAGAACACTCCATGTTCAGGATCGTCTCTAGATAACGTGGTTATTGAGTTGGCGTCGACGTGGGTTTCGGGAAGGCGTTGAAACTCGTCTCTAGGCTGTCGTTGGAAACCGTGCAGTGCAAAGGCATCTTTGGATCCACCGTACTCCTTTGATCTCCCAGTTGTGCCAAGTTTGCTGAACATAGTGGCAGGCCAGATCTTCTGTAAGACCGGGCGTATGACAGGTAGGTTAGCGCTTACCACCGCTATATCAATCTCGATATTTGACCATGTAAACGCATTGACAAGTCCCCCTAGAGAATTGTGAGAGAAGTGGCGATTGAAGAGTCACATTACTTACATGTTGGGTCATTTAGGTCTTCGTTGAACAATAGCACAAGTCGGAGAATACTAGAAACGATAACGCTGGAAGGATCAGGAAACCTTCTAACAGAACGTATTAAAGCACTTACAAGCTCCCAAGGAGGAACATTCCGGATACAGCAACCTTTCTTTTCTTAGACATCTGCAAACGCCAAACCATCCTCACTGGAAGAACCAGGATAGCGGTATCTGTGACCATGTTCGGCACCGCATTGCCGATGAAAAACTTTGTGGAATCGATACAAGTTGAAGGAATGGACCTGTCCCAGAAGCCGTTGACCGGGTTGCAACTGAATATCACACCCGCAACGCAAGCTATGGCCCATGCCAGAACAATAGCTCCAAGGCCCTTCGCCCACACAGCGAAAGTTCTGTTAGGGAACAAAGACATGTATAGTAGGAGGATTGAGATCTTCGTTGACGCGATGGTATAGACGTAGAACAGTTCTGCCGCAAAAAAGAGCTGGCTTTTCATAAGTAATCATCCCAATAAACAATGGTTCCCCATACATACTTCGAGGAATTTCCTCAATTGATGTGTTGACAGAGTCTGAACATGTCTACCAAAGCCAACATTCACACCTAGCCTATCATCAGCATGTTCAATACACGTTCATAGAACAGCGTATCAATTACTTTCGAAGATGAGGCAGGCTTCACCTATCGCTCCGCTCAAACCGGCGATAATCAAATAATCCGACGTAATCCATTTTTGCTTCTGTATCTTCCGTGACACGATCCGTGCAAATGTAGCCAAAATAGCAAGTGCGAGGCAGATTCCAACAGCGGCGTGAATGTAGGAGCTTCTGTTTTCCTTGAGATCCACACCAGGTGGTACCGGAGTAGACATGGTGGAAAGAGAAAAGAAAGCAAAACAGTATTCTATAGAACAGGAGGTTACTTTCCGATATCGCTTCTGATCAAGCAAATGTGCACACCTACTGCAATCAATCAACGTTTTAATAAATCACGGCTCTCGAGAAAAAAGTAATAGCAGTTTCCGTACAGGAGCCGGTAAATAATTCAGGCTACAGTATACAAGGCAAAGCGAGGCAAATCATCTTGAAAACATGGGCGAGTTTCGAGTGCTATGCGTATTGTAACCCTGGGGGGGAGGGGCGCAGTTTCTCTCGATACAAACAAAAGGCTGAAGAGGGGCCATCAGCATGTTGTGTAACCCCACGGAGAGAATTTTGGGGGGACGAGTGCTTTCCCATGCATTACCTTTGCGGTTCTCTCTTACAGAAGCACCAGAATCGAAACATCGCAGCACGCTTTCACTCCGCCAACCAGCTGCTCCCTATGCAAAGCGTCCCTTCACACTTGCGCACGATGAAGGCACCCCAAACCACCTGTGCAGTATCTCCTCACCATTCCCGAAAGGCCAGAATCAAGAGCACATATCTTCCCATCTTCCATTGCTACCATGCTTTCCAAACTTACCCATATCGTGGTCTTAACCATTAACTGAATCAATACCGCCGTTGTAGCTACAATGACGAACACACAGGAGGAAAACCTTGCTGCCGTTATCGAGACCCCACAGAGCCGTATCACCGTCGTGAATCGAGCAATTCCTTTTCCAGGACCAAGAGAGCTCCTCGTTCGCAACCATGCGATAGCAGTCAACCCTGTTGACTGGAAGATACAGGACTATAATTTCTTCGTGGATAAATACCCTACCGTATTAGGAAGCGACGTATGCGGCATTGTATCGGCTGTCGGTCCAGGTGTGACAAAGTTCCAGGTTGGTGACCGGGTAGCGGGTTTCGCCGCTGTCATTTACAATTCTGACATTGACCACGGCGCATGTCAAACCTACACAATCCTCCGCGACCTTGCTGTGACTCAGATTCCATCCTTCATGTCCTATGAAGAAGGCTCTATTCTCCCTATGGCCGCAGCAACAGCCGCCCTCGGCCTTTTTATCAACTGCCGCATCCCTCGACCCATCACCTCCCCAAATTCTGGCGGACAAGTGTCTGGTATCCTGATCTGGGGTGGTGCTGCATCAGTTGGAACATTGGCAATTCAGGTTGCAAAGAACCTGGGACTCACCATCTTCGCGACCGCAAGCCCAGCCCACCACCAGTACCTCAAGTCTCTCGGTGCTTCGGAGGTTTTTGATTACAAAGACCCCCAGGTCAAAACAAGATTGGTAGCCGCTGCCAGGCATGCTGATGTGCCAATCACCTACGGCTTTGACGCCGTCAGTGAAGGGAACACCTTCTCCCTGGTGACAGATGTGCTTGCCTCTTCAGGTGGTCATGAGGGTCTGATTGCTACGGTATTGCCATGGCCGGATGAGCTGCCAAAACCAAAGAGCATGACGATATCGCAGATCATAGCCCTTTCTTTGGGGTCCGAGCAGGCCGACTTAAGCGCATGGCTATTCAACGAATGGTTAAAGAATGCCTTGGAGAAAAAGACGATTGTACCGAGTCCGAAGATTGAGGTTGTCGATGGTGGTATCAAGAGTACACAAAAGGCCTTTGACAAGCTGAAGGCTGGAGTTAGTGGGACAAAGCTGGTGTTGCAGGTGGACTAGGCATCTGCAAGCGAGGCTATGAATGCACACACCGTGCCTCAGAACCCTGAGACTAACAGAGCAATTCTTACAAGCATACAGTAGTGATTAGACAAACGTGAGTCCTCGAAAACAGCGCTGGTCTTTCATTTTGGGATTTATAGCGTATCAAACGCGAAAAGGCGTCAGTGAACCTGTCCACTCTGCGCCAAAGCATTGTAACCCAGCAAACTTCACTTCTCTTCTCGTTGCGTACTGTATGATTGACCCTCCTATCGTAGATTTATGAGTGTACTCGACTATCTAAGATAAGTCTGGTACAGAGGCTTCTATACTCGATATCCTGACAGACTTTTCAGAAGAGAACTAAATTAGCCAAGTCGAAGCCCGCCATGCCAGTTTGACTGCAGATCTAAGCCAACCGTGGGTAAATTGCCTCAGCACTGAACATACTCGCAAGAGGGAAACTCATCGGACAAGCTTGTTTGCCAAACGTCCTGCAGATCTTGGCGCACGTGACATAATAAGGAAGGCCCCAACAAATTGTGTGTCTTGGCCGAGTGGCAGAGAAATCTGTCAATAGAGATATGTAGGGCAAAAGCCGACTAAGAGGCGCGGATAGGCTAATAGTAGACCCCCGTATTTACCGTCCGGGTACTGTAATAATGAACCATGGCTGTGATATCTGACTTGCCGATCCATCAACGACAAGGCAGAGAACTCATACCGGATCAGGTGGCATGTTCGGGTAACAGGAATGCAGCATCTGACGAGGGCAGAAATCCTTGCATGTGGTGTGGGGTGCAAGATGTTGATTTACCCACCAAAAAAGGGGCTGTAAATGCAGATCGACTAGCGTAATAGTAAACTCAATGCAATGCAATGCAGGCAGGAACAACTTGTTGTCTCCAAAGCAAGTACCTTCGACACCGATGTCGCACCTTATACCGTTGTTTCCACTGAAGCACTGACTCATCTCAGATGTAACGTCAATGATCAACTTGGTAGGAAGGTATTGGGGCGGTAGGTTGATTGACGTAGACATCTTTGTAAGCTGGCCGACCAATCGTAGGATGGACTGCTATTGCTACTAGTGCTAATTCCATACATTGATATGCTTTCAGTAGACGACGATTTGTCCTGAGTGCTATGCCGCTTTATGCCATCACGACTGGAGACGGAGCTAGAGGTAATAGTTGTTAGGATCTGGCCCCGTGAGATTCCATTCGACTCTGGTGATTCCACCGATGCCGCTTAGATAGAGCGTTTTGAAGTCTTCACCAGCAAAAGCAACGTTCTCGACTGGGTGATTTGTTTGGATCCTAGCAAGCAGAGAACCGTACTGATCGAGAATATCAGCGCCATTTGAAAGACCGGAGCCAACGACAATGTAGCCGTTGGCGGCAATTTTTAGACCGTCAGGGCTGCCTTCTAGCGACTGGAAAATGTTGCGCTTGCGACTAAGGAAGGCGCCGGATGGGGTATGATTTACATCATAGGCAAAAATATTGCGGGCAAGGGTCGAAGTGAAGTAAATGCGAATAGGGTAATCATAAGAGTTTCCTTTGCCTCTGCTTGCAAGTGGTCCAACCGTTTCAAGGCCAGTGTCGCTGATATAAAGAGTTTTTCCATCTCGAGAGAAGACAATGCCGTTTGGGTGCTCAAGTGAACTCTCAACTATTGTTACCTCGCCAGTCGATGGGCGGAATCTGTAAGTGGCCAATTGGTTCTGGTTTGACATGGGGGAGAGACCGAGACCGATGGCATAGTCTATGGGAATGGCACGCTTTAGTAAACGCTGTACGCAGATTGAGGGGCTTCCACAACCGGCAAGGGATGTAGATTGTGAATGGAGTGCACAAACCGCTATCAGTGAACCATATGTCGCCTACAGGGTCCACCGTAAGATCATTTAAGCCACCAAAGAAGAATCCGAAGTAGTTGTTGATCAGCCATTCTGCTCTGTAGGTCCTCGGATCCACTCGAACAATGCCTGGGCGCTGTTTGAGGCCACCTGGTAGCGAGACATTGTTGCCTTGCATAGCCCAATAGATCATACCATTGTGCAAAATACCTCCAGTAGCTTGGTATACCGGTGGATCTGTCACAAACGCCTCGACTGTTGGTGGCTCATTATTGAGATCAATGGCTATATTGCTCAAGTTCCCTGGGGGTCCATCTTGGGTCACGAACAGCTTGTTCAAGCTTGGTACATAGATTGGGGCTTCGTGGATGACATTGAGCAAATCCAGGTATTTCTTTGTAATTTTTGGCGTGGAGCCTAGTAGCTCGAGACCTCTGATTTCATCAAAGACCACGAAATCTGCACTAGTAACTAAACCCCATGATGAGTCGTCAGGCACGAGAGTACCAGTATATCCGACTGTGGGATCGGTATCTCGAGAGAATGTTGGTGGTAGTAAAGTACCATAACGAAATGTGCAGGCGATCTTGGCCGTTGACGGACCACATGTACTGGCTACAGGATGGAAGCCATCTGCGGGGATAGCTGAGCTATGATTCCCGGAGTATTGAGTGGTAGCAATCGCCAAAGGAGTAACCCCCAGCAAGGTAGCCAAGTAAGAGGGGGACATCATCGCGAGATTGTCAATTGTTTGTGGTACAGCATTCATGGAAGGCTTGTTGTGCCAATGTTTGCTGGTCACTATCTGAGATCATGCATCAGCATTTAAGCCTCTTTGCTTACGGTAGGGGAGTGATACAAAGAAAAAGAAAAGCCACCCTTGTGGCAGATGAACTAGTTTTCCCACCAACCACTGATGGGACTGTAGTAAGGTTACCGCGAGATGCAGAATCATGCACAATCTTATTCAATAAAGCATATTAAGGTGACTACCTTATGCATGAGTTCTAGCTGAAATATGACCGCCATTAAAACAAAGCCTGAAAACGGTGAATAGTGAATGATTCTCCTTCCTAACAAGTATCAGGATGGCCCAATCTGTTTAATAAGCCTTGAAGCTACGCTGTGCTGGGTTAAAAACATGTGCATCTCAAGACCCATGACCTCAGCTCGGAGCATTAGAGCCACGAAGTTGAGCGAGGCGTGCCGCCAAAAGGGTCAATGTCCCAACAATCACTGTGGTACCACCGAAGATCTGAGCATATTCATACTTACCTGTGTCGAAGTCTATTAGCGCACCAGCAATAGGCGCCCCCGTCAAGCAAGCTAAACTACCAATGGTAAAAACCATACCTACCCGTACACCCATCTTGCTCATGTCTGTTGTTAGACTTGATAAAGTCGAGGGGAATAGGGTCTGCACCGCGTTGGCGCAGACTCCATAGATGATAACGAAAGCCGTAAAGCCGGTCAAGCTCATGACAGCCATCCAGCAGTATAATAAAATTCCAGCGCAGAAGGCGAATGGCAGCAATATGTTGAAAGAGCCAAAAGCATCTGCCATTAGGGCCGGAATTAAACGACCGGGGACTCCCACAGCATTGAGTATTATCAAGAGAACTAAGGATGTCGAAGATGGAACACCGATAATATCGTGTCCAAAAGTTGCCGTCTAGACATACATGAGTATTCCTTTAGCGCTTTACCTTACGATATAAGGGGGCAGGTGAGGGAATTTTACATACATAGAAATATGCAATATAGACACCCCAAAGTGTAAAGAAAATACCAGCGGCAAACAAACTATAAGGTAGTTCGAGGAAAGCAGACCATTCCACAAGAGGCCCTGGACGTCTAACGCTTATTCGCGGTCGAGCTAGTACAATGATGATAATACTATTTAGGAGTATAATAAACCCCATCACACGAATGGTCCAACCGAAGCTCAGTATAGGACCGAGTTGACGTGCAATCTGGGCAGTCATCAGCGGCTGCCAGATCAATATCGCGAAATAGGCAATAAAAAGTTACAGTTGGAAATATGACACCACCAACAGGTGCGCCGCAGGCAGCCAAGCCCAGAGCAAACGCCCTCTTCCTCACAAAATATGTTGAAACTAGAGCCACAAGCGGAGTGAAAAGGAGACCATTGCCAAGACCTTGGAGGATTCCCTGTGATAGGACAAGCTCCCAATACTGGGTAGCAACCGAGGTCGTGAAAGTACCGAGAAGCTGCATTGAGCATCCTAGGACAATAAGGTATCTGAAGTAGCCTGCATCCATTGCTCGACCAGATAGCGTGCCAATGAAGAACAGCAGGAAAAGCTGCAAGGAGCCAACCCAGGCCACGTCAGCCGAAGATCGGCGAAGAGTAGTCTCCCAATGTGACTGAAACAAGCCAAACGATGACATGTAGCCAAATCCATTGATGACAAGGAGATGGCTAACTAGAACTTGTGACCATGCAACAAGGCCGCCGTCGTATATGACTTCCTCGAAAGCAGGGATGGCCTGGCGAATTTCGTGATTGTTTGTCGCCTTGGGGTCTGTAGGATTCATCACCGACAACGCAACTGTAGACATGTTAGAAAAGCTGCCAAAACATAGATAAGATTCGATCGCAATTATGGTCGCGAGGATGATCTGGATACGGTTGAGCCCAGTAAAAATCAGCTTTGAAGATCAATAAATTTGAATACAGTGGGCCATGAAAAAGCGAAAAGAAAAACCGACGCGTGCAGATCGTGCCATTCTTCTCTTGATCTGCATGCATGTTCCTAGTGTTCCGACGTAACACAGTGGATTAGTGTGTATTCCACTTTCCAGGATTCAATTAATCGGCTTCGTAACCCCGAAAGCGATACCTGCATGGTCAGCATCTTCTAAGCCATGTGCAGTTGTGTGGGTGTTTAACTTTAATACGAGTTTACTTTTCTCGGATCAAAGACTGCTGCTACCAGGGCTCCTGGCTTGCCGATAGTTCTAGTCAAGAGAGGGCCCTAGAGAACAGAAACACATTAACGCGATGTCTAAGGCCGAGACAATGGAGCAGTTGCACAGTAATAAATGGTCTCCTTACACGTATAAGTACTTTTTGAAGGAATGTCGATTGTTACTAGAAAGTGTTTTAAGCCACCTCCCGCATTGGTATTTTCCGTTTGCGGCTGTGGTAGCATGGAAAGGCCGAACTTCAGACCAGGATGATCCTAATGAAGAAGACATGTCGGCCATGGCCAGATTGGGGGTTTGCTCCGTTATTGAAGTTTTTAAGTCATTACCATCAAACATAAGAGCTGGCTCAGCCGAGCACGATCCGCCAGAGAACTTAGATCAATATAGACCGGGTACAACGACTGGAAAGTCGAGCAAGCATCACAGCAGCTGGGAACGGAGACGGCCAACATTCCTAAGCCAAACAAGTAAGTTGGCTACTGGCCCCAATACCTTTACTTGATGGACCACTTACATACATTAGGTATTGACTTGCAAACTCAGTCTACGATAGATGTTGCGGTGAAAGACGTATCTAATATACCCGAGGCCTTGCAGACCGCGCCTCGATGTGCTAGAAACAAAGTTGCTCATGATATCCTAGATGTTATCCAACAATATGGACGGCATATTGCAACACTACCGGGGTCGGATAGTTTTCACTGGCTAGGGCGATCCAAGTTCCTGGAGAGGATCGAAGCACAGATTGAGAAAAAAGAAGCAATCAAGATGATCTTGCCTGCCTTCCCATGGAAGAGTGTAAGTTTGAGGAAAGCTGTGCGGCGTCGTACTACGCTAAACAATGTAGGTTAACAAGATTGATAAAGTGAACGGTATCTTACCGGATCTTGGTGAAGTGCTAGCATTGGCAAGGCTGAATAGCCTGTGCGAAGATATCAGGAGAGTTTACTCCAATGGGAGTGAGCTAACAATAGCGACCGATGGGCTGGTCTTCGATGGTGAAGTATCATCTGCGGACAATAAGGACGTTCTACTGAACCGTTCCCAGATATAGTGGGTATTCCGGACGAAAACACCTGGGTGTATAGCGAGGCTTTGAGAACTATGGCAGCAGAGAGAGGCTTCAGTAATATTAGGTTGCTTCGCGCAATGGATATACTGGGCCTGACAGAACACCAGACCCTGACCAAAGAGAGTTATCTGTCATTGGCAGGCAGGAGTCGTTCATTACTTTTGGAGCGGTATGGCAGAAGTGAAAATGAGATTCGAATAATGATCGACACCGATAATGATAGTTTGTTGACATATCGAGGCTTTATCCGGTTCCTTGAAACTGACCTTAAGTAATTGCAACCATCGTCAGGCCGGCTTATGCTCAGATACTTACGTGAATTATTCAGGTACAGCACAATCGCCCAGAATGCCTGCAGCGGCACACAATTCAGGAAGTGTGTTAAGAAAGTCGCTAGGGACATGATGCTCCGAGCAGAAGTCTGTAAATCTTTCCATTTGTGTTATGTGATTGTGAATAGAGCAATCAACTGACGATATTGTTCAAGTCCTTCACTAAACTCCTCGAGGACAAATGCCCAGAGTATGTCCGGCTTTCCGTACATCCGTCTAGCGGCGCCGAGAAACTCTCGGTTCCATTACTTGTTCAAGAGAACGGTGGATTTCCAAAGACGCCATGGCACTGCACCGTAGCAGTAGCCATCAACGGGTCTTATCTGGCTGTCCATTCAAAGGAAGTCCGTGGCACTCACAACCTAGTCTTCCGTGACGGTCAACCATATTTCTATCGCGAGAAATCAACGCTGTGGGACTGGGATGATCTCGCCGTAGACTTTGAGCCTCAGTATCCTGCAGGACTTCTCGTTCGACCCCAGCGCCAACAAGTCGTAACGTTGGGTCAGATACACATAGATAAACTCCGCCAACTAGCCAGGCTTTATCGTGGGTCAATCAGTGTGGTTGGATTCTCAAATTCAGTAGATGTGTTTCCCGTACTGGATGGCGGGTCAAAGTCAAATCTGTTGTAGGATCAGGCTTTTTAGTATACATAGTGTGACCGTTGATTGGGTCAGACTCAATGAACCGACCCCAATCGATCTACATAAGGGGGAATCCCCTTGGCCTCCAGTCGGTGAGTATTTTTATCAAGAGTATACTCGATTTCCACTGGCGCTGATGCGATGGTGTAGTGATGTGATAGCTTTCAATTGATTATAACACTAGCAAGATGGATGACTGGCACGTGATTGGTACGAGACTGGTCTTATCTTATCTACCCGTGCCGAGACACCCTACCTACCTAGGTACATATCCGAAAATTCACCAAAATTCCACGCAATGACTTCTACATACGCAATCATCGAAGGTCGCATTCAGAAGGCTAGTGAAGCCATAAGCACGCGTGAAAATTCTAATCAAGCAGAAATGGCGCGCGAGTTTCGTGTTTCATATGAAAGACTTCAATCTAGACTAAAGAATTATCAGTTCAAAACAGCAGTACGCCGAGAACTGCACAACAGAGCTTTAAAACCTGATCAGAAATCAGCTTTACAACAATATTTAATCAAAACAAATGAGTTAAACTTGTCAGTTAAACTACACTTGCTGCAATCAACGACAAACACTCTTCGTGCTCAGAACTTCTTTTGTTGAAATCTCTCACTGTCTTCACTGAGTGATAACTGAATCAAATGATGATTGAATCAACTTTGCAGACTGCCTGATTTAGCTGACTTAGCTGCTTAAACAATTTGCTGATAGGCTATATTATTAATTCTGTATGAACTTTTCGATATCTTTTCTCTTAATTCGTTGAATTTGTCGGGTTGAGCTCATGGTCTGGGGTTGAGGGTATTGAACCCAACCCTAACTCGGACTCCGAGTTGGGTTGGGTTGGGCAACCCGGACCCGCCGACGGCAGGCCTAGGCTCATTAACCTGTTGGTATATGAGAATCACAAGAAGTATGTGCATGTGTATATATTGATTGAACTACGATGGGAGGAAGGAGGTGAAAAGTAAAACTCTGACTCCCGCGCCCTATATTCTAGGGCTAAGCGAGATTGCCTACCACACACTGGGTTAACATTACTGTTCCCTTGTTTCCAACGTTGTGGGAATCTATTCTTACACTGAGGTGATTTGCTGTTGGCAAAGACGCCTGCCAGAAGCTTTTATATCGTGTAACCACATCACGGCGTTGTGTGCGGGTCTATGGTAATCACCCGGCCTTCACTTTCAGCCAGCCCTGGACAGGAATCAGGATCCTGACTAGCTGTGGTTCGAGAATATTCTTATTCCGGAAACGATATATCCAGTCTACATATCACCAGGCAAAATTTCAAGGTCAACATGTGCCCAGCCTGCGCGATTGAATGCGCTCGTGGCCTCACGTAAGTGGCTCTGAAGCTCTCTATCCAGAATATTGAAGACTCGGTCATTCCGTACCGACCATACCGAGACCGCACGAGTGTCCTGTATCCTGCAAATTCTGACCTGGACACGTTGCAAATTTCTAGTCTTGGCTCCCCCACTACTCTAACGCTAAATTCAGGTGATGATAGTGTGCAAGCGAATTGTTGCCTGAGTGAAATAAAGGCATCAACAATTGGCGGCAGTGGGCGTTCTGACTAAACTGGTTTCGAGGTACCAGTATTGTTTCGTCTGCTTCAGGAAGCCAACTACCCGACTTTGATTTCAATGTTCTTGTCGCAAGGTAAAATATTCGAGCTCTAGGCTCGGCGGGGCTGCAAACCTTTTCTCTTACGCCTATGGCGAATTGTGCAAGCAACTTTTGAAACCCGGTTGAGCCAAGGCAAAGATAGTTGCTCGAAGGATTGTGGATCGAGGAAGCCATTAATGTACTTCCAAAACTAACTGCGCGATATACAGACCACTGCTATCGAGCTATCAAACAAGCTTCTATCCAAAGACCTACCAGTAAACCACACATCCCACCCGCTCGACTCTTCTGATCTCCGATCGCATTCTCCTGCGACATTCGCATATCGTTCCCCGTAATGGCCTTGGATGAGCCACATAAGCTGGAAGGTCTCAAACGTTCAATCTATACCGCGCAGCACCATGAGTTACGTAGACGAGCACGCGGCCGTTTGCCAGCTCTGAGGCGACATTTCGCGAATTCGACGACCCGACGAACTCGAATCGACTTCTTGGTGCTCCGATATTACACATGTAGATGAGCCGCACAGTTTCATTCCTCTCTACCTCTTGAATCTCCGAGATTGTGGCTCCGAGACCTCTGGCTGCCAAGGCCGTTTCTCGAGGCCCTTTCCTGAGGATGACGTCTGAGCTAGTCTTCCTGGCAACATTTTGTGCGACATTGAACCTATCGCTGGTCCCGATTGCTCGGAAAAGCATGGGTATCCCGGATATCTGATTAGTGTTGAGGAAATGAAGGGCTGTAGAGCGGTGCAGTGCCTGTTGAGGAAAACCGGTGACGAGGTTTGGAAACCCGAAGGCGATGATCAGTATTTTGCACTCGGAATGAGAATCGTTGTCTCTTGTCTAGTGTCGCGGATGGCAGCAGATGGCCCGGCCAAGATCCATCGCAGCAGGACAATGGGCCATTGAATGAAACGGGAAGATTTGGTCGACACATGCCTCATGTCAGACACGCTGCTGAAGGGTTCTATAAAAGCAACAGTCCAGAAGATGTGATTTTGTTGGAAGTTTAGTTGCAAGACAAAGGATAGTGCTAATGAGGACATAGGATCATGGTCTGCCGTTCCATCCCCCTTGCTTTAAGATCTTCAACTGGATATCGAGGAAACGCTTCGTTAGAGTTGATGCCCATGAATTGTGGTGCTGGCGCGAGGTAGGTCTTGAATTTTTAACTGCAAACTCCCTAGCCGAGTGAAAAATTTGACTGTCAGGGTTCCCTTCGAGCAAGTATTGACATCTTGACATCCGATCTCAGTTGGGTAAATGAATCTTGCTAACCTCCCATTTTCATAGCTCGAGTTCGACAACGGCTACTGGTTTCACAATTTTCCCCTTTGCAACATCGTCAAACACTGCCGAGATAGTGCATCCTACCAAAGCTGGGACTTCGAGCATGGAACCGAATACCTCGTTGCAAACCCCATAGATATTCCCGGTCTCACAGCCCTTTTTTTGGGCGCTACTCTGAAGCCTGGATGCATTCTTTCAACCTCGATGGTGGAGCCTTTACCTTGAACGACCAGGACCCAGCATCTGATGCATTTCATCCCATTCATCGAACCCCTGAACTTCCATCGCGCGATCCATTCTCCGTTTAGGACAGCGATAACAAACTCACTCCCAAACTAGGTCCTCGAAAAAATCCTCGATTACCTCAGTTCCAAAGATTTTGCGAATCTGAGGCTCGTCTCGAGACGATTCAGACAGTTTCCGCATCACCGGTTCTGGACCTTTGTAGCGCAAGAGTTTCCTTGGCTTTGGG
>JAABUH010001974.1_pt1 | contig 20887 bp, 27 predicted proteins | sample 5559121 | NCBI WGS metagenome assembly JAABUH01 (sample SAMN10711871, study PRJNA513364) | rock metagenome | isolation source: Antarctica rocks | place: Antarctica: Victoria Land, Battleship Promontory nord | collected 2015-12-28
GTTGGCCGCGCCCTGGTGAATGGCAAACAAAAACGGACCTACTCAGAGCATGAGGTGGGCCGGGATATGATTGCCGTGGTGGTCCTGGAAGTGCTTGCCAAATACAGGCGTCTAACGCACGTTCACTACCATGCAAGCCGAGCTTGTTCGGGATAAGCCGTCCGTCCCAGTACTCCGTCACGTCCACGGGAGCCGCCCCCGTCGTTGCCGCGAAGTGCCACCCGTGCGTCACCGTCGGCGACACAGGACGCGTGTCCGTTGGGGAGGATGGCAACCCATACCCCAGCCAGGTGATCGCCGTGTCCGCGTCCGCGCGATAGCGTAGACCGACGACCGGACGCCGGTCACTCAGCAGGCCCACGGCCTCGTCGCCCGCGATGCCCAGGGCGCGCATGATCGCGTACAGCATCGAGGGGCCGCGATTGACGCCAGCCTGGCAATAGACCAGGACACGCCCCTCGGGACGCTCCAGCGCGGCCAGCGCCAGCCTAATGCCTGCCTCGAACCATAAAGGCCCTTTTGGTTCCCCATCGTCAAGGGTTGGAACGACGTGATACGCGATCTGAGGGTGGGCCGTCGCGAGGGACGCCTTAAACCCCGCCGCGTGTGGCACGAACTCAGCGCGGCAGTCGATCAGGGTGTCGATACCGGCCTCTACCACTGTCGCGACGTCGGCCTCAGTCTCGACACACCCGCCTACCGCCAGGCGGTCCGTGATAAACGTGACGTCAGGGCTTGTCATATCAGGCTACTCCGGTGCGCGGATCAGGCGCGGTGAGCGCCTCGGCCACAGCGAACCAAAACGACTCGACGTCGTTAAGCCCGCAGGTGATATCGGCCACGATCGGGGCCAGATCAGGCGGGAGTGGCCCCGCCTCTTCCAGACGCTGCCGCAGCGCCATCAAGCGCCCCTGTGCGCGTAACGCCATCTGCAGGTAGTCCCCGCGTGTCGGATGCTCGTTGAGTCTAAAGCCTCGCGCCATCACATCACCTCAAAAAGCGGGAGAGGGACGCCTTCGCGCCCCTCCTCTCGTCGTCATGTCGCCGTTGCCGCTTCGAGCCGCCGCAGCGCCTCGTCGAGCGCCTCCGGTCGCACCAAGTAGGCCCGGCCGACCTTCGCCGCCGGGAGCTGCCCCCGATGGATCAGCGCCAGCGCCGTCGGGTACGAGCAGCGCAGCCTTTTGGCCGCTTCGGGAACGGTCAACAGCATCTCGTGTCGCTCTGTCGTCGCGCTCATCATCCCGCCCCCTCTTCGTCTGTTTTCACTACCTCCATTTTAACAGTTATGGCAAGTTAAGTACAGATATTTTGGGGAGTTATCCACGTCGTTACTTAGTGTCTTCGACGATTGATAGTGCGTCTTTATATGCGGGGTGATAGCGACGGCGTGTTATATTGCCTGCATGCATGTAGGGCAGCAGACGCCGCCGGCGCTCCAGCAACCGCAATGGATGCAGGTCTCGATCAGGGGCGCTGGAGGCGTGCTAGGGCCAATAAGGTCGTCGTCCTCACCGTCGTCCACCAGGGCAGCCGCCACCGTCATAACCAAGCACTCACCAGCGCGCGTGAGGGCATCAAGGGCATGGGCCAGCGCGAGCGCCGCGTCGAGATCCTCGACGTTATCATTACCCGGCACGACACAGCGCGCGGCAAGCTCGCCGGCGTCCTTCGCGTCGCCGAGCCAGCCAGCCTCCGGCGCCTCGACGGGCACACCCGCCCCGATCGGCAGGTCCACGCGCAGCTTACGCGTCGCAATCGCGCCGGCGTCGTCGGCGTCGAGAGCGGCCACGACGCCGACGACGCCGCGCAGGCTCGCATGGGGCAGCACGTCGGCCGTGCCGATGAGCGCCAGAACCGGGTAGGGCAGCGTTCCGTAGCGCATGAGAGCCAATGCATCGGCTGGCCCCTCGACGAGCACCAGCGGTGTCCCCTGTTCGCGTGCGGCCACTAGGCTGGCATAGGGCCACACGCCGGCGGGACAGCCCGTGAGCTTACGCTGCTTGAGCCCCTTAAAGTCCTTCTGCTTTTCCTCGGGCCACGTCGGCTGTAGATCGGTACACAGCCGGCCAACGGCGCTCACGACGCGTCCCGTCATAGGATCAGCGAGCGGATAGACCACGCGCCCGGTCGTGAGCCCGCGTCCATCGTTCTTGAAGCGATCGCCCGGCCAGGCGTTAGGTTCCGCATAGCCCGCGCCTAACGACGCGGCGTGTAGGGGGTCAAGGCCGCGACTGCGGAGATAGACGGCCCCAGGACAATCCGGCACGCGGAGCGCCGCGCTCATCGCACCCAGTCGCTCTATAAAGGCGTTTGCTTGCGTCGGCAGATCGGCGGCCAGGCGTGCGGTCCGCTCCTCCTCGGCCCGTCGCTGAGCCGCGAGGGCGTGGCGCCCTAACTCCTGGATGGAGAGGGCGCGCGCCGGCCGGGCTGGCTTCCCGTCGGCGTTAGGCCAGTGTTCGCGTAAGGTTCCCGAGGCCTTACAGGTATGGCAGAGAAACTTGCCCGTGTGGGGGTCCACGGTGAGCGAACGCCCGTGGTCGCTGCCATGGACCGGGCAGAAGTAGCGGTCACGGCCGCCCGAGCGCTGGGGTGTGGGGTCATACTGCTGCAGGTCCGCACGGCTCAGGATGGCGCGGCCGTCCTTCGTACGGGTCAGGGAAAGAGGGGTACCGGGTCCGCGATGGCTCATCGGTCCTCCTCCTCGACCATGCAGTAGTCGGCGTCGAACACGAGCTTGATAAGAGATCCCGCAACGCCCTGGCGGTTTTTGTCCAGGGTCAGCTTGAGAGGAATCAGGCGAGGATCGCGCGTGATATCGTAGGTTTTGTCTTTCTCGTCGGACTTACTCAGGGTCAAAATCGCATCGGCGTTGTACTCAAGGTCGCCCGATTCTTTCATGGCCGCCATGCCGCCATTGAGGTAGTTGGCGCGGTTCTGCGCGCTGATGGCGAGGACCGCACACCCGTACCGCTCGCCGAGCGCCCGTAACTCGGGGGTAAAGCGATCGATCCGCGAACGGACATCATCCCCCTCGCCGGCCGCGCCGACCGTACGCTTTACCCACGCTTGCAAGTAGTCGATAACAATGAGCGCGGGGGGCGCTCCCATGTAATCCTTAAAGGACTCCACGAGTGACGGCAGGTCGGGCATGGACGCGCGGGGCGTCGATAGGAAGAGCCGTCCCTGTAACCGTTGGAGCGACTGTACAGCCATAGCCCAGTCCTGTCGGCTCAACTTACCTTTGAGGGCCTCGGAGTAGCGGACCTGGCCCAGCCGACACGCGAGCTTGCGCGCGAGGTCGATGCTGTCATTCTCCAGCGAGAGATAGAGCGCCGTCGATCCCGCCTGCGCCACGGTCGCGGCCCACTGGAGCGCCAACGTCGTCTTGCCCGTACCAGGCATCGCCGCTAGCATATAGAGTTTGCCGGGCTCCAGGCCGTTGAGCGCCTCGTCGAGGTGATTGAGCCCGGTCCGCACGCCGACGACGCCACCGTTCGCCGCGGCGGCGGCCTGGCGCTTCCCGTAGTCGGAGAAGAGCGCGTCCTCAAGATCGCCGAGTTGTATGAGGTGGCGCGTGGCGCCAGGATCGCGACCAATGGGAAGCAGGCTCTCGACCGCCTGCTCGGCGAGGGCGCGTAACGTGTCGTCGGTCTGACCTGGTTGCTGGGCAGCCGCCGCGATGCCGGCCGCGATCGCGAGCAAGCGCTCGACGGTTTCACTCTGCGTGTTGGTATCATTCATAGTGTGCAAGCTCCTGTTTGCTCATGGCCGGCCGCTGCGATCATCAGCGCGCCGGTCGATTTCTTTGGTGGGCAAGCGCCCGTCTTCCCTATGCTCCCGCAGGGCGCGCGCGTAAGCAAGCGCTGCTCTGCGGCCGTTAGTCTATTAATACTATTAGGGGCCTTTCTACGCGCGTTTCAGTGAGGGATAGTATCGGGGTTTGTGAGGGATAGTATCGGGGTTTGTGAGGGATAGTATCGGGGTAGCGAGGTGGATAAGTCAGCTTGCTCGCCCCTTGCGTCCTGCCGCTCTGTTCTCTTTTCGTTCCTTCGCAAGCGCCGCACGCTTGCGGATTTCCCGATCGTAGCGCTGTTCGGTGTCTTCATCACACCGGATACTCACCGTAAGTTTGCGGTAGGCGCCCAGCCAGTCGCGACCTTTAAGGGTAGTGACACCCTCCGGTGTCCATGTGTCTACCCCTGGACTCGACTTGTCGATGATGGTGTCGCCTCGGACGATGCGGATTAGTCCATCCCTCATGATCTGACGCATACCGTCTTCGACGCGATCTCTGACCTTCTGCGCATACCGTTGCTCACAGGGGATGCGGGCTCCGTCGATAAACCACGAGATGGGGCGCGTCAGTTCTTGGCCGTTGTCAGCGTTACGGCGCAACTCCAGGGCGAGATAGTACGCGAGTTGCTTCGCCCATTGCTGAGTTTTAGGGTTGTAGCCTAAGGCGCGTTGAAGCATGTAGGCTGTGTAAGCATGAGGCTTCTGGCGGTAGGTTGTAAACCAGCGGCCAAGGCTATATTCCCATAACAGCGTTTTATCGTCCCGACGGCGACTGTAGTTGCTGTGCAGTTCCACAACTGGTTCGTTGAAATCTATTGTGGAAAGGTTTGGTTTTCCCTTGCGGTCGTATTCCAAGATGGGAAGACCGTCGGTCGTGATCCGAAGATGCGCAATGCGATAGACGCTTTCAGCTATTGACGAGCGCAGCTTAGGTTGACGGCCCTCGGAGTAGCCGTCTTCGTCGAGCCGCTGGCCAACGCCGCGATAATCGAGGACGGTGTCTGCTGGGAGGATGGCGCGCCCATCTGGCCGGCCTTCAGCCAGGACCTGTGCCATCATGATCGCTATAACATCGAAATCTCTGACGCCCAACTCGCTGACAATGTTCCACATTTCCGCTCGCTGCGTGTCAAGGTTGTTCCGATTCTCGACGATCGGGGTCACTCTTATAGAGATGCGGTCGCTTCCGGGAGTGGGTCTGAAGATGGGCCATCCCTTCGCCGTTTCTGTCCATTCCTCTTTAGGGGCTATCAAGGCGTCATAGAGACTGAAGGTGACTTCATCTGACGAGATACGTCCGAGACCCTCGCGGCCATCGTGCCTAAACGCTGGGCTGATGATAGGCCGTAGCGGTCGAGCTGCGATTGTCTTGGCAAACGATGTATCCTCAATGTCTGTAACAGCGATCGCACCGAACCACACCAGCAGTTCATGGCTTGGCTCTTCCAGAGGCCGGTAAAATGAGTCCATGCCTAGGAGGCCGTCGCGCTCCCACGCCCACTGGATGATCAGATCGCGACGTCGTGTAAAGGCGTTTATATACTCGACCGCGGCTTTGCCAACGGCCAAGTCGACGGGTGGTATATCTGATCCGCCTAGAATATTTGCGACAAGAACCGACACCTCCTCACTGATCTCTGGCGTCGGCGTAACATCGTCTAAGTCCGTGCGGTAGCGGGACTCCAGTTCGTCCATCGTCGCGACGGGGCCATTTGCTCCGATATCCAACAGGCGTACGGCGCGTGCAAGTATACCGTTGTCGAGCGATTCACCATCTGGCAAGTTGCGTCGGACTATCTCTGCCATTACACATCTCCTGCGATCGCCCTACTTACTACTCATAATGGGCTTTGTACCGCGCCCTGGCGTGCCGTGTGCCGCCGTCGTGTGGCGGCCGACACAGCGCGCCAGGGCAGGCACGGTCATAGCCATTACTGTGCGCGTTCCGTCGCCCACGCCACGCCCTCACGGACGCTTTTGACAGCGCGCTAGGCCGGCTGCTTGTCAATCGTGTGCAGGGCATCTTCGATGAGTCGGCGGGTCATCCATGACACGCTCCGCTGATCGGCCGCCGCGAGGTCACTAATCCGTGCGTGGATCGCACGCGGGATGCGGACGGATACGACGATGGCGTCTGGATCGCGGGGCGCGACGGATCGGCCTTCCTTGTTGGGCATTGCTGCACCTCCTATCTATATCCCCATTATACAACTAAACTACACTATTGACAACTAGAATCTAGTGTAGTATACTAGAAGAGTGAGGAGCAGATAGCTCCCACAAAGAAAAATGGCCGGCTAGAGTATGAACCACTCTAGCCGGCCGGAACACAGCGAGGTATAGTCGCCATGCAAGACCATTCTACCGCAGCCAGCAAGCCCACCTTCCGTCCGCGCGTCCGTCGCCGGTGTCACGTCGATCTCGGTTCTAACTGTCATGGGACACCTCTTCACTCTCGCTTGCCGCCGCGACGTGGGTCACAAACGCGCCCGGTCCGCGCTCTCCCTGCTGTGATTCCTCAGCACACGGCCAGCACCACCCATAGGGCGGGCACAAACTGTGACGTCGGCCGCACTGAGGGCAGGCCAGGTAGGCGCGCAGGAGCGCGGCGTTGGCCACAATACGCGTGAAGAGCGCGTACACGATCGGCTGGGAGATGATCAACAGGATCTCCTCGCCGCCAGCGTCGGCCGTCACAAAGACGCCGCGCTCACGCAGGTAGGTCAGGATCTCGCGGGCCTTTGACGTGTCGCCCGCGCTGAGGCGACCCGCCACGAAAGGCGCGTCCGCGTCCACCTCGATGTGCAGGAGGCCCGGATCGACCACGAGGGGCGCATCTTGCGGGACCTGCGGAGCCTGTATAGCCTGGGACCTGTCGGCGGTAAGGGTCATAACGACACCCCTACGCCGGTCTGAGTGCGGCTCACTATGTGAAGTGGAGTAGTGAGCGACTGCTTGCATGTAGGGCAGCAGACGCCGCCGGGACTCGGATGGTCGCAATACAGACAGGTCTCAATCAGCGGCGGCGGCGAGGTGCTGGAACCAATTAAATCGTCGTCCTCGTCGTCTGGCCCCGGATCACGAAATACGTGATTCCGAACAAGGGGTACCTTAGTACACGTATTTCGTGATCCGGGGGTATCTAGCTGCCCATCCGCGGCGAAACTCCCTGCGACAGGCTCGGGATCACACATTACGTGATCCGGGGCGGTGTCGGCCGGCTCGAAGGGTTCCGGCGCGACGCCGGGCACGACGCACTCACCCGTTTCGTTGTTCACAAACCCACCATCGGGTTGAGTGTCGATTGTTTCAGCCGCGTGCATCGCGTCTACATCGCTGGATATGGTGTTGCAGTCGAGGCAGATATGGGCGTGTGTTTTCAGGTTCGTGCTGAAGCAGTGCGGGCAGCGTGGGCGTTCGCGGGCGGTCTTGGCGCGTGTGGGGATGTCCTTTGCTTCTTCCCTGGTCATATACTGGCCCGGTAGCGTCCCGCTGTCCTGGTAGCTAAAGGTCTTTGTGAGGATGGTTGTCTCGACCTTCTTGCCGTGATCATCCTTTAGCGTGATGACACGCGGTTCCTTCACCTCGTCGCGTGAGCACACGCCCAGCGTGACAATGTCGGCGAGGTTCTTGGTGACGGTGTTGAGCTTGGTCAACCGCAACGAGCCATCCTTCTGGCGTGTCTCGACGGCTCCAAGTTGGCGCGCGATTGTGGCGGCGCATACGCGCTGCGGCGGGGGTGGTGCGCCCCCGACTGGGGCGGACAGGTGAGCGGACAGCGCGATAGCAGTCAGTTTCTGCCCATCGTTCATGATCGTATCCGCCAAAATGGCTCGTAGCCGGTTGTAGCGCAGCCGCAACGTGAGCGCGGCGGCCGTCTGGGCCATAAGCTCTCTTAGAAAGCGTGGGTCAACGGTGATCATCTCCGCGTCGTTCGTGGGTCGGAGCAGCCCGGCGCCGTGTCCGCTCTCGTCGCGGGGGGGGGTGTAGCGCTCCAGCGTGAAGGTATGGTCCGCGGCGAGCAGATCGTCAACCCCCTTCGCCTGCGTGTGTGTCCACACGGCCAGTCGCACGGCGTAGCCAAGCGATACGGCGGTCGCGGCCAGCGCCTGGCGGGCGCGTTCGACGTCGGCGACGACACGGCCCTCACCCTTTGCGGGGTCGTCCTGGTCGAGCATCAGCACGACCACGCTGCCGGCGAACCGCTCCAGGAGCTTGGGTACGTCGCGGCGGGAACCAATACCAGCGATGCTGATGACGGGATAGCCCAGTGCGTCCGCTGCGTAATCGGCTTTCTTGACGCCCTCGGTGATACCGATGACGCCGTCGACCGTGACGCCGCCGGCGGGGATGGCGACGTGGGGCGGCGCTCCAGGGCTGGGCGCGTCCTGGTCATCGTCAGTCCGGCTCGACAGTTTGTAATAGCGGGCCTGCCCATCCGTCACGGTGTCTCGCCTGAGGTCAATGGCATGGATCTTTCCGTCGAGGTCGCGCGTCGGCAAGATCATGCCCGCGCCCCGAATCATGATGTGTCCGTTCTGTTCGCGGAAGCCGGGGACGCCGCGCAGTTCCTCACGGGTGTACTTGTGAAGCAGTGCGGTGATGATACCGGCCCGGTTTCCAGGATCTCCAGGGAGCCAGCCATAGCGGTTCGCCTGCGCCTCGGTAAGGTGGTGTGCGTCGCGTTGGGCGTCGGACAGGGGGCAGATCTTCAAGAGGTCCGCGTAGATGGCATCCCTCCGGTCGAGGTCCGCCGGCGCGATCGGCGGTGTTGAGGGCGCCGGTAGGCGTCGTGGCGCGGGGCGGTCGCCAGTGGCGTTCGTCGCACGCCACCAGTAGCCACCAATGAAGGAATCCGTCCAGTTACCCGGCTGGCCTTCCCGGTGGCACAAAACGTCGCCGTTATCGAAGTAGATGCACGGTCCCTCGTGATCGCAGTGGGGACAGAGGTTGCGTGTGGTGAAGCGGTGAAACGTGGCGCGGCCGCCGAATGCGGCGCTGGTGTAGTCGCGAGCGGCGGCGGTCATTGTGCGCCTCCCTGCATGGGGAGACGCGGAGATGCTATACTAAGGGTAGCGGACATAGCGTTTTTGACCTCGCTTGTCTTTTGGGCCGGCACACTCGAACTTGGCAGGTGGGAGTGTCCGGCCTTTTGCTTGCCCTGCGATGTCCGCAGTGGCAACCAGTGGTGTATCCTAGAAAGCGACGACACGGCGGGCCTGGCTCGCGTCCCTCGTGCCATGAGGGTAGCTCGATCGTCGAGCGGACGTGTCGTCGTGTGGGTGCGTATCCCCGGTTCGGGCGGCGAAACTCTTGCCGGGGTACGTGCTTTTCTATTTGTTGCTTTATTCCATACGGATCGCCATTTCAACAGTTCATTCACGAGGCGTTAGTCAGCCTTGCCCTAACTGTAGCGATGTGTATAGGTTTGTACAAGGGTAATAATCGAAGTGATACACTGGTAGCAGAGGGCAATAATCGAAGTGATACGCTCATGCCGCCATTGTGGGGAAGATTTTACTCCATCTCGCCCCAACCAGAGATACTGCGCAGCCTGTGCTATTGCGGTTCGCGCCAGGGTGTGCGTGCAATGCGGCAAGGACTTTCAGGTTGAGGATGCCACGCAACGTGGGCTGTATTGTGATGACACTTGCCGATCTATTGGCGTTGGACAGCGCAACAAGGCGCTGTCTGTAAAAACGATGGTCGCCTGCGGGTGGCGAGAATGTCCGACACCGGACGATCTGATCCGGACGAAGCCCTCTCGCGCCGGTAAGAAACAACATTATCATCCCCCCTGTTATCGAGCTTTTCAGTTAGCCGGCAACACGCGTAAAGGGCAACGGTCGGGTGCTGTGTTGCATTGCGAGCGCTGTGGTACAGAGATAGGCTATCGAGCGCCAAGCCAACTGGGTCAGCGATACTGTCGCCCCTGTAAGTTCGCGATAGCTCGAGGCAAGCCGCTGCATAAGAAGGGCGAGGTACGTCCGTGCGCGTTCTGTGGAAAGCGCGTCTACCGTGCGCCAGTTCACATTCGTAACACACGCTTGTCCTTCTGCTGTAACAACCATCGCGCTGCATGGCGTCGCAAGTATCATGTTGGGAGACCCGCAGGCCCTCGGCTGGTGATCGTGTGTACAGCGTGTGGTGACGAGCGCACATACACGCCTGGTTGTGTCCCAACAAGAGTCAACCTTGAATCGAGGACATGGGTATGTCCTCGCTGTCGTCCCAGTAGCACTATCGCTCGCCTTATCTGTTCGTTCTGCAAGGACACCTTCTACCGACGTATTACTAAAGGTGACGAGCACAAACCTCATTTTTGTACGTCCGCCCACTATCACGCATGGCAGCACGCGCATAAAAACATGGTTCATGTCCGCTGTGAGCAGTGCTGGATCGAGGCCGCAGCCGGCCAGATACCCTACCAAGAGGCCATCATCACCATGCCGCGCTGTCGTCTCGCACACGGTCGCAAGCATTTTTGCACGCCTGGTCATCGAGCAACTTACTATAATCATGACCTTCGGCGGGTCATCATTTGTCAGCAGTGTGGTGAGCGTGTCAAGCGTAAAGAAGGTGCGACCTTCTGCGGACAAGCTTGCTACGCCGCGTGGAAAATCGGGCGCACGACTTCTAATTCTCGGGTTACCGACGCTGAGTGTCGCATCCGCGCCGCTTGGGCCGCCGGCGCGCGTGGTGTGCGGGAACTCGCCCGTGACAGCAAGGCATCGGTGAACACTGTGCAGAAGCTCATCAAAGCCGGCAAGCTCGCAGCTTAAAGAGGGCTGCTGGCTGGTGTCATCCCTGCCCATATGGTGGCTCCTCGAATCATCGTCCGCGTTATCCGCTCTTCGGGTCGTCTACTGCTCATAATAAAGCGCGTACCGTTACCCCTGTCCACCATAAGGCACATGCAGCAACCCGCTGGCCCGCGCCTTGACGGCCTCGCCGCGGCGATCGTAGCGCTGCGTCGTCGTGACGTTGCTGTGGCCGGCCAGCTTCTGCACCGTCGAGATGTCCGCGCCGGCGTCGAGCAAGTCGCTGATCATCGTGCGCCGCAGGTCGTGCGGTGAGCACGCCTTCACGCCGGCCTGCGTGCAGCGCCGCTGCAGGATGTCAAGCACGGCCTGGTCGGTCAGGCGTGTCCGCACCAGCACGCCACCTTTACGTAGCCGCTGGAAGAGCGGCCCGGACGCGTCGCCCCGGATCGCTAACCAGTCGCCCATGGCCGTGCGCGCGCCGTTCTGCACATAGACGATGCGTTCCTTGTGGCCTTTCCCATGGCGCACCGTGAGCGCGCTCGCGTCGTCGCTGTACGTGGGGTCGTAGTCGGCCAGGTCGAGGGCGACGGCCTCGGAGCGGCGTAGGCCCCCAGCGTAGAGCGTCGCCAGGAGGGCCGCGTCACGCGCGCCTGCCGCGCTCCCATCGGAACACACCGTGAAGAGGGCGCGCAGTTCGCCGCCCTTGAGCGCGCGCCCGCGGGGGATCGTGGTCCCGCGCACGGCCGCGACATCGGACGCCCGCGCCCGCGCCTCGGCGTCCATCAACCCGAGCCGCCAGCATTCGGTCAGTACGCCGCGCAGCGCGGCCAGCATCCGGTTGGCCGTCGCCGGCGCGTACCGCTCGGCGAGCTGTGTACGCAGCGCCTGGGTGTGCTGATAGCCCAGGAGATGCCAGGGCAGGGTGAAGGGGTCGGCGTCCGTCCCAGCCAGGAGATGAGCCATGGTGCGCAGCGCGCCTAGCTGCGACCGCCGCGCGCCCAGGGCGAGGCGGGCCAGGTAGACGGCGGCCGGGCGTTGGTCCAGGGGCGTCGCCATCTCGGCGGCGACCACGAGCGGCGTGCTGGTCGCGTCGTCGAGGACGGCCACGGCGCCGGATGTGTCGGCGGTTGGCGTCATCTTCGCGTTGTCCTTTCTGTGCGAAGGATCATTCTCATAAGTAATATTGTCTCTCCACCGCTACCTCGTGTCTACAAGCCCCGTCGTTGCCCCGTCGTTGCCCCGTCGTTGCCGTGCAGAATCTCTGTGACGCGCCGCTCGACGGCCGCCCGCATCTCCGGGCGCGCCCCCATCCCGAGCGGGATGAATCCACGGCCCACGTATCCGCGCCACACGTCGTCGCCCGGCGTGACGGCGACGTAGCCGGCGTAGAGGTCCGCGCCGTCAGCGGTTATCACGCGCGCCTCGTGGAGGTAGAGCGAACGCTCGATCCAGCAGATTAGAGGGGCCACTATCTCACTCAATCCCGTTGGCCTGCATCACGCGGTTAGTGTCTACGGAGCCGTCTGCCTTTAAGCGGCATCGACCTATGCCGCTGACGTCGTAGCGGTGGCCCTCCGCACCCATTACACGCCCAGGCTGATCAACGTCCTTGCCCTCAGTGCCCCGCAGACTGCCGCGTCGATAGCCGGCACCGATGTAGTCGCGCGCGATAGCCACTACCTCATCAGCAAGCGGCCCGCCAGTCCATTCGATATCGATGCTCCGCTCCATGCCATGCGTCACGCGGACTTTGAAACGTACATCCGGGTAGCGATTTTTCAATGTGGAGCGCAGTAGGCGCACCGCTTCATTGACGGAGATAACGGTCGGTTCCAGGGCGCGGAGATCGTCCTCTACGATAGCGACCGACTCACTGCCGACGGTGCCGGACCCGGCTGGCGTATGGGCGCCGTGGTCGTCAATGAAGCCGTCTTGCGCGGTCATAACCGTTCCCGTCGCTCGTCTCGCCCTGTCTCCAGGGCTTCCTCGGCAAGGCGTCGAAGGATATACGACATACTGCGCCCGATGTCAGCACCCCACGTTTCAATGCGCGCCTTCATGTCCGCAGAGATGCGGACGTTAACCCACTCCTCCCCTTCTTTGACGGCTCGCCCTTTGCTGCGTCGCCCTTCTGCCACGTATTCCAACTCCTCGATGTCAACGGCCATATATATCTCCATACTATAGCGGACCACTAGCAGCCTACGCCATTAGTATAACAGCTTATGGCCCATACTTCGCCATAACTTGGCGAAGTATGATATACTAGAAGGGTGAGGAGTAGATAGCTCCCATAAACACAAATGGCCGGTGATCGTGGTTCAGACGATCACCGGCCGGTAGGTACGGAGGAGCAAGCAATGCAGACCGCACCCAGTACACAGTCTACGGCGAAGAGCACCACGCCCGCCACAACCTTTAAGCCGCGCGTCCGCCGCCTCAGTCAGGGGCGCTACCTCGTCGAGAGCACCAGCCGACCAGGCCGCGGCCACACGACCACGCCGACGAGCTGCTCGTGTGTCGGCTTCTCCTACCGCCACCATTGCAAGCACGTCGCCCTCGTGCAGGCGCTCGAGCCCGCGATGCAGCAATGGTACGGGCAGGCCACGCCGTCGGCGGCTCCGGTGGTCGCCGTCCCGATGTCGGCCGGCGCTCCTTCGGGCATCGTGCGGCCGGTCATGACCACGCCGCCCGCTATCACCGCCCTGGACGACCAGGCCGATGATGCCGAGGCGCGCCTTACCCACGCGCGCAGGGCGCTCCACGACGCCGACCTCCGCGATGACTCCTACGCCGTTCTGTGGCGCCAGGTCGATGGCCTGGAGCGCGAAGTCGCGGCGCTGCACTACAGCGCCATGAGAGCGGCGTAGGGGCAGACGACGATGACACATAGGAAAGGCCGCGCTGTGGTCATGTTCCACAGCGCGGCCCACGAACCCGATATGGAGACTGTAGTGCACAGCGTTATCGAGCCCGCTACGACCATCGTACCACCAACGCGCGCGCTTCTGCGTGTCGCCCCGCTCGCCGTGTCAACGGACACCGACCGGCCCGCCTACCGTTATGCCGGCGAGGGCCGGTTTCTTCCCCATAACCAGGCGGCGCTCGACGAGTGCGCCGCCTGGAACACATTCGCGGACCGCTGGAACGCGCGCACAACCAGGAGCGCCGTCCAATGACACTCACCGCACAGATAGCCCCACCAGCGTCCGTGGCGTCGCTGCACACGGGCTGGAGCCTTCACTTTTATGATGGCCACGCGTTTATCACCCACGATGGACGCATCCAGGCTACGGCCCCATGTCGCACGCCGGGAGAGGAGACCCGGCTGATCGCCTTGCTTGACCGCCTCATTATCCGTTCAGCTCGACACCGTTAAGGAGATAGTTCATCATGACCACAACGACACACACAGCGACCGAGCCCACCACCACGCCAACGACGCCCGCCGCCGATTCCTCTACCGCCGATGCCGCCACGCAGGACCCCCACGCGCTCAGCGATGCCCAGGCCGTTGCCCTGTTGCGCCGGTGGGTCGAAGACTACCCGGCGCACCCCGAGGAGCATAGCTACCTCCCGGCGGTCGCGCGGATGTTCTTCGAGGCCGCCAAGAACCTCCGCGACGAAGAGAAGCGCCGCACGGCCACGCCCGACGGCGCTGCCGAGGCGTCGATGGTGGCGCGTAAGCACGCCTATGATCACGCGCTCGTCGCGCTCGACGATAACGACGACGTGCCCGTTGACTACGGGGACGTCCTGCACATCATGACGGTCCTGCAGCGCGCGATCGCCGCCGTTGACCCCTACGTTGCGGGCGATATGGCGGGGCCGTACCCCGACGAGTACGCGTGCTTTGTAGACCTGGCTAACGATGCGCGGACGCTGGCCGAGCTCGCCCAAGCCGTCGCCGCCCGTGAGGTGCGCCACGATCGGCGCACAGAGACAGCGGCCGCCGCCAGCGACGAACGACTAACGACCACCGATTGACGACACGCGGGGCCGGCGGCGGTGGTCAGGACGCCGCCGGCCCCTTTATCACAGCGCAGGGAGTACAACGCCATGACAGTACCAGCATACGACTTCGAGTACGCCCTCACCATGGGCACGATTGAGCCGTGGGGCTACGGTTCCTACAACGCTACGACAGATATTATCTCCATCATGGAGGTGGTGATCGACCCGCCGCCGTGCGCGTGCCAGGACACTCCCCCTTGTCGCACGCATAAGCGGTCGGGGGAGGGCTGTTACTTCCCTGCGGTGTGCGTGGGGCCAGCAGCCGCCGTCCTGCCCGTCAAGGGGCATGTACCCGTTTATCCTGCGACATGATCGGGAACCGTCATGCCGTCGGTGCGGGGATGTTGGCGCCCGGATGATTACACGGAGGATTGCCCGCTTATCTTGTCCGTGGTTTTTGCGGAGCAAAAGCACGCCTCGTCTGGCCGTGGAACGGCACAGCGGCGGAGGCCCGGTGATCGGGTCCAGAGGCGCTTATCCCTGCGACATGATCGGGAACCGTCATGCGGTCGCCGGCGTGCCTTTCACGACCGGCGACTGCCCCCCCCACACTCGACATAACCTACCGGCTCCGCGCCTTCTTTTTCCAAGTAGTCAGCGGTCGCGGCCAGGGCGCTGATACGGGAGGCCCAGGGTTTAGCGGCCAGCGTAGCGGGTCCGCTAAACGAGTAGACACCCGACAGGAATGGCAGAGAACGTGTGACGAGACGCCGTGGCGCCCCCCCCCCTCATCGTAGAACGCGTAAGGGGGGGGCGCGGCGTGTACACTATCCGCGTGAGTACTGGTGATGATGATGAGGCGTCCACGCCGCCACGCGTTCACGCGGACAGTGACGCGTCCACGTTAACGACCGCCGAGGCGGCCGCCATCCTGGGGCGCTCGGAGGGCACGGTGCGCCGCCTCATTCGCGCGGGGCAACTCCCGGCCGTGGCCGTCGAGGGTGAGCGCACCACGGAGTACAGGCTGCGCGCGGACGACGTCCACGATGCGCATGGACGCATGAACGCGTATGCGACTAGACGTGTACGCGTTCGTGAACGCGTCACACCCGTGGACGCGTCGCCCCTCGACGCGCCGCCCCTCGACGCGCCAGCCGAGGAGATGCGGCCGACCCGCCAAGACGCCACGGCCGGGATGCAGGCGTTCATCGACCAGGCCATCGTCAGCGCCACGACGCCGCTCGCGTCGGAACTCGCCGAGGCGCGCCGCACGATCGAGCGCCTGGCAACGGAGAATGGGACGCTACGCGAGCGCCTGGCGCACGCTGAGGTGGCGCAGGACGCGCCCACCCCGCCGGTAGGCCCTGAGCCCACACCGCCGCCTGCCGCCCGTCGTGCGCCCTCGTGGCGATCCAGGGCGCTGCGTTGGCTGCGCTCCTAACCCGTCGCCCCGCAACCACCGCACGCTCGAAGGGGCTAGCCTGCTCCAGGACACGCGCCTGGGGTATGGTGACGTGGCCGGCGCGCATTGCCTCAAACACGTCGGGAGCCTGATCTTTCATACGCTTGCCATCAGAGATGTAACGCGGGTTGACGCCAACCAGTTCGGCCGCACGCTCTGACGCTTTGCCTTTAGACGCTTGGGGAATTATTTCCCTAAGCGTCTCCTCATGCTCACGGCCTAATCCGGCGTTTGTCCGATGAACCGCTAGCCGTTGCCGTTCCCGAGCTTCCGCTTCAAGGAGTGGCAAGACCTCAATCGCGACGGTCACGTTTTGCGCCGCCGTCAAATGTCTGCGATGCCTATTTTCGGACACGACAAACTTAACGAGGGACCGTGTACCGCCCTTGTCATCCCACTCCTGATAGCGTGGCTCAACACTGGCAGGACCACAACGCGTCTTCGTGCGAGAGGAGGACGGCCCCCGGTGTATCACCATCCATACCACCATGGACCGTCCGCACTCTAGCGTATCATGTCGGCCGCGCCACAGCACACGCTTACGCGGGCCAGTCCGCTCACCCGAGTCCTCGATCACACCCGCTTTAAGTAGCTCCACACGCCGTGTCTCGATGCTCAGGTTGCCGTCGAAGTGCTCCACGAGGCCCTTGTCATCCACCGGGCCATGAGCGCGGATGTAGGTCAAGACCTCTTGCTGACGTGGGGTGATGGTTGATGCAGGTGAGGGGTCAGTGGCTGGTAGTATTTGCACAGGGGTGCAAATACTACTTTTTAGGTCGCGTTCCGTCTGCTGCCGACTAACCCCAATCTTCTCCGCTATTGCTTGCATCGTCATCCCCCTTTCTCTCAACGCCTGCACGTCTACGCGCCTGGCCGCCGCGATCTCCGCTTGCTCCTGGGGCGAGAAGTGTCTCCCCGCGCGTGCGGGCGTATTGCGTGACCCGTTGCTTGTCAAGATCTTGACAAGAGTGTCTCCCCGCGCGTGCGGGCGTATTATGGTCGCAATCACCGTCACGCAAGTTATTGTATAAACATGCGTGACGGTGGTCAAACGCCCTGTTCGCCGGCCGTGGCAATCCCGTGCGCTCACCGTGGGCGGCCGCAAGGCGTGCAGCCCTCCACCCAAGATAAAGGCTGCTTGCGGTCTGCTTGCAACGGCTCCTTTTCGCGCTCAAATCGTGCAAGCGACCTGCTTGCAGACCCAGCGCTCCGCAAGCGGCAAGGGAAGCATGTGAGTCAGATGGGAAACTATCCTATGCAGTACTTTTGCCCTATAGCTCACTGCGATAGTTGCGAATTAGGATGCGAAGGGTATATACTCTGGTGCAGGTCCTGCATACATGCGCCCTTTTGTCAACGAGGATGGCTTAGACGGAAATAGAGAGAGGTTCGCGGGAGACATAAAAGCCCGTGGGCCTGAGGAGGAACGGCGCTATGGTTACAGAGCATATTGAACGCGAACTGATCTCCGCGACTATTGAACGTGAGCCCGTTTCCGCGAGTGAGGCTGATGTTAGCCTTATCCGGGAACTGGAGCAGTACTTGCATGCTCATGCGCGGTGCCCGGCCAGGCTTACGGACGCTGATGGGGACTCGATAGAAATCCCCGCGCCTATCTATAGGGTGTTACGTCAATTGGTTCCCCTGATGGCTAATGGCGCGGCGATTCAACTCGTCCCGCTTCATCAAGAACTCACGACACAGCAAGCGGCCGATCTGCTTAACGTGTCTCGCCCCTTCTTGATCAAGCTTCTTGACGAAGGGGCGATCCCTTACCGCCGGCTAGGCGGCGAAGGCACGCACCGACGCGTACGGTTCACGCATGTCATGGACTACAAGAAACGACGAAGTGAGCAGCGGCGCGCGGTACTCGCCGAGTTGGTGGAAATGGGCGAAGAGCTCGGAGAGTACGACTGATTGCTTATGCTCCCAACTGGTACACCGTTCGTTGTCGTTCTTGACGCCAACGCTCTCTATGGCTACCCACTACGTGACACATTGTTGCGCGCTGTGGAAGAGGGTTTGTACCAGGCCGCATGGAGTTACCAGATTTGGGATGAGGTGCTCCGCAATCTCAAAGATCCTGCGAAGCGAAAGCATCCACACACAGAGGCCAAAGCCGCGCGTTTGCTGTCCAATATTGAAAGCGTGTTCCCCGAGGGCTTCGTATCCGGATACGAAGCCCTCATCCCTAGCATGACGAACGACGAGAAGGACCGTCATGTAACCGCTGTGGGGGTACGGGCTCACGCTCAGGTTATTGTAACCTCCAATCTAAAACACTTCCCGCGTGCATCCCTCACCCCCTACAACATGGAAGCGCAGTCTCCCGACGAGTTCCTGATGAACCTCTATGGCATCGATCCTCTAACGATGGTGCAGCTTGTCATTGACCAGGCTGCGGACCTCAAGAAGCGGCCGATAACTCCGCAGCAGCTCCTCGACAAAATGGACAGGATAGGGCTAAAGACGTTTGCGCAAACGATCCGAGTGCATCTTGATGACATAGATGATTAACGTGACGAGCGGAACCGTAGCTCACTACGGAAAAAGCCGATCCCATCACGCAGGTTGCTCGTAATACTTGCGTGATGGGATCGGGCTCTCCCTGCCTCATTGGTCTTTAGGACGCCGCGCCCCCGTCGTACGCCGCGCCGTCATCCTCGGCGCTCGCGCCATGCGGTCGGCTGATGACATCGACGTCGATGGCGGCCTCCCCCTTATCGGTCTCGATCCGGGTGAAGCTCACACGGTCGCCCGGCTCCAGGTCTTTGAATTGCAGGTCGGGCCGCATCGACGTCGCATGAAAAAAGATGGTCCGTCGCTCACCTATTGGCTTGATAAAGCCGAAGCCTTTGTCCGTGAGGCGCTCGACCGTTCCCGTTTGCTGTGTCATCTGCTTGTCTCCCTTTAGAATCCGTGTTCCATTGTTCATGCCGTCCGCTACTCGACCACGACGCGCCCTGCCCCGTCGGTCTTTAGGACGCCGACGTCGCATCGGCTACCGCTCCGGTCGGCCTGTCGTTCTCACCCCTTCACGCTCTCGCGGTTAACACTGGGGTTGTCACTCTGTTATCACTGGTGTTATCACAGTGCAGCCTCAAAAGCCCTACTTTGCCGTGCGGCGCGGCCTGTTTTTACCCACTTTTACCCGTCGTTTGGCCCCGTGGAGCGTACATATACCCGCTCGCACACGTCGCCGTCGGTCCTTTTCCGCTAACCGCGTGCAGACAGCGTAGAGCGACCGTGTTTTACCCCTGCCATCAACGGACGATCGTCTGATAAAACTGTACATTTTTGAACAAAGCGTGACGCCCCTCACGCACGCGCCCATGCACACCCGCGCGCGAGGCCGCCTACCAAAAATACGCGTGCCCATGCCACGCGCGTCGCTCGGCAAGCCGGAACACGGCGTGCTGTCCCGCCGGCGTCGTCCACCGATACTCAGGCTCGTCAGGCCAGCAACAAAGGCCACTACCGGGACGATGCGGCCAGTTGTAGGCCGCGCACTGACAGGGCGTGTAGCGTGTTCGGGAGTCTCTGTAGTGCCCACCCTGCATGTACGATCCGCGCGATCCAGGGCCACGCGGACAGCGCCCCGCATGCATCGTACAGCGCTGCAGCGGGTCATCCCAACAGGCCCACGCCCGACACGGTTCCCCATCCTTGCGCGTCCCTGTACAGCGCCGGCGCGCCTCAGCCTGTGCGCTATACGCCATCGCTCACTCTCCTACATGGATGTGCTTCTCATAAAACGCCGCCATGTCACGCGAGATCGTCGAGCGGTTGACACCAAGCGCCCGCGCCGCCTCGGCCTGCCAGCCCCACGCGCCGCCGGACGCGCGCCAATAGGCGAACACCTCATGCCGGCGCATCGTGGCGTGAAATTGCCGCATCGAGTTGTAGTGCCGGCGACCGCCCGCGCGGCGGCAGACCTGCTCCCAGGACATCCCCGCTATACTCATTCGTTGCACCCTCCTGTGTCGCCTTGGTGCGCGCTCATGGAACGTCACATAAGTGTGCACCAGCGCTATCCCCCTACCTATGCCTCAGGTTCCTCGGGCCAGTTGCAGCCACCCGATCCCGGCCGATGGGGCCAGTGGTAGGCCAGGCAGCGGCACACGGGACGCCCCAGCGCGTCGGCGAGGTCGTGGCCCACGGTCGCGGCCATCAGTCGGCGGTAGGTCCGGCTCTGGCCGCGCTTGGTGGAGTGCATCCGGCAGCGTTGCCCTGCGTCATTCCACAGCGCCCAGGCGCGGCAGGGCGTCCCATCCCGACGCAGAGCCCGACAGCGACGCCGGGACGCCGCCAGCGTGCTGTAGGCCATCCTGATACCCCTTTTTCGTCGTCGGTTCCCCGTCGGTTCCCCGTCAGTTCGACCCTAGTTGAACCGCCACGCTGCATTGCAAATCATCTCTGTACCTTGGTTCAACAGTGGTTCCACTAGCATCTCTTTACAGCCATCCCTTCTACCTGTATGCTAGTGCGCGAGGAGGGGATACGGATGGGTTTATTAGACCGTGATTACATGCGAGAGCAACCACGACCTCGGGAGATGGTTAACTGGACACCTACACCACCTCCACGGCAACAGCCGTCTGGCCATAATACGGGGCGCTGGATTGTCGGGGTTATCGTTGCGGTCGCCATGTCCACAGTAATAGGACTTGCAACGCACATCATCGTCATATCCCAGGTGCCGACAACGACAACTAATCCCTTTGCTCAACCTGCCGCCAACACAGGCCCTGGCGCCGGTTGGGGTGTCCACGTCTGCAAGCCAAAACACTACGATGACGCCCATACTATGTGCTCCGCAATAGATGTGCATATAGGTCTCGCTCAGTTATCATCAACACGACTCGCTTTTACCGGGGTCGATGGGGCCGCCTTTACGAACACAACCCTGACT
>JAABUH010001975.1_pt1 | contig 20884 bp, 20 predicted proteins | sample 5559121 | NCBI WGS metagenome assembly JAABUH01 (sample SAMN10711871, study PRJNA513364) | rock metagenome | isolation source: Antarctica rocks | place: Antarctica: Victoria Land, Battleship Promontory nord | collected 2015-12-28
TGTGACTTTAGCAGAGGCTGAAGCGTACATGAGAAACAACGAAGTAGAGCACTACAACCGCGATGTTAAACATGGGGCTGGGACAACAACACCAAAGAAAGGGGAAACTGCGTATTACGCGGTCGCAAATGGCCACAAACCAGGGATTCGGGAATATTACCAGTAAGTCTCAGAATCTGATCACACTTATCTCGTCTAAATCATGGACAGCGGGAGCGGTGGTTCGGAGCTAGAGGTAGTGAACTTCTCTGGTACCTGTCATAAGCGTTTCCGGACGTTGGCACAGGCAGAAGCCTTCATAGCGGATTGGGTGGAGATGTATGCCTGCGTCGTTAAAGCCCAGATCAAAGAGGAGCTGCTGGACGGTCATCGACCAACGAAAATGAAGGGGTTACCAGTTGAACATAGTTTGAAGACTGAGGGCAATGACGACGAGGACGAGCTTACAGACGTCTTCAGCAAGACCAGAATTGAGTAGTTCTGAATGACTATCTTATATCTGCAACCAACGTATCCCTCTGGGATCATCTAGCACGAGAGCCCAATTGGGCTCGGCTTCGGCTGCCAGCAAATCTTACCCGACAGACCGTAAGAAAGTTCCTGATCAAATAGCAAGGGGAGACGGATAAAATGGCGTGGCGAAGCTAGCCTATATACGTCAGACATTATTTCTATCTATTCACTATTTTCCTAAGTAATAACATGCAGATCAACACATGTTGTATAAATCTCATCCTTCCACCTCATCGAACCATCCGGGGTATCAAGAGAAGACGGCCAATCCCAGACCCAATATAGCGTATAGACCCCCTCCGTTGTGTCTTCCGGAACCTGCACTCGATTCCGACACCACCTGTTCGGGCCCTGTCCTGGATCCGCCTCGAATAGTTTTTGTCTGAGTTGATAGATAGGACTCAAAAAATTTGGTCCATAACATTCTCCGTCATCGAAGTCAACTTCAGCGAGCAGTCGTCCGCGTGCATCGCCCGCCGTTCCATCCTTGTTCCAGACTTTGTGAATATTGAGCAGGGTGTCTGTTGAACGTGACTCCTTGGTACCGTACACGAAAACTGTCCCAGGCGTCGCCTTGCCGGGGGTTTCATGTGGCAGCGTGACATGCCCATTCTCTTGGTATCTTAGCACAACCTCCTTACCTGCTCTCACCTTCAAACGTGGGCTACCTTGAGACTGATATGGAAACTGTTGACTGGGCATGCAAATTCTGTCGCTGGATATGATCTCGATATTTCCTGAACGTCCGTTTGGCGGAAGTAAGTAAGTCATGACCGTACCATTGTGAAGAAACTCTGGTGAGGTTCGAATCACTACAGAATAGTTAGCTGAGTATACACCGCTCAACGAAGCTTGCGAATCACCATTGTCTCTCGGATAGCCGGGATTTTGGAACGCGACATCTTCGACAAGGGAGACCTGCTCAACCCACGAGTGACAGTTTACTGTCATCACAAGAGCCACCAGAATGGCGGACACGGATGTCTTGACTAGAAATTTAATCATTGTAAAGTCAGATTTGATTTATTGCACGTTAAGTGCTTGTTTCGACTTGAAATGATAAGCTGGAGGAAAGATGTATACTCTGCAATGATTCAAGGGTAACGCTCTTATATACATTAGATCGATTTAATGTTAAGGGCTAAAGAAGACTAAAGCAAAACGTAGGGTGAGGGGTTGGCTTCTGAAGTCGAAGGGCTAGGGGTGGGATTTCATGCCTCATTTGCAGTGTCCGAAGAGATTCCTCCTCTCGGGCCATCTGCTACAACTTTTCAAAACCGGAGCGTGATGCGGTTGTACTTGCAAGAGTTCTTGGTTCAATGCATGCAGTTCATTTCTATCAAACTATCATGTCTTAACGAAATATTTACGTGCATACCTCTGTTACAATGCACCAATTATCTCAACAAAGCATGAAATATGGATTAACGGATATCATTTTATTCAACTATGTAGTCTACAGTATTGAGGGAATTATCTATTAATGAGATGAAATCATTGTACTGAATCGCAAACGAAAAGTAACGCTATTAACTAATACAAACCAATTTATAGCAAGATCTTTTACAGACAATTTCCCAATATCACTGACCTCATGGTTATTTCCTAAGCCTCAAGTACTTAGATAGTTTGAAGGAGCGAAACCTGACGTGTTGTTTGACTTCAAGATGAGCCACCAGCCTGTACGGTATCATTAGTATGTGGTTTTGCATCATATGTTATTGCAACTCACCATCTCCCCGATCATAAAGGAAGCGTACCAGTTCTCCCTGGTCTAGACTGGCCTCTCCTGTACTCCTTGCCTGATATGGAAACAAAGCGCGGCAAGTTGATTGTGTGGTTGAGGGCGTCGGTGTTGCTGAAGCTGACGGTTGTGTCTGGGCCGCAGGCTGTTGGGTAAGGACCATAGGCTGCTGGATCGGAAGTGCTGGCTGCTGGGTCGGAAGTGCAGGCTGCTGGGTCGGAAGTGCAGGCTGCTGGGTCGGAAGTGCAGGCTGCTGGGTCAGAAGTGCAGGCTGCTGGGTTGGAAGTGCAGGCTGCTGGGTTGGAAATGCAGGCTGCTGGGTTGGAAGCATAGGCTGTTGGGTCGCGAGCGCTGGCGGTTGAGCTGCAAGCACCGATTGTTGAGCTGTGAACGCTGGCTGTTGAACTGCAAGTGCTGACTGTTGATTGGAAAACGCTGGCTGTTGAAGCTGAGATCGAGTTTGTGGTCCTCCGTACGTTACAGTGTCATCTGCGATAGCCTGGAAGGGAACATAATGCTGAGACGTCAACCACGGCATCTGCTCCTTCTCTTGATCTGTTAAAGGAAGACAGGTTTCTGGGTGAAGGTCTGCGGTCTTGCACAGGGCCCAGCCACGTGCCGCCTTTTCATCTGCCTGAGCAACCTGTCGAAGCATCATATTTCCTTGCTCTTTGTTGGCAATATTGAAAAATCCCGATTTGGTTTGCCATTCTTCTTTTCTCAACTGTGGTTGAGAGTTGTTTTCTTTATAGACCAGGTGAACATAGCCTATTGCGTTTCGAGACCCACTGTTGGCCATCACTTCCACCATGTAGTCAACTCGAGCAATGTCAGTCCAAAGTCGTAGTATTGCGTTTTCTCTCGTCATGACACTTGTCAACTGAATGTTTGACAGCCACTTCTTCGCCACACGTTTCCCAAAGAAAGCTCCAGGATACACAAAGTATCGCGGTAAATTCGGCGTGCCAGCATTGACAAGCACCCTACTACCATTAGCCGCAGGCATCACACCTGTGACAATCCCCCATTGTGTGAAATACATTGGCTGTTGAGGCATAACCCCTCGGGCTGATGGGGGCGCGATCATTTGACCTAGGTTTTCGGGGCTGACGATCGTATTACCCTCTGTTCTGGTTGGAACTGCCTGTGGATTTGTACGACCAATCTCAGCCATCAAAGTCGCCTGTATTGCCGGGTCCATAGTATCTACAGCAGGTATTTGTAGTTCCTGCATACGCAGAAAGAAAATCTTAGCCGCCTCAAGGATTTGAGAATCCCGCCCCACAAGGTTTGTGTTTCCGGAGCCTTGCTGCATGCTGTTATAAATCTGGCGTATGTGTTGAATATGGAATCGCATGTTCAGAGTTGGAATCTGGTGTTTCCGTTGAGAGCTTGCGTCATTTGGATAAATCCTACGGTTCATATTGCGAATGTCTTCATTGCTATGATTTAATTCACTGATGACGCGAGGATCATCTGGATCAAGCCAAAGCGCTTTGAGGTCGTCACGAATTCCTTGGTATATACCCAATATCTTAGGCGGTACCTCGATCGCCGTTCCGGGTGGCACTGCTGCATTCAGCATATTCATTTCCTGTTGTTTATCTTCTTCTGTTATTTCATCCGAATCTCCGCTGCCACCGTCAAAGGCGCTACGCTCGAAAGTCGCTCCGTCATCCTCAACTGAAACGAAGGTCTCGTTGGCTTTTCCCTTTCCCTTTCTTGCGGATACAAGCTGGGCAATCTGTTCCGGAGTGAACCCTTGCTGCTGTAGATTTGCTATGTATTCTTGAAGTGGTGTAGGGTTTAGGTTAATCTGAGATGATTGGATTGCTTGTGACCCTCCCTGTCCTGAAGAAGAAGCTATGGGTTGGATATTTTGAGTAGGCTGAGCATTGAGCTCCGCTCCCGCTCCTGTGTTGCTGTCTTGACTATTTGAAGCGGGAGTCATCTCGAGAGCTGCTGGGGCGTTCGGCCGCACAGTAGAAGGTGTTTCTTCTAAAGATGGTTGCAACGACCTTGACGGTGTTTGTGGTGGTCCTAATGGCGGTACTGTTGACATTGGGTTCGAAGGACTAGGTCGAAGAGTCCTACCTCTAGGTGGAGAGCCTTCTTCAGACTCGGCTGGACTGTTCTGAGCAGTATTATAGATCGAGGCTGGTATTGGTGGCGGTGGCATCTGTACTTGTCTGGATTGTTGACTAGGTGGGGATCTGTGAATATTGGATCTGTCGCGAAATGGATCATCTTCCGTTGTGGGCCCAGACGGTATTGATTCTCCTGCAAGATTTGTCCCAGACTGACTGTCATGCGGTTCGGTAGTTGGTTTCTGCACTCTCTTTCGAGGTGATCGAGATCGCGGAGGTAGCTCTTGTGAGAATTGAGTGGATTCGGTCGTTTGGGAACGAGTTTGTCTGGTGGGAGAGGACAATGGTAGTACAGACATCTCTAAGAAATTTGAGAAATCGTTGGGCGCTATTTAGAAATTACTGTAAAAATGAAGATATGAAGAGATTGTACGAATGGGTCTTGAATGAAATGAAGTATTGACGATGATGGAAAAAAGACCAGATCAACTGTTCTTCTCTTGCGTATGGTTTTTATGAAGAGCGTTTCAATACTCGGAGTTGGCTCCTTTTAAAGGAGTTTTCGTTAAGCCTCTGGACTCATGCAAAGCACAGAAATCCATACCCCAGGACCCTCAAGGACAGAACCTGAGTGCCTTTCGCCTTCAAGGAAGAACCCCGAGGCCCCCAGTCCTTGTTCATAGATCCCTCGTTCCCGAGTGGGAAAGTTTACTGAGAAGTCGACAATGCTAAATATAGGTGCCAACTCGTAAGCGCTTCCACCCATACTTAAATCTTGATACGGACGCACCTCTTTCCTGTACGCTTCCATCATTCCGTTCTCCTCAACACACTCATCTCATTCCTCTCGCTATAAATTTCTTCATCTAGAATCCAGACAATTCTACAAAAATCAAAAAGTATGGGTCTGCTGGCAGTCCTGTCTTTGTACTGCGTAGGCGCTTTAGCCATTGAAGGCTTAAGGTTCGAATTTCCTGTTCTTATGTCAATTTTTTGTAGAGACTCACGAACAGCAGTCAAGTCCCACAGCTCAACATCCCGCAAGCGGGTTCAGCGTCATTGGGGGCTGATTTCAGCTGGGGACCGACAGGCACCTCAGACACAGCAAGACTTACCTCTGTTACAGCCACTAACACAGCCACAATTACAGCTAACACGGTAACCGTCACAACCGGTGGCAATGCTCACAATTCCATCCTATCGACAGTCGGCTCTTTTACGCACCCCGCTTCTATCACAACAATGAGCTGGCAACCTGTGCTCTCGAGCCTGACGGGTACAGCTTCCGGGATCCAATACATGCCGACGGGTAACATCAACATGTCTCCAAAGTATCCCAACAGCTCCGTATCGGTTGCTACTGGCGTTTTCTGGTCTGGATCCGGCACACATAGCCTGGTCCCTGGGACAGGTACGAATCCTGGTTTCAAGTCGACGGCAAGCGGCGGGTCAATGATCCTCTCAACCATCACATCCCATGATATTGCTACCTCCGCAGTTCAATCCGTGGCCCCGAGCGGTCAGTTCTCTCGGACAAGTCCCAAATCCTCGAGCGGTGCCACACAAGTGGCGACAACCGCCAGGGGCATATCGCCAACGCTCACCCCAAGCTCGAACAACTCCGCGGGAGCCTCGCAGATTACATTCAAGGGCGTTGGCGAATCTCTTCATCTTTCCATGACTTTCTGCGTTTTAGCTGCAATATTGGGGCTTGTTTGTGAATTGTGAACGCCTTCCTATTTCGGTCGTGTTGTTTCGTAACGGTGTCCAGTTTCACACAGCGTGTCTTTATCTAGATAGACTGATAGGGAGTTGTAAAAATAGCAGTATACTTCCATAGTGCCAAATTGCCAATGCTTTAGCATACATAAGATAGTCACCTGAAATCTTCGCGTTTGCGTCTAAATAAGGTACATACACTAGAGTACTACGGGGGCGGTACATCCCTGCTTGTATTTAGGCTATCAACCTCACCTAGCTTGTTAATCTCACCTGGCACATAACCGCGCGCGAAGCTCAGCCAAATTCTCCTCTTTGGACCTCATCTCCCATCCCCATACCCCTTCAATTGAGAATTTGAGGAAAGGGAACCGAGGATGCCCTTTGAGGATTCATACATAAGAAAGCGATTGCCCACCGCCGTCATTACGCACCATCAACTTTCGCACATCATCAACCAAGAAATCCCTATAACCTTCAACGATATCCAACATGTGCCTCATCATCATCAGGAACAAGCTCAGCATTGCGGAGACAGAGCAAGAGGAAGTCAACCATATTCCACCTTGCATACGTCGTATACCATTCCAGGACCGTTCGTATCAGAAGACCAGGTGTTCTCGACGGCTAACAGCTGGGATTCGGGCCTGGCTTCCCGGGCGTCGCGGTTTGAATGAACCTTCACCGGAAGAGACGGTGACAGCTCATGAGCCGTCAATGACGGAACCACTCACCACAGCTGACGAAGTTGGCAATCGCACCAATATTAACCATCCACTTCCTCCTTATTCCGCCAGCAACAGCAACGGCAGCATTGTTGAAAGTCCCGACAGAGCTTCTATGAATGAGTGTTAGGGACGTCACATTTTAGCTTTCTTTTCCTGTAGTCTGGAGAATGTTAGTTTGGATAAACACTGTATTTAGTCAGCTCTAATAATCTGTTTTCAAGCTTCATCATTGAACAATATAAGGTACACAAATTATAACTGCATGGGTTCGGTTCGTTTGGTAAAGGTTGAGGAAAGACACTGAAGACAGTACATGGCACACGATAGTACTGACAGATCGTTGTACATTGATTACTAAATTATCTAAAATAAACCTTACAACCGAATGTCCTTTTGACGCCTGTTGACGCCTGACTAGTGTTCACAGTAATTTCAAAGCTGGAAGGAGGTGAATGTAGGTTGGATCTTCGTTGGTGATTTTTGCAAGATCGGTGCGTCCGGAATGTGCCATCGATATGACTGTATCCGCTGTTGCCGATCACGCCGTTGATTCTTTGCACCATCATCCTCCTTTTCTGAAGACTCCACCTCTACCGTCATGGTTGTCGCTGCTGCTTTGGTAGGCGATTTCGAGCTACTGGACTTATCCATGAAGTCACAAGGTTTTTTGCGATCCGGCAAAGGAAAGCTTTCATCCTGGCATTGTCAAAGAAACCCTCTAGAATTGTGAAGATAACCTACGATCTGTTTCTCGGACGGCGGCCAAGAAGCTTCGTCCCTTGAACTGTAGGTGTAGAATCGATGGTTGCGATAAAGGACAAGGTAGACGTCTGTTTGATACAATTTGCCTACTTCGTATGCCTTTTTGAACAAACAATTTTTCCTTCCACGAAATCTCTCTCGTGCTATTCTCTGTGGACATTTCGGTTTCTTTTCGTCTGTTGTCTTCATGATGTGACAAGATGTTTGTCGGACTGTGTAGAGGCTCAGAGGAATATATAGGAAAATTGGGCGCTTTCAGCTAAAAATACCTCACTCATCAGAACGTTTGTCGCGCGGGACTGCAGATGGTAGATCAAAGCGTCATGACCCTTCTTTTAGTACCAGCCTCTATTTATATGTGTTCTGTGGAACAAGGGCCCAGGGCCCTCAGTAAACTTGACAATTGACTATTGAGGGCACTAGAAGAACGACTGTTCAAGTACAAACTCTTCGAGAGTTCGCAGTTCAAATCACCATGGACCCAACACAGATTTATGCTATCACCGCCGGCGGTATTTTCGCGACTACTATCTTATACAATATTACCTCAAAGATGTGGAGTTTCTTAAGACTACGCACTCTGTTCTTTCTCTTGAAGCACCTCGTTTACCCGTACGTGCTGCGACGACGTCGATTCTTGTCTCCCTGGACCCGTCACGAGCTCTTTTTGCAGATCATTTACTGGACTGGAACGGCGGTTTGCAGCGCAGTTGGGGTTAGAAATCTGAACCAGGCGGGCTCCAGAGCTGGTACTCTGGCCGTGGTTCAATTCATACCTCTGCTGCTTGGCAGTCATCTCAGCTTTGCCGCTGACCTACTCGGGACTTCCCTTCATATCTGGAGACAATTCCACAGTTCAATGGGACTCATGGCTCTTAGTCTTAGCGTCTTTCATGTTGCAGCAGCTTTGTCGGGTAGAGAGGGGTTTTCCTTTCGGAACAAAGTGCATTTGTACGGATTCGTGGTAAGATCGATTCTCACATGCCACTTCTCATCGCTGACATTACTTCATTATGCAGGGGGTGATATCCGTTGCTTCGCTGCTATTGTTCGCCTTACCGCCGATGCGGAGATTCTCGTATGAAATTTTCCTTCGATTTCATCAAGCTCTAGCGATCACGGCAGCTCTCGCGTTATGGCGTCATCTCTCACTTAGCAATGCTTTCGGCCGCGTATATATTCTGGTTGCTGGTGGTTTTCTTATCGTCGTCATGCTGCTAGAAACGATCAATTTTGCCTTTCACAACTTGGCTCTGGGACAAACGGGAGTCCGAGCTGACGCTATACAAATATCAGCCGCTAATGTTGACGACATTGTCAAGATAAACCTAATTGTGCCTCGAATATGGAAAGTAAGAGCCGGGCAGTACATCAATGTTTGCATACCACAAGTCAGTTCATGGTCTTTCTTACAAAGTCACCCCTTTGTGATCGTCTCATGGACTGAAGGGCAGAATCCGTCCATCTGTTGCTTGGTTCAACCGGATTCTGGCTTCACAAGAAGGCTGTTGGCCTACGCCCACAAACCTCGCGTCGAGAACGCTAAGGAAGGGGATTACGTTCGCGCGTGGTTTACAGGGCCCCATGGACGCATCATAGATATCAGCACTTATGGCTCTGTTATGTTGATTGCCACTGGCTTTGGCATCGTCGCCCAGCTGTCGTATGTCAAGGAGTTGATTCAAGGTTACAATAATGGCCAGGTTTGCACCCGGCGAATGCATCTACTGTGGCAGGTGGAAGAATGGGGTTAGCATTTGGTTCTTCCAGAGTTGTTCTACAGATTGGCTGATAAAGAGGATTGACAGATGAACATTTTTACGGGGAAGAAATTATTAATGACATTCTGGATGAAGATATTCATGACGATGGTTATGTAAGACGCAGAGTGATTGAGTCTTGAGGATCCGTGCTAAAAAGAAGCCAGATCTTGCAACTCACGATTTGGGTGGCCAAGAATCACCCCTTCAAGAACGTCGACGGATCTAGCAAGATAGAGCAAAGAGGCAAACACGGCCGTGTGATGTACATGCCTGGTAGGGCAAACGTAAGAGAAATTCTGGCAGACAACGTAAGACACAGGCGAGGGAAGATGTTAGTTACCGGTACGCTTTCTGACCCAGCTTATGAGACTCAAACATAACGCCGTAATTTCAGTCTCTGCGAGATCGTCCGTCCGAGATGATGTTCGAAAATTGGTACAGTATCAGGTTCACAATGATGTTAGCTTGTTGGAACTCGAATTTCAGCCACGGGAAGAAAGGCAGTCTCTGTTCTCAGGTCATCATAGAGAGAGTGAAATTTAGCTTTAGGTAGATAGTCTCTGTACATCGAATTCAAGTCATACCCCCAGAAGTTCAGCAGCGGCCACGAAATGTCAGTAAAGTACACATTAATCAAAGATCTCCCATTCCCTTCTAGCAGAGGCCTCGGTCATACAGACACGAGGAATTAGACATCGATAGGTAGGCTCTCCCGGAAGAAAGTCGGCTTGCTAGTTGAGAGTTAGTCGAGCGACTCTTGACAGGGGATTTGTACCTTTTTAAGCTCGTCCAGGGTCGAGGACTGGGTCGCCTTCAGAAATGTCCGGATTCCCCAACCATCCGGCCAGTTTTCTGGGTATTTCAAGACGATTGAATCAGGATTTTGTAGGCTGGTCTCCGGTTCCATTAACTCCTTCATTACAAGACCCACCGTACACACATCCTTGCGTTCGGTGTCTTCACTGATCTTTACATCATTCAGCATGGCGTCACCAACGTTGGCCAGCTTAACGGCACCGTCTCGTTTCAACCACACGTTACCACAATTCAGTTCGCCGTAATAAAGCTGAAGCTCTGTGTGTATGTAGGAAAGTCCGTCAAGAATCTGATGAAAGTTAGCTACTTGTAGATGATGTACAAGAACGAAGCCAAACCTCTTTACACACCGCTGCGATCTCGAAATGCTTCAACTTCCCCTTCGGTGTAGATGAAAGGCTTCTAAGCGATACTTCCATACATTCATAGGCCATATAAATGATTCCCTCGTCGTAAAAAATTTCCACAAGATCGACGACGTTATGATCCGAGGTTGATCTGAGCCTGTCAAGCGTGCTTTCACCGTTGTACTTCTTCTCCTTGACTGCAACGAGGAAATGCTCACGATCGTGAGAGATTGTCGAAGGCCCAGCCTGCTCCAACTCCATGAACCGGTGGTACGAACTCCAAGGACTGCATTTCTGAACCGAGTCCCCACTCACTTTGATCTTTTTTTTGACCGGAGGTGCCAAGAACGACAATCTATCGACGTTAACAGGCAATTGAGGACCGAGGCGCTGTTTCTCATGAGGGCGTTTGAGCGTCCGTAGTAACGGGTTGGGCGTATCTTGCAGTGACCGAACCTTCGATTTGTCCGCGCTCACTCCGGTGCCAGGGTTTGCAGTCGTTGCGAGTCGTGTTGCCTGTCGATGTATCTCAGTCATTTTCACTGTACTGGAAAGTTTGTGGTGTCTAGCCTTTAAGATTAAAAATAAAACATCGTGGCGTGTAAGTTTGTTTGAGGCTCCGCATTACACGACCCCAGGCACGCCTTCTCGATTCTAAACCCCTAGCCCCCCCAAACGCCCATCCCATCGGAGATTGCTTGCAGTTCAGGTCGCCCATAATTCCTATATAGTGAGCATTCCCTCGGATTCCATGGTCAACCAGTTTCGCTCGCCGTGGGTACAACAATTACTTCAACCTCTAGCTGTCAGACCAAGATATTGAATTCTTTGAAAGTAAAAACGCGGCAGACGCAGATCAGGATATACAACCATTGTCACTGCTGTCTGACCAGAGGGTGCAGCTTCCATCATGTGTTACATTGTGCTTATCAGGATTAGGCACGACCGCCTTACAGCAACGACATATCCAACCAGTTGGCGGGAACGATGGCGCCAACGCTTCACATACAAAACCATGACTCTCTACCATACTCCAGAGGAAGTCAACAACCTTTACAGCGACAACCCACCCGCTGGTCCTCCACCATACACTGGGCCTGCGCCAGAACAAGAAGACGTAGTGGAGATGGGAGATCAAAACCACAGCCAAACTTTAAACCAAGAAACTCAAGAGTGTAGGTATACGATGGACGCTGCTGAAAGAATTCAAAAGTCCATACACTGATCAATACAGTAGGCAACTTTGTTGTACATCCTCGTCCTGAAGATGGCCAGTAACTTTGGAGCAAAGGTGTTGTAGCGAAAACGCCCCACGAGGTTAATGCACCGTCTTAGCTAATGTCATTATTCAGATGCAGTTGGTTTTCGTAATGGCTGTTACATACAGATGCTATCGGGCGCATGATTTGATGGTCGGAAGGGTCACGAATTTTTAAGCGCTTTCATAGACACTCGTGTGCAATAGAATCAATTTTTACGCTTGACAGACGTCTGTAAAGCGCACTAGCAGGGATAGAAGCGGTGAACTCTGTGACCCCATTTACCTCAGCGCTAAGTTGACTTGTTGACGTTAGATTGGGGTACCTGGTGTCCGCTAATCGAAAAGGTGAGATTTTGGACCTCAGACATGTGGGGCTAAGCCCCTTCGGATTAGACCCCTACGCTAAGCACCTATCGGGTTAGCGCTTTGCTTACTACGGAAGCTGCGATTACACGTCTGAGGGCGGAATCGATAAAGACGGGCTACAAGTTTACAACCGGAATAATACCGAACTTTGCCGTCGTTTTACCTGATGCGGTAAAGTATGAGCGTATTATTGAAGGGAACCACTAAACGTACCCCCCCTTTCACTACATATTACCCCCTCCCGAAAAGGCTTAGTAGCATTTCAATAAGGTAGGTAGGTAGGAAGAAGAAGAAAACCACAACACCATTGTACCAGCGCTGTTAGGAATCGAACCTAATATAATATAACTCTCCAATAGGTATGAACGCGTCGCGATAAGAAACGAAGTACCTTCGGGTTGCGCATATATTCGGAAGCTAAACCTTTTTTGGGGGGGCGTATACGTAGTAAAACGCGGGGCGTATATGTAGTAAATTGGGGCATACGTATATAGTGGGACCCATATTTTAACCCTACATCTTTTTACCTACTAATTGCGCCTACCCATTATCCGTGCCCCACCCTAAGCTCATCCTTCGCCTAGTGCTATACAGCCATGCACCACTTTCGGCCATGCACCCCTAAACCTTCATATTTTTGGTCCACCACCTTCAAAAATCCATCAAAATTCCACGCAATGGCTTCTACATACGCTATCATCGAAGGTCGCATTCAGAAGGCTAATGAAGCCATAAACACGCGGAAAATCCTAATCGAGCGGAAATTGCGCGCGAGTTTCGTGTTTCATGTGAAAGACTTCGATCTAGACTAAGAGGTTATCGGTTCGAAACAGCAGTACGAGGACTGCATAACAGGGCTACACTTGCTGCAATCGACGGCAAACTCTCTTCGTGCTCAGGACTTCCCTCGTTGAAATCCCTCACCTCTACTGAGCGATAACTGGGTCAAACGATGGTTAGATCGACAGCCAGATCTCTTCAAAGCTAAACGAAAGCCTTTAGCAGCTGAGAGAAAGAACGCGCATGATCCGGAAGTACTACAGACTCATTTTGATGGGTTTCAAGAGATTAGAGGGGTGAAGTTTCTGGTTCTAGGAAATTGAATTCCTTAATAACTAGTAAGACGGGGTTTTGATGCGCACTGCAGAGCAAAAAATCTAACCACGTTGAAATATTTTCAACATGCACTTTCGAGTCACAATCGCCGCCTCTTTGCCATAGACTTCGAGACATTATCAATGAGAAACCTTCTTTTTGTCGAAGGACTCCGCCCAAGGCGGTCCACGCCGCAGGCTCGACAATCTAATTTACCAGGGGCCCCGTGATTGGCCGTTCCAAAAACAGCATCGAGGTTTTGCTGTCGTACAAACCAATCCACAGTCTGTGGAAAGCCGCCAAGCTTGCGACGTTTATGAGGATCGCTCTGCAAGTAGACGACAATGGAGTCCGATGGATGACGAATGTAAAAGTCCACTTGCTTACAGTATCGATGACAAAGATGACACACATCCTCTTTGGGATTCAATAGACCCAGCGTTCCGAAATCTGTAACGAAACTAAGATCCGAAGAATGAATCCGTGCAAGTGCTTGTATTATGACATTGTCTTGCAATCGACACCGAATTATCCCTTGGCAGTGAAACATACAAGAGCCAAATAAGGGAATAGTGATCAACTCAAAAAAGAATGTGGAAGCCAGAAGAGCCGAGGCAATAGATCTGTTGTCTTGAAACATTCGCGGTCGTAGGTGAACACTTGCCCGTAGGTCGTTCATGCAATCGATATCGTCAATTGCAGGTTCTTGGCCCGAAAACGATATATTGAGTCGAAAATAATCTCCTCGGGATCTCTCATCCAACCTATTCATCAGTTCTCGCCAAGTGCCCTCGCCGTCAAGAGACGACAGGAAAGATCGATACAATCGAGGAATGAATCCATCACGTAAGACATGTCGAAAATTGGGCGCTCTCGGACTTGTGCAGTCTTTTTCAGTCCCGGTTCCGAGAGAAACCACGATATCAGGTTGAACAACTGAAGGCCATATCTGACGACTCTCCCACAACGCCAGGTTAACAGGGTTGTTGTGTTTCAGCCCTCCGTCTTGAAAGGTCCCAATACCTCGAATATGCGTCGGTTTGAATAAACTGATAAGATCGTCAGCGAAAGGTCTTGGTCGCGGACAATTGAACCTACAATGGAGCCGCGGATGTGGCTCGACCGCTGCCATAAGTCAGTATATGCATGGCGGTAGTAGGGGTCCGACCTACGCTTCCCAGATGAAAGGCTCGTCGTCTTTATCCTGTGGACGAATATGTTTGTAACCTACTCAACACGAAGTCTCAGTATTTGAGGTGATTTTCGCTTGAAGCGAGGCCTACCGCATGCCGCGGCCCGAAAGCTCGTGCCGTTATAATTAGAGAAGAGAAAGGGGGTTGCGTCGGAAATACTCGTCGCGGTCACGGCAACCTTCATTCCGGAGACCGACTCGGGCTTGTCAAACATTCGGCGGTCGTGTCCGAATTGGTCCCTCAGTGCTGCTTCTAGTGCAAGCACATCGTAACAGCCATCAGAGAGCCAGCACTTGATGACATTACGGATGTATCCCAACGAATACCGAGCGCCTCCCCGCCTTTGCTGAAAGAATTGCTTGGTAAGAGTGTCAAAGACCTCAAGGCAGTGCGAAACCGTCCAACGACGAAGGCATAAGCTTAGAACAATCAAACCTCCTGCGACGAGCATTAGCAATGATTTGAATGCACACAGAGACATAGAAGACCGGAACTGGTGCCGATCGCCAGATCGAACAGGTCCTGAATCGGACAAGCCTCCCCCACCTCTTTTTGAAGCAGATCAAGGAATTCCAGAGGGACTACGCCGCGTACACCTCCTCCATCTATACTCAGTATCCGAACACCGGCCGTCGGTGGCTTTATCTTCGCTATCAGACGACCTGCTCCACAATGAATACAGGTAGGCAGTTCGTAACAATACTCTTGACTCAAGACAGCGTTTCCATATATTTCGACACATACATCGCAGAGCGCATGGCCACAGGTATAGACGTGTTCCGGCTTCCGACGTAAGCAGCAAAGGCAAGTCTCGTTAGACTTGAGGCGGGCCCAGTGCTCCATCTGATGCCTCGCGTTACTGCGATGTAATTCGGCCGAGGTCTGGGACTCCTGACGGATGGTAGGAAACATGGCAAGTATGTTGTCCTTGATGCATCGACCATGACGGTCAGCTAGTGATAGGGAATCCCGCGATGCTCGAAGCGCTCTGAAGCAAGGTGCTCTATATATGGCGTTGAACACAGATGCCGGATCGAATTCTGCTTAACCGTTAGCTTGGAAAGCAAAGACCATTCATAAGAGACTCACTATGCATATTTGGAGGATAGGCATCCATAAGAATGCTTGAAGCAACGAACGAAATGAGCGAGCTGTAAGGTACTTCGCAGCGCGCCCCGAGCTTGAAGAAAGTCAATAGATGATTACTGTAATCTTCGGTGATCTCGTTTCCCTCTCTGCTTGCTCTTATAAAGCTGAAAGGCTGATTGACCGAGTCTACTATGTGTTGAAGTGCTCGAGAAAAGAGTCTGCTCATGTGGACGGCAGAAAATAGGTAGTGTTTACTTATACGAAGCCATCGTATTTCATCCGCTTGTCTAAGGAGGGTGTCTTTTAATCGGCTATATCGAGCAAGTGGTGAGAGATGGTCTCCGGGAAGATAGAGTAGCTCTATAGAGGAGAAGGAGTTTCGCGTATTAACGGTACTCCAGGATTGTTTATTTCGACGTAGTTTCTCCATTTGATCGGAGGCGACGATGACAACTCGTGGGCGGATTTCTCTGGGGAGATCTACAGCGGACCCAATTGTAGCCCAAGTGTTCAAGCGGTCTGTCACACTTCCGTGGTCCTTGAAATCATCTGCAAAGATGCAGATGACATCTGTAAAAAGAAAAAACAGTCGTGCATGAAGAATGTCGTAAAGGCTATGATTCGACGCGACGGCCCAGGGAACTGAATACGAAGCTGTTCTATGGCACGAGGCAGCCTCGTGATTTCGATAGATGACGGAAAGAGGGTCACTGTCGGCGAATAGTATTGGTCGATTACAGCTAATGGATGAGGCATCGAGGCGAAGATTGGCGACACAATTGCGGTCTTGGTGACCTCTTCGGACATTGTTGTGGGGGAAAAGCTCAGGAAGTGCCAGGTCTTTAGCTTTTCGTCCGATGAAAAACTGTAGCGAAGGGTATTGGGCGGATGGATTAGTCATCGGTTGCATGGCTCTGTCGAGTCGATCATCGTCAAGCAAACACACTTCTTTACCTTCTGCTATTCGTAGCAACGATATATGATTACAACGGGACATGATGAATACTATGGTCAATGAAACATTTGCTGAGTTTCTACCGCGCTTTATAAAGGAGATGAGCATAGGTCCAAGACGCCGGACGGCACCCCCTGGGGGCTTCAGTCCGTAGGCCCTGGTGACCTGTATCCGAATCCAGGGAGAAGGGCCTGGCATTCGCGTTCGATGCACACCTTCAAATTGGGTATGTTCAATTGAAAACTTTGGGAAGAGGCTTATTTCGACAGCGTTCTACCACATTGCCGACACAACAACATGACCGATGGTCCTGAACTGGAACAACAGGCCTCTAGTGAAAGGAGCAGAGCGTACTTGGGGAGAGCAAAGATTCTCATTCACAAGCTTGTGTTCGAGGCCGATAAGTCCTGTGAGGCTCGCCCGCTAGACGGGAAGAACGTTTCTAGGTTACACAATATTTTCGAGTTGGAAGGCTGCTCTCGGCTGGATCCAGATAATTATGTTCCAACACTCATAAATCGAAAGGTGTTGACTGACGCATTGGGGAAAGGCGGGAGCCTGGATGTTTCTTTGGGCGGCTGTGGAGAGCTCAGTCTTCTGGAGGTGGAAGAACCGTTAATCTGCTTGCATGGGCGCCATCGCCTTGCAGCGGCGACGCGGTACTTCTTTCAGCCGGAACAAAAGTGGTGGATTGTGGACTTATACTTGGACGGTATGAGGGCTGATTTATCCCCTCGGGATTTAGTGGGCTTGCTAATTTCGTCTCAAGATTTGAACCCATCAGTGGTCACTGCTTTGAAAGAAGCGTACTCGAACTCCCGGAACTTCTGCGATGGGGATATCTTTCGCAACTTGCGCTATTGTCAACTGAGGAATGACGAGGCTGGGGCAGGGAAGTGGATGGCCCGGTTATCAGAAAGCAAGCAAACAGACGTCGCGCAGTTACAGAACATGGCCAAGAAAACCCCTGAGATGGCCGCATTGCAAGACGCCTTGGATGCGTTACTTCCCTTTGTGGGCTTGTGGTCACCAGTGTCGATCGGTGTTTTCCATCGTCTGCTAACCTTGCGCTGTCCAGAGGTGACGACAGCTCATATCATGCCAACGCTTCTTACATTTTGCTAAAGTATGAGCAGGAGCTATCTAACTGTCTAGCATTAGTCAAGACAACGTGGGAACAAATCCTCGAGCCCACTGGCGCGTCATACTTCTATCTTGACGCCAACACCGTGCACATAATTCAGGGCCGATCTTTACTGACTTCCTCTGAGGATTACCACTTCATAGAAAATTGCATGCAGGACGGAATCCTCTTCCCGGCCGTCACGGACAGGCAACAGAGACTAGGTATCTTTCGTCGCCTTTCTGTCATTCCTTATCTCATTCCCTCTCTCTACACCTTCATCGAAGACACAAAGCATGTCGAACCTTCCGCCAAGATCATGAAAAGACTTTTACCTCCACGATTTAAAGGATCCGTCCGTCAGGCTTTTGGAAGGCTGCACACGGGTCAGACACAAATCATGGAGCAACGAAGCGAAACGGTGTTTAGGCCCTTTTCTCACAGCGCTAAAGAATGTTTTCAAGTCGCCTATCAACAGCTGTGGCTTTTCGCCATGCGCCGTTTCCCCGAAATGACTTGCATACAACCGAGGAAGGACGCTGGGAGACCAATGAAAGCCATCACGGGTGGGGCAGAGGAGTGGTGGCATCGATTTGGCGAGCTCGCATCGAAGGGTGGGTTTGACTCCGCGCAAATTCATCACCTTTGTACTCAGAATCCGGAGGAAAAGATGATCCGCGACTTCCTTCATCAGGCTCGACCATCAGATGTCTATCAGTTCGACGAGACTGTTTTGAACTCTGAGGTTCAACGAATCTCCCGGAGTCTCTCGGATGTACAGCCCAGAGATATCCATCGCCCAGCAGCAGAATTCTCTTCCGACGCTCAACGCAGCCTCAAACTTTCGGAGCGTTGCGGTAGGCCATTTTATCAATCATTTATGCTGGACCGCAAAGTCCTTTTTCGAGAGGTGATCTATAACGATGACTCGGAACCCGTCGAGGTTGCTGAACAACGCCGAAGAAACATTACCTCTCTAGCGGTCAAGCGGGATACCTTCCGCGCCTTTTTCGGCAACCTAGCACCTGTGTCTCGTATAGGGACTGTAATGTCATCTGCCAATGACGGAGGTGACGCATCCACCGTCCCTGTTTCTCACCCTCCCAGAAATGAAAACTCAGCGAACCTGCCGCACAAATATCGTTCGGAAGAGTCTCTGCCAGATACCATGTTGCCAAGTAACCTTCTTCAAAACTTCATCCAAACGAATCTTCAGGATCAGTCTAGGCACATCATGCTATACGACCTCGATTTGACCCGGTTTCACTGCATAGAATCCACTGAGATTACCTTCAAACACTTTTTACTACGACATGAAGGATGCGTGTACTACTGCATTGATCAGACCGGAAGGCTCGGTACTGTCGGCCTGAGGGAATTATACAACACTACATTGAAGTCGAAGAACATCGTGTTCTTTGAGAATCCCGCGCAGACTCGTACAGGCTCGAGAGATAGAACAATAACGGATTTGGACGCACTTAAACTCGAGATGACGGTTTGCGAAACAGTGGATAATAGAACACCATTTCTTGAAGAGCTACCATCTAGCTAACCCAACACCGATGGGAGTCCGAACATAACTGGTGTACACGTTCGGCCATTCCACTCTCCATTTCCGCAGGCTGTATGCGGTAGAATGAACCAAGTCTGCATCGGGCCAGCAGCAGCAATAAGTTTACACCGAAGACCCCAGAGAGTACTATCCACTCAGCTTTCTAGCCTAACAAAGGTTCTGGAATATGAAAAACGGACGCGATATCCTATTTGTAGCATCCTTCATACAAACTTCGTTGATTGTCCTATCTGAATTTCGATCATCAACCAACGTTCTCTCCCCTCAGGTTATATCACTGGCCATTGATAATAGTTGGGGCGAGAGCAGCGTGAAGGAAAGCGTGGCGGTTTTCCTGTCCTCAAGAGTGGTCAAAACATGGCGTTGCGCTTCGATCTATATGAACTCACCTCCGGAATTTGATCTAACTCTTCGTACCCTACCCCAACCAAAGCTTGAAGGTTCTCGATGCCTAGAGCAACAAGCCACTCGTCAACTGCAGCGATGTTCCACCCTTCTGCCTCATTCCACAAGCTGTCGATTTTGCGAATGTCGTCAAGTTTATTCCGGATACTCAAAGTCGTCCGAGATTCCTCAAAATGTCCCGCGGTTTTTAGGTTGAGGATCTTGCGGCATCCTTCGTGGCCTGCATTCCTGGATGCAAAATAGACTACGATAGCAATCTCAGGATTCGTCCACCGTCTGTAAGGCATCGTTTTTTAAGTCACGAAGAGATGAAGATCGAGGAACAGACAAGGAGATCGCGATGTGATTGTTTATAAATGCTTGACTTATTCTAACAAGGCAATTCACAGGGACTTCAACTTCAGCCGTTGATACTACTACGCACTGCCTAACATGCCACACCAAATCAAGGAAAGCCACCAAGAATACGTCGAGCCCCCTTCTTAGTGTCTATGGGGAAAGTCCGTGCGGCTGCTCGGAGAAGCGTGATCCTTGCGGGTTAGCTCGTAAAGAAGATTGTTGACTTCTAAGGTCCAGCGTTCCAGCTTGTCGATGTAGTCGCTCACTCGTTGAAGTTGTCTAGGCTAGTCAAAAGAACTCAACACCTGAGGGAAGCATAATTCCGCACCTTGTTTGCTTCTCCACCCTTTCAGCAGTTAGCTCTTTCATTGGGCAGTTGTAGAGAATATGACACTTACTCGCGTTGCAACTGTCGCACTAATGCATTAAGATCATCCGCAGAAGTTTCGCGGAACTGAGTCTCCGCCTCTAGCCGCGGGACAGGTTCAGTAGCTGATTTTATCTCTAGGCTAGCAAGTGTCGTGAAGCTGGGAGGGGATAGAGGATTAACTTGAGCGTTGTTAACATCCGAATTACAAGAATTAAATAGTTACAAGACTTATTCTCAAAACATATAACAATAATTGATTTATTTTTATAAAGTTTCAACTTATATAAATATAATCAAATTATTTTCAAACAAAACTCAAAGAAAACATAGTGTTCTGTGTTTAAATTCAATAAAGTAAGTGCGCAGCTCAACTATAAATCAAATACTCAAAGAAAACATAGTGTTTTATGTTCAAATTCAATAAAGCAAGTGCGTAGTTCAACTGTAAATCAAATACTCAAAGAAAACATAGTGTTCTGTGTTCAAATTCAATAAAGCAAGTGCGTAGCTCAACTGTAAATCAAATACTCAAAGAAAACATAGTGTTTTGTGTTCAAATTCAATAAAGCAAGTGCGTAACTTAACTATAAATCAAATACTCAAAGAAAACATAGTGTTCTGTGTTCAAATTCA
>JAABUH010001976.1_pt1 | contig 20881 bp, 20 predicted proteins | sample 5559121 | NCBI WGS metagenome assembly JAABUH01 (sample SAMN10711871, study PRJNA513364) | rock metagenome | isolation source: Antarctica rocks | place: Antarctica: Victoria Land, Battleship Promontory nord | collected 2015-12-28
CGCAGACGGTGAATATAAGGGGATAGTGTATTGTTATATGAGGGTCAGAGCGAATATGTGCATGTAGGTATATTGACTATCTAGTAGGTAGAGCATATATGGTAGAGCATATATGGTAGAGCATATATGGTAGAGCATATATGGTAGAGCATATAGATGAAGGAAGAAGTGGGAGGACGGATAAATACCCCTAGCGCCAAGCCGCTTCGGCCGGAGCGGAAATAACTAACCGCCGGGGTATACGTATGAGCATACGTATGTTCATACGTATGTGCATACGTACCCCGTTTCCAACATAGTGAAGGCGTATGAGGAAGCAGATGAGGGTGGAGAGGAGCAGTTGCGTCGATTGTATGCCTCTCTTTCACCTCGGTTATTGTGCCTTCACTACCATGGTTAGTAATAGATATAATGTGATCGGTATTGACTGGTGGTATATGGGATCAGCTGGCGTTGAAGGGGAGACAGGACCATGGTTTCCAAGGTTCTTATGAACGGAGCGGAAATCAGCGTTATAGAATTGACCAAGATACCCCGGATATTGAAACATGTCAATAGACCCAGCCTTTCCGAACACTTTAAAGCAAAACCATTGAGACCAAATTGGCCACTTTAACGATTCCTCCCGCTAAAAGTCGGATTTTCAATTCAACGTCTCAGCCGCAGTCTCAATAGCCGCATACGCATCATCCTCATGCACATCGATCTCATACCATCCGACAAAGATATACTCATCTGCTCCCCATACTATGAAGCCGTCCTCTCCTGTGTTCTATCTGCCACATATCAGCATCCACCATTAGGTCCCCTTCCCCACCTCTAGGGCAATTTCGGAAAGTTCCTTCATTCAGAGATACGAGGAACGGAACAAAATGAGGGAACGCACGGTCTGACATCTCAAACTCCGCGGGTAGTCAAACCATTGCACAGCAAATTCGCCGCCAAACACTCGCATGCGTTTTGACTCGGCTAGCTCTCTGCTGACGAGAAAGCGGATTATGCGGTCGGCTTCTTGTTTTGTGATCTGTAGAGCGAGATACCAGAACTTGTTAGAGAAAGAATTGATATATAGGAGATTTTTGAAAAGATTCTTGCAGATACGGTGACGGCTAAGTTCTTAGGGACCCTTTACTGATTATGAAGCAAAAGCATTTGGTAGTTCTGGGGGAAACGTACAGAGTTATCAACTGTCTCAGCGAGTATGTTGCCGCTATGGCTGAAGACGGTACCGCGGGAGATTGAGTCGTTGTCGGTTAGGGTTTTGAGGACATCTGGATTGGTCCAACCTCAGCGGAGTCCGTTTGAAGGTCGGGATTTGGGGTCATGCCTTGGCCTCTTGGCTTGTCCATGTTATTTGTGCATGGATGAGTGATATTAATCGTTGCTTGGAGAATGGGCTTGGGTAGCGCGCCGCTATCCGCGGGGTGATGGAGGCGGAAATAGCCGAACCGTATTAGTCAGCGGAGAAGGGGTCAAATACTCGGCTGTAGCTCAGAGAATTCATTATCCTTTTGCAACCTAAATTGTAGGAACCAATAGTACCTAGGATTTTCAGTTGGCGACCATGCCGCGATCGATTCTTTTGCTAGAAGAATCAAACGCTCAAAGAGTTACTTGATAAGCCTAGAATCGAAGGACTGAACCTAGAAAGCCACCTAGAATCGAAGTATTGAACCTAGAAAGACATAACTTCTCAGAAATCTACTGAGAGTCGGGCATCAGAAAGGATACCAAGTCCAATTGCAATATCGATTAGTTCTCTGGATACCTGAATATCGGAAGATCGAGATCGCGGTTCTGATTCCTTCCGCCATACCTTACCAATTCTACGATCATGAAGATCCAAATACTCTCTGACCTTCATCTCGAATCCCCCAAAGCCTACGACATCTTCGAAATCGAGGCTAAGGCACCCTACCTTGCTCTGCTTGGCGACATAGGTAACATCGTCTCGCACAAGGATGAATGTCTTGCTTTTCTTACGCAACAGCTCCGGCAGTTTCAGGCTGTTTTCTTCGTGCCTGGCAACCACGAAGCGTACCATTCCAATTGGACTGAAACTCTTGGCTTTCTCCGTGCTTTTGAGGAACATATGCGTGGAAAGGCGGGGCTTGGAGAGTTTGTCCTGCTCGAGCGCAGAAGGTACCAAATCCCGGAGACAAACATCGTGATCTTAGGCTGTAGTCTCTTCTCGGCGATTCCACCTGAGCGTAATAAGGATGTCAGTGTTGGGCTAAATGATTTTTTTTGTACCGACGATTGGGATGTTGAGGCTCACAACAGGGCACACGAGAGGGATCTGGCTTGGCTCAATGTACAGGTCTCGGAGCTTAAGCACACCCCTGGAATCAAGATTGTGATACTTTCACACTGGAACCCGACAACAGATTCCCGCTCGCTTGATGCAAAGCATGCTAAAAGTCCGATCTCCAGCGCCTTCTCCAGTGATTTATCGGAGGAAATCTGCTTCAAAAGTCCCAGCGTCAGGCTCTGGGCTTTCGGGCATACGCACTTCAATTGTGATTTTACCGTGCCTCGTAATGAGGGCGTCAGTAACATCAGACTGTTGGCGAACCAAAGGGGCTACTATTTTGCTCAGGCAGAGGGATTCGATGGAGCAAAGACCGTGGATGTATGAGCATGAGGTCAAAATACTTCCCAAGGAGATGTAGACTTTGGGGAAGTGATATTGAAGTCCTATGTGCGCCGCACAGCGGACGCCGGACTGTGGAGGCCTTGTGTGTGCTTCAGCAACTGAGCTATAGTGCCTAATGAGAACACCTTGCAAATAAAAACAAAACCGTCGGACTCGCCTAATCTGCGGCGAGCTTCGAGGTGAAGTGCCTTCCAGGCGATTTACAATCCTCAGAAGCCCTGCCCCGATGTGCCAAGAGCCTCTACTAACTCCTTTGACCACTGACGAACTGGCTTCCTTCCCTTCTTCAAGTTTTCATAAGACGTTCTCAACGGCTCTGGAAGCAGTTGTGCATCCAAGAATCCATCTTCTTCAACATACATCATCATATAGCCAACCATAGCAAGTGCAAATAAACCAATACGCTTATTCAAATCACGCACATATAGACGCATGAAAGCCTCCAGTAACATGTGAGATTTAAGAACGATGACAGGATATCGATTCGACTTGAAGAAACCAGATCCGCGCGCCGGACGCCATGGTGGGAGAACGGTCTGATCAGACGCCAGAACGTAAGGCGAAGGAAGTTCCACGTTACGGGCGGAGAGCAGCGAGCTCTCCAGCGCTGGTAAGAACCAGATCGTGTCGGATTGTAAATATAACCCCACTGTAACGTCTTCTATATCCTTGATATGCATGTGCAAAGCTGGGGGCGGCGTAGGCCTGTCTAGGCTGATTGTTTCGCAGGAGTTTTGGTTGGGACACGGCACCAGGTTCTCGATCTGCCTGAGAACCTTCTCACTGACATGAAGACAGTCATCTCGAATGATGAAGTCGATGGACTTGTGATATATTAGCTAGGTTCTAGTACCATTCCATACCATACTCAGAAGAGATCTTACACTAATCATTGAAGGTACTCCATGGACATTCAGCAGGAAATGACCCCAGAGGACGCAAGGGACCTGGGACGAGTTGAGAGCCTGAGAAATTGCCAGGATCAAAGGCTCCGACATAGCTATGATCGGCAACTTGGTCTTCTCAAGGTCTAGTAAGGCATTCCAGCGACGATAGTCAACACTGTCTGGGAGAGGTGCTGGAGGAGGAGGAAATGGAGGCTCACGGCCGTATCCTGCAATTCGTTGCCTAAGGCAACAAATTAGTGCCTTACCGGCCTACGTCATCTGCTGCAAGGACCAAACTTCCACCACCTATATCTTCCTCAATATAAGCTCAATTGATGCAGCTTTGGCCTCCCTGGCTTCGCTACAATCAGGCGATCAAGTCAATATCATCAAAACAGCTAGGAAATTTGAATGTGACCGTTCGACCCTTTCCAGACGATATCGCGGCGTTACCGCACCTCGCGAAACTCAGTACCAGAACCAACGAAACCTCAACGATCAGCAAGAAAAATTTCTAGTGGAATACATAGATCGCTTATGTACACGTGCCCTACCATCTAGCAGGCAAATGATCCGAAATTTTGTCAGCGAGATCTGCGGTAAAGACATAGGAAAAGAATGGGTTTGGCGCTTCCTAAAGCGCCATCATGTTGACCTGGTTAATCATCTCATCAACGCAATTCTTTGAATTTTCTTCTTCTTTTCATTAAGCATGATCGACAGCGCTATTGTGTCACTTGATTAGCTTGATGCTCTCTTGATATTGAATTTACCACACTATGCTTTATTAATCATGTCTAGGCCTGCCGTCGGGTCCGGGTTGCCCAACCCAACCCAAGTCGGGTTCCGGGTTCGGGCTGGGTTGAGAGGGGTCAACCCAACCCGGTCAATCCGATGGGTTGAGAGGAAAAGGGGTTAGGGGGCTTTCCGAGCATACCAACATGTTTAGATGTCAACTCACCACCCTACTCATCACCCTACCTACCTACCACCCTACCTACTCGCCTACCTACATGTTCAGCTATCAACTCAGCTACTTACTCGCCTACCAAACTCGATACCAAATTCCCTATCAAACTCCCTACCTAACACCCTCCATGGCTTCCTCCATGACTCCCTTCATGGCTTTCTCCATGGCTTCCTACCGAACACTCTTCATGGCTTTCTCCATGGCTCCCTCCATGGCTTCCTACCGAACACCCTTCATGGCTCCCTCCATGGCTCCCTCCATGGCTTCCTACCGAACACCCTTCATGGCTCCCTCCATGGCTCCCTTCATGGCTCCCTTCATGACTTTCTACCAAACACCCTTCATGCTTCAAAATACGCGTCGGTCGAGCGCATAGAACAGTTCTTCAAACAGTGCTTTCTACATGACTTTCTACCTACTTGTCATTCTACATACTCACTATTCTACTCATTAACATGCTCATCATTCAATTCGTCACTCTATCTGCTCGTCACTTAGTTACATGCTCATCACTCTATCAAAATTGATTGCAAAAAAATTTGGAAAAAAATTGAGAGAGTTATACTATTTTTGGTACATAGTATACTATATTTAGTATCTAGCAATCGGGTTCGAGCAACCCAACCCTGACTCGACGACAGGCCTAATCATGTCATTTGAACTAGACTGACCGCGTCGGGTCGGGTTGAGAAGCTTGACCCGACAACCCGACCCGAAAACCCGACCCGACCCGACAAGATATTAGGTAGGTGTAAATAGCTTGGTCGAACAGCCTACATGGTTCCTCTTCATGGCTTCCTATCATGTTTTCCCGTCATGACTCCCTACCAAAGTCAAACGGCCTCCATGTTTCCCTTCATGTTCCCCTTCATGTTTCCCTCCATGTTCCCCTTCATGTTCCCCGCCATGTTCCCCTTCATGTTCCCCGCCATGTTCCCCTTCATGTTCCCCTTCATGTTTCCCTTCATGGTTCCCCGTCATGGCTCCCTACCAAACCTCCCTACCAAACAGCCTTCATGGTTCCCCGTCATGGCTCCCCTCTATAGCTCCCCTTCATGACTTCCCTTCATGGCTCCCCTCCATCATAGCTCCCCTTCATGACTCCCCTTCATGGCTCCCCTTCATGACTCCCTATCATATAGCCTTCATGTTTCCCGTCATGACTTCCTATCAAAAAGGTAATGCAAAAAGGTTATGCAAAAGCAAAAAACCGGAAAAATTTCTATATTTAGCCCTCTTGGCGCCAAGCTCGGGTCCTTGGCGGGTCGGGTCGGGTTGACCCAATTCCCAGTCGGGTCGGGTCGCGTCGGGTTGAAAATATGAGCAACCCGACTCGGATCGGGTTGAAAATGTGGGCAACCCGACCCGATATCGGTTCGGGTCCAAAATGTCAACCCGAAACCCGACCCGACGGTCAGTCTAATTTGAACCAGCAAAATTTTCTTTAAAGAGTGAAACAGAGAGTAAAGAGTTACGTGACGAACTTGTGGTTGGGTAGTTTTGATGAATAAAAAGATAAGAGTGAAATAATGAAAGAAATGAGAGAATGTACTGATGATTGAGATGTTTGAAAGATATGACGAAGATTGAAGTGTAAGATGTAGTGAAATACTTAAATATGTTTCACTTCTTCTTCTTTTTCTTATATGCTTGCTTGATTTTCTTTTTTTAATCTTGCATGACTGTCATTATTTAAGGTATTCTTTGAAAGATGTTAAGACTTTGAAATCACAACGAAAAAATACCTAGAGATTTTGTAACTTCTATCAAGAATAAAGAAGTATGATGCATTATTCAAAAAGCAAAGTTTTGCTTCAAAAGTAATAGCAGGCTGCAGATAAAAACGCAAGCAACGAAGACAGTCGACGCGACCAAACCCCCATGAAAGCGCAGAGCAGCGCAGAGCAGCGCAGAGCAGCGCAGCGCTCAAAAACCCCCCCCAAAGATAGCGAACAGCCCTAGCATCATCATCATCATCGACCCAGACAGCAACGAATTTTATTCTGCCAAGCCTGGTCTAGAATAAAAGCCTCTCAACACCCAGTCTGCACCAGTTCTATTTCTATAGTGCAAAGCTCTCGATACCCGAGCCCACGCTTCAGAGATGCCCAAAGCAACAACAACAACAACAACAACAACAAACGAAACACCCGATCCCCGGTATTGGGGCTGGGTGGTCGTGGCAGATGGGGAGGAGCTGGCACTGGAGACGTGGGTGGGGGGAGGGTCTATCTGATGGAAGTCGTAAGTGCATTTTTACGGAAGGGAGGGAGGGAGGGAATGAGAGCGTTTGGCGCCGATAGCGCTGGCACGGCTGCGAAGGCGGCGGTTCAAGAAGCGTAGATTGCATTGTCTGCGCGAGTGATTGGGCTGGCTGTGAGTGAGGATGGTAGCAAGAATAGGGCAAGCATTCGCCCATCTTCGTTCTAATAGCGACTATGAAATGAGGTTGCAAAGCTTTTCGTTACCGCCCGCAATATGCCAAGACTAACAGCTCAGATGTACTTATTCATACAAACTCGAAGGTATACACAATGCTTCCCGGCTATTATGATGTTCGATGTTCCCCTCTTGGTATGGTATCGCTAAAGGAACGCCAAAATTATCCCGCATGCAATCATTATGTACAGTAAGTTCGTTATCCTTGGTGACTCGGTCTTTCCAACTAAGCCAACATGAGTGGTTGACGTCGGCTTGTTTGCAGATGTTGACGTTGCCGTGGAGCTAGGTGTGACGGAACCAGAGTCGGATACGACAGATGGTACTTGGGTGAGACTGCTCCAAGACAACGGCATTGTACTGGTCCCAATCACCAGTGCTGAAGTTCCTAGTGATATTGGAGTGCCAGAGACAGTTATGCCAGCGCCTCCTGGGGAGATTGTTTTCCCGTCTATAGCAAGGCCACTGAGGGTCGCTGTGAAAGCTTCGCCGTCGACGGTAAACATGGAAGCCCTGGAAGGCAACGTTATTGTCGTGGTGCCGACGACGAGGTCAGAGGAACCCAGAGAGATTGGCGTACCGGATATTGTGATTCCTGAGCCACCGGGTGTGAGAGTCGTGCCTGCAATAGGAAAACCAGTCGGATTTGCGGTAAAGATTTGACCGGCTACCGTGAGAACAGAAGACAAGGGCGATGATGATGACAATGCAATCGTACTGGTCCCAATTGCAAGCTGAGATGTACCGAGAGATACAGGTGTCCCTGAGATGGTGATGCCTGGCCCTCCTGGTGTAAGTGTTGTACCTGCTATCGAGAACCCGGTCGGATTGACCGTCAAACTCTGACCAGCCACAGTAATAAATGTAGGCGAGGGTGAGACGGATGGTAATGTGATAGTGCTACTTCCAATGGCAAGCTGGGACGTACCTAAATAGATCGGCGTCCCTGATATTGTGACTCCTGGACCACCAGGAGTAAGAGTGGTACCAGCTATTGAAACGCCAGTGGGATTGGGCGCAAACGTCTGACCAGCAGCTGTGAAGATTGAGGATGAAGGTAGGTTGACTGTGCTAGAACCAATGACGACATTGGATGGGCCCATAGATATCTTCGTACCTGATATCGTTATGGCTGGTCCACCTTGAGTGAGAGCCACACCTCCAATCGAGTACACAGAAGGACCCGCAACGGTAATTTGGCCATTGGTACCAGGAGCAGTAGAAGACAGAGCGACAGTATTGCTTCCAACGACAAGACCCGAGGGGCCAAGCGATATCTGTGTGCCCGATAGTGTGATGGCAGACCCACCCTGAGTAAGAGCAGTACCAGCGACTGAATATACCGAAGGGGCAGAGCCAGGTGCTTGACCACCATTGGCAATGGGTTGCGATGGCAGAGGCATGACGCCGGTGCCTACGATCAGGCCAGATGGGCCCAAAGAAACCGGAGTACCTGAAATAGTAACTCCAGGTCCACCAGAAGATATTGTCGTGCCCCCAACGGAAAAGACCGAAGGATTGGGTGGAGAGTTCCCTACTCCGGGTGCCGGGAACGAAGGTGTACTGGCAGTTGATATTTCTATTGTACTTGCGCCGATTACCAGACCAGACGGCCCTAGAGAGATTGGTGTATTCGAGACAGTAATGGCAGGAGCCCCTTGAGAGAGAATAGTTCCAGCCACCGAGAAGGCTGTTGGATTAGCGATAAGTGTTTGACTTCCAATTGTGATAAGCGGTAGAGGGGGATTTGCAGTTTGCGGAGGCGTCTGTAGTGGAAAAGTACTCGTGCCTATGATTAACACTGAAGGTCCTAGAGAGACCGGCATATTTGAGACAGTGATCCCAGGAGCCCCTTGAGAAAGCACTGTTCCGCCCACTGAAAATGCGGTTGGGTTGGCACTATATGTTTTGCTTCCAATCGTTACGAGTGGTGAAGGGCTATTTGCTATCGACGGAGGATTCTGTATTGGTACTGTGCTCGTCCCTACAATCAAGCCCGATGGTCCTAACGATACCGGAGTATTAGATATGAGTATACCCGGAGCCCCTTGCGATAGGACTGTCCCACCAATTGAAATAGCTGCTGGATTACCACTAAATGTCCCACTACCTACTGTGAAGACTGACGCAGACGCAGGCGCTAGTTGTGCAGCAGACGAAACTTGCAGTGGCAAAGTACTGGAGCCGATTACGATACTCGATACTCCCAAAGAGACTGATGTTCCTCCTATGACTACTGGCGGAGATCCAACTGAGACAGTCCCAGTACCGATTATGACTTCGGATGCGCCTGGAGAGACGGCTTGAACGGTTTGGCCGCTCACAGAAATCTGCGGTACGGTCGTTGAAACGTTTGGTTGTACGGGGATTATTGTCTGGCCACCCTGTACTAGAGGGGCTGTAGCCGGAGATACAGTGGCGAACGTTAAGCCTCCTACAGCCAAAGGCGTAGATGGGTTGAATTGAGCAGGCGCAAAGCTCTGTTGGCCTTGGTTCGATTGCCAAGGCAGATTTGGTTGGCCAGACGTAGGGTTTCCAGGCGCAGGATTATCAGACGGAACTTTTGGCTGAACAGTTGCAGGGTTGGATTGACCAGGTGCAGGGTTTGGCTGACCAGGTGCAGGGTTGGATTGCACAGGCACAGCATTCGTTTGACCAGGCGCGGAATTTGGTTGAGCAGCTATGGAAGCAGGGCCGTCTGACTGGCCGTATATCGGATTGGGCTGTACAGGTGAAGGATTACTCGCGGGCTGCACTGGAAAGAATGTCAGCCCACCAGCAGTCACCGGGGCCGGGTTTGAAGGCGCGGGCGAGGCTACTGGTAGAGATGGATTAAAAGTGAAGCTGCCAGCAACACTAGGCGTAAAAGGTGGTTGTGCTGGAACAGGTGAGGATTGGGCTGGAGTAGGGTTTGGGTTGGCTGGAGAAAAGGTCAAGCTGCCTACAATCACTGGTGCAGCATTGGGTTGCGGCTGCGGTTGCGGTTGCGATTGGACGGGCACGACAGGGGCTGCGGATGGCCGAGCAGGCGTAAGGGTTAAGCCACCTACGACCAAAGGAGAGCTGGTCACAGCGGAGTTTTCGCTGTTGGGGGCTGGAGGATCCGCTGGTGTGGCTGGTGCTGGGTTCGGAGAAGTAGTTGACGGATCCGCTGGCGCGGCTCGGGAAGTATCTATCGGAGAAGCCGGATTCCCAGTGTTTGAAGCTGGTTGAATCACCGGCACAGCTTGGGGAGATGATGATGAAGCGGATTGAAGAGTTTCCGGTACTCCTAGTCCCGGGACGGACGAATGAGCCAGAGGATTGTTAAGGACTGACGTCGTGGGAGAGGGTTCCAGAGAGTGAGCCGGATTTCCTCCATTCGATGTTGGGGGGTTTGCCGGCGCTACGGGAGAGGAAGTAGGCAAAGCTGGATCTCCACCTTTTGAAGGGGGAAGGTTCGCCGGTATCACCAGAGCAGAAGAAGTTGGCGGAGGCGGTGGTGTATTTGACGTAGGGGTTGGAGTCGAGGGAGAAGGCTGAGGCGCCGGCGTTGGAGTTGATCCCGGATCTCCAACACTTGAAGTCGGATTATCCCACAGTCCCGTAGCTGGTGTCATCGGTCTCGGAGGATCATATCCATTTCCCACATCAACAATGGCGCAGCTTTTCCAAGCTGGATCAAGCCCCCTGATCGACGCCGTGGGTACTATGATGACGGGATGATAGGTATGAACGAGCTCTGCCAGAAGCTTGGAGTTTCCCACTACGGGATTGGGGACTGTGCTATCGTACGCGTAGCTTGATGGGGGGCACGGCAAATCGGCGAAGTTGAAGGACATGGTTTCGCCGGAAATTCCATCAATTGTTGAGAGTTCATCTTGAGCAAAAGAAATGGTGAGAGAGGTATGGACATCGCCAACCTTCTGCTGACACTTGTCCCAAGCAAAGATGGTGCTGATGACCACGTATACAGAAGGTGAGGTACTGTGTTACGTTAGCAGGTAATTAGCCAATATAAACGATAATTTCACCGTACAAGACAAACCCATCCGGCCCAAACGCATAGACCTGTGAATGATTCAATGGTATAACAGAGCGTGCACGAAGCAATTCAGCGGGTAAAGATGGCAAGGATGGCGCAGGTGTTACATGCGATATATCGCGAGGAGTCAATTTCGGCAGACCTGCTGGAACAGTTTCCGTGGCAGTGTTCAAGGATGAAAAGGACGACGAAGATAATTTCGGCAAACCAGTCAACCCTACCTCAGTAGCGGAATTCAGAGAGTGAGACAAAGTAGGCAACCCGCCAGGAGCCGCCGCATCGATTCCAGATGAAGACAAGGTAGGCAATTTTGGCAAATCAGTAGGTATCGTGTCGGTACTCGATGTTAACGTGGGCAGCCCCAGGGATTTACTCGATTGCGGTTGAGCGAAAAGGATGCTTGATGTTGCAGGGCCGTCGGAAAAGGCAACTGTAGGAGGGTTCAAGCTCATGCACCATGTGTTAGTAGAATTCACGGGCCAGTAATATACTCGAACAAGCGGGTACCGGACTCGGCATTGACCGCAGCAGACATCATCGTCGCCAATTGTATATGTAGCCGCCCCCGGAGCGAAGACAGTCGTCGTGGGACCCGTAACGGGCATGTTGACACCGAGCCAAGTGGTTGCGGTACTGTTCAGCGCTGCCGTATAGCGCCAGGACTGAGTTGTCACTACCGTTCCATTGTTGGCAGCAAGACGTGAGCGCCAACTTGCGGTACAGGCTGGTTTTGTCGCCCACCCCGAAGCCGATATTTCCGATGCCAATATCTCGGACGACCAACTGGCAGGCATTGGCGCTGCAGGATCATACCCTGAGCTAGTTTGATTTGCTGGCGGTGCTGTTCCCGTTGTAATGGAAGCATATCCAGGTAGTCCCCCATTGCTGAGCACCCCAGATCCGCTGAGAGGAGCGGTTCCCGACAGTTTTGTATTGTTTGGCATAGGATAGGGTATAGAGGGAGGCAAAGATGTTGTCGACGGAGTGGAAGATGGCCGTGAGAGTGTGAGTGGTTGCGAATCACCCGCATGTTCTTGCATAAATCCCTGCCCTTGAATTGTGGTTAGGTTAACATTCTGGATCATTGCTCTCGTTCGAGGAGGTACAACTGACCATTGACGATTCGGATGGTAGCTAGAGCGATAAATGCATAAAGAGTAGCTTGGGTCAGCCATGGTATCCGCATAATGCTGTAAATGCTATAGCAATAGCACCCGAAGGAGGGACAGAAGAGCGTCAATGAGCTTGAAACATAACCGAACGAGCTATACCTCTCCCTCTAAATCAAAAGAAGGCGAAAAGGAAGAACAGGCAAGAATGAGCGACTTTGTTACCAGCAGGAAGAAACATGTAGATGAAAGAAATGAACGATGAGGCTTCAAGATGGCACGATGATTATCGAGAGCCCTCTTGCCGGGACCTTCGTCAGGCTCCCGGCGGAGGGATGCTGTTCCTTGTGGGAGACTGGGAGTCATCTCGTTCAGAAACGACATCAAAGATCGACCTCCGTCAGCCAACACGCGTTTCATCACCGTCATTGGCTCACTGTCTTCAGTCTTGAACATTTGGGTCAGACTCAGTGCGGCGTTCGATGTTTCATCAATCTTGGAGATGTAAGTCCAGCCGAGGCTCGCTGACTAAGTATACGGTATGACAGGTCGTGATTGGTTCAAAAAGGTTCTTGTGCTCAGCCTCAATCCCGAGGGTGACCGGGGATACGACGGATTTATGCAGGTCCTGCTGGTCGGATGGGGATAATTTGAATCCTTCAATATCTCCCTGTGTCAGATTGTTTATTACTCATCTACTCGTATAGCACCTATCAATACTTTGGTATACTGCACAACATGCCGTTCTATACGTAGAGTACACATTGTGATGATGATGATGATGATGATGATGATGAAAGGGTTCTGAAAGGCTACTCAAAGCTCGTTATCCACAGGAGCCCTCGGACGAGATGCGTTGCTCAATCTCACTCCCTCGTCTCTTTTCCCGTTCGTCTCACTAAGCAGCCAGCAGAACCCCTTTAGGCATCGGCGTTCACTAGAAAAGTCTCCAGGATGCGCTCGCTTTGTGTTCAAGTCGCACTCTGCGTGTCTAATCGTTCCGAGATATGGGAGCGAAAAGTCTCCGAGAATGTTCCCTCTTCGATTTGTCTTATGGTGTCTGCGGAGAATTGGCTTATATCGAAGCGGTATATAAGTCTCTTTCTACATTTGTTCGGAATTCTCATTTTCTACAAACACCTCCTTCCATCTCTACTACTTAAACCCCCCAAACACTTTGCCTGAAACCTCAACCATCAACCAACCCGACCACACCCAAAATGTCCACCCCAGCCCCTACCCCAAAAGAACTCTTCAGATTCACCGGCTCCTCCGCCTCCGCCTACTCCCGCCGCGTCGGCGGCGTCACCACCAGCATCGCAGCCTACGCTCTCACCCTCCTCCCACCCCTTAGCCCCAATGCTAAGATCATCGATAACGCCTGCGGCCCTGGTGTTCTGATTTCCACGCTATTGGCGCAATACCCCGGGGCGAGGGTTGATGCGGTGGATAATTCTGCGGATATGATCGCTGTGGTTGGTGAGATGCTTAAGGCGGAAGGATGGGGGGACAGGGTCGAGGCGGCCGTGATGGATGGATGCGGGTTAGGGTTTGAAGAAGGCATGTTTGACATCTCAGTGACGAATTTCGGGATTGCTTTGTTCCCGGACGCGGTAAAAGGCGCTCGCGAGATATTCCGCACGCTGAAGGCTGGCGGAACGGCCGTGGTGACGAGTTGGAAATGTGTGGGTTGGTTGCCGCTGCTGCATGAGGTGCAGAAGGCTGTGAGACCGACGGGGATGGAGTTGTTTTCGATGGGAGGGATGGCGGAGTGGGAGAGGAAGGAGAAGGTCGTGGGGGTGTTGGTGAAGGGGGGATTTGAAGAGGGGAATGTTAGGGTTGAGGAAAGGGAGAGTGTAGCGTGGGCCGATGGGGGGGTTGAGGGGATGGTGGGGACAATGGAGGAGAATTTGGGGCCGATGACGAAGGGCTGGGAGGAAACCGAGAAGAAAGAAGTGCCCAATGCGTTGACGAAAATTTTGACGGAGCAGAAAGAAAGGTTTTTGGCTGACGAGGCAGGAGGAAGGCTGGGGCTGAAAGGTTTTACTGCATGGATTGCCATTGCGAAGAAATAGCCGTGTAGATAGTGGGGATCGTTTCGAAACAAGTTATTGCGAGATCTTCATTCGTCGTCTCCGAAGAATACCTTGACAGGTAGCCAAGCATCTCCGCAAACCTTGAATCTATCTTTTAAATCGTCGAGCTCATGAACTTCTTCCGACGATAGACTCCAACCGTCCAGTTCAAAATTCTTCTCGATCCTGGCCTGTGTCACTGATTTGGGAATCACAGACCATCCTTTCTGAATGCCCCACGCTAGCAAGACTATAAAGCTCTTAGCGATACAACTTCCGCGAGGTAGCTTCAGTGCTTACTCTGTTGAGGCGTCTTGCCGATCTTCTCTGCCATCTTCAGTAATGTCGGGTCTCTATAAAGCGGAGAGTCTGTTGATCCAAGACAACTGTAGCCCGTACAATGGATGTTCTTTTCCTTGCAGTATGCCACTAGCTTTGGGGATGGGTTGTTTGGATGGAGTTCAATCTGGTTTACGGCTGGTACAATCTTGCACGAAGGGTGGTTAAGCAGTTTCTCAAGGTTTTTGATTCCGAAATTGGAGACGCCAATGTTTTTAACCTTTCCTGTTTCCGGAAGCTTCTGCATTTCTTGCCTGAGAAACTGAGCTTGGGTTCCTAAGACCGATGGGGGGGATTTACCACGTCTTGATAAAGTCCCAATCGGGGAGATGCTTCTTTACGTCCTCGGGATCTGTCGATGAAGGCCAGTGCTAGAGCTCTGTAAGCTCTTCGCAGCATCCGCATTCCATTATATTCTTACCATTAGGTAGAGGTCCACATAGTCGGTCCCCAAGTCCTTCAACGACGTATCAATGCCATCGGTAACCCGGTGATGCCAAGTGTTGTCAAGCTTAGTTGTCAACCAGATCTCTTTGCGAGGGACGCCGCTGTCCTTGATCCCTTGACCAACTTCTTTCTCATTCCCGTATGCCAAGGCAGTGTCAATGTGCCGGTAGCCCTTTTGAAGGGCGACCTTGACGGCGTCACGGACTTCGTTGGGCTAGATATGGATGCATCAGTCGAGGGACCAGAGGAATCTAGGAACTGGCGTACTCACCCTTGATTGCCAAGTTCCCAGGCCAATTGCTGGTATATTAGCGCCCGTGTTGAGAGTGAAGGTTTTGCTACAGGATTGATCGATAAGCGCGTGCCACCCGGAAAGTAGAAAGCAGGTGAGAGGTTTCACTGGGCCTTACTCGGTTGTTTTGGCGGTAGACATGTTGGCAACAGATATTACCACGTAGGATCAGTTCACCACGAAAGAGTCAAGGAAGAATACAGTATGAGGAGAGAAGATGAACAGATGCAACGGAGTTTTCAACCAGTCCGTGATGAGGTAAGGTAAAGTACCTCAACCTTGTTTGTAGCGGGGTGACATTCCGGCATGCTGCACTGTGACGAACGGAGGGGGTCACGGGGGTCCAAAGGGTCTCGGGGAACGTCGGGTTAATATTAATCCAAGCGAGAGCAACGGCTTTTTCCAGTTGTGCCCAATGTCAACTGCCGAGAACGGAGCATCTGTCCATGAAGGGTCGTCTCGAATTGATAACTCCTGGAACACCAACCCATGTCTTTCAAGATCGACTCGGAGACAGATCGACTCGGTCTCTATTAATTAGCCTCTCCAGCACTATATACGAGTATATGCCGATGGGAAAACAGGGGTATCTTCGTGAAAGTGCTCCGAAATTCTTTAAAATAGATCATGCCCTCCCATGTCCCCACAGTCGCATCCGACAGAAGCCTACCTTGACCCTATACCAACGCTTCCACTTTTCGCACAAGTAATAGCCCTCATTGCCCTCGTCATCCCTTCAAGGCGGTCGCGCTCCCTGACAACCGTCCGTTCGGCCAGTGCTCGGATCGCTCTTTTTCCAAGTTTGACATGAAGATCTTGCCAGGCCGCCAACTCACCGGCAACCACCTGCTGCGTATACGTCAACTCACATGCAACACCCCGTAGCTCTTCACGGCTTTTCTGTGCCCTGGCCTCGGCATCTGCATGTATGCCTTTTCGAGTTTCGTCGAGCAGACCGAGCGGCCAACGGTCTGAGCGACGCAGGGAGTTGGTGTGCCGGTCCATGGCTTTCTGGATATCTAGAAGTGATGTAATGAGAGAATGCGGACGGGAGAGGGAAGAGAGTATGGCGGAAATGGTTGATGATATGGCTTGTAGATCTTGATGGAAGAGTCTGTAAGGATCAGACTCAAAGGGGTGATTGCAAGCAGCGTAGCGTGTGAATGCCGAAAAATAGGATGCCGGGAGGAAAGGACAAGTGCGCAAGGATTCATTGCAGAGATCAAGAGCAATCGAGAAGTCTGAGCATGATTTAGCAAACCAAAAATAGACCCATAAGATCATGCATACCTGAAGTAGTGTTGTGAATGTTGGTTACCCTCCGTACAATACTCCGTGTAGAATGGTTGACTCCTCGAATCGATTCTCTTGCGTGCTCAACGAATAGCTCTACGTCCCTTACGTCTTCAATAGGTTCATATTCTTCCTTGACTTTTTCAATTCGAATCGCTGCCTTTTTCCTGCTGCGCTCAGCCATCATCTCTGGTTGAATCTCGGGAAACAAGATAAATTCCCATAGTAGCTCGTGCGTTGAAAACGTCGAATGTGCCAGCATGATCTTCAAAAATCTATCCAGGCGTACTTGAATATCTTGCAAGGCTGCTCTTGAAGGTCGGGACGGGAATTGAAAAGGCGACCGAAGATTGAAGATAGAAGGAAGCCAGGAAGCAGGATGTTCGACAGATAACCATTTTGCCAGATTCTCAAAGTCTGTCAACGATCTTCTGCACGTTGTGACGCCGATCATCCCGTTCGCGTTACGGACAGCAGACTTGATGATGAGGCGTATTGACGCGTCTTCTACAAAGAAAGATCGCACCACGGCAGTGACGCGGCCATCAGCTGCAGGAACATTCGACACAAGCACCATGTCATCAATTCGATTTCGAACCTCATCATCCTTTGCGAGCTCCACAGCTGTCATACCTCGGAGCTCCTTGGCCGCGATGTCCACTCTTTTATCACCGAAAAAGGCCCTGATCATATCAGCTCGGCCGTACTTGCTTGCCACCATCAGCGGAGTAAAGCGTTTATCGTTTGCAGCATTAGCGTCAGAATCGCAGAGGCGCAAGATACGCACAGCCAAAGAAGGATCGCTAACAACGTGAAGCAAGGTATTTCCCTTAGCATCTACGTGATCGTCCATATGGAGAGGTTGACCATCGTCCTGCTCGAGGGTTGAAAAATGCAACGCATCATTTACCATCTCGGAATATTCGGAATGGTCATAAGATCGGCACAATGCCAACAATGGTGTTTGCCCGTTCTTGTCTTTCAGTCTCCAAGGCAAAATATTACCAAATCTTGAGATAAGATAAGTCGCGTTAAAAAGATAATGCGCCACCGTTCGGCCTCGGATGTCTGCTCTGGTAAGATAGCCCATGATCGCCTGTTTGTCCCTTGTCTGAAGTACATATTGTAGAATGATCTCAACCAGCTCTGTGTTTGCCAATTGTACCGCTGCACTGAGAAGAGTAGTGCCCTCTTTATTGGAGTCTTCAAAAATGAATTTTGCAGGGTAGAATTCTTCAAGGGTGAGCAGATAACCAAGCACCTTTGGTTGCTTAGCTTCTACAGCCATCATAAGGACAGAGTCTCCCGCTGAATCCTGGGTCTGGGAGAGTATCTCAATGGAGAGGTCACCTTCAATTCCACATGCTCTGGAGTCGATAGTCGTTGTGCGAGATTTGAATGAGAAATCAGATGAGATTGATAGGCTCCGCACATCCATGGAAACACGCTTGACCTTACGAGCAGGGCTCGTATTTACATTCATGCTGTTCGCATATGCTTGAAATGGGAAAACATGTGCGAGTGTCGAGCTTTCAGATATAGGTTCAACTTCAGTGGAAGCTTGAGACATCTGGTCGTCACCGTTCATCGAATTCCCATTCACACATTTTTGTCCATTCCGAGCGTTGTAGAGTACCTCGTCAGTAAGTGCGTCTTCATCACTATCATTATGCATAGTTGAGACTTCTGGGTCTCTCGAAGAACCTTGATCCGGCTTTAAGATAGCCTTGATTTCCGATAATGCACCTGTCCTTGTAGCCTGCCAAAGCCGTCTGTTCCTTTTGCTTGCTTTCCTTAGACCACCAGAGTCGGTAACTAAATATGACAGAACTGCCTCGAAAGTGCTTAGAGCGTAGCCTGTTTCACCTCCGTCAACGTCATCGATGAATATGAAGTTACGCATATAAGTCAACCTGGCCTGCAAATGACGCACTTGAGACCGGATCACTACCAACAGTAAAAGCGACACAAGGGTATCGGCATTCATGGTCATAGCAGATTTTGGCTTCTCGGAAACAGCCCGATCATTGTCCGCGATGAGATGACTCATAGCCTCGTCCGGAATTGGCTCATTGTTGGCTATTAGTTTCTGCGTCGAGAGTAAAATGTCCACCATTTCCTGAGGACTGCCCGCTACACCGAGCTTTCGGAATTCATCAACACCAATATCCAGCCGTTTCATAAGCTGTTCTTTCCCTTTTCGCCCATCCTCGATCTCGATTCCCACTTGCGCTATATCAATATGCTCCATTTGATGAATGCGAGACTCCAGTTCAAGGTCGTCTAGCTTTCTGCTGTTGCATAACAGCGGGAATATGGATGAATCATGAAGCTGCTCCGTAACGTATCGTTCAATGAGGCGCTCAACCACGGGACCTGTAAGATCAGTACTTGTCCCAAGGAATGATAATTGCTGTTTGTCAACAAGCTGGAAGAGGTCGATTGTTGCGGTCACGGCGGTCTCTAAAGCCCGTCGCAGATAATCTTCTTCTTCGTCTACATGAAGGGTTGCAATCGAAGGCGCCTTTGCATGGCCATTTGAAAACCTGCTGTGTATTGAGCCACTGCTTCCAGACCGTGAAGATGAAGCTGAAGGTCTCCTTGAGAGTTTGGATGACGGCTGCGGCCGAGCCACGGCGGCTCTTCCATTCATGTCCCTGTTGAAATCCTTGAACACTCTCTCGAAACCTAATTGCATTTGCCTCGCAATCATGGGGAAATTGTTGAGAAGTTCATTGAAAGATTTTACATCCATCTTCCTCTTAAAAGATGGCCCGCTATCCGCAGCGGAGCTCGACAATTCATTGCCTGTGCTGCGCGAGGGCCTGATACCAGCATAGATACCTGGAAGAGTAGCCGGCGTAATCTTGATTGACTCGAAGGACCCGACCAGTGGTTTGGAGATATAGTACACAAGCCATTGTTGCGCATCGAGGCTGTTAGGATAGTAGAGCACATCGCTGAGTAGCTGCGCCTGATTGAGGTTCTTGAAGCCTGCAGCCGCATTAGGTCAGCTAGCGTCAAGTGAAGGACCCCAGTACCAGTACCTTTGTTGCTGTACACGAATGACTCCTTCACTATCACAGTTCGCCCATTTATCGTAGTGAACTGTTTTGCCTTTCCGCGATTATCTCGAACACTGCCAGCTGCAGCCCCAGGAGCCACCGGGGAAATGCGCAGAACATGGCTGGCCAAGAAATCTTCTGAGCCAGCTAGATCGGCATAGAGAGTATTGGTCTCGCGATCTTTGGCGGTAAGGAGCGTCTCAGTAGTAGGAACCAACAGTATCTTTAAGCTTGTGTCAGCTCCCGACTATGATGGCTTAATGCCAAATTGGCTTGAGCGTAGATACTCACATGCTGATGAACAGGGTTGCACTGGGCCGGAAAAGTGCTTCGAAAGAAGGCCCGCAGGAACGGGTTAAGGGAGTGCATTCATTCAGCCCTCAACCAAGAACGACAGTACCGGCGACATAGCCCATTGACAGCTTCGGTGCACCGATCGGCAGCTGGGGTCCAGGGGAAGATTCCTAGCTGAGGGAAGAGCGCAGCAAACTATTGTTGCGGATACGAAGACCGACCTGAAGATAGATCACGTCGCCAAACCCACGGAGCTTGATCCTACTTTGGATGTGTAGTTGTCTTTCACTAGAAGCTTGAAGCTCGAACGAGCCTTGGAGCTGAGCATGTGAACGGGCGGCCAACATTTGATGGTCTCCGTACCTTACCCTGTATTTAGGGCTGATAGTCACAACCGAACTAAACTCAATGCGTACGGAGTATCTCTCGCGCAAAGTCTTGGTTCACAGGGTGACAGGCTTCACAGGGGTATAGGTAACAAACAGTAAGGTACGGAGTACTGTTCCCTGGTAGTGAATACTGTATCAATGCTTATCGAACTTACCTTAGTGGGGCCACGATTGAACCCTTTCGCTTTCCCTAATCTGGCTAGCGCAGGGGGTGTACTCGTATAGGTAGGTACCTTATGTAGAAGATGGGGGTGTACCAATGTTGAGAATATGTAAGGTATATAATGAATTAAATACCTAACATTTTACGCAATATTTTAGTTCGTAGATCGATTTCATATTTCAGACGCTAAACCTAACAAGTGACAAGGTCGCCTAAAACGGCGTCGAGACCATCTTAAATTAGACGCGTTCTCGCCTGCACACAAAGTATCCGCGTCTATCAGGGTAACTTGCAGCTACGGTACCTCTCATTTCTCTTTCAAGACATGCGCCTCAATTTGCAGTTCACTGCTTGCTGTCATGCGCTTCATTCGGCCGGTATGGTTGACACATAGTGGGGAGAAGAAGGACTATGAGGTGTACAGCTGTCATGTTTCCCC
>JAABUH010001978.1_pt1 | contig 20877 bp, 30 predicted proteins | sample 5559121 | NCBI WGS metagenome assembly JAABUH01 (sample SAMN10711871, study PRJNA513364) | rock metagenome | isolation source: Antarctica rocks | place: Antarctica: Victoria Land, Battleship Promontory nord | collected 2015-12-28
ACATTGCCGGCATTGACCATTACCGGCTCATCTTTGCCGGCGATTGCCGGTAAATCTTTACCGGTAAAAAAACCGGCCATGCGTATTATTTACCGGTAAGCACTGCAAATTTTGCCGGTAAAGACGGATTTGCCGTCTTCTGCCAGGCACTGGCAAGCCGGTAATAGCAACGGCAAACGCACGGCAAAACGCAAACTGCACTGTGGGTTACCGGCAATAGTGCGGCAAACAACCCCCCCTTAATTTGTAGTGTAATGATGAAAGCTGTGTATCTTCAGCAAATGCTTGAAGTCACACATGTTGCTGAGATGTTGAAAATAAATAGCATGATCAGCACCTTGAATGGAAAACGCAAAATTTGCAAGAACAAGCACTGAACCAGTGGTGGGTTGTGTCCACGTCATGCTATTGAACACTTCAAAAACCTGCTTGAAGAACTGCTTCTTCCCTTCTTCAAATTGACGACCTGGGGCTGAGGTATTGGACCATTCACGACTGGAGGCACAGGAGAGGCCACGTCTGGCAGCAGTGCCTTAGGCAAAGACCCAGCCGTGGTCAGATTGGCTGTTGCAGTTGCTTGTTGACTTGGCAGCTGAGCTGATGCTTTGCCCTCATTCTTCAGGAACTGTTCTGCTAGGTAGCTGAATACTGCAAGACATAAACAGCAGCATCACTCCGCTTGTTCATGCACTACTAGTCTAGAATATACTAGTCCATCATCTAGGATGTCCATATGCTACTCGGTGTGCTGGTAGTGTCCGTCTGGGGGTGAGTCTCACCTTCTGACACATTCAGATTGTCCTTGACACAGCTCCTGTAGAACCTCAGCTTGAGCTTTCTTGTGAGCGCCTCAGCCTCTTCGCTTGTAACCTCAGCCTGCATGCATGCATGCCAATCGTGCTCTTGATTGTGCATGCATGTTAGCTCTCAGATTGCAGTGCCTTGCCACCAACGAATGCCAATGTGCGAAGAGTCATGTTCAAGTTTCAGAGATGATGCGTTGATCTGCATGCGCTTGGCATGCGACCAACGTGCACAGTCTCAGAAGAATCCCACCTGGTCCATCAGGTCAACCTTGTTCTGCACCAGAGCCATTGGGATGGGTCCAGACTCAGCTTCTATCTGCATCATGTCAAGCCTGAGATCATTCTCCAAGCTACAGGCTTGTTGCATGGTGTGGCTAATGTATTGCTGCAGTTCCGAGCAAGGTGTGCCAACCAGCTTTTGCAGCCTCACCTTGTCCTTCCACCTTGTGATTGCTTGGAAGGAGACCTGATCTGTGGTTGAGAAGACTAGGACCGCTGCGCAAGCTCCTGTAACGCAAACATTGAGACTGACTACACTATCCTACAGTACACTGAGCTGTGGCTGCAGCAGCGCAGCACTAGCGGAGTCTGCACCTCTATAGTATGTCCTGGTGATGGAGTCAAACTCCTCCTGGCCGGCTGTGTCCCAGACCATCAGTTTCACATCTTCCCCCACTGACTCTATATACTGTCGCTTTTCCAGGAAGTCTACCCCTATAGTCTTCTTGTATTCATCCGTGAACTCTCCTCTGTACAAGATTCACGAGAGCTGTTCTTACATCTTTTTCCACATTAGGAAAACAGTCTCGGAACAGGACAGAATAGGCTGGCAGCACCTACTTGCACAAACGTTTGATCATACTGCTTTTGCCCACATTCCCGTTGCCAACTACTAGCACCTTGATCTCCCTCTGCAACAGAACACCTGACGATAAATTGCTGCCGTTGCCTGCTCCAGGAGTTGTACTTGTGGGTGCGGTTTACCTCGAAATCGTCTCCTTGCATGTTAGCTGGGACCTGCACGTACAGATGTCAGCGCAGGCTCTGACGTCTGCAACGTCGCAATCAAATCCAGCAAGTCTGTCGTTAGTTCCGCAGATTTGTGCACAAGTGCCTGCTCCGCAATCAGAGCGGTGCGGTGGATCGCTGGTCAACATTCTAGCTTACGGTGTTAGGAATGTAAAGTGATTGCAGTCTGCAAATCCATGCCCTGCAGCACAGCTGTGACAATGGTCCCTCAAGTGGATACACGCATAATGACAGCGTCCATCGGACCCGGTGGACAGGACGGAGAAAAGTCAGTTTCGTATTGCCCTGTACATAGCTTGCAGGCTTGAAATGGTTTCCCCTTTACAAACCTATCCCTACGTGTATGTAAAGATTAATCTTTAAGTGTTTGATATTAGACACTCACAGACGCTGGCAGCACACATTCGATCAATGGAAAGTCAACAAGAGTTTGCATGCCAGTAGTAGCCTTTTTCTAGAAGTTACTATCATAGCAGAGTGTGCTAATACAGGTCAGAGAGCTTCGTTTCTGTTCTGGTGCCAGGCAATGCTGTTGGTGTATAATGTTGAAGCTGCATTGCAACTATGGCTTGAGCATGGCGTGCAAGTCAGCATAGCGTCTCTGTGTGTCGCCTGCACAGATGCTGAAAAATGGAAGACATGCATCGGAGGCAGGGCCTCCTGCTGTACTCAGCTCAGCCTCGTATAGTGCTCAAGGCTCAGTACTACGAATCACGACCTGCAAGCATATGACAAGTTGACTGCCGGCCAATACAAAAGCGTGATGCAACACTTGCCACCAACGATCTAAAGGGTAGACAGAAAGTGCTCATATTCCCGATCAGCGCATTGTCTGCGACCAAAATATAGCAAACCCCAAGTCAGTCAAAGCTTGAATCGAGCGTGCAGCCATAGACAGGATGCTAGGCGCAGTTCGTCAAGCTACCAGGAGAGTGGCACAGCAAGCCTGCAGGGGTCGGCTGAGTTCTTCCGGTGATAATCTATCGTCATCGCTCAATACCCTGCCTTCCCAAACTCAAGACCGGACCCCAATGCATGGACGGCTGTATTTGTCTCTCTACCAGCCTGCATGTGTGTCAACAATCCGTTTTGTTTGCAGCTGCTTTCTGCACGGCCGGAAAGGCATATGCAGGCGGCGCCGCAAGTTTATTGGGCAACAGCAAGGCCTCAACAGTCGCAGGCACACTGTTTGCTGCCAGCATCGCGGCCAGTAAGCACCTCCGCTTTTTGTATCCCGTATAAGCGCAATAAAGCAGCCTGTTTATAAGCAGCGTCCTCATGGATTGACTTGAACCTCACAGTCAATATCTCGAATCTCACAGTCAGTGAAAGCGTGCTCTCTGTATCTGTTTGCAGGCATTAGCCCAGCTGTATGGGCTGGCTCAGCAGCAGAAAGGTCTTTCATCATGGTATGTGTTCTTGCAGAAAACGTAATGACTAATCGCTTTCTTCAGGGATGTTTGTCTGGACAGAATGGTGACCTGCATGACTGCTCTGCATTTGCTGTGTTTCAGACCAACACCGATGTTTGACGCTTGGTGCAGATCAAGCCAGATGGTGTCAACAGGGGACTGGTGAGCTGCTGTGCGCCTGAATCTGCTGCTATTTGCCTGCACTCTAAAGCAGCTCACTCAGCTGAACCACAACCCTGTTGTAAGCTCAGGTCATGGACATTCTCAAGCGCTTTGAGCAGAAGGGCTACAAGCTGGTTGCCATGAAGGTGAGACAGCATGCAGATGCTTACATGGGTGTGAACATGCCATGATGTGTACAAATTGCTTCAAATAAAGTCTATCAAGAATGCCCAGGTAACAAGTCAGTCTGTCAGGGTGCCTCATCATCAAGTGCACCTACAGACATCCATGAGCCTCATCTGCAACATTCCTCTTTTTGCAAGATTTCTGACAATTGACATTGTACAACATGACTCCGGTGCATGATGCTCATGTAGCAACCGTTGCTGCAAGTGGGTGACATCATTTAATGGATGTTAGCTTGCACAAATAAATTAGTACCTGCCTTGAGAAACATCACACATTCACTGGAGTGTTGCTTGCTCGCCAGTATTGCAAACATTGAGCAGCATTGCAAAGTACAGACATCAGACATGGAATGCAGGTCTTGGTGCCCTCCAAGGAACTGGCACAGAAGCATTACGCAGAGCATGACGGCAAGCCTTTCTTCCCCAAGCTGGTGGACTTCCTGTCCAGTGGTGCTGTGGTTGCCACCGTCTGGGAAGGCAAGGAAGTTGTCAAGTTTGGACGCACCATGATTGGTGCCACCAACCCCCTTGCTTCACCTCCTGGCACCATCAGGTTGGTCTGCACACTGCAACCCCTGCACAACAGACCATGCTGCTGCAATCAGCAGGCCCCCAACAACCGCTGTCAAGACGCTGTACTGCTGTGCAACAGAAACACCCTCGGCAGTAATGTGACCTCAAGTCTCTTGTCTGTTTGCCTGTGTATGAGGTTCGGTGGGCTCTCAAATGATGAAGGAAAACACCCCCTCAACGCAGGAGTCAATAGTGGCTTGCCCTTGTCATGTGTCTCTTTCCAGCAGCCATTTAGAGGGCAATCATATGTTTCATGCGCTGTGCTGCTGCTGCAGGGGGGATTATGGGGTTGATGTGGGCCGCAACATCATTCATGGGTCTGATGGTGTAGAGGTGAGGCAGCCTCATAGACCTGCCATACAACCTGACTGTATGCTATGCATGTCAGCTGGTGACATACACGGACCTAGCCCTGCCCTGCTCTGAGTCTCAGACTGTAGAAGGAGCATGCCGCATACTTGCAAAAGCAGCGCCAACCAAGCCTGCTTTCGTGATCACTTTTGTGGCAGCATGTTTCCTTCCCACAAAGGCTGTTTGGTCAATGTTGGTTGGCTGATTTTGCAGAGTGCACAAAAGGAGATCTCCCTTTGGTTCAAGTCTGAAGAGCTTGCTGACTACAATGTGATGACCAAGGCTGCCATATATGAGTGAAACTCTGCGGCAGATGTACCCTCAGCTGAGCCTGCTTAGAGAACAGCGCTGCTAGCAGCTGCTGCTCAGTGATGAGTAGCTATGTGCCCAGAGTGCTTTGTGCTGCATGCTTAATCTGTGTCGCAAATAACATTTTCCAAAAGGATGGTTGGATGGACTGCTAGCAGCTTGTGTCTCAATAGCTGAGCAATGTCAGTCATAGCAATGTCAGTCTCTCCTGTATTAAAAACAGATTCGAGAGAATTTTTATTCTGTTGCAAATTTCTTTTCTGTACCAGTTTGGGCCCTTATAGCATCACAAGCATGAGTCCAAACATTCATTACAACTGGGACTCAGGCATCCTCGACCTCTTGAAAGAATGATTAGAAGCACAGACAAATATCATGCTCTTGTTTGGAATGCCTTTGACTCACTCCATAGAAAGGACCCATCATCATATGTTGCCTTCACACAAAAGATGTACTCCATGTCTGGACGCAGCCCTGTGCTTTTGAAGCGTGTATGCAATCCCTGGTACACATCCTTGACAACACCTGTGGTGGTTGCTAGCATGAGCTTGAACTTGCTAATGCGGTCAGCATTCTTGGTAGGCGGGCGCCAGGCGACTTCGATGGAGCTTGGAGTGCACACTGCTTCATCCATAAGATCCAAAGTGTCAATGGTCATGTTGCCCTTCCTCCTCTCATTCTTCATCCTCTCTATGTCCTCCGGTAGTGTAAACTCAAAAGTTTGCAGCTCGTCCAGCTTGTCATCCCTGCAAAATTTCAATCGTGGCTCTTAGCCTTCAAGACACATGAGGCTTCATGGCAAGGTGTGTATAATGTGGACGTAATCAGCCAACATAGGGCAATCGCACTGACACAGCCCTAAAACATGAGCAAGGCATGTGCAACACCAATCTTGCCACAACACGATGGCAGCATGAGAGTCATGCACACAGCAGCTTCGCCTTACTTGCTAGGCTTGAGCATGTACAGCCTGTTGCCATGGAAGACGCAGTACTGGGCCAGCATTTGTCTCCAGGTGGAGCTACTAGCCCAGGCACCATCATCTATGCACTCCCAGCTGGGGGTGGCCATGTCCAGAATGTGGGTGTCTGCTAGACGCCTCTGGCTGCCAGTGCTGCTGGTGTTGATGCCTGATGAGATGAGCAGGAACCTGCTGAGGATGCATGCTGCGTGGCCCTCCCGGCCCAATGGAGAGTTCCCTGCCACTGTCACCTGAAAAGCATCAAGACTGACTGAGTCTGACTTCTGACCCTCATCTTGGGGTTCCCATGATAGCTGGGGATTTGAAAGATGTTCCCAAGGATGCAATGACCTGCAGAGCCTTGTGAACATGCCTAGATCATAAGTATGCACCTCGTGGATTTTGTGTTGATACACGTGGCAATGAAGTGCATTCCTGAGAACCATTGCCTGACCAGTCAGCCATCTGTTGCATACAATTGTACAGCTGCTGCCTCATGTCCGCTGCTGCTAGGCAGTGTGTTGGTGCTCCTTGGTCTGGCTTTCCTGACTGATGCTTTGGTGCCAGCCGCATGCTCAAGTTGTGCAGAACATTTGCTGTTCAAGCCCACCCAACTTGAGCAGGCAGCAGCCATCAACCAACAGATGACGAAAGCCAAAAGGCCATTGTGACTGGGCAGTATGAAAGGCAACGGCACCGCTTGAGCAGCATATGGACTTGACTTCAATTCATTCCAGCAACTGATTAGCACCTGGCTCCAGGTGCGAGTTTCCAGCTCCAGGCAGTAGAGGTCATTCAGGCTGGCCCCGCCTGCATTGCCTCCAAACAGCCACACCCGCCGCCCATCCTCACTGCCGCTCAGGCTGGCCCCCATTCTAGCAATGGGAGGCTCCATACTGCACACCAAAACCTCTTTTGACACCTGACACCTGGTTCCTTGACATCTTGAGCTGTGCTGCTTGCAGACCCCATTTGTGCAAAGGCTGACCGCACTCTCTGACTGGGATCGGTCTCTCATGTAGGCCTATGCATGTTGACTTGCCTGCCAGCTGTTGGGCAATCAGATGTTGCACACAATCCCAATAGATCTATCTGCTCAATTTGCGTCTGTAGGTCTACCCACAGACGCAAATTTAGCTGTCCTGAGTGCTGAGCACATGCATGAGCACCAGTCCCAAATGCAAAAGTACTTCATGGACGGTCTGGTTTCTGCAAGGGGTCACGTCATGAGCCCCATGTCAGCAAGGCTGGCCGTCACATACACATACACATGCGTGACTTGTGGCAGCAAACCTGTGGCCGCCTGCAGTCTGGAAGTCCATGACGGGTGTCCAGTGGAGGGTGTCCATGTGCCACTCCCACATGTCATTCAGCAGCACTCCCCCCTCTCCCTGCATGCAAACAACAAACAGGGTGTAGCTTGGCTGAATGAGGTCAGGGGAGCCGTCTCCTGTGAAAGGCACCTGCAGTCAACATGGTGGTACACCTCACCAAATGCATACTAGGCTCTGTGTTGAGGCAGCTGCCATGCCAGTTGTTTGCCGCTGACGTGAATGTCAAACGGCATCATGCAAGCTTTGCGGCATATGCTTGCGCCATATGTTTGCACCATATGCAAACATAGCCCGTACGTAAACACAGCCTATGGTAAGTGGCATCTAAGAGGCATCTGGCCTGGGTATGAGGTAAGAAACAGGCAGAACATGGCACAGCCAGTTGCTCTCACCAAGCCCCCAAAGATGAAGACCTTGTCTCTGCAGCAGGCGGCTGCATGACCCACACGAGGCGGGGGTGCAGAGCCCCCTCGGATGATGGGGGTTACCCACTTCATGCTGTCAGTGTGCAGGATGGTCACATCCTCTACCAGTTGACCTGCCCTCTGTCCACTGCATTGCACTTCATCTGATTTGTTTGGTCCAGACTTGTCAAAAGCACAAATTGTGCAAGGTGCGGTTCCTCATGCGCTCTATGTCTGGCATCGTGCGCTGAAGCTTTGGCTACCCTCTAGCAACGCTGCAAAGGCATGCTACACCAAATGCCAATTGCAGCTATAAAAAAAAGCAGCAGCAGCAGCCATTGATGTTTTCCAAGCCCAGTGATGCCTGATTAATGCAACTCAATCAGTTGATCACACTGCTATCTTAGTATAAACAGGGTCCTTTGACTGGCGCACCGGTCACAAAATGCAATGCTGCAGTACTGTCACAACTTTGTGTAATGAACTGTTTACATTTTGCTCAGTGTGGTGTATGCAAAAAGGCACATTGCGCATAAGAGACCCTCAGCTCAGTACACTCTGCTTCGCTGCACCTGTATGACATCATCTTGGTTCTGGCCACTGTGACAGCAGAGTGGGCATTGATGAAATCGGCAGTCTTGGCTCCCAGAGGGCGCTGCCAGGCCAGGCTGTCCAGCTGCAGAGGGTTCACCTCCCTTTGCTGACCGCCCACCCCATCGCCATGATTCTGTCCCCCATACATCACCAGCAGCTTGCCTCCTGCAATCATAACAGTCATTGTCTGGCGAGAACATGATGACGCAACACAGATGCAGAACACAGATGTGATGCACGCAAGATTTGGAAACCCACAAGAACTCAATGCTTGAGCAAGCAAAGCACTGCTGAAGGCTGCTGCAGTGCTTTGCCGCCTGACAGGCTGGTTGAAATGTCAATGCTGTTCAGCAGTAATCGCTGCATCTTGGTCAAGAGCAGCATGTGCATGCTTCACACAGCATGTCGTTGGGATATAGAGTGGAATGCAAAGGATCCATGATCACAAACCACCACGGCTTTGCCATAACACAGAGCAAGGGGTGTAAGGGTACAATGTGCAGCCCTTTACCAAAGCAGCACAGGGTGTTGCCCTCCCGTGCGAAGGGCACCTCCCCTGTTAGCCTCTGCCTGCTCACCCCAAACAGCCAGGCCTCGCCAAAGAGAATCTTCAGCTCGGTGCCACCTGCATGTCGTCCATTCATGAAGCAACAGCAGAGGCATAAGAAGCAGCCTGAGAGTATTCAGGTGATCATTGTTGCAAGGAGGTGACAGGAAATGCATGTGCAAATGCAAGTAGTGTACCTGCAGGACACGGCACCTATGCTGTATGCACAACATAGGTCATGCATTCATGGCATCACCCAAATGTCTGATGGTGCTGATGGCTGCTGCTGCAGACATGTGATGCTGCAACCATGCAATGTGCTGAGCAAACGCCATCATACACAAGTACAGTTGGTGTGACAAATGCCATCTGTTCTCAGGAGACAGTCCCGCTAGACCTGCAGTGTGGTACCTGAAGACTTGAGGGTGAGGTCTGCAGTGCGGTCTGCAGCAACCATGAGCTGCTGCTGCAATCCCACGATCTGGCCTTTCAAGCTGCTGATCTCCTCCTCCTGTCGCGCTATGACTGAGTCCTGCAGTTCCAGAATGTACTTGGAGAGCTCGTGAACCTTTGGGTCCAGTGCCAACAGGGCCTGAGCTCATGGACCAGCTGTTGGTCAGGAACTAAGGTCCTGATGCTTGCCTGGGCACTGATTGTGGTCAGCAGCTTGTCTGATAGGCTGAGGATCAGCCACCAGGACAGTGAGAGCCTTTCATGCTTGCTACACATGAGCATTCAGATACAGGTAGAGCACAGGAGTGGGATGATTTGCTGGTGGTGAGCAGCTCTTGCTACAGGCCAGGCTGGCACTGTTCCAGGTGTGTGCTGCATTGCTGCTGCGCGTGCAGATCCTGTCCAGCTGTTGCGGCCACCTAGCTAATATGCAGATGATGGTGATGCATTGAGACTGTGAGTGGCGGCTGTAGCAAACATCCATATACAAGCGTCATTCAGGATTGTGACCACTCATCCTGAGCATGAAGTGTGACTGAAGACTGTCTATGAGTACTCTATAGTTATGACTAGTACTGCATGAATGAACACTATGAAGATGACCTGAGATCAGAGTGTTGTTTCTACAGATCTGACTCAGTATTGACAAAAGATTGTGACTTAGATTGTGATTGAGGGCTGCACCTGTTTTCTGGCAGCCTCCTCTAATTGCTGCTGCTGGCCCAGGATGCCAGCACTGGACTCTAGGTGAGCCCGGTTCACCTCAGCCTCTGCTATCAGCGTGCTCATGCGCTCCTCCATCCTGCACCAGTCACATCAGGCCTTTGTGCATGGGCACATGGGCAATCGTCAATGGTCATGGGGGAGTAGTCATTGGCATTGAGCAGCATGCGCATCCTGATGGTCCATCAGGGTGTGCGTGTGCAGCCAGGCCCTGAAATTGGGATGCAGACAGCATGCATCAAGCAATATGTGCACTATGTCGAGATGACATAACCAGTTCAGAAATTTGCCAAAAACCTTGGTCTGTTTGACATCTACCTGCCCATCTCAGCCTGCAACTGCTCCACCTGCTGCTCAAAGGTGTGTACGCGCCTCTCTGTACCCTTAAGCTGTGTCTCCTTGTGCTCAAGGATGTCCACCTGCATGCAGCTACCATCAAGTCACAATGACTCCAGAAGTGCCGCAGTGCAGCAAATATTCATCTATGCGGGCTTCATGGCCGCATGATGCCCTGGATGAGGATCGGCAAAATGGTCCAGACTTCAAGTTCAATGGCAGTCCGTTTTAAACAACATCACTGGCACCATTCGCCTGCAGCATCTGAGGCTAAACAAGCATAGACTCTTGCAAAGTGGTTGCTGCTGACACAGCTTACATAGTCCCTTGTTGACTTGTCAAGCTTGGCGCCGAGCTCGAGCAGCTCTATCTCCAGAGTGTCTGCAGTGGCTGTCTTTTGCTGCAGCTTGTCCCTGACAAACGATAGCTCCAAGCTCAGGTCAGATTTCTCGTTTTCAAGCCGGGTGATGTCTTGCTTCAACTTGTCTCTGCACCGGGATGCTTCTCGGATCAAAAATGTGAGGTGAGTTCCCTCGCATGTAGCGAAAGCAAACAAACATGGCTCACTCCGGAGAGAGTTCTCCTTCCTTTCCTCCTTTCTTTTTGTCATCCTTGCCCTTCTTCTTTGGCGGCATCTGACACGCAGAGACTTACGGCCCTTAGTTGTGTAACGCTATGCTGAAGGCATGAAGTGCTACACAGGAAGCGACGGGATACGGAGCGACATGACCAGCCAAGACTTTCGACTGCCGTCCAACAAGCAGCCTGACCTATTCACCTGGAAATCTAAACAGCTCGTGGTCAACAGCAATTTTCTTAGTGGTATGAGTCCAATGACCCGAAACTGCTCTCGTCAGCAATTGATAAACGTACCAGGACCTGTCAAAGAGTACTCGGGTTGTGTCATGTGATATGCATGTAAGGCATGGATTATGCTAGCTGTGATACTAGCTTGCCATGCAGCAGACAGCGTTCCTTCTGTGCTATAGCCAAGCAAGCTCACCTGGCAACAGGACGGTACTCTACCTGGGAAAAGTTATCCCACCCACCCGCCCTTGTCTGTCTCCAACAGCCCTGGTGCACGTCCTCGGGGACTTAGGGCCGAAATGCAGATATATGATGTCACGTTCGGTTCATACCAGTTGTGTATGACCAGGTTAGTTTGTTTGCTGGTAATGTACACATATTCCGATTTGAGAAAATAGCAACAGACGGTGTACGCAGGACAGGCATGGTTGCTACACTGAGATAGATGATTGCGATTACCACGCTTTGCCTGCTGCAGCAATGATTCTACGCCAGCGCAACACGGCCATGGCCTGCCCTTCCACTGTAAACACGTATCTGAAACTAAGCACTCAACCAGGACACAAGCAGTGGAAGTGGATGTACAGCATGCATCAATGCCGGCCTGTTGCACCCCTGTTAGCCAACGATCAACGCAAGCACAACTGGACACTTTGATATGAAACTGAATGATCGTGTTGTACAGGCAGTGAGACTAGTCTAGTACTGAAGTCAGAAATCAAACCCTGCAACATGGTACACATACCTCTATTCAAACAAACAACTCTAAAACTCACACCATTGTGCCTTCACCGCAAGGACATGTCCAATTGCCTATAACTTATTTCACTGTACTGTAATGGAAAAGGGTTAACCATTGATTCAAGCGAAAGCTGCATTTGCTTACGTGCCAGCTCGTGACACCTTGGCCTGTGTCTTGTGCCATCAAGGCAAACAAACAGACAAGTATGGCAAAGATGTACTCCATCCCTTGTGGGTCTTAAGTGGCTAGCTTGCAATCAGCCCTGACAACTGGATTGTCCTTTCAAAGTTGCAGACAGCCTTTCAGAACACTGGCTGCACAGATTTAACCTTCTTTGCTACCTCTTCATAGGATGTCAGAAACTCTTTTGACTCCTCATCATCAGTGGGGTTCTTGAGAGCTTTTGGAAGCACCAGCATGCAACTTGTTGGTCGCTTGGTGAGACCTGCTGCTCCCAGCTCCTGTCAATGGCGAACGTGTGTCAAGCAGCAAGCATAAATGGCCAGACAAGTGCCCACATTTGCACAAATACAAAAATGCCCGGCAACTGGAGCAAAAGTAATACCTCTTTTGAAGGCACATAAATGTATGGAATGTCGTGGTCTTCACACAAAACAGGAAGATGGGTTACAACATCTATAGGAGATATATCTCCTGCGATTATGCAAATCCTGCAGAACAAAAGAAGCACTCTGTAAACATTCTACATTTTGCTGTTAGCAAAAGATAACTTTGGCACTTAAGGAAGGGAAATGACCCTTGTGTGTTCTTGCGCAACGCTTTGACGACCTCCTTGACCCCTCGCTTGATTTGCTTTCTTTTTGCCCCTTTCTTGGCTAGCTTGAGTACCTTCTTGCACAGCTTCTCGTCAGCAAGAGGTTTGGCAATGACGCTAATAGCTGACTTCGTGGCAATCTCGGCGGTCATTTGGCAAGCAACAGGTTCACCCTTAGTTGGACATCAAGGCCGGTCTCCGTTCCGGAACGCTGCTGCTGTCGAAACGCAGCCAGGCGAATTCAAAGCCAGGGTTTACTCATCAGCATGAACCCTGGAGACGATTTAGTACAATAGTAAATCTCACACCCTGTCACACTCTGTGTAGGTGATGGAACCTGTCGATGAGTTGATGACACCAAGACAGACAAGCTTTCGTGTGCAAGATCGCTGGTTTCACGATGCTTTGATGTTGTCAGTGCTTGAACTGAAGCCGGTCATCATCCTCGTCAGTACTGCTCTTTTGTCTGAAAGGACTTCACTGATCCTGTGACCTACAACTATGCCAGCAGCAAGGCAACGCCCGCAGCAGACCTTATCGACTTCTCTGGCGGCTCACGTACGTCGGCAAGCTCCCGTTAACATTCTGCCTCTGAACTATTACTACAGATCTGGACACTTCTTGCTTCGCCAGGTAAGTCTGCGCTGCAGACCTGACAGTTGCATCCTGTCGTCAAGCACAATTGTATCTGACCTGTTCTTCTTTGCAGGCTGATGAATACCGATCTGCGGGAAACCAGGAACAATTGTTTGTGATACTCATGCGGCTATGCAGGCAAGTCTCTTTCAGGCATCATCGTCACATGCAGGCTGCATGCAGTGCTTGATCACAGCACTCACTTTTCATGTACTGCTGCAGTCTGATAGTGGAAACAATCCCTTTTCATAGAGATTTTCAGGATAATGCACCACAGCAGCAGAAGTTCAAGAAGGTTTGTCCCAGCGCTTGCATGCTTGCACTGCTGGGTTGTTAGCCAATGTCTGCTCATGACTACCAAAGGCGCCTCAGCTGAAAGACGGTTCCTGTTTGCCCAGCTGCTAGCACTGCAACACCTGCCAGAGCTTGAGCGCTTGAAGGCGTCCCTGGACATCAAAGGTCAATCAGCTGATACTCTTTTCAGTCCGCCGCCTCATGTACAAGGCTCAAACACAACTCAGCTGGCCACATCCAACTTGCCAGAGCTAGATTGGGGCCAGCTTGACCACACCCCCTCAGCTCCTCAGCTTCCTGCATCAGAGCCTACAGCATCTCAGGCAGCTCAGCCTAATGATCCTTTTGCATATGATCCAGCAGCTGTCCATCAGAGCAACCGCCAGAGTGATGATCCTTTTGCAGCCAGCCAGTCATCTGGCAGCTATGGCAGCGATACATCACTGCATAGTAACGGCGGTCTTGATCTACTCACTGGATCTGCTGCATACAGCCAATATGGACAAGGAGCTCTGCCACAGTCAAATGGCACAGGTGGTAGCTACTCCAGATCAAGCTCACTCAAGCTGCCAGTGGCTAGTCAAGCTGCCCTCAACAGACATGCCATCATGCCTCAGCAGCAGGTCAGGAGGCAGGCCGCCAGCAGGCCATCTCAGCAGTCCTTGTACCCTCAGTTTGATAAGGAGCCCCTTGCGCCTGTCGACTATGGCATCAATCGTGCTACTCAGCCATCGGCACCTGCTCTGCCTGATCAGATGGCATTGATGCAGCTGCAGCAAGGATCAAGCCTAATGGATGCGCCTGCTGTCAGCATGCCAAGCCCTCAGCTGGAGTTACAGTTAGGCCCACAGCAGATGCAGGTGGGTACCTCTGGTTTAGTGAGCCTTCATCAATGCTGTTGCACTGCATGGCAGTTTGTTGCAGGGCCTTCTCATTGTGTTGCACTGTTCTCTGCACAAGCTGTGGGCTTGCTGCTCCACAGGACCATCCACAAAGTCTACGGTGACACTGGGCCTGATACAGCAATGTTGCATTATGACAACAAACCACCTCGACGTCACATGCTGTTTGCTTCACCCACTCAGCTGACGTCAGCGAACGAGCAAAGCTGTGTTGCACTGGACAAGCGCTGAAGCACATGGCTGCAGGAGGTCTAGCTGAGTGTCAAGGGTTACAGCATGCACATATGTTATGAATGTCACATCAGTCAGCACAACAGATTCAAGCATATGCGTTGTCAATGGCCTATGTGTGCAGGTGCACAATGTGCCAGCACCTGCAGCAGCATTGCAAGCACCTCAGGGTGATTGCTGTGAGCCTGCTCCAATGCCAGCTCCTCCCTCTGAGGCTGTGGTCAAAAGGGAGCAGAAGATCAGGGAGGTGCACGTGTCAGCAGCTCTCATGGAAGAGTTCCTCAGGTGAGAGTACATTACAGTTTGTCCTGCCAAACAGCTTGGGGTGTTAGGGCTCCTATTTTGTATCAACCTGATGTTAGCGCTGGTGTCAATGAAGCCACCCAGGCTGTTTAAAGAAACTGAGCTGTCAATATTGTAATTAGACCCATACCATGCCAGCATGCTGCATCAATTTACTCATGTCCCACCAGTGCAGTCTGGGTGTCATGCATGCTTTATGTATGCAACCTCAGATGAAAGCTTTGCAGGGCATTTGTGTTCATGCAGATACTCAACCAGCAACACACGGTCTGGGATAGAATCCTGTGGCATTCTAGCAGGCAGTCTGCGGGAAAAGCAAGGCGTGTTTGTTATCTCCACACTGATCATTCCAAAGCAAGAGGGCACCTCCGATACTGTTCAGGCGCTAAACGAGGAGGAGATCTTTGACGTGCAAGACAAACGCGCTTTGTACCCACTTGGCTGGATACACACCCACCCCACTCAGACCTGCTTCCTGTCATCTGTGGATGTGCATACGCAGTGTGGCTACCAGGTGATGCTAGAGTTGGGTTTGATGGTGCAATGTCACATCTCATGAGCAACATGCAGATCAAGGAATGATGATGGATGCGGCTCTTATGCCTGAGCCTGTAGCCAACAAACAATCTGATTTTGATGTCAACAACACGCATCCATATAGACATGGCATATTGTTGCAAGGCTGTGAAACAGAGTTTGTGTCGCTCCGTTTCAACCATAGCAAAGCACACCTCATTGAGCATTGATCATGCTGCAGACCATGCTTGATGAAGCTGTGGCCATAGTGATGGCACCTCGGGACAGCCGCAAGAAGTGTGGTATATTCAGACTGAGCACCCCTGGAGGGCTAAAGCTGGTGCAGAAGTGCCCTGACAGGGGTTTTCACGCTCATCCATCCACACAAACCGGGCAGAGCTTGTATGAGCTTTGTGGTCATGTATACCTCAACCCCAGAGTCAAGCATGATGTGGTGGACTTGCGTTGATGACCCTTTTGCGTAATTTATGTACATGTATCTGAGAACTTTGTTATGCAAGGTGACAGCACTTTCGAGTTTACAGGGCAAGCAAAGTTGAACTCAGCTTTTCCCTGTAATTCTGGTTGTTTGTTGTATACACAACAGCCGTATGCTCTTGGAATGATATCAAACTGGCCTCCTCATGGCATTGCTGCGCTATGTGTAGGTTGTTCTGCCTCAAACACAGCATACATAGCAGACGTTCATGGCCCTGTCATATGCTTGCATGTGCTGTGTGAATTAGGCTTGCTGACTTGATCATTTCCCACTGATCATGTTGTTATTTTACAAAACGCACTGAATGTGCGTCTGATGGAAAAGATGCAAATATTTGGGCAAACTTGAGAGCACAAAGGCAGAATCTCCTTTCCTGATGCATCAAATACATGTCCAGCTGCGTGAAGACAAATGTATTGTACAAAAGATACAACAAAATTTGCTGTCATAAAGAACAAGGTGCAACACGTGCAAGGGGTCAGGCCCCGTTTGTAGTGCCAGACTTGGTGATGCATAACAGCTATCTGCTGTTGCTTCACTGTACTTGATGTTGAGTGTCATCTGCCCCAGGCATGCTTGCCAAGTAATGTACCACAACTGCTGCATTTGTGGACTGTGTCCTTGCATGAGCCAACACAGAAGGGCAGCCAGGCACATGGCCAACACCCCATGAACAGACATGACAATGCACTGAACCAAACACAACAGCCACTTTCCTGCAATCAGCATACAGAGAGTATTAGATACGCCAGCTGTCCTCATGGCACCAGTGTGTGAAAGCAAAACGCTGATCAGAATGGTGATTGTTAACACCTTGAAAGTATATGTCTGACCGGTGACTCCACACTGTGAGCATGTCACAATGGCGGGTGCATCATCAAAGCTGCCTAGTAATTGCATGCGATAGCTCTGTTGCATGGGTTGGGCAAGGTGTCCCATGCTCTGTACAGAAGGCTGCAGGGAGCCTGATGCTGGGGGTCCCTCTGCAAACCACATGTGAAAGCCAGTGTTCAAATGTTTCGCAGCCAGGCAGCGCAAAAGGTGAAAATAGGCGTGTATAAGCCAAGCATGCTTTGTGGTCTAACTGGCTAGACATAGATCCCACCTGCATACTGTGCTCGATATCCAGTCGGCAGCCCATACTCACTGGTAGGCGCTTGCCGTTCGCCACTGGGTCCAGCCTCGATGCTAGCTTTGTTAAGGGGAGGGGCAGAAGGTGTATCTAATTTTGAGCTGTTACCGCTTATCGGAGGTTCTGCAGCAGACTGCAATACAGGATACTCCGGTGCTGTTGTGCGGCTGTCTTGTAGTAGCGGTTGTCGGGCAGAGTCGTTAGAGTCCGCCAGGTACTGTGTTCGGGAGTGCATGACTTTGAACACGTAGGGCACGTACAGTCTGGCAGCAGCCTTAACTCAAATGACCATTGCCAGGCGATGCCACGAATGATTCGGAGTGTGCTCAGCTGCACAATGGCCAGTGAATTAGCGAAGTCGACATACGTCGACTGACATGCATGTCTCGATTCTTGATGCCCAGTTCAACTGGGCCAGTTGCTAGGTTGGAAGCTTCCAAATCCTGCAAATTTGATTGCCAAACCCTGAGTCAAATTCCTGTCATTGATGCACATTGCTTGTCCGAGTGCGCAGTGGGCTGCCAGTTGCTCATCAAGAGACATCTTCTGATATTCATATACGTACTTGCAGCATCCAGCCAAAGTTGCGGCGTCGCTCACATGTCCGTTCGGCTTCACCTGAATCCGACGGGTAATCCATTGCTACAAGTTCGACCGCGTGCATCGACATTCGTGCGGTATTTGCAAGCTGTACAGACATCCTTGGTTTGTAACGGTGAGCTGTGGCTTGCGGTATTGAACGGTGTCAAGTGCTTGCTGCGGGACGATCTGCAAAGTCCGTCAAAGCTGCAGGTTGACGGCAGACAAACGACTAACCAGGAAAGTGACGCTGGAGCAGACGTGCTGCACATGTCATACACGCACAGAGGGCAAAAGCCGTGATGCCACCGTTCCGAAAGCCCGCACGTAGAATGCGGTGGATCACTCTTGTGGCGATAGGAATATGCACGTTTATGCTGGGACTGCTCTCAGGGACCAGCTGGGATCGGCAGCATGTGCAGCAACTCGAAACTTCTTCGAAAAGTGACGCTGCTCTTGACCTGCTGACATCGTCCCAAGAGCAGCCTCCTCGGTGTCCATATCCTTATGACAGGCACAGTATTGATAAGATCCGAGAAGGACAGACCCCATACCTTTTTGGTGGAATTCATAAACCCAAGTGCCGGCACTGTGGTTCAAATCGCACATGGAGCAACTTTTGCAGATTTGACAACATCCTTCCCGGCAATCCAGCTTGTGGCCAGGACAGAAAACAGTGGCTCATAGAGGGTTTTCTTGAGCGGGAATTCTACGACATCTTAACCAGCACTCCATGTGACCTGTTTCAGCTGCTGAGAGGTCACACAATATGGGTCGTAGGTGATTCACAATCTCTGGACTTCAGTAAAGCTTTGCATTGCTTCCTGCATGAGTTCTGGGATCTGAAACTGCATAACATCAGCTCAACTGAGCCTCAGTATGCGCCCTTTCTGAAACAGCTACGTTCGGCTCAGTGTGGCAATCTTGTTGGTGGCACACGCATATGCTATATGCGCGCTGATCAACCACATACAGTGCTAGACCTCATCACCCCAATTTTGCTGGGCATTGGTCACCCAAATGATCTTTTACTGCTCAACGTTGGCTTGCATTTTTCTCCTCATTATGAGATAGAGCTCCAGAAAATTGCCTCAGTATTCCAAGACCAAGGCTCAACACTACCTAAGCTGCTGTGGATGGATACTCCCCCTCAGCATTTCCTGACTGAATTTGGGGAATTTCCTAAGGACTTTGGCCGCCCACCTCACATGTGTTGGTACATAGGCAAGTACAGTAATCAAGATCCTTTAAGACTAACAAAAGACCACCAACTGACCACAACCGACCCTAAGTACCAATCAGTCGTGGAGGGCGGCTGGCGCAATATCATCTCCAGGGCAGTCATGGCAGCAGCAGACATTCCTGTCCTTCAGATCTGGAATGAAAGCTCTGCTCTGTGGAACTACCATAGGGACAACGGGGCTGGGTGGGAATGCACTCATTACTGCTTCCCATCTGCGCCGCAGGTTTGGGTATATCATCTGTTAGTAAAACTTCGCGAGTTGCAGAGTGTGTGAAGTGATAACCCCAGGCAGTAGCTGACCATTATCTTTTTTGAAGCATCTACAGCCATAATGACTTTAGCGTCTGTCAGTCTGGATGTTCTACAGTTGATACAATGGTATGTTGTTGGACCAGACAACCCATGCGAGTATCCTGCCATGGCATGTTACAGTGCCTGAAGGCCTCCAGACCCTTGGGCCATACAATTGTGTTAATGTAGCTGCTGATCACGAATGAGCATAAAACGTGCCAATTAGTCTGCAGGACTGAGCTCAAAACTATGTGAATGACACCTTACAGGAACCAAATGCTAGTCATGCAAGATGCGAAATTAGGATTCGCTTGTCTGTGCAAAGCATTTCGTTCATGGGTCAAGTAGCCGCATGCTTGCTGTCATCAATTGCTGACTCGGGTGAGCGTATAGAACTGGAGGGCATACGTGCTTGAATGTTGCGTTGATCCGCTGTGTGTTCAACTAAATTGGTGGGGAATTGGCCATTGTGACAAATTGGCATGTCAGGCTGATCCTCACATTAGGCCAATCAGTCAACCTCTTTTGCTGGTCAAACAGCACCGAACACATTGGCACCTGCAATCGCTTCACCCCGCTCCTACAGGCAAGCAGAACGATCACAACCATGCCGTGCATTCACTGTGCCAGGCGAGACGTGACTTTGAGCACCGGTGCGGCGAGTACAAGTAGCAGGTGCGAACAGGCTGCACCTATACAGCGTGTCCCACAGAGTAGAAGCGGTCAGCAACAGCTTCAACAGCAGTTGCAGCGCTCTCGCGCTGCCTTTACAAGAGCTGTCCGACTGTGCGAAATTTCACCGCGGCAGAAAATGCAACTGACGAGGTGCCATAGTCAGCGGCAAGTCACGCCAAACTGCGTGCAAGATCAGGTTATTCAGACACACAACTCGCAGCGCATTGGTCGATGTATGCTTCAAGGTTTCGCAGCTGCAGCTGTGCTGAGTCTGCTGGCACCTGGACCAAGCTATAGTGCAGAAACCTTGCCTATAGGGCTATTGAAGAGTTGGGTTGTAAGTTTTCTCATTCTTGGCCTATGTCCCTGCTGCTGCTAGCACTGTGCCTAGTGCAATTTTCAAAGTGATTCTGAAGCGTCACTGTTTCCCTTGCGCTATCACGCCTGTTGCACCTGCAGGAACAAGTTGAGAGTCTTGGACCAGTGGTTGGACCTCTTATTTTCATATTGACAATGGCATCAGCTGAGATGATACCTTTGTTCCCTACACAGCCTTTGTCCCTTGCTAGCGGCCTTCTTTTTGGTCCAGTACAGGTGAGGAAGTGCATTGCTTATGTTAAGTGCATCAGACTGCCCGAAAGCATTGTCATGAGGCACAATGAAGTTAGCTGTGCTGGCCCTTCACATCACTGCTGCAGATGCTTGCTGGCCTACTGCTGGTCATGATGCTGTGCACATCACCAATACATGTGCACAGTTTATGCAAATAAGGCTGTACACATTTGCAGATTGGTCACAAACAGTCAGAATGGCCATACCTAAGCATGCCATACCCAAGCTAACTTTTGTCACGAAGCAGTGTAGACTTTGCTGTCAGAGCAGTACTAAACCAGATTTGGTGCTGGGGTTCACCAGCATTCATGTGTGATGCAGGGCACAATATGTGTCATTTGCGGCACAGGCCTAGCTGCCATCACTGCTTTCAGCGTCAGCAGGGGAGTAGGTAAAAAACTTGCTCAACGAGTTGTCTCTGAGGAGCTCAAATCAGAAAGCTCAGAGCAGTCAGCAGT
>JAABUH010001980.1_pt1 | contig 20864 bp, 16 predicted proteins | sample 5559121 | NCBI WGS metagenome assembly JAABUH01 (sample SAMN10711871, study PRJNA513364) | rock metagenome | isolation source: Antarctica rocks | place: Antarctica: Victoria Land, Battleship Promontory nord | collected 2015-12-28
GGCAAGCCAGCTCAGGAGTGGATCGACAAATGGGTCACTGTTTTAGATGTAGAATACGAGGATGGGGCTTCAGTAGAAGAGGTTGTAGACCTGTTGGGGTAAAAAACGTCATTTGGGGGGTGTACTTCATTTGGGTGGCCAGCACCTACTTTAGTAGGTGACAGCGTGGCACGATTAAGATAAAAGTGTTAAACTTTGTTAACAACATTAACATTATAATTTACAAGAAATTCATTGAGAAAATTTGCAAAACATTAAGCAGAATGCACAACATCTGCGTGAAATGAGTTTGCATTTATGATGCAACATTCACATCAGAGAAGTATGTTAGCATACAAATAGAAAGCTCAATCATTAAGTTAAAATTAAACATGTAAATTCTAAAAGTATAATTAAACATGAAATTACAATAAGATGTGCATCTTCATTAAATCGAAGCGAATCACGTCACATGAATGCTGTCAACTTGAAGTTTTCATATGAAAAACTATCTTCATAAAAATATACTCAGCAATAATAAAATCAGAAATTGCATTTGAAGCATCAGTTTAACATCAGCAAAATAAAGAGAAAAAGTTGTTGAACAAAGAATGTAAACTTAAAACACTACAGGATCAAGCTTTACATTATGTTGTAGAAATGTTCAAAAAAGTAAACATTGAAACTTTAGAAGCAGAAACATACATAAGTTTGCTGCATGTTCATTTGAACATGCTACAAGACAAGATCATGCTACACAGTTGAATCAATAATTATGTGCAGAAAATTAAATAAACATGCAAACTGATATATGTTCATCTAATGAATGTTAATTGCATCATTTCTCACTTTCTTATCATCAAGAAGATGATGCTTTTGAATAACATAATTCACAAAAAAGTGAAAATGCAATCAAAATGTAAATGATTAACTTTTGCAGCAATGACTTTGATCAATGACAGCATCACAATAATGCAGTATCACAAAAGTCAATGATAAAAAAAACACAAAAGATGCATTGCGAACATTAATATCATTTCAGCACAAAGATTGCATTTATTCAACAAAATAATAAAGATGTAAAATGATTTTCAAAAGATTGAAAGCAGTCTCATCATTTACATTTGAATCGAACGCATAAATTTGAATGCTTATCTGCATTCTAGAAATGTTTTAGACATGAACAGTTCACGATGCAACTGCAAATGAAATTATTAGACAGCTAAGCATGTATATTTATGCATTGTTTAAACTGATTGCATCTGCAATCAAGAATATTACAAAACGTTAACTTTTTAAACTATTGAATAATCATCAACATCATGAAGAGTTTCAAAGCAGCTGCAAGAATGATGATGAAAATGAAACTTCTAAAGCAATTTAAAGTGATTAAATCATTCATTCTTTAACATGCAATCAATATGAATTAAATTGATACATAGTCTCATAATAATAATTTCAACTGCGTGAAGTAATTGTATGAACAACAAATGATTTTCTATTTCAAAGAGTTTTGTTCACTTGATATAAATAGCATGAAGTTTCTCATGAGTTGACTTAATCAATGTCATAAGAATGTAAAAGTTTATTATTATTATTATTTAAAAGAAGAAAAGAATTATTTAATACAATCACATTTTAATTTTCATCATGTACATTTTTCTTTCATTATGTATTTCTTTGTTCAATGAATGATAATCATTAAGCAAAAGAATACAACTTTACATATGTTACAATCATAAACATCATGAATGCAAAGAAAACATCTTTCATCTTTAAATCAAGAATTGAATCAAAACATCATTTGTAAAGAATATTTACCTATCATTTATGAAGAGCAAAGCAAATGTGATGTATCATAATCAAACAATATAAACACTTTCATTAAAAGTTTACTCAAGCATTACATGTTGAATAAAAGTCATAGATTTAAACATGATACATAGTTTCATAATCATTGTTTTGACAATGAAAAGTCATTATGTAGTTGATGAACAATTTTATTTCTCAGAGAGTTTTGTTCATTCAATACAAATAGCATAAATTTTCTTATGAATTGAGTTTAAATCAATGTCACAAAAATGTATCAATTACAATTACAACAATTATTTATAATAAATAAAACTCGGATGAAAAGCAAAAATACATGATTGAATGAAAGTTAATAAAGATTAAACTGAATGTTGATCAAAAGATTATTATTGCAAAAGACTTTAATACATCATAGTTGATGAAATGCAAAGATTGCAAATCTCATTAAAAGAAAAGCATTGATAAAGTTAGTAAAAGTGCATGATTGTAATTTAATTAATACATCTGATATAAACAGAAAAACAATCACATGAATGCACAACAAATTTTTGAAAAGAGCATTACATGCAAAACAAAGTGAATTTGAAAAATGATCAAATGACAATGAATTGCATGAATTGCTCAACAATGCAAGTTTAAAGACAATTGAAAACAACGTTGACATGTCACAAAAAAGTAACAACGTAAGATTGCAACATTTATGCAATAACGAAAAAAAGATATTTGACATTATTGAACTATTAATAAAGATATTAACGTTAAAGAAAAAGATAAGCAAAGATCGTTCATGAAAAAAGATAGCATTGAAGTTGAACTGATGTTTTCAACTCAATTTAAAAGAAAAACATCATGTAAATCAAAATATGTTCATAGTGAAAAACATGCAAAAATTGAAGATGTTAATGTAATTGTTCAACAAGCAGTTACAAATACAAGAAAATATATGTTTATCATTGAAAATCATGTTGTAAGTGAACATGATAAAAGATGAAAATACAATGAAAAAGTAATATTTCAAAGATGATTCATCATCACTTTGCAAAAGATGCAAAGTCATGATAAAGATAATAAACAAAGAAGAAATAAAGAAAATGTAAAAGAAAATCATTAAGTAAATTCTTCAAAGAATAATAATAATAATAAATTCATACATTCTTATGACATTGATTAAGTTGACTTATGAGAAACTCTGTGCTATCTATATCAAGTGAACAAAACTCTCTGAAAAAGAAAATCACTCGCTGTTTATATAATTGCTTTACGCAGTCAAAACTATTATTATAAGACTATGTATTAATTTAGTTCACGTTGATTGCATGTTAAAAAATGGGTGATTTAATCACTTTAAATTGCTTCAAAAACTTCATTTTCATCATCATTCTTGCAGCTGCTTTGAAATTCTTCATGATGATGATGATTATTCAATAGTTTAAAAAGTTAATGCTTTATAACATTCTTGATTGCAAATGCAATCAGTGCATAAGTACAGGCTTAGCTGTCTGATAATTTCATTTGCAGTTGCATTGCAAGCTGTTCATGTCAGAAACATTTCTAAAGTGCAGATAAAAATTCAAATCTATGCATTTAATTCAAATTTAAATAGTGAGATTACTTTCAATCTTTTGAAAATCATTTTGCATCCTTGTCATCTTGTTAAACAGATGCAATCTTTGTGTCAAGATATTGTTGATATTTGCAATGTATTTTCTGTATTTTTCTTATTATTGCTTTCATTGACTTCTGTAATACTGCATTATTGCAATGTTGTTGTTAGTTGAAATCATTGCAGCAAGAATTAATCATCTGTATTTTGACTGTATTTTTGCATTTTCATGAATCATGTTTTTCAAAAGTATTATTTTCTTGATAATGAAGAAGTGAGAAATAATGCAATTGACATTCATCAAATGAATGCATATCAATTTGCATATTTATTTAATTTTCTGCATATGATTGTTGACTTGACTGTGTAACATGATCTTGTCTTGCAGCATGTTCAGATGAATATGCAACAAGCTTATGTATATTTCTGCTTTCAAAGTTTTGATGCTTATTCTTTTGAACATCTCTGTGACGTGATGCAAAGTCTGATTCTGTAACAACTCAAGTCTGCATTCTTTGTTCAACAACTTTCTTTTTTTATTTCATTAATATCAAATTAATGCTTTGAATGTAATTTCTAATTTTATTACTGCTGAATAAATCTGTTTTGCTTTTGCAAAAATTATTTCTCATGTAAAGACTTTGAATTAACTGAGTGTTAACATACATGTGATGTGATTTGCTTTGATCTGATGAAGATGTGCATTTTATTGCAATTTCATGTTTAATTGTACTTTTAAAACTTGCACATCTGATTTTGACTTAATGACTGAACTTTCTATTTGTATGCTAATCATAAAATGCATAAATTTGTACTTCTCTGATGCAAATGTTGTATCATGAGTGTGAACTCATTTCATGCAAATGTCATGTGCTCTGCTCAGTGTTTTGCAAATTTTCTCAATAAATCTATTATAAATTAAAATGTTAATATTATCAATGAAATTTAACACTTTTATCTTAATTCTCAATGTTTTGCACTTTTCAATCAGATTTACATTGAAGAATAGAAAGAAAATCAATGAAATGAAAGATCTTTGCAATATATTTATGTTTATTTCATGCATGTTGCTCATTTATTCATCAAACATCAGTAATGTTTCTTGATTCTCAAGAAAGCTGCATGCTCATTTGATTATATAATTCAAAGTTCTTTTCATTTTCAAAGTATGTAAAAGTCTAATGTGCAAGACTTGATTAAATGCTTTGATGATGTTTAAACTTAGCATGAACATCACATACTTGATTTTGCAGTCTTATATCATGTAAATCTGATTTACTAATAAATTTAATGTTGAAATCATAAATTGTTTATATTTCACTCTCATTTGAACATTAAACAGCATGCAATGAGTCTTGATTATATTGTTAGGCCTTCTAGTCAGAATTGACTTCAAAGCTTTGTTCATGATATTAAGTAAAATAATGAATTGATACATTTTTGAATCAATGTAAATCACTCTTCTTTGATTTCCAAAGTACTATCATTTGAATCTTCTTGAACTGCTTCAAATAATATTCAAGTGCTATGCATGCATTGAATAAACTCATTAATGCTGAAATCAACTTTGCAAGATCTGTTTGCAGCACTCTGTTTAAAATGTTTAAAATATCTGAAACTTTGTCTGCTTTTAATCATCTGTCTCATTTCATTTTTTGAAATGTGTAAATCAAATGACATTGTCAAGAATATAAATGAGTTTGCAATGTCATTGATGTTTGTTTAAAAAGAGAAAGAAAAGAATTTTTCTTGCAACATTTCAACTTTTTCTTCAAATAACATTGTCATTTGATTAATATCATTTCACTTTAATGATGAAAATTGAATTTTTTTTAAATAATTGACTTTTGATTTTAATTCATTTTGCAAAGCATCACATTGACTTGAATGCATCACTCAGTTCATGCATTTATGATTTGAAGTGTACACATTTTGCTTGTTGAATAATCTTGTTTTTGTGATCATTGTGTCTGAAATATTTATTTCACGCACTCAGCATGTCTTATGATTTTTATATGACTTGCAATCATCTTGATTCTGTTATTATTTTCAAGCAGCTTAAGTTTCAAAAACCTTTTGCTTAACTTAATAATTTCATCAAAAGAGTAAATTTCTCAATAATCTTTTGTAACACTCTGATAACTTTGCACACTTTGTTGTTCATCATTATCTTGCTGTTCAATGAACAATTTGACAAAAGATGCATTTGCAGATATGCGCTTAATGCTTTTATGTTCAATTTTTTTCATAGTCATTGAATTGAAGATTGTACTGAAGTTGTTTATAAACAGAGTTCATGATAATTAAAAGATAATTCAATTCTTGATGCAAATCAATGTGTATTTTGCACTTGCATATTATGAACTGTATTTTCTTGCTGTTAACGACTAAATTAATCATTGTAAATTGATTGTAAATCTTGCAAGTGATAATGTCTGATTGCAGCAATAATTTTAGCTTAACATTAATGATAATGTCAAGTAAACTATCAATTATTACGTGTTGAATGAAGCATCTTCATTTCTTTCAATGAAAGTGATGTAGATTGAAATCTTTCATGATTAATTGTTCACAGTCATCTTTGAATAATTCGCTCAGACGTGAAATAATTAAAGATTTCTCTATAGAAGAAGTAGACAATGAACATGAATTATAAATGTTTATGAGTTATAGCATCTGCGTTTTATCATCTGTGTTGCAAGTCAATATTCTGATTGAGCAGATGTTTGATTCAGCTGTTTTCACTATTCATTGATTGAATTGTAAATGTTTATTCACATATATACAAGTTTTTGACTGAGATGACGTGTTTTTCACTAGATAGAATAAGTTGTGAGCTGCGTTAAATGATTGCATGTCATTGATGTTGTGACTCTGCTTTTGTATGATTACAATGAATGTTAAAGTCACGAATCTTTCTATTCTTCAAAGAATAGTAAACATGTTAACAGATCAAAAAAATCTAATTGTGTTTTTTTGCAAATTAAACAATGAAGATATTTTTCTTCAAATAGTTAGCTCAAATGCATACATGAATCTGAAAAAGATTCAAGAATGAGCAAAAGAAATTGTGAACTTAATATGAATATTACAATGAATTTTTGCAATGCTGACATATGAAATGTACATTATAATCAACATGAATAATCAAAAGAAAATCATTAAAAGATTGATTGTAGATTGTAATTCATACGCTCTTGTGACATTGATTTAGATTCGACTCATGAGGAAAACTATGCTATGTGTATCGAACGAGAAAATCGCTCGTCGATTACATTGCAACTTTACGTCATTGATACAATAGGTTTTGAGACTATGTTACACAGTTAAGTCAATGACCATATGCAAAAATTTAGATAAACATGCAAATTGATACATGTTTATTTAATGAATATCAATTGCATCATTTCTTGCTTTTTCATCATCAAAAAAGTGATACTTCTGAACAATTCAATTTAAGAAGAGGCAAAAATACAATTGAAATGCAAATAATTAACTTTTGTTGCAATGATTTTAACTAATGACAGCATTGAAATAATGTAGTATCACAGAAATCAATGAAAGTAATGATAAGAAAAATATAGAAACGGCATCACAAATAATAACATCATTTCAACACAAAGATTGCATTTGCTCAATAAAATGATAAAAATGCAAAAAGATTTTCAGAAAATTGAAAGCAGTCTTATTATTTACATTTAAATTAAATACATAGATTTGAATGTTTATCTGCACTTTAAAAATGTTTCAGACATGAATAGTTTACAATATGATTGCAAATAAAATTATCAGACAGTTAAGCATGTACTCATGCATTGCTCAAACTGATTGCATTTGTAATCAAGAATGTTACAAAACGTTGACTTTTTAAACTATTAAATAATCACGAAAAATTTCAAAGCAGTTGCAAGAATGATAATGAAAACAAAGCTTCTAAAGCAATTTAAAGTGATTAAGTCATTCATTCTTTAACATGCAATCAACATGAACTAAATTAATACATAGTTTCATAATGATAGTTTCAACTGCATGAAGCAATCATATAAATGATGAGTGATTTTCTATCTCAGAGAATTTTGTTCACTCAATATAAATAGCATAAAGTTTCTTATAAATCAATTTAATTGATGTTACAAGAATGTATAAATTTATTATTATAAACAAAGTAATTACAAAAAACAATGTCTAAGATCAAGTAAAATAAAAGTGCATAGACAAGAAAATTCATGATAATGCATCTCAATAATGTAATAATGTTAAATGAAGTGTTGATCTGTTTATAGTCAAATGCTTTAAAATTATTAAATGATTGAATGTTGAAATTATTTATTGATTTCTGAATGCAAAAAGATTTTATCATTTTATTAAATAACTTTTTGTTTAACTTTTTCTGCTTCAGATTTTTGACTGATAGCATGAATTAAATCATCAACATTAAGAACTTAAACTTATGTTTTCAATTATAGTATTCATTCATCTAAGTTTCGAAAACGCTTTGTCATCATTGTGTTAACATGTTTCAAAGTTCATACAGCATTTCAACATATTCTTTTGCAATTGACACTTCTCGCTTCATAGCATTATTCTTGATGCATATGTCAAAAGTTATTTCATAGTCATACATAATCATAACAGAATTACAATTCAGTGAAGCATGCTTCATTTGATGATAAATGAACTCAATTATGAATAAAAGATTTGTTCAATCATCTTGTTTCTTAAAACAATACATTCTTAAATAATGCTTCAAGATTTGATTCTGATATTCTGTTTGCTCATTTATTTGCAAACGAAAGACAATGCCTAAACATTGTTTCATTTTAAAATGATAGCAAAGCTTTGATCACAATGCATTAATGAATAAACTATCTTTACTAATAATTATATCATTAAATGTTTCAAATTTAAAAGCAATTGGTCGACAATGAGATTTATTTGTACATGATATCAATTACAAATCTTTTAATTCTATTCTACGAATAAAAGTCAGAAGAGTCTAACGATCTGAATTCAACACAATTCAAATAATGTTAAAATGTTGTGTAAGCAGAAAAGTTAATTGTGCAAAGTTTTCACCTACGTGACAGCACTTCTCTCTAACAGTCACAATCAATCTACAAAGAAGATTAATAACATGTCAATGTCAGTAAAAGATGAAAAGATACTTAGCATTAAACAATTACAATTCATTTAACGTCTACGTGACACAAGTCAAATTAAGAGAAGAAAAGAATTATTTCATACAATCACACTTTATCTTTTTATCATATGCATCTCTCTATCATCATTATTCATCACGAATGTAACACAATGATGTGTTATACTTGACTTGATAGCATTATTCATAATATTTCAATTCAACTTGTTCAATCTGATCTGATCCAAGTTGTCACATTTTCGATGATCTTGATTTTAATCATAATGTTCAAGAGTTCAAGTAATCATTTATCTGTTGCATGCAGCAGATTCAATATTTTCTTTAGCTTCTTTGCGATTTCATCATTATTTTTGTAACAATGAACCTTGAATCAATCAACTATATCAATGTAAGTATCATCAGTCATTTGTGAAAGTGTCATAAATGTCATTTCTTTGACTTGTATCTTCACATAATGTGCAAGTAAATGATCTCATTGATTAAAGAATTGTGCTTTGCAGTAGTTGACACAGCTGCTAGAAAGATTATGTGAATCAACATTTTATAAACTTCATTCTTGAATTAAATCAAATGAATGTGCTTGACTAATTTCTAAGCAGACATAATGCTACTTTTCTTTAACATCTTGACAGAATGTTCAAGTCTGACTCAATTGATTAAATTGTCATTATATTCCATTTGCAACGACTTATTGAATGTAATCTTTGAAAATTAGAACCTTTGTTCACTTGTGTGATCAAAGGTCAAGACATATTCAATTTATATAAAGAGTTAGTGAGTTTTGCATTTTGCAGTGAAGAAAATGAGTTCTATGCTTTATATAAAAAGCAAATAGAAAGATTTCGCTCTTTTAGTTGTATAATGACATTGTCTTATCAACTTCTTCTTTCTGTTTGACGCAGTTGTTGTTAAGAGTTTGATATTGTGATTTGTAAGTTCTTGAACAAATGCAAAATATTCAGCAACAGAAAGTTTCTTTCATCTTTATGAGTTGATGAGTTATGAACATAATGTCAAGATTCGTTGATTTGCATGTCATGAACATTCAAAATCTTTAATTATATCGAATATTCTCTTGCTATCTTCAAAGATACAGAAATGTTTCAACTTTCTACAACTTACAACAAAAGTATCTTTGAGATTCTGCAGAAGATGATTTTATTTGTAGACAGATACTTTAAAACTTTGATAGAACATAATAATTAAATAACTTTGACTTGCATATCTAAATCTTGTTTCACATAAAACATATGTTGACAACATTCTTGTAAGATTTGAACATGTACATCATAAAGACATTAAGAAACATGATCAAAATAAACTTCTTGAATTGATTCATCACATTGATGCACTTGCTGAGTGATTAATGATGAAGCGCAAGATTGAATAACAAGACTCTTTATTGATGACGAAGTGGCAGACAGTCGCTATTCAAATATAAGTGATAGCGTCTTGTATATCTTGATGAGTCGAACATATTCATGGTTCTTGCTATATATATATAAGAGATAAAGAAAGCATTTCATCTATGATATGCAACTTTGATTGTTCAGTTGATTCAAGTCACAGCTTTTGTTGAGATGAGATTTCATGATCAGCTCATTCTTTCAACGAGTTTGACAACTGCAGAACAGATTTGTTGTACTGCAAAACAAATTCATTGAACTCATGATATCTGTTTTGATGCAATGAAACATGTAGCTCGCAAGACTTTGCAGATTGTAATCATTGTATTCATGATGATGAACTTTTATTGAAATGTTATCTCAGCACACAAATTGTCTGTGTTAATGCAAATTCATTAATGAATGTGTTGACATTCAAGTTTCAAACATTAGAAGTCAATTCAGTGTTGAAGTCAAAGAATGATATATATGATGTATCACATGTTCATCATCTGCATTAATAGTGCTTCTTCTTTTTTCAGATAAAACATTTCAATTCTTTTATACTTTAAATATTCATTGATAATGTTCATGTTTACATCACTTGCAGTGTGTAAATGTTTGACAAGTATGAAAACATATTTACAATGTTATTTTCATGTAAATGACTTGAACTTCAACGCTTGCAATTGTTGTAAAGAGCGTATCATTCAAACTTGTAGTTTTTCGTAAATAGTAATGATGTAATTGAAGCAGAGTGAATGTTGCTCACTCATTCAGCTCACAATGCCTTCTGATTGTGAAATCGCTGACGTTTGACATGCATCTTCATTATATCAATGAGTGAATTTTCTTATAATCTGTCATGTTTCATAAATGCAGAATGATTGAAGCTGAATTCAATACAAATAAATATTGTTGTTGATTCATGAAATGACATTGCATCTGCTACTTCAAATCATTGCTGACATACATTTGAACACAACGTTAATTGAATAATCATGATTTTTATAATGAGCTACTTGATCGAATTTCTTCAAAATATCGTAAATGAGAATCTGTGATAATGTTCAAAGCAGTATTGCATCTGTCGTTGAAGATTTCTTGTAACATCGAAGCAAAGTCTGCACTATCATTAAGAATTACAGAGCTTAACGTTGATTATCTTTGTTTTTCAAGATCTCAATAATTATGCATGAATAAATCAGAAAGTGTCAAAGAAGAAGAAGTGAATACAATTATTTATAATAAAGATTGAAAGACTAGTAACACACTGCGCTTTCTTGATGCACATGTATGAGAATGTGTGATCTAGATGCAGATTTCATGTTTCGTCTTGATCACGTCTTTCTTCTCAATATTGTTCTCTTCGTTGTTTTTATTGATCATGTCATCACTCAGTATCTTCTCACTGACATTCTCAAAGGTTTTGAATTTCAATGTCAATTTCATTATACACGCTCAACAATTCTGTCTATCATATATCATTATTTCGATTTCAGAACTCTTGCAATGCAAGTTATAAATGATAGTTTGTTCAAATTGTTCAATGCAATTGCAATTAATTTTTCTTCATTCATTCTGAGTCAATCTGAACTAGTTTCTTGATCTTGTGTAAATTGTAATTAACATCGATTAATTTTATAATGTCAATGATAAAGCATGATGACTTTTCATTCGAACATTGTTGCTGTTTTTTTCAAATTTCCTTGAAACAATTAAACTATGTTCATCACTCTGAATTTGAGCAAGATTGCAGTTATTAAAGTCATTGAAACTTTAAGCACAAGTCGAAAGTATTACATAATTAGATGTTAACAATTATGTCAAACATGTTTTTTCTCACTATGCATGTGATAACTTTTAAGAACGACATTAATAGAAAGAAGTAACTATGTCACTTACTCAATAAAGAATAAGTGCATTTGTAAAATTCATTGTACAAAATACAGTTTTCTCATTCTTGACTCAGATATTATTGATGAGCATGTTGATTGCTTTAATCTTGATATTATGAGTGTATCAAGATCATAAAATTGACAAGACTGAAACTTTAATCAATTCACAGTCAACGTTAGTGAGTTGACTGCAAATTGATTAGAGCTAGTCACAGCTCTATTCACAGCTCTATTCACAGCTCTATTCAAGTCTCTATTCAAGCATCATTGTTTTCTCAACATCTAATAACTATCTTTAAAGATCAAACATCTTTCAATCTGATTATCTTTGATTGACTGTTCTAGGCACGATTCTGACATTATATTAAGAATTTGTTAATCACATGATACTGATCTCATTACTCATTCAACCAACTTGTATAGACGAATCAAGTCTAAAGAAATTTGTTTATCTGATGATCAATGAATTGAAAGACAAGAATAACATCAGAGAATTGATAGAATTAACAGCTAGTCAACAGCTAGACTGTTTGAATCGCTAGGTAATTTATCATTCACTAAGTATGCACAGTTCAAACCAATCAAGAGAATCACTTTATTTTTGTAAAACAGACGAGTGAAAACAAACTGTTCAACTCAATCAGAGAATTATGATAACGAAACTTCGTAAATCGCTTCAGAATCAATCAAATCAACAAAACATCATTTTCTTCAACTTCTTCTTTTATTTCAATCACTCATCATGAATAAGAATAAATTCACAAAAGAAGCTGTTTTCGCTGATTCTTTCAAGATCAACTCTTTCAAAGAAGCATTCTTCAAAGACTTTGTTAGAGAAATAATCTCATTACTTGTTGAATCACAACATGTTTCTTTCTCTGTGTCATTTGACATTGAAACAACAATATCTTTCAATTTAATCAACGATACTATTGAAACTTGAAAGACATGAGCTCTTTCTATGATCAATGAAATCGAGCGACTTTACGAATTGAATATTCAACGTCAAGATGAACTTAAGCAACGTCTGAAAGAAATCAAAGAACTGAAAGCTATGATCAAAGCTTAAACCTTGTCAATCGTTTCAATTGTTTCGTTCATCATTATTTCTTTCGTGTTCAACTACTTTGAACGTTCTAAATATCAGAAAATATTCGTTTCTTTGATGTTTATTAATGAAAAGAATTTCATCTGAAAGAAAAACGTCGATCTCTTTCCTAATGAACTACACAAACTGATCTACGTACACTCTAGAATATCAGATGACGTCGTCAAAATTACTCAGACTAAACACGTCTCAGAGTGTATCAATTTCTATTGAACTGTAACGAAACTTCTAAAAGAACTAACTCAATCATTCAATGATTCTGATAAGAAAGACAACTATTGTAGAAAATATATGAACTTGTTTCAAGAATTCAAGAAGTTCAGTGACTGCTTCAATCAGTTTCAACGACTATTCTTCTATCTAAACTATCAGAAAGATCATATAATCGTTGATCTAAAGAATAAGATCAATTCTCGGTTTTGATATTTTTGAACAGATCAACAGATTTCGTTCACTCAGCTGTCAGATATTTGAGTCTATCTGATTCGTTTGAATAATAAACATAAAGTTGTTCAAGAGCTCAAGAAAAAGTTATTCAAACATGATTATTCTTTCAAAGCTATCTTTTCTAAAGCAACTATTGTTATTCAGTCTTTTACTTTGAAGTTTAATTGATTAAAGTTGCACGACGCGATTTTAACTAACGTCAAAAAGAAAGCAGATGTTTTAGTTGAAACTTGTTTTGTTTATTACAAATTGAATCATAGCTTCAAAGAATGCTTGCATCGATTTATTAGAATCAATGCAGTTGACACTAAATCTGATTATAAACATGATTATTCTCATTCCAAGCTTAATACTGAATCAAAGTTCAAGTAAAAAAACTAGTCATTTCTTCAACAATCATTGAAGTGAAGGTTATATCTTTGTGCAATCTAGACGAAATTCTATCGAAAGAGAATTATTTTGACAAGTTTTTTTTAATTGATGCTAAGTTTATCTCACAGAACAAATTATTGAGTCTTCGCTCTTTAATAGACAGTGATTCAGTCATCTACATAATTATACATATTGTTACGTACCGTGTCGGCATTGAGGCTAGTCAATAGGCTCTAGGGATTTCGATATGTGGTCATGGAACAACAATGTTTCAAATCGAAATGTGCAAGAACATTTCATCTATTCGAGCTCTACCAAACACGGTACTTTGTTCCTTTGAGCACTAGTAGCAAACCGGCTACTAGCTTCTTTGTTCGCTCTACTATAGATACAGCTCGAAACTGTTCTCTTTCTTCTGTATTCTTAGTTTCCTAGTTATAGCTATCTCTATTAATCAAACATTCTACCCAGCTACGCACTACCTCGCTGCAGTGTGGTTAGATTCTAGGCACAATCCTAACACATATCAACATAGTTGAAACAGTCTGCAAAGAGCTTGAAATTCAATCTACATTATTGACAAAAGAGAAGTTAATAAGAGAATATGATGAAAATATATCTAAGAAAACTATCACTCATAAACTTCTACTCAATCTCATCATTGAAAGTCATAAGAAATTGATTGTTTCTATGTTGATAGTTGACATCAATCATCATGAAGTCATATTGAAGAAGTTTTGAATGAACAAAAATGAAATATTACTGAATATGCAAATTAACGTCATTGTTTTTTCCAATCAATTAAATACTTTCATTTCAGTTTTTTCGATCTTTCTCAATTCAAAGCATTCAAGTTGATCATGATCATCTTCGCTTTCTTCTACTTCTTAGACTAAGACTTCTATGATACTCAAGCAATCTGTTTCATCTGCTCAGAAAGAGTTATTCTCAATTCAAAGCATAAACGTTGCTTCGTTCAAAACATTGTTGAATCACTCAAAAAAGAATCAGACTGAAGTATTCATTCTATTCATGAAGAATATCAATAGAAAAATCATGTACAACACTCAGTGCGATTTGAACGCTCTGAACATCTTTTTTATCAAGAAAACGACTCAGAATTTGAAAGTTATTAAAGTCAAGCTGTCATTGAAATATCACAAGTTTATAAATGTTTTTGATCAAACTCAATTGAATAAACTTTCTTTGAATCGCTTCTACGATTACAAAATCAAGCTAACTAGTGATTTCACTTTCTTTCGTTGTCAAGCATATTGGATGTCTTTTTCAAAGCTTCTAGAAGTAAAAAAGTATTTGAACAAGAACTTGTCAAAGAAATTTATCACTCTCAGTCAAGCTCTCTACTCGTCATCTGTTCTATTTGCACTCAAAGCAAATGAAGATCTTTACTTCTGCGTGCATTATTGCAAGCTAAATGTCATTTTCAAACGAAATAAATATTCGCTACTTCTAATAGACGAGATCATCAATAAGATAGTGAGTTGCAAGCATCTGATTAAAGTGAATATCATATCAACATTCAACAAACTTTGAATGCACTTTGATAACAAGAATTACATCACTTTTATCACTGCTTTAGAAGCATATACATATTGAGTGCTATTCTTTAAATTAACTAACGAATTAATCTTCTTTTAGCAATACATGAACAATGTTTTATGAGAATTTCTGAATGACTTTTGTCAAGCTTATCTGAATGATATTCTTATCTATAGCAAAATCAGAAAGAAACATATAAATCACGTCAGACTAGTGTTGAAACGACTACGTGAAGCTGAACTACAGATAGATATTCGAAAATGAAAATTCGATGTAAAAGAGACTGTCTTTCTAGAAGTCATCGTATCAGAACTAGATCTTCGCATGAATTTGAGCAAAGTGATCGTCATAGTAAACTAAACTACTTCAATCAATTTAAAAGAAATTCAGAGCTTTATGAGATTATCGTTGATTCATGAAGAACTTTTTCAAGTTAGTCAAATCGTTCATTCAATTGATTAGAAAAAACACGTCTTTTGTTTGAAACAAAGTTTGCATTCAAGCTTTCAAGAATTCGAAGAAACAGATCAATTCAACTTTAGTTCTTCATCATTTTGACTTCAAACATCAGACTATTCTGAAAATCAATGTATCAAGCTATGTAAAAGATGAAATACTGTCTCAGTACAACAATGAGAGTGTACTTCATTCGATGATCTTCTACAGCAAAAGCATGGTTTTTGCTGAGATCAACTATCACATCTATGACAAGAAACTGCTGATTATTATTCAATGTTTTGAACATTGATATACTGAGCTGAAATGCATTGAACTATTCATATAGATATTCATCAATCATTAAGCTCTGAAAATCTTCATGAAAAATAAACAGCTGAGTCGACGTCAAGTCAACTATCTGAATATTCTATTAAAGTTCAACTTTCAGATCAACTATCAACTTTCTGTTTTAATTCATTTTGCAAAGTGTCAAATTAATTTAAAAATATCTATCACTTAGCTTAGGCATTTGTGCTTTGAAGTGAAATCTTTTTATCTTTTTGATAATCTTGTTTTTATGATCAATGTGTCTCAGATACTTGTTTCATGCATCTAAAGTGCTTTGCATTTTTCTATCAAAGATATGTTACATACGTTGCATGTAACATACATAAAGCACAATCTCTATGCTGATTTTCTTCTTAAACTTGAAAGATTACTCATTGAAAGCTCTTTTATGACAGATTCACAGTTTAAGATGAACAAAATTTCTTGCTGCTCAAATTTCAACAATTTACTTTCTAACTTCTTAACCATAAGTTCCAGATGTTTCATCAGCAATATAAATGCATATCACAGTTGATTTCTTTTTTAATCACATCAACATGCATTACTGTTCTTTTGAACTATACAGATGATGTTTTCAACTAAAGATTGATTCTATTATCAAGACATTCAAAAGTCAGAGTTCAGTGAAGAAATGAGATTCTTAAGATCAACAGTTGTTGTTATTGTATATTATGTCTTGCAAATTCTCACTTTGCTTGTAAAGCATGCAATTCATCTGGTTCACATTATCTGTAAAGATCTTTCTCATGCATATTGATCATGTCTTGCAAAGTTAATCATTTGCTACACTTTTAATCAGACAGCATAATTCAATCAATCTTTTACTAACTTGCTTATGTCTTTCTTCTTTTAATAAAGTCTTTTCGTCAGCATATCATCTGCACATAAAATGCTCATGTCTGAACGTTTTTTAAATGATATTAATAAAACTTTTAAGTTTTCTTACGTCAAACTTAATGAAACTTGTAAGTTGTTTATATTGTAGGAACAAACGTGCAATCTTAACAAGATTTATACGTAGTTAGCATGAAGATTTAAAGAATGTTCATAATTTGAGTTCTTTCTGCTAATCACTCTGAACAGATCAAATGCAAGAATGTTCTGTTTCAATTCTCTTAAAATTTGCGTGATCATAAAAACTTTGCACACGATCAACGCACAGCATTTCATCATCATGCAGCATTTCAATGTCATTCAAATTGTTCAATAATATTTAAACTTTACTGTAATTAAACAGTAAATTTGTCATCAGCATTATTGAACGGATGAGTTTCATTACTGATTAAGTTTAAAGATTCTAAGAACAATTTGATTCAAAAGATTAATTGAAAGTGACAAGATTCACTTATTGTTCATTGTGAAGATTGCAATTAAAATGATCATGAATTGACTGTTAAACATAAACTCATATCAAAATTGTGCATGTAAACTGTTTAAGCAAAACTGTTACATCATTCAATGCTTCAATTGTTTTGAATTTGATTACATGGTTAAGTCATGCAAGAAAAAGTAATGTTGTAATAAATGTGTAAATAAACATTACACAGAGAAATGCGCTCTGTCTTTGAATAAACAATGATGCGCGAACTGCAATGAGAGTCATGAGCTCTGAAGATGCTCATGTCTCAAGTGAAAGCAGCAACTGACACGTCATTGAAAATCTGTAGAAACATTTAATTACAGTTGCATTTTCTTGATTCTGTTTTCAAAATTCAGAGATTAAAGAATCTATCTAACTTGAAGTCAATGAATCATTCAATCTTAATGAATCTTTTGACTTCAACAAATTTTTCAAGTTCAAAAGATGTTGAAACAAGAACAAGAAATTGATACAATGAGAATGCAATGTGATAAATAATTAAAATCAAGAAGAGATGAATTAATCACTTTTCAAGCATGATCAATAATTCAAAGAACTTGACATTCAATTTGATGCAGAAATTAACTCGGAAATATTCAGTCAGAAAATGTGAAAGATTATTAATGACTATAAGTATATAAAAAGTCATTTTTGTGCAGAGTCAACAAGAGCTATAAATAACTTTATAATGAAACAATTATTTCTACACATTTTGCAATATAACATCAGAAAATCTGTTACAATCCTGGCCTTCTTCTATCCTTTGCCTACCATTCGCCTTAGTCTCCATCCCAATTGGGCCTAGCGCGACCCTGGGCTAGCCATGATGTCATCGAGTCCCTGCCTCATATGTGTAAGGCGCCAACCCCTATCGGGCCTAGCATAGGGCTGAAGCCGCACACATAAGAACTAGGTTCTTTCTGTATTTACACCTTTCTTGCTTAGCATTTATCTAATAGTCAAATGATACTCCTATGACTTGTTCTAGGCCGGCCCCTAACAAAATCATTGAAAGTTCAGAAATTATTTTTGATTAACAAAGCTTTATAATCATACAGAATCAGAATCACAACATTAACAGTTTGCAAATGTTCAATTCAATTCACAGCTTCTTTTATTTAATAAAAGATTTTTCGTCTCAAATGAAAACATGCATATACATTGAAAAAATGAATGATGAAAGTAATTGAATCAAACATTTGCTTGATTAAACTGATGATACATAGCTTGAATGATGAAGAAGTGTTACAATATCTTCTAAATGTATACAATTTAAACTCAACTTCAATCATCTTTATTAAAGAATCTTCAATCATTCTTCAATTAAATGAATTAGTTAAGAATGATTATGAGCAGCTTATTATAAGAAACTTCAATTTACATTATTGACATTGAAAAGATAGAAGATGTTTTATTCAATATGCAATGATGAATAATTTATTAAACATCATCATAAATGAATGTCATTTTGAAACTACTATTGAAACTAGACATAATTATTTATGAAGTTTACAATCAATACACAATGATAAATTTAGTCTTTAACAACAAGAAAATATAATCTATGTTATTAAAGTGTGAACATCAAGAATTAAATCATTTATCAATTATCATAAAGCTTAGTATATGCACATTCTTCATATAATTATCAGTTCATTAACTTTGAAAAAAGATGAACATGAAATACTAAGTGTTTATTTAAAGATTCATCTTTTGATAATTTACTTTATGAACAGCAAAAATGAGATGAACATTAGAATGACAAAGATCATTTATGTATTACAAAAGATTATTGACAAGTTTACTTCTTAAGCAATATTCTCAACTTAAGCAAAGAATTTCTGAAATTTAAACTGCATCAAGATAGTATCAGAATTTAAAAGATTTTGATTCATGTAAAAAATGCAAAACACTTTACATGCATGAAACAAGTATCTGAAACATAATAATCACAAAAACAAAATCATCAAAGACATAATGGGATTCACTTCAAAGCATAAATGCACAAGTTAAATGACATTTCTAAGTTGATTTAATGCTTTGCAAAATGAGCTAGAACAGAAAGTCAACAGTTTAAAAAAATTTCTCAGTTTTCATCATTGAAATGAAAAAACATCAAGTTCATGATAATGTCATTCAATGAGAAGATTGAAGTGATGTATCGTTGGGTGCGAAACCAGTATTGCGTTTTAGAACTTGTCGAGAGTTCTGTCAAATTTTGTGCAAAATAAGAAATCTTTATTTTGCACTTTTTGAAAATTCGTCACTAAATTTGACGAAACTCTTGACAAGTCCTATACTGATTTCGCATTCAACGATACACCTATGAAGCATCGAGTATACTACTTATAAAGCATTGACTATACTACATATAAACCATTAAATATACTACATTTGAAGCACTGAAAGAAACAGTGAGGTTGATTCTACAAATCTGGTTTTTATTTTGCACTTTTGGGAAAGTTTTGATGAAGTCTTGACAAATTCAAAAAAAACGATTCAGGTTTCGCATACAGCAATATTTCAAACTTATTCATATCATTAATAATATTTTATGATTCTTTCATTTTGAAAAATGAGATAAAGCAAACTATTAAACAAGTAAAAGCAGACAAAACATCAAATGCTTTCAAGACTTTTAACAAAGAATTGCAAACAAATTTCACAGAATTCACTTTGTTATTAACAATTTTGTTTAATGCATGTGTAATTTACAAATATTATTCAAAGCAATTCAAGAAAGTTCAAATGATAATGTTATGCAAATCAAAGAAAAGTGATTACATTAATTCAAAAATGTATTAATTCATAGTTTTGTTTAATATCATAAACAAACTTTTGAAATCAATCATGATTAAAAGATTAAACAATATAGTTGAAACTCATTACATACTTTCAAACATTCAAATGAAAGCAAAATATAAACAATTCATGATTTCAGCATTAAATCTACTAGTAAATCAAGTACATAGAGTCTGAGATTGCAAAATGAAGTAAATAATCTTCATGCTCAGTTTAAACATCATTGAAATGTTCAATCATGTTTTACACATCAGACTGTTACACATCTTGAAAATGAAAAGAACTTCAAGTTATATTATTAAATGAGCGTGCAGCTTTCTGAAAGACAGAAAGTCATCATTTATAATTAATAATCAAACAAATGCTATGCATTAAATGAACATCAATATATTTTAAAGTTTCTTTATTTTCTTGATTCTTTTTCTGTTCTTTAATGCAAGTTTTATTGAAAGATGCAAAATGTTCAAAATTAAAATAAAAGTGCTTGACTTCATAAATAACATTAACATACTAATTTAGAATAAATTTATCAAAGAAATCTGTGCAATGTTAAACAAAATGCATGATGTCTGCAAGATGCGAACTTGAATTCAT
>JAABUH010001985.1_pt1 | contig 20824 bp, 18 predicted proteins | sample 5559121 | NCBI WGS metagenome assembly JAABUH01 (sample SAMN10711871, study PRJNA513364) | rock metagenome | isolation source: Antarctica rocks | place: Antarctica: Victoria Land, Battleship Promontory nord | collected 2015-12-28
ATGCTACTCTTATCGGTGTTTCTGTTGTCCGTTTCAGCTTGATCCAGCCCATCTCCCCCAGCCCTTGCGCTTGCCGCCTGCATAGCTTCCCAACCCGGTCTTGCGTCCAGAATGATTTGTCCTAACCGATCGTAATTCTCATCCATCATTGGCTGCTTCGGCGCTAGTGGGGCTGCCACGACGTTTGAGGCGCTCTCTTCCACAAGAGGAGCCAACGTGGTGCTTGCAGATCTGTCTTCTTCCCGCCGTCTAATATCGTGTACAATGTATGAAACCGGCGACCTTGCTATGCACAAGCTGTTCATATCTCTCGCGGCAGGCAACGGGTGTTTATGTCAGAGAGAGCTTCATTGCGATGAACTCCTAGTTCATGCCGTAAACTCACTATTAGCTTAGCCTACGTGAAGCTCGATAGGGAACCCAATATAATGCGTAGTAGAACTTTCAGTAGAGGTGGTCTGATGAGAAGGAACGACATAGGTGTTAAGCAATCTACATCCTGCTAATTAAAACTTTCAGACTCATGCGTTCTACTTCTAAACTTAATCCTAATCTGAATCTGACGTATCTTTTTCGATGCCGAGTTCATCGTCTAGATCAGAATTTGACGAAATCAAGAAAGAGTTTGCGTCAATTTGACGGGTTTGACATTCTGTCAAAATGGCGGCCTGAATCTGATCGGAAGCGATCTACCACTGCATCATCCAACGTTGACTGTCCTCATGTACCAGCCACCACCAACGCTATAATATAGCGATAGTTTTCTGCGATTCAACTTGCCAAACCACACTGAAGGTATAACATAAAGCCGCAACTTAAAGCCAATCTTCGCGGCTGATGAGCACTTTGGACGGATCAACTTGTTACATCAGATATTGTCTCTGAGTACTGATCAAGGAACATACTTCGGCAGTTGACGCGAACGGCTTCAAGCTTTTCTTTCAATACGAGAAAGTGTTTCATCGTCAGCGTCGCAGGTTTGATTATGAGCTTCGACGGTCGAGCGATTATAATGGTTGATTTCCTCGATGAGAGTATTTTCGATTTCACTATCAAAGGACATATGATCAATACTTGCATCTCAATGTAGCAAAGTCTGTCTACTTACCGCTTTTGCTCGCGGCAAAAGTCAATGAGATGACCAACTTGATCGTAGAAATCGCGCTGTTCGTCGTCGCTGAAGGGATAGACGTAGAGCGATTGATCAACTACTGACATGGTGATAGTATTGATCGATTCGACTTTAGCGAGAAATGTGAACCTGAGCAAGGTTAAAGTGGCAGGAGGTACTGAGACAGAACTGAGAAAGTTTGATACAGAGTGATCATTCACATAGGCTGAGGTTGATACTGGCATCACTTGCAGGCACCAGGCGCAGCAACGATTGCCCAATCAAAAGGTGCATTTTGCCTGACTCGAAGACGATGCGGATCTACAATCTCTTAGGGCAAATGAGAGAGTTGGCTAAATGACGATGGGACGTTAAGATAAAGGTATTGGGTTCGTGCATCAGCCATATGACGCCAGAGACTAACGTCGATATTTTGCAATATGCTTGTATCTAGCGTAGACCTGCCTTTGCAAGCCCGAGCCCGGTGTTATGTTCTGCCCAGTATGTTTGTCCTGATTCTTACAGGCCCAGTCTTCAAGGGCTATTAACGTCAGGCCGGCAGCGACGGCAGCGACGGCAGCAACGAGGTGTGGGTGCTATTTTAAAGCCATGCTTGAGGCGGCATGAAGAGCTGTGCTTGCAGTCCTTTTATAGGTTCTTCTTCGTTTTATCTTGCTAGTCCGATTAGCTTTTCCGACTGCTGTGTAAAAAGTAGGTGCAGAGAATTGCGAAGCTGCAGAGAAGTACCAGGCAAGTCGAATTACATGAAGGAAAAGATCTGCTGGGTTAAGACTATTGGGTGTTTGGTATACGGTGATAGTACCAGTATTCCACAAATATTCGGAGCTACCTTGAGCTAGATTCTTCCAGGAAGACATCAGCAACCTCCCAATATATTTAGATTTATCGTGCATCCGACATACAAGTACGAGGTTCTTTGCCTGTAGTATCAAAGGCTTCCCAGTATCCAGCACTCACATCCCATTCTCGGCGACTGGCACAAAGGAACGAGATTCTTTGCCGATAGGTCCAGCATCTTCCCAACATCCCAAGTATTTCTCGCAATCATTCGTGTTAGGCAGCGAGTAGTAGGCCACGTACCGGCTCACGCCGTGGAGCAGCTTGTGATGCAATCAGGTCGCTGACCAGTTGCCGGGCTGTTATCCGTTCCTCAGCTTCCTCGGTAAGCATAGCGCGTAAACAAGAAAGATTCCTCGGAAGTCTATCCCTATGCTGCTGAATCTCGAGAAGCCAATCAGCCATCTGCTGCTGAACGTCAAGGTCAATAGGAACAGCTGCAATGATAAAACAGCCTCGTTTCAAGGGCATGAGGCCGTGGACAAACAGCATGGTTATACCCAAGGCCCAAATGTCGCCTGGAAGTCCTCGTAGGTCTTGAAATAGGTACTCTGGTGGTATGTACCAAGGTGTTCCCACAGTGTAAGGCGCAGGATCAAGAGCTCTTCTAGCGGAGGATCCAAAGTCGCAAAGTACAGCTCTACCGTCTTCGCCGAGCAAGATATTCGCGGGCTTGATGTCGAGATGAACGATGCGCTGCGCATGCATATATTCTATACCATGACCAACATCCAGGCATATTCGATTTTGTAAATTTCCCGAAAGCGTTGATACTCCTTCTGCGTCAGCAAACGTCGATAAATCAGGTCCAACGTATTGGAGCCATAAGCTGAAATTCCTGGCATTCCAATTTATGAGTTTGACAATGGATGGCTGTCGAAATATTAGATTGAGGACCATGACATAGTGAGGCACTTCTGGGAACTTGCATGATCTAGAATCCTAAGGCTTTCCAGCTCATTCCTCCATACATGTGCGGACGGCTGCAGCTCCGGTCGTCGGCATACCTTGACAGCAACTATTGCTCCATTGTACTGAGTCTTGTATACCTTGGTAGAGAAGGTTTGACCGATAAGTTCCAGAGTTGTTGGACTCTCCGTACTCGGTCCATATGATCGAACTTCCGTCTCTTCCCGTTCCACTGCTGCTTCTTCAGTCTCTTCTCTTACGCGAGTTGTTGCCGACGATGACACCAAGGCCTCAGGAGTTGTGTTTGTGAGATGAGGTTGCTTGGCAGGGAGGGCGGGTTGGGTGTTATAGGTGCTGGTTGAGAGGTGTCGGGGTTGAATGGTAGGTAGCCTAGATCGAGTGGTAAAGGTATTCGTGGAAGGAAGGTGGGGTTGGTGGATGGCGGTCGGTCTATGGCGAGAGGAGTTGGCTGCGACTAGTGGAGAGCGGGCGGGATTAGACGCAACTGCTGGGTGGCAGGAGGAGTTGACGGCGGCTGTTGCTGGGTGAGGTGTGTGCGAGGCCAAAGGGGTTTCGGAGGGGCTTGAAGAAAGAGAAGATGTCAAGGAAGAAGAGGACGTGCGCCGCCGAAGGTTAGCTGCCTTCCGCCTGGTAGCAGCCGGGGGGATGAGCAGCCCATTGTGCGCTGCTTCATCGGGAGCATACGGTTTTACCGTCAATTCGAAATCGAGACCTTTCCCAATATTGATCTGCCATATTCCCAACCCCAGTCTTGCTTCATGGCAAGGCAGAATGCGCCCGACGTTCCTGGGTTGCTCAAGAGGATGGTACGAGAAGGCAGTGGTTGATAGATTGTACAACGCCAGTGCATCGTGGTCTGGGTCGGGGATGGCTTCCAGGTGACAATAGTTGATATAACAGTCGTCCTCCGCAGCAGGGTCATTAGAGCCCCTCAAAAACACATCGTTTCTCGGCGACGAGCCAAAAGTAAAGACTTCCTGGTCTCTCGATTGTCGAAGGGCAATGCTGGGTTGACTTCTCGTCGCCCTTCCCTTGATCGTCTTGAGTGAGGGTGCGATCTCTTGACTTGAACAAGCCCAAAGGCGGCGATTTTCGTGTAGTTGAAGTGAGTAGACCGCTGATGCCGATATGCCTGTTAGTACGACGCGCACCGGATCCACTTCGACAGCTGCCTTCAAAGATTCCGAAGCACCATGGCTGCCAGTACCTGAAGTCATGGTCAGTACTCTGATTGCCAAAGTGCTCTGTGTTATTTACAGGTAGACAGTACAAGTACGAAGTACTAGGTACCATACAGGTCCTTCCTGCAGCGGGCTGGACATTGCATTAGCAAAAAGCCTCTTAACAAGGATAATTTGTATGAGGGCGTGAGCCAGCTATACCTGAACAAGCCCGGCAACGCTTAAGCAATGTCCAGCCCGCTGCAGGAAGGACCTGTACACCTTTTCGGGTAAGCGGCGACGACTAAGCCCCTTTGAGTTAGCATCTTGCTTACTACGTAGGTAGGTACCTTACCTACCTTACCTAGGTGTACCTTACTCCGTACCTTAAGTTCCAACTCCACGTAGCTAACCCCGTTCGGGGTTAGAACACGTCTGAGATCTGAAATACCTGATGCGGTACTCCGTACTCCGAGCTTATTATTGAGTTAAGGTACTCACCAGTCATCACCCTACATGCTCACCACCCTACTCACCACCCTACTCGCTTCAAAACATGCTCCAAAATTGCTTCAAAACATGCTTCATGCGACATGGTCGAATAAGCGTCATTCGCTCCATGGCCTACTTCATAGTATCATCACCGACAACAGAGATTATACTCAATTTCCCGCGGAACATGTATTTAGAATTTATTTCAATAGATAGAATGAATATACTTGTCGATATCGAAAGAATATATGTGTTGCGTTGATGATCGCGTCTGAAAGACAAATGTTGATGATTTTCAGTACGACGCTGTAACGGTCCCTAACCCAAAGGGGCTTAGGGGATGAGGTTAACCCGAAGGGGCTTAGCCAAGGAAGCAGGTCTGAGAACTGAGGCTCCAAGCTAATACTTGCCTCAGGACCTCAGACGTGTTTCCGTAGCTAAGCCCCTTCGGGTTAGCTACTTCCCCTAAGCCCCTTCGGGTTAGGGACCCTTCGGACGACTAGGTACGCAGCCTACGGGTAACACGTCTGAGTTCAAAACCCTGTATTTTTGCCAGATATCCGTTATCTTGGTGCGCGTCCATACAAATTTTTGACTTAACGTTAAAAATCATCAACATTCGTCTTTGAGGCGCGATCATCAACGCAACACACTTATTACTTGCATATGTTCGACTGTGAAAAATACTTTTGTATCTGCTCTATCTGGTGACATACATTGTGTATCCTTATCCCGCCGACAATTAAGTGTAATATCGATCGCATCGTCATGTCTTGCTTTTGTGCAATAATCTCGACATCATTTCCGCAGTTTTAGAGATACCCTAGGTCTATTTTCCGTTGGTCGGTGAGTCTAACTGATCGTTCAACTGTCCGAGTATAGTTTGAAGACTTTTCATCGGTTGGAATATGGTTCTGTAACGACTCGATCGTTTATTAGGTAGATAGACTCTCAGTAGATAGATAGATAGACTCTCAGTAGATAGATAGATAGACTCTCAGTAGATAGATAGATAGACTCTCAGTAGATAGATAGATAGACTCTCAGTAGATAGATAGGTAGATTCTCAGTAGATAGATAGGTAGATTCTCAGTAGATAGATAGGTAGATTTGATAGAAAGACATGAAGAATATTTGATAAAGAGGTCGATAGAAAGTTTGATAGAGCGTTTGATAGAGAATTTGATAGTGTTAGAAACCAGCATAGAGCGAGTCATATGGGTGTAATGTAACGAGTATATAAATGCTAAGGAGGGAAAGTATCTAGGAGGGAAGGACCGACTATCTATATGACTCAGGAGAACATAAGCTAACCCTGAATAGGGTTGGCTCCGGAACAATTCGATAGCCTAGTGACGAGCGGCCGGCGATAGCCATGAACATAGCCACCAACATAGCTACCAACATAGGTGCGTAGCTAGAATCGTAACAGGTAGAACGTTTGATAGAGAATTTGATAGAGAGTTTGATAGGGAATTTGATAGAGAATTTGGTAGGGAATATGGTAGGAAATATGGTAGGGAATATGGTAGAGAATTTGGTAGGGAATTTGGTAGGGAATTTGGTAGAGCGTTTGGTAGGGCGTTTGGGTGGGCGAGTAGGTGGGCGAGTAGGTGAGCGAGTAGGTGGGCGAGTAGGTAGGGTGGTGAGTAGAATGATGAGTAGAATGGTGAGTAGAATGGTGAGTAGGATGGTGAGTACTATGTAGGATGGTGACTGGTGAGTACCTAGGCGAACGAGTCGCGAATAAAATAACGCGAACAAAATGTAATTAATTCAATAATACGCTCATACTTTACCGCATCAGATAAGGCGACCGGCAAAGTTCGGTATTTTTCAAGAAATAATGAAGATCTGACTGTAATCCGGAGTTCTGGCCTCAGACTTAGTAGACGGAGCCTGTGTAGTAAGCAAGCGGCTAACCCAAAGGGGCTTAGCCGCTTATCCGAAAAGGTGTAGCGCACCTAGTCCCGAAGGGGCTGAGCTCCATCTACTACGTCTGAGGTCCTGAGGCAAGCTAATACTGTCATTGAATTGTACCTTACATAAGCATGGAGGCTATTCCAAAGCTCAGCTCAGCTCACCACCACCAACCACAACAACAGCAACAGTACCACCAACGTCAACGTCGTCATGGATACCCACTGGATAGAGTTGCCGACAGCATTTGACGATGGCCAAAAGACTCAACCCCATTTCTCATACACAACCCCTTTGCTAAACCGTGGCATTGATCCAGACGACTTGATCGCCCGCTACAATCGTCGCAGTATTCCACTTATGACGGACAAAATATTTTGTCATCTTGTGGAGAGAACCGCCGCCGAGAACGCTCCTGAGGAACTCGAGCCTGCTCTGGAACGCTCTCTGGCCCAAGAAAGTGATCTGCTATCTAAGGCCTATCAGACAGCGAAGTACAAGGTCGGCCTGGGTGATGTCGACGCATTCCAATCGAATCTTCAGAGGTTTCGATTCCGCACCGGCGTTTGCTCGCTTACTGTTCATGGCTTCGAAGCTCTTGTGGCCTGCCTACCTGATCTTTTTGAGGCGTGCCAAAAGAAGTCGAAACCTAGACAGCGAATCCCCAAAAGGCGGCAAAAATACAACCGCAATGCGGCTTCCAAAGTGTCCAAGCCATCCTCCCAAAAAAGGGGAAAGGCTTCCCGCCAACGAAGCGTGCCCACATCTCAAAATACCCCACGGAGAAGCCTACGCATCCAAGAACAAGCTCTCAGTAAGTGAAGACACCACAATACCTTTTTCACTTGTGCTAACAACAGCCTGATGTCTAGATCTTAACAATGCTCCTCCCCGCGCCTCGTAATAAAATTCACCCATGACCCTTCTCGAATCAGCAACGCATAGAGCTTCTTTGACTATCGCAGGCCCAAGTCTAGTTTCAGCTTTCAATCATAATAGCAACCTCCTACAATTCCCCGGCCGGCGTGCTCTCTATCCTTGACCCAAGTTTAGTGTTCGCTTTCAAACGAAAAGCAACCTCATCCTACACTCCTCCAGCCAATATATCATCTATCGTGGAACATGGACACACCATTACACATGGATAGATAACCAAGACGGATACTGCAATGAGCAACGAGAGAGGAACGGTCAAATCTAATGATGAAGGGAAGACGAAGCGTGTGCGACATTTTCTTTACACACTTTCCAGATACAATGAGGCTATTGTTCAGCCAATTTGGCATGACGGGACTTGTTCAGCTTTTCGAGAACTGTTCTCGGCCTCGAGTTCAAGCATACAATTATGCCCGCTATTCTACTTATTAGCAAGCAGAGTGTTCAAGGTCATATCGAGAAAAAACTCTTTTCATTTAATCATACTTTACAGTGTAACGTCAGAAACATGTACCTTGTTTCTTGAATAACATTCAGTATCTACTTTTAGGTGTTTGGGCATCCCAATCCGACCTTTGACCGAACTCGATGGGGGAACAACGATCTGCTAGTCTCAGGCGCCATCGCAGGGATTGCGCTCCATTTCTGGCTTACGACCGTGGACATAATCACAGGATATGGCACCCTCCCATCATGTTGTACCTGCCTTCTCCATCCTCCCCTACCCTTATACACCTCGAGCGCTATCGTTCTTTTCTCTGATCGCAAGCCTGCCACCAGGATTCACAGCCGCTCTACCTCGCTCTTCCGCGAAATGCTCTATTTGTCCTCAGAGATAGCAGCCATACATCATGCAAACACGGCGGAAAACTGTCAGATTGCCCCCCAACTTTTACATCCAACAGCGCAGGGACCTCGCATAGCAGGGACGGACTCCATTTAGGCCTGCCGACAATACGAAGAAGAGTCTGGCGTCCGTGATAGTAAAGGTCAAAAAGTAGGATACTCTCGATCTTCTAGGTGCCATGGCTGTCAACACTAATGGAGACGCATCCCGTGAGCTAGGACCCGAAAGACTGGGGTGACGACCGATGCGTTATTGTCGAGAGCTTGGACATTACTTTCCAGCTCTTTTTTGTGCTCGTTGCTGGCGGTGGATATCAAGATATCCCCACTGCCGATCTGCCTAGCTGCAATAGCCCTTCCTACTGTTTTCCCCTCGAGTGCCTGGTTGATTGCCTTTACCATTCGCATGGAAGGCATGCTGCGGAGTCGAGTTACTGTCAGGTCCATTGATGCGGACCTTGAGGTCGGTAGAGCTTCTGGGATTCACTGCTTGGAACCGAGGTGCTATTGTGCCTGGGCGTATTGGGTTTCTGAGAGCTGCAATATTTGTTGGGCTTCCTTCTTTAGCTGCATCTGCATAATTAAAAGTTACCTATTGATGTATTACAGCTGTTTCTTTCGTTTGTTTTTCGAGTATTTTTCTATATGGAGTATCTTTTCTCGGGTTTCGTCCTGGGCCAAAATGGCCTGTTCCTGGTTCCGTCGGGCTTCGTCCTGGTTCTGGCGGAGTTGTTCTTGCAGCTCTTCATACCCTCCTCTTGTAGCTGAGACGATCAAGTGTTTGGGTCTCGGATCGCGGTAGCGAGCTGAAAGTCCTCCATCCCGCCCTGCACGCTGGTTCACCAAGGAAACGAGCGTCAGGGTAGTTGTAAGGTAAACGAGGCACGCAGAGTTGAATGAAATAGGTCTAGTGAAGTATAGATAGATGTGGGAATGGTAACAACCATACCTACTCGTCCTCCAGGGAGTTAAACCCTAGCGTACGGGAGCAAAGCGCCGTATTCTTCACGCCGCTCCAACGATCTATTATGACAGCTCTGGAGTTAATTGCTTGCGAATAGCGTTGAGTAAGATACTGTCTCCACAGCTGCCATAGTATCGAATGGGTTAGAGCGGCGTGGACGTACCTTATTGCTCCCGCACTCGTCTGTCCCGGGAGAACCGATCCTGGACAGTGGGCTTCACAATGACCACCAGATCCGTACAGCCTCGACGCATTGAATGAAAACCCTTCCCATTTCAGTAAGGGGCTCAATTTATCACGGGGACCCTGTCCCATAGCCAATCATCATCCGCATTCAGCAACAGCATCCCGTGACGGTTAGGCTGAAGTGGGAATCGAAACATTCAAGGGGGTTTTGTTGCTTAGGTAGGACCAGACTTTCTCCAAAGGAAGCTCGGCCTCCTTGAAGGCTTTGCATGTGCTTCCGGCGATCGATGCCATTCTGTCGATTGATACTTTTTCTCCCCTTTCTTGTGTCTCCCTCGGCCTTTTCGGTCTCGTCGTTGTCGCCGAGCTTGCTGCTGTTCTTTTGCTTTGCTTGACGCTCTACCTGTATCTTCCTTTTTATCTTCACTAATTAGTTACATCGTCTTTTGATGAATCACCTCTGTATGACTGCCAATGGGGCATCTGTATGAACCTGCCTGCTGGCTTCTCCGTATTTCAGCCGTCCGCTACCCAATCCTGCTGCCAGGGATCTTGTAAACTCGTCGCCGCTTATTTTCCGCCTTCCGATACACTGATCTTTCCAATCCAGTGTGAGAGGAGAAACATTGATGGGACGTAGTTTTTCGCCATCTTAGAGTCCTGACCTCTGCCCTGGCAACTTTGTCAATGTAGATCGTGGAAAGGCTGCCCCAGAAGGGTCAAAGGACCAGTGGCTCAAGCTTGCCCCAGGGTCAGGTTAGGCGCTGATTTAGCACCGGGCATCTTGCCATTTTGCCAAGACTTTCCCATCACATCTCCTGCCCCCTTCTTCAAGTCGACATGGCCCGCGGGTCAAGCAAAGTCAAACATCAAGAATAATGGGCGGTATTAAAGGATGAAGATGAGTACTCGAAGTCCACAATGCATGTTTGAGCTGACCGTCTGTAGGAAAGCAGCCTCGAGGCATCAAAAACAAGCAGCTGCAGACGATAGAAAAGCAACTCACAGACAGGAAAGAAAGTTGTATTGTTGAGGAAGTGACACCAACGAAACAGCCCTGACTCTCTCCAATATTGGATCCAGACCGGGAGGTTGGTGACGTAAGGAGTACTTCGATCAAGACAGCCAGGTCAGGAAAGATTTCGAAAGGGTTGAGTGTTGGGAAGAGTCTAAGAAAAGGATTGGTCCTCATCTTGTCTTCGCCGCAAGATATCGCAATCTACCAATCAGACACCTAGCGATCAACTGCTGCGAGAAGTCAAAAAGCGCTCAATACAAGAATCCGGACTATACACTTGAGCTTGAAAATGCGAGTTCAATGATGATGATATTTCAAAGGATGTCAGAGATCTCTGCCGGACATTATTGGAAACTGAACAGACTTATAGGAATATACAAGGCAGAAACGAGGCTTTGATCATTCGGGACATTTCTCTATAAAACAATCAGCGAAGGTTAGGGTTAGAAGGATAAATACCCCTAGCGCCAAGCCGCTTCGGCCTGACCCCGTCTTCCAACAGTATCTATTATTGGTGAACCTCTGAAGCTTTTGTGAAAAGGCTTTGCAACAACAAGCTGAAGATCTCTTGATATGATTAGAACCGACACGGAAAACGGTATCGCTGCGTTTGGACTTTGCATGTCATATACCGCTCTTGTGATTTAGGCGCCCTGAACACAGCCATAATTCTTAAACACAAGGAATACAATGTTGGGATTTCGACATATATAAGAACTAATATCTGCAACGGGTAAGTTGCCGTGGAATGATGTTGTACCCAAATCTCCATTCAGCCAACGGGGCTTGTCGAGGTAGGTCTCCATACCACGAGCGCCACGAAAGACTCTGTGCACAATCTGTCACTGAGCTTAGCTTTTGCCGGCCTGGTTCTCAGGATTCGCCTTTCCTCCTCCCGAAGAGCGAACATTGGTATGATTCGGTTCTTTTGGAAAACCCATTGAGACATGATCGTCTTCGCTGCTATCGACTTCCCATTTTGAGCTTCATCGTAGTTGTTGACTTGGTGAGAGCTAGAGCTTTGACGCTTCGTAAATTTGAGAGTTTGGGTTCGAGGGTTATTGCCTTTCATGGTCGCTTTCGCAGATCCTAATTTCGATTGGAGCGATGACTGTGCGCGCTCTTCAGGAACCGACGAGGTCTTACTGATCTAGAGTATAGTCAAAGTAACATGTTGCGCATTGGGGATTTTATAAAAAAGCTATCTAGATATACCTCGGCCGAGTCTTTTAACTTCTTTCGATGAGACGCTTTCTCTTCGTAGCTTGTTCTCGGGTTGCTCAATGATCTAGGGTATTCTTAAGCCTTCCAAAACATTCATCCTTTTTGAGACATTCATGCTTGTTTCGGTATCCCTTGACTTTCCCCCCTTCTTCCTTTGATTTCTTGTTCGAGCTCAAGGATGCGTGTAGTCTCAGGAATACAAATGCTGGTACAATTGAAAATTGAGCAGAATTGTTCACGAGATATAGGCTTGGGAAAACCTCATTCAACCTCGCTGTGAGTAATGTTACACAGAGTAGACCCTTGACCATCGATGTTCCGTCATCGTCTCTGTTCTCGTCTCCATATCTTTCTTCGTTCTTGCGTCACTCACGCTTTGATTGGCATAATACTGTATCAGAGCATACGTCTTGACTTCTTTTTTCAAAGATTGTACACCACGCAAGGGGTCTCCCTGAAATGCACCAAGTCCATGGCGTACGTCGCTTCCCGGAAGGTGGTGGGACAAGGCATATGTTAGAAGGTTCAAGGAGCTCCAGAATGCACTTTCAAGGAGGGTCATGCATAAGGATACGGCGGTATCGACTAATATCCATTTTAATTAGTTTACATCTACTACGAATGAACGAGACATCGAGCAAACCACAAGAGATAGACTATTAGCTTCGTACCGAACGTTGGGTATAGCCGACTTTAGTAAAGGTTTAGGGATGCTGTAGAGCTTTGGCATTGTCTTCTATCTCTTGCTAAAACTTATAGTTCCGCATCAGTTGCTCGAATCATGAAGACAGCTCTGTCAAGAGATGCGAAAGAATGCATGCAGGAATGCGTGAGGAAGTTCATTTCTTTCATCACAAGCGAAGGTGGTTAAAGTCAATCTTCAGTATGTACGGTCTTTGAATTGATTGAGTCGCAAAGAAATGTCGGAAGGGGGAACGGAATATAATGAGTGGCAATGACATTCTATTTGCCATGAGATCACTTGCTTTCGAAATTACGGGGAAGCACTGAAGATCTATCTGACGAAGTATTGAGAAGTACGTTGCATCTGTAAGGATAGGGACCGCGATCAACCAGACCAAGTAATCATTTATAAAGAAAATGGGCACTTCATGATCCCTTTTTCCCGTTCGGAACAAACAATCGAAATAGAGAACTAGCTGCTCCTCGAATGACTCTACCATGGTGGAAATACATTGAATCGGCTTACAAACTGAATACCCGTGAAAACGGCAAAGCTTAGAACTCTTTGTATGCCGCTGAAGTCTCTTCTGGGATTTACTTCCTACGCTCCGCCCAAAAGGCTTGTAAGCTTAGACTTTAATTCTTTGATCGCGGTCCATGTAACAGCGCTACATTACCGCAGGCTCTTGATCCTCTTATGATTGTGCATTCGTAACCTTCCACCAATGTTGTTCAGCAGCACGAACTGACCAGCCAGAAAAAGCCCGACAACATGGAGAACCCCACGGCGAGCCAGATGTAGATGTAAATCGTTTTGCCTAGACTGGTGTGAATCTGATTCTCTTTCATCCCGAAACTGAAAGTCCCGACGAGAGTGCTGTAAAGGATCGTGGAAGTGAGAGCGAAGGCGAAGAGAAAGAGTGAGCTGATGATGCTGACGATAGTTGTGGCGACACTTCCCAAGCGATACATGAGAGCGGTGAGGCCGATCAAGATCTCGATAGTAGTAGAGAGAACAGCAGCAATGTAGCAGACGAACATCCAATTCGTAACAATCTTGTATTCGTCCAGGCCGGCTTTATGCTCTTTGCTAAAGAGCTTGTCCGTGACAGTGTTATTCAATTTCCAGATATCGACGGGGTTGAACCAGAAGTCGTTTTGGCGTGGGGAGCAAAATGTGACATGATCTTTGATACCGCCGGTGCCGTCTCTAAAGTCACCGGAACAGTAGTTCCAGAGGCTGACGTGATAAAAATCTTTAATTCCTAGAGCTCGCGCGACAAGGGTGGAACTGTCATGAGTGAGGTCGATTCCGGGAATGCTGGCTCCTATAGGATTAGCAGGCAGACCCGGTACGTTGGGGATGGTGGATTTGATGTGGATCTGGGAGGTGTTCGCTCGAAAAAAGTAAAGGTTGTTCAGGGAGGCGTGGTTCGTGCCGCCAAGACCAACGACGATAAGACAGATGAGGGAGGTGATAGTACCTATCATGGGCAGAGCGATGACCCATCTTGATGGCATGTAGCAATCTTGTAACGATGGCTTAGGTCGAGGCTTGTGTTCCTAGAGAGGATTCTTATAGTATTTCCTCTTTTCCCTAGACTGCCTCCAAGAGGACCAACTATCGTAATGCTGACTTTTAAGCATCATGCATCCCACATGAGGACTTGCGCCAAGCCTTGGCCTCAGATATTACAATTTTAGTACCTTCACCTCCACCTCTCCACAAGGACTATAGTTTCAACGTGCGGGAGCGCCGCTTCGACAATGCTTACGCGGTGGGCTCTGTATGGCAAAATTGGCGACCTTGTCACCGTTATACCGTGCCTTTAAGAGTGTAGGCTCTCGGCTCAAGGAATATCGGACCTACCGTGAAGGCTTCCACAAGGGATCCGTATGGTGTGCCTTTGAAGGACGCTTGGTTCACATCTAACTCAACGAGTGAGACTTCCTGAAAGCTTTCATTAAAACCGTATATATCTGCGCACTAAGAAAAGCATTATTTCGAGTGTAAGTAATTGATCATTTCGACCTGCAGATGTTGACATCGATAACTTGAAACTCACCGAAGGCACAGGTCTGATAATCAATCATTCATAATCGTTCTTCGAGTCGCTCGTTGGTGATGCTTGCATGAACTGTGGTTTCCTTCTCTCGTCATCATGACTGCTATCACATTTGCGGGAAAATACTTCTCTGATGCCCTCTTATTGAAATCACATGACATCGACGATGACGATCAGAGGTATGAGCATCGAGCGGTCACGTCGGACGTAGAGACTGATGCCATCTCGAGCGACTGCAGCCAGGGCATGAAGATGCCGATAGCTACACTGCCGCCGGGACAATCGCGCCCTCGCCTGCGGGAGCTCGAGGGCGTGTCGATTCCTTCATTCAACATCTGCGTTGCCCTCGAGTCCACAAATATGCAGACGTCCGAAGTCGTAACGGTGGGGGCAGTTATCAACGAGGTGTGGGTGACGGGCACGGACAGCACCGAGCTCTCATGTCTGCCCGAATTTGCAGAAAGGTATCGAATCCTTGGCATCGCAATTGTCGCGCCCCCCCCCCAAAATTTACTATTGAATTCAGACATTCTTGACATTCTCAAACCTTCGAAGCCTATTTTCGTGTTCAAACAGCAAGTAAGTATGAAGCTATTCAAAAGCACTTACTGACCTGTCAAATAGCTATGCCTCGCTCACTGGATCCATCCCCCGTAAGTTCTTTCCAGCCGCTGAAGACTCTCTTATTACATATCTAGAGCAACAGCGATGGGCCATGCAGAAAGAGATGGTGTGGTTTCTATGGGAGGAGTGGGGTATACATGTTCATAGGTCCACGATATTCAGGATCCTGAAGAAGAGACACTGGAGTGAAAAGAGGGAACAGCGTGTCGGCATCAGACAGATTGATGAGCTGCGATTAAACTGGATTGCCGATCTGTTGCAGCTGACGGCTGAACAGCTTGTCTTCGTCGATGAGACTCTGTTCAACGAGACTACGGGGTGGCGTCATCAAGCCTATGCATCAGTTGGTGAGCCAGCTCGCTATCAAGTCTCTAGAAAGAGAGGACATTCCTGAAGCGTTCTTTCGACGTATACAATCGATGACTATCTACTCTGTACCGGTATTCGTGAATGATTCAACGGCGAGGCTTTCTTTTGATGGCTAGCAGATGAATTGCTATCTCTATGCAGTTCCTTTCCGGCTCCGAGGAGTGTGATCGTCATGAATAACGTCAGCATACACTGTAACGCTCGTATCGAGGAACTCATTATCTCACACAGGTGTGAGGTACGATATCTGTCACCATATTCCCCGAACTTCAACCTCATTGAGCTCAGTTTCAGTGTGCTGAAAGCCTGAGCCAGAAGACACTTTCATGAGATATGGCCTAGCTTCGAGGGCTCCTTCGATGAGTTTCTGCATTATGCAGTAACTAGAAGCCGCTGTGATCGGTTTCCAAAGCAGCATTTCAAGCATAGCGTCGATGAATATATCTTTAAGGCTTAGATTATAAGAACGATGAAGCGCGAATTGAAGGCGGGTAATATAGATTTCGAAGAATATTAGCAGTGTACTAGATCTGAATAGCTTCATATTTACCTGTTTGATTGTTTTTTCCTAATGCGAAAGCGTTGAAGACTTGAGAATGTCAAGAATGTCTGAATTCAATAGTAAATTTGGGGGGGGGGGGGGGGGCGCGACAATTGCGATGCCAAGAATTCGATACCTTTCTGCATACGCTTAGTGACGGGTGGACGAAGGCATGAACCCCGCTGTTCCATGACGACTCAGGCTCATGCTCCCACATGATGTCGTCAGCATACCTGCTGCCAAGTCAAGCTGGCAAAGTACCTTACAGATGGCCGACGCCTCCATCACATGTAAGAGTCGAACTGCGGCACTCTTTGCTCACAGGCTAGGTATTATCCGTATTATTGGAAATTGCTTGCGTCCTGAGATATGTCATACATGTCCAAGCCAATTCGCGCTAGTCCCAATCTGGTTAGTGGTACTGTAACTTTCACCCAACGACTTCTCCTCCTGCTCCTACTCTCCTAGCTCATGTGGTTGGCTGTGATGTCTTCTTAGGGTCCAGAGAGTGTGTCCATGTCGCTTCTCCAAGGAAGACATCTCTCGCTTGGTGGAGTCGAAGAAGCATGAACGCCAGAGGCATACCTCTGAGAAACAGCCCGCCGTCATGAACAGTGCCACCTGCACAACGGCGAAAGCGGTAAGAAAAGTCTTCGGATTGCCTCAAATTCGATTGCGATGGATTTGACGCCCTCCCTCTTGTATGTTGGTAGAGCTGATCTCCTTGCATTCTCAGGTGCATAAAGTGGAGAAAAGCTCGAATTGACAGATTGCAGAGAAATTTCGATTTCCATATGGGTAGGAGAGGATAGGAGGCATGGGCGAGTTCCCAACGAGAAACGCGCTGCATGCAGATTCTGTTCATGGCGCTGCGTCGTGCTATTGTCAAATTGCGAGAAAGAATGGCCTCATCGCTCAGCTTGAGATGTTGAAATTCTATTTCCTCTTCAAGGTAACATCATCGACATTATCTATTCGAAGCACAATCTGTTGACGATTCTCAGACCTCTTCTCCTACGCTTGAAGAAGCTTATGCGCGAAACGCTCTCCTCATCTGCTTGAACATGCTGGGAGACTTCGAGTCTCCTGTCGCTCATGAGCTTATCCAACGAGACCTGAATAATTGGTGTCAACAGATCATGAATGGTGTAAAACATCTGCATAAGCTTTTCTTGCCCTTCCACCTTCAGGTCACCAATTGAAAGGATCGAGAAGAAATAGAACTGCAAATACTTTCCTTGCTTCACGAACTGTATTGTGTCTCTGGCGGCGATTTGACAAGCGACCGGAGCAAATCCAACCCAGGCTTGACAGAGCTGATATTGTCCCATGTCTGAAGCAGACAGATCTCTATATCGAGACATCAATGCTCTTCTTTACTATTCTGGATCCGCGGCCCTGCTCACCACCATTTGAACTTCGCTGTCTATGCTGCTCACCTCAGTCGCTACATTGTACACATCAAATGTTGCTCTTGTCTCTTTCAAGGCAGTCTTCGTTGCCTGGGTGCTTCAACTGGCCATATGAATGAGCTGTGAGATCTCTGGCTTACATACTCATCAGAAAATATCACCTTACTGTCTTCCACTTCAGGAACGCCTGCTTTCGCAAGTTCATAGCATAAGCCTTGCAAAAGGCTGCTTCGGTCTGGCTATTCTACTCTCGATCTTCATATATCTTCTACAAATTACAGCAAAGATTAGACATTCCACCCACATTCCACCATGACGTCTGGCACAAGGGTAAGCACTGAGACATTTCATGGTTCTATATAATGAACGAGCCCTTTACTTTCGTTGGCCTTATCATCCGCATCACTAGCACGCTACTCTGCTGTATCCAGAGGTGAGCTCTACATCTTTTCACCTCTCTGATGTGTTAGAGATACTCATTGATAATTCATGCAGTTTATATCATCTCTACCATGATCTGGTGAATTGTCTGTTTTAGAACGATAAGTAATTAAGATGAATGAGCGTTGCAACTTGCTTTTCAATGATATACATGTACTTCATATGACCCAACAATTGATCTTCACAATAGATGGTTTCAATAGACGCTCAAGTATTATACCACCATTGATATTGCTTTGCTCCTGACTTTGAGATCTCAAGGATTGCTTTTATGTCGTCCATGATCAGGGAATTGGGCCGATGGGTCTTGTTACTCCATGTTTCAACTATCTTGTTATCTTGTTTAGTATAAGCTTGTTGAGTAGTATGAAGTCACTCAACTAAGGAATAATCTTTGTCACACCGGGGTTGAGTCATGTTGTTATAGCCTGTTACGAGTGTACCAAGGCTGGACCCCTAGTCTAGTCTGGATCCAGATGAATTCAGACTACATGACAGCTCAGCCCTATAAGGCTGCTAAACCCTAATCAATATACAACCAGTATTAGCGAACTGGTTGCGTATTGATTAGGGCAAGCTCCAGATATGGCCTCAGCCCTATAAGCCAACGCCTCTAGCCGAGCCCCTATCCAAGCCTCTTTGTTTCCCCAACACCCTTTTCCTTCACCATACATCAACACCTTGTTCATCTACATCACCTTCTTCCCGTGTCACAACACGTCCCCTTCGGGCCTAGCGCAGCCTCTGAATATTACATAAATAGAAGCTCTTGTACTAACCTTCTTCTGTATTCTTAATATTCAGTTATAGCTACCTCTAAAGATCAAGCACTATCAACCCTGACTTCCCTTGGTTGTATATTCTAGGCACGGTCCTGACATAGCCGTACTTCGAGGATAGAGATGAGAGGCTATCATAAGAAGGAGGTACTTATATGAATTCTTACCCCATGCGTTGAGCTCATATACAGTCGAAAAGCGAAGCAATAACAACATGACCTCCCGCGCGTTGAAGCTCGCGTATACACAGAGCAGTAATAGCGCTTTACCTATACATTGAGTTTATATACAACATACACACTTACACTGCGAAAGCACGACCCAGCTTTTCGAACAGATAGACATGACGCACAATCATATACACTGCGAATACATGACACAGTCTTTGCAAGACCACATGACTAGATGATCATGTGGTCAAACAGCGAACGGAAGCTCACGTCGAAGTGACCATCTTTCACAATTTCGATTTGTCTATATGGTCACTTGGTCATATAGACAGTTTACGACTATAACGTGGAGCTCATGATCTGTTACTCGCACGGCCAGCTCGCAACCTCAGGCATAGCTCTTTGTCACACATTTTATCGGTGTGATTGCACAACGTACGGTCTACGGGATATCTCTATGATTGAGTCGGCTGCTTGCAGCAGGATTTCCTTTGAGCTCACTTGACTAGGTATGGAAAATGGATTCAGGTTACAGCGACTACTAACAAGAGTGTGGTTTTTAGCTCTAAGACCTGTTTCACGCAGAGAGCTTTTCCATACTACATACATCATCAGTCCGACTCTATGTATATCTATATACGTAGATACTATGCTGTGCTTCATAGCCTTTGGCTGCATAAGCACATTAAATGAAGAAAAAGAAGGAAAACTGATAGCTATTCATCACATCTCGACATCTGTCATCAAGTTCATTTCAATATATATCATCAATAGATTACAGAATGTCCTTCGGTTAATCTCTATCACCTTACAAACTTCTTCGCCATCTGACACGTTGTGCAGTCCAAGAATTACCCTTGTGCCCTCTTCCCTGAGAGAGTAAAGCAAAGCAAAAGGACTATGAGCCACAAGGGAAAGGCCACCTCAGCATGAGGTGGCAACCTTTCTAGTTTACCTGAACATACCTAGATATTTGCACTAATCAAGTTCTGCCGCCCTGGCACACCTGGCAAGGCTGGCGTGTTATGACACTAGAGAAATCTTTTTCAGCCTCTGACTTCATTTTAGTTGTCACCGTCTTCACTTCAAGCTTTAAATTATTCATAATCTTTACTATGCGTGGTTCCTCCCTATACCTTTGCGAGATAATAATTTGCATATTATTAAGATGTTTCATTAGATTTTTCTTGTCGTTCTCCACTGTTTCTATAACATCATTGTACGTCTGCATGAATTCTAAGAAATATTCAATTTCTTTTGACTTCTCGTTTTTTGGGGATATTTTTGGATGTTTGCCTCGATCTGAAGGTGGCATTGTGATAATTGGAAAGTTATTCTAAGATGTATTGTTAAAACTAAAGAGTAGCCTGAATATATAGTGAACAGAAATAAGCATGACAGTCAGCGAGTGTTTATGGTTTCTGATGATCTTCGCTGACAACAAATACAAGATCTTCCTTAACATAGACACATCAATTATTGTATATCTCATGCTTTTCTCATCGCACGAATGCTTCACTTCACGCATCATGTCTAGAGGAGAAAGATCTCATGCCACAGGCAGAAACTATGGTGCGAAGTCAACGTAACCAAACCAAGAGAGCAGAGGGTTGAAGACGCAAGGAAAGGGGTTCACAGCAGCACTACTCTGAGAGCCCACTCTCTAAGAGTGGGATGCGGCTATCGAATTATAGCTTTAATGTGAATTAGTTAAGCATCGTTCGAATATATAAGTCCTCAGTTTCCTCGACTAAGTGCTACATGCTTTCCATAGTAGCAATTCTTCATGCCAGTCGCCAAGAAATCTATTGACGAGCCTGCAACTCTTCAAAGCTCATTCATTAATCATTATCCTCATTAATATCTCCGACAATCTTGTAATCTGCGTGACGTCCCTAGAAACGACCTTGGCGTATCACGATAGGCATTCGGCCAGGTAAGGGAAAGCACGGAGGTAATATGAACAGTCAATCGATGAGTCTGATCCTCGAGGACGAGCGTTGAACATACGAGATGTTCAAGGCGCACATAGCGGCGATGACTCTGATAGGTTCAGACAAGCACAGCCATTGGGGATCTCTCCAACGTCTACA
>JAABUH010001986.1_pt1 | contig 20822 bp, 24 predicted proteins | sample 5559121 | NCBI WGS metagenome assembly JAABUH01 (sample SAMN10711871, study PRJNA513364) | rock metagenome | isolation source: Antarctica rocks | place: Antarctica: Victoria Land, Battleship Promontory nord | collected 2015-12-28
CCCGTGGCACCAGTGGAACCGCAGCGTTTGGCACGACTTCTCGTGAGCGTTGCCGCCCCTGGGAATGGCGGTATCGGCCAGCGATGTGACCGGAATGTGTCCCCCTATGTCATGGCCGCGCGTGTGGATCGGGGCCTCGCGGTTGGGACAGGAGCTAATCGACGGGTGAATTCGCTGCGTCCGGCACCTGGGTGGTCTCGCCGGTCGGATCGAAGTCCTCCGCGTGGTACATCGCCGCGCGCTTCTGCCAGAGGAAGACCGCCGACCCGACGACCATGGGGATCGCGAGGGTGATCAACCAGGTCTCCGCGACCGTCAGGCCGAGCGAGTCGTAGTACGCGGCGATGAAGAGCGCGGCGAGGTAGGCCAGGAACGCGACACCGAGCGCGGTCCGCAGCGGTGCCTGCCAGACCGGCTCCAGGTACTCGTAGCTCCGCGTGATCCGGTTCGTCCGATCGAGCCACGGCACGGCGAAGAGGATGCCGAACACCAGGCCACCGAAGATGATGCCGCCGATGAATTCCGGCCCGATCGCCGCGCCCGGGAGCGGGATGATCGCCTGCGGCGGCACGAGCTTGAGGAAGCCGTAGGTCCACATCAGGTACCACTCCGGCTGCACCTGCGGCGTCGCCGGGCCGGGCGGGCCGTAGACATCGACCGGATGGATCGGGAAGAAGGCCGACACGAGGAAGAGGCCGCCGAGCATGAAGACCAGCAACTGCCCCGCCAGGACCGCCTGATACGGCCAGAGGGATGTTCCCAGCACCTTGCCCGGCTCGGCCAGCTTGCGCGCGTAGCCCGGCTGGCTGTGCTTCTGCTTGATCAGCAGTACCAGGTGCGCCGCCATCGTCATGGCGAGCAGGGCGGGGATGATGAAGATGTGCAGCGTGTAGAGGCGCGAGAGCGAGCCGAGGGTCGGGAAGTTCCCGCCGAAGACCAATTGGGCGGCGAAGTCCCCGAGGTACGGGATCGAGCGGGCGATCCCGTACCCGATGCCGGTCGCGGTCACGGCGAACGCGTCGTAGGGCAACGAATAGCCCATGAAGATGGCACCGAGCGACAGGACCAACAGGACGACGCCGATGACCCAGTTCAACTCGCGTGGCTTGCGATAGGTGCCGGTGAAGAAGACGCGCATCGCATGCAGGATCACCGTAGCGATCATCAGTTCGGCGCCCCAGTGGTGGACGTTGCGGAGCAGATTGGCGACCGGGATCGACTCGATCAGCTTCACGCTGGCGAAGGCGGCGGGGTACTTCTGCCCGTTGAAGTCGACCTCGCTATTCGAGGGCACGTAGAGCAGGCCGAGATACGCCCCGGTCACCACCAGGATGATGAAGCTGAACAGCGCCATCTCCCCCAGGAAGAAGGAGGTATGCACCGGGAAGGCTTTGTGCCCGAACTTCCGGTAGAGGCCCTCGATCCCGATCCGATCGTTGAGCCAGCCCATCACGCCGGTGTAATGCCGCTCCAGCTGGGGCGAACCGGCTTCAGCGGCACCGGATGGCGTCCGCTCGTCGGTCGTCCCCGGTGGGACCAGTGGCTGGGAATCGCGCGCTGTCATCGTCTCCTCCGCAGACTTATGCTTACTCGACGCCCACTTTCGCGCTGAAGGGGCCCGCCGCCGTGATCACCCCATCCGGGCCGACATCGATCGGCAGGCTCGGTAGCGGGCGCGGGGACGGGCCGCTCACCACCATGGCGTTGCTCGCCGGATCGTAATGGCTATTGTGGCAGGGGCAAACCACCTGGCCCTGCAGGAGCTTTGCCTGGACGACACACCCGAGGTGTGTGCAGATCGCGCTGTAGGCGACCAGCCCCTCTTTGCCGCTCCCGGCGGCGACCCGCACGATCTCGATCAGATTCTGCTGGTTGTCGGCCTTCCCCTTCGGGAACGCTTGCACCGACGCGCCTTGTTGCAGATCGCCCGCTCTCACCGGAGTACCCGCCGCCGCCCCGTTCAAGCCCACCGCGGAGTAGACCAGCTGATCGCCGACCGCGATCTCCTGCACCGCGAGCTCCAACACCTTCGTCACGAAGAGCGGGACGGCGGTGAAGGAGAGCATGAATGCTCCGACACTCACGCCCATCACGCCCAGGAGCAACTTACGCCGCCCGAATCTCCCCTCTTGTGGTGCATGCCCCCGCCCATCCATCGATGGATGCGGCCTCACCTGCCCCGTTGCCATCCCTCCGCACTCCTTGTTTCCCGTCCGCGGCTCCCTCAATGCGTACCGCATGACGTTTCGTATGGAGGGCGCTACCAGGGCACCCCATCGTTGCGATCATCGAAGTGGGCCTCACCACCGACGAAGCCCTCCTTGTACGGGATGAGCATGAATCCGAGCAGCAGCGCGCCGAGTCCGGCGAGGCTGCCGATCGCCTTCACGCCCCACCCCAGCGCGATGCCGCCTCCCAGCACGATCGCGATGACCAGGAGCAGCAAGGAACTGATTAAGAGGATCAGATTGATGCGTCGGGTCAGGTGGGGATAGATGCGCCCGACGTGCAGTTCACGCCCTTCGAGGAAGACCGAGACGAACCCTTGCAGCGCAAAGATGAGGAGCGTGAGCCCGAGCGTGATAAAGGCGATCTCAATTTCTGATAAGGAATCGGGCATCGTTGCTTCCCTCCCTCATGCGCTGTTGTGTGGGACAAGGGGTTGCCTCAGCACCATGTGCCCCTGGAATATCCTTGGTGCTGCTCGCACCGATCGGGATGCCGACCCGGCCACCGCCATGCGCGGGGGAAACCGAACATCAGCCGCCTCGTGCCGTGCCCCCGACGCCGACCGGGGCGGCACCGACGACCGGTACGGCCTCAGGGGCCGCCGCCCGCCGTCGGCGCGAAGATCCGCAGCGCCGGGTGGCCGTCGGTGCGCTCGAGCGGGAAGTAGAGCCGGTGGGTTCCGGGATCGACGGCCACGCTGTGGGCGCTCGCGGCGATGGGCCCCTGGGCAACTTTCGTGAGGATCGCCCCGTGCTCCTCGAAGACGGACAGCTCCCCGCTCTCGGCCGCGACATACAGCCGGTGGAGCCCCGGGTCGAAGGCCAGGACGTCGGGCCGGTCGCCGACGGTCTGCGTCCCCGTGACCTGTAGGGTCCGCAGATCGACCACGAGCAGGGTCGCGTTCGCGTCGCAGGCGACGAAGGCGAGGCGGTTCGGGGCGTCGAGGGCGAGGCCGTGCGCGTGCTTGCACCCGGGGAGGGCCGATCGGCCGACGACCTGGTTGGCGACCGGATCGATGGCCACCAGCTCGTCGCGCCCCTGCCCGGCGGCGAGGATTCGCCGCGCGACCGGGTCGTACTGCGTGTTGCCGACCTCCCCGCCCAGCGCGATCGTCGCGACGCGCGCGTCATTCGTGGTGCTGAACACGCTCACCGTGCCGCCCAGCTCGTCGGAGACGAACAGCTCACCGTCGTCCGGGTCGTAGGCGAGGCCGTCGGGATATCGCCCGCCCGCCGTGCGGGCGACGACCTGCAGGGTCCGCGTGTCGATGGCGACGAGCTGGTTCGCGTCGGTGGCCGTGGCGTAGACGCGTCCCAGCGCGGGCACGGCGAGGACCCCGTGCACGCCCGCCACGTCGGCGACCTCGCCCACAACCCGCTGGCTCGCGGTATCGAAGACGATCACGCTGCTGGCGCCCAGATGGGCGAGGTACAGGCGACCGGTAGTGGGGTCGAGGCTCTGGTAATCCCAACGCGACGTGTCGCCGGGGAGCGGGAGCTCGGCGAGCTGCCGCAGGCCGAGCGCGTCCGGCGCGGCGGCGCGCTGACCGGGGGCACAGCCGACGAGGAGCAGCGCGACAACCAGCCCGAACACCGGGAACAGCGCGCGGCGCATGGTGGACTCCTTCTCCTGGCGCGTGTGGCGTGTTGGCGGCGGGGGGGCCCGCCCGGCGCGGCGGCCTTTCACGGCACCAGCTCCGGCCCTCTATCGACGTAGGCCCGATAGAAACCGACGATCTTGTCGCGGTCGAACCCTGGGAGCAGCTCCTCGCGATCCCAGGCCAGCAGCGTGAGCGGGGCGTCCTTGCCCGGATCGCTGAAGGGGTGACTGTAGGGGGTGACCACGAGCTTCACGGTGCCGAACCGGCCCGGGGGCAGATCGTTCCGGTAGCGGTCCTCCAGCCGCTGGTACGTCGCGGCGCAGCCGTCCGGGCACTTCAGCAGCACGACGACAGCGCCGTGCTGGAGGCTATGCACCCAGTACCCTTCCGGGATCTCCGCCCTGTAGACGCCGGGGGGTTGGGGGACGGGGTAATGCTGCCCCGACGACGGCGGGTAATGGGCGTAGGTGATGGGCACCCCTTCGGGGACATGGCTGCTGTCCGCCGCCTCGGCCACCGCCGTCCCGACCGGGCCGGGCCGGGACATGCGCAGGAAGACCACCGCGCCCAGGGCGAGGAGCAGCGCCCCCGCCGCCGCCAGTCTGATCCGGGGATGCCGGTGCCGGTCCCGCCGGAGTTGCGCCGCCCGCGCGGCGCGGTGCCCGGCCACGGCCCGCGTGGCCGGGCGCGGCAGCTGATCGGTCGTACGGCCCATCGGCGCTTCCATCCTCTCGTCTCGCCGTCGCGATCGTGTCGTCCCCATGGTGCGGCGACATCTCCGCGAGGGGGACGCTCTGGGCTCGCGATCCCACCTGTCGACTGACGGCACCGATTGCTGCCCCGGCCGGCATCGGACCGCTTGGCTGCGTCCCCGGCGAGCCCTGACACATGCGGGCGCTACCCTTCGCGCGAGCGGGCGCGCCGGCTGCGCCAGTAGACCAGGCCACCGATGAGCACGACCGCCCCGATCGCGAGCGGGAGCAGCAGTTCGTCGCCGTCGCCATCCAGGCCGTCGGCGGCCTCGGCGAGGGCCGGCATGACCCAGGCCATGCCGAGCAGGAGGGCCGCGAGCAGGCTCGCGCCCAGGGTCAACAGCCGCGCTTGCGATGTCTTCATGTGATCCTCCCAATTCCTGGTGAGCGCTGCACGGCACCGCCCGGCCACGGGGACAACGGCTCGACCCCTCACATAAGCAACCCTCCTTCCGCGTCGGCGCTGTACCTCGTCTCGCGCGAGGCCGGTGTGTCAATCGCCGTCGTCATCCTCCCGGTCGGCGGGCAGCGTCCTGACGACGTTGCCGCTGTTCGCATCGACCTGCACCTCGGTGGGGTCGCCGCCCCCCTGCGGCCGCACCACCACCGCGTACACCAGCGGGCCGCCGTCGCGCTCCAGGCGCAGCGCCTGCACCGTCCCGGGCACCGCCACCACCGCCGCCGCCTGCGCCTGATCGGGCGTGAGCGTGGCCTCGCGGGCAAGCTATGACTGGTTCGCCGCGTCGGCGCCGCCCTGGCGCTCGCCACCAGCGCCCCGCGCCCAGGTGGCGGCCCCCCCGAACAGTAGGGCGACGGCGAGCACGGCAGCGACCGCCGCGATCAGCCGCCAGCCGCGAAATCCTCCACGTAGGTCCATTGCGCCCCTCCGATACCCTTCGCTCGCTCCGCCCCGGGCTGGATGCCGTTCCCCGACCGGTCCCATCCCGCGACCCTCAGTATGTACGGCGAACGTGTGAGGGCCATGAGCGGACGATGAGAGTGTTCTTACGCTTACCGCGGCACCCGCCCCGCCCGCGATGGGGGCACCGCGGGCGGGCGGCTCGCCACCTCCAGTGGCAGGACCACCGTGAACGTCGTGCCCTGCCCGACCGCGCTCGCGACCTCGATGCCCCCCCCGTGCTGGCGGGCAATCTCCTGCGCCATGGCCAGGCCCAGCCCGGCCCCCCCCTCGGCGCGGGAGCGGTCGGCGTCGGCCCGGTAGAAGCGCTCGAAGAGGTGCGGCAGGTGCTCCGGCGCGATGCCCGGCCCGGTGTCGCCGAGCGCCACCCGGACCGCGGTGTGATCCCCCCCTGCCCGTATCGTCACCCGGCCGCCGGGCGGCGTGTACTTGATCGCGTTGTCGAGCAGATTCAGGAACAGCCTGATGAGATGGTCGACGTCGCCCTCGAGCGCCAGCCCCGCCGGGATCTCCTCGCACAGCAGCACCGATCGCGCCTCCGCCAGCGGTCGTAGCTGCTCGGCAACGCTCTCGAGGAGCGCGCTCACGTCCAGGGATTCCGGCTCGCGACGGACACCACGCTGCTCGAGGCGGGCGAGGAAGAGCAGATCGGTGCTGAGGCGGATGAGCCGATCCACCTGCCCCTCCAGCTCGCGCAGGGCGTGCTCGTATTCCTCGGGGCCGCGCGCCCGCGCCAGCGTCACGCCGATGCGGCCCTTGAGCGCGGCCAGGGGGGTGCGCAACTCGTGGGCGGCGTCGGCGGTGAACCGACGCTCCCGCGCGAAGCCGGCCTGCAGCCGATCGAGCATCCGATCGACGGTGGTCGCCAAACGCCCGATCTCGTCGGCCGGCCCCCGATAGTCGATGCGCTTGGTGAGGTCGTACGCCCCGATGGCCTGGGTGGTGCGGGCGATGCGATCGATCGGCTGGAGCGCCCGGCCCGCCAGGAAGAAGCCCCCCAGGCCGGCGAGCAGGAGCAGCAGCGGCAAGGCCAGGAGCAACTGCGTGAACAAGGTTTCCAGCGCGTCGCTTGTCGCGTTCAGCGACCGGGCGACCTGGACCCAGCCGACCTGGGCACCGTCGGGTGCCGTGACGCGTTGCGTGTAGACGCGCCAGTCGGAACCCTCCCGCGGCAGCGTGCCGTAGCCCGGTGTGGTCGGCGGCGCGCCCGCGACCGCCGCGAAGGGGCCGAACGCCTCGGCGGTCGTCCCGTCGGCGGCCAGGACGCGCACCGAGAGGCCCGCCTGATCCAGGCGGCGGACCAGGGCCGCCGCGGCGTCGGTCCGCCGCAGGGCGGGGCGGTCGCCGCCCGTGTCCAGGTCGGCCAGTACCTGGGCGGCCGCGCCCTGCAGCGCCGCGTCGGTCTGCTCCCGCATCCCGCGCTCCTGCCGCTCGTAGACATACCCGGCGAAGACGGCCAGGGTCAGCCCGAACAGCAGCATGTACCAGACGGTCAGGCGCAAGCGCAGCGGCCACCGGGCGGGGTGCCAGCGCCGCTCAGGCATCCGCGTTCTCCGCGCTCAGCCGATAGCCCACGCCGCGCACGGTGTGGATCAGGGGGTGCGCGGCGTCCCGATCCACCTTGCGGCGCAGGTAGCCGATGTAGACGTCCACCACGTTCGACTCGTTAGAGAAATCGAAGTTCCAGATATGCTCGGCGATCTGCGTGCGCGTGAGCACCTGGCCCTGGTGGCGCAGGAGGTATTCCAGCAGGGCGAACTCGCGCGGGCTGAGCTCGACGGCACGTCCGGCACGGCGCACCTCGCGCCGTGCGACCTCCAATTCCAAATCGCCCGCCCGCAGGATCGGATCCGCCTGGAGGGGTGGGCGGCGCAGCAGGGCCCGCACGCGGGCCAGGAGCTCGGAGAAAGCGAAGGGCTTGACCAGGTAATCGTCGGCGCCGGCGTCGAGCCCGGCCACCCGGTCTTCCACCGCATCCCGCGCGGTCAAGAGCAGCACGGGGACCGCGATCCGCCGCTGGCGCAGCGCCCGCACCAGCCGCAAGCCATCCAGGCCCGGCAGCATGATGTCCACGATCAGCGCGTCATACGGCACGCCCAGGGCATACTCCAGGCCCGACCGGCCGTCACCGACGGCATCGACCGCGTAGCCGGCCTCGCGCAACCCCTGGCCGACGAACTGCACGATGCCAGGATCGTCCTCCACGACCAAGAGGCGCATCGCCCTCCCTCTCACCGTGCCCCGACGAACCGGGGCACGGATACGCACGCGAACCGCGCACATGCCGCTATCTGGCGGCCTCGGCGCGATGTCGCACGGCCAGTATCCGGTGGCTTGCGCGGCAACCGCCCGTCCATCCGCGCCGCACCCTGGAGAAGCTGGTCGGGCCGTCGCCCGGTTGCGCGCCCTGGTACACGGGCTCAGGGTACGCGCGCCTCGACGTCGTCGAAGCACGTCTGCGAGTCGGCCTTCGTCCATAGTCCGACCTTGCCCGCCGCGAAGGTGTCGTCGACCGCCTCCACGAGCAACTGCCCGTTGTAGAACCCCCTGAGCCGATTGCCGACGATCTCGAGCCGCAACTCCTGCCACTGGCCGCTCGGCACGGTCGCCTTGCCCTCCTTGATGACGTCCCGCTTCCCGCCGACGTAGCGGTAGAGATTGACGCTGTCCTCCAGGGCGTTCGCCCGCAGGATGTAGTAGTTGTCCCGGTCCTGCACCCGGGCGATCAGCCCGGCCGCCCGGTCTTCCTTGCCCGCGATCGGCTTGACCCGGGCACTCAGGCTGACATCCGTATAGGTCGCGTCGCCCAGGGCGAGGGCGGGGAATGTGGCCGTGCCGGTCTGACACAGCGCGTTGGGGGCACTCGGCGCGCCCGTCTCCGCCCGCACCGCCCACGCCCCATCGAAGGCCACGGCACCCGTCGGCAGGCCCCCCGCGAGGTCGCCGTCGAACGACCAGCGCGCCACCCCCGCCGCCCCGGCGGTGCTCACGGCGGTCGATCGCGTCCCCGTCGGGGCGTTCGCGCCCGCCGCCGTGGCCGTGGTGCTCCCCCCGCCGCACCCGGCCAGGAGCGTCACGGCAACCAGGACGACGATCGCGATCGGTCGTGCCAGCCGGAGGTACCGCTGTATGTGCCGGTGTATATCCATCGCAGATGCTCCTATTTCGGCTTGGCGCTATTGGTGGTCGCGAGCGCCGCCCGGAGCCCTTTCGCCAGCGTCACCGCGTCATCGACCGCCCAGAAATGCATGTAGAAGAGGCGCGGCTCGTCGCTCAGACCGTGGCTGTGCAGCGCCGTCACGTCGATGCCCGCGTCGCGCAGCGCGCGGCTGACACCCCTCACCTCGCCCCCGAGCAGGACGAAATCGCCGGTGATGGCCGCCTTGCCGCCGCCCGTCGGCTGGAAGTTGATCGCCGTGGCCACGCCCATCGCGGGCGGTAGCTCCATCCCCATGTCCGTGATCTTCTCGGCGCGCGGGACGCTGAACTGGTAGATCGCCCCGTTCGCCTTCCCCTGGTACCCCAGGGTCCTGTCGAGCGCGGCGCTGTCGAGATCGGCCTGCTCCGCCTGCCCGGCGGCGGGTGTGGCCAGCGGCGTCTTGCTCTCGGCGAGGGCGGCGCGGATCGTGGCGGCGGTCGGTGCCGGGTCGCCGTGCCCCATGATATGCAGGTACATGATGCGCGGCGTCTCGCCCAGCAGGTGGTTGTGCAGCGCCGCGAGATCGATGCCGCCCTGCTGCAGCTTCGTGAGCACCGGGTTGACCTCGTCCTCGGTCAGCACGAGGTCGCCCATGAACATCGCCATGTCCGCCCCGATCTGGAGGAACTCGACATGCGAGCCGAGCGCGAACCCCGCCTTGAGCGGCACGCCGCGCGCCGTGACCTGCAGATCGGTGCGGGGGAAGCTGAACCGGTAGACCCCGCCGGGTTGCAGCGCGCCCGGCTTGCCCATTGCTGCGTCGACCCGCTGCCAGTCGAGGGAGGTCGTCGCCGTCGCGCCGGTCGGTCGACTCGCCGTGGCCACAGCGAGCGGCGCACCGGTGGTGGCGGCCGACGCCGTCCGAGCGGTCGGCAGCGGCCCGGAGCTGGCAGCCGACGTCGCCGACACTGCGGGTGGCGGACTGGCGGGAGCAGCCGTCGGCTGGCCGGAGCCGCCGGTCGTGCACGCACTCGCGATCGGGGCGACGGCGGCCGCGGCCAGCAGCGTACCGGCTTGCAAAAGGGTGCGTCGGTTGAGGCGCTGCATCGCTGTTCTCCTACTTTCTGCCTGCCCATGCCCCGACCGGCGGGACGGGCGTCTCAAGAACCCGGAAATGTGCCAGGCCATCGCACGTCCCCGGATGGGCAGACGCCCCGGGCGCGCCCAGCCAGGGTCACAGATGCCGTCGTAAGTATCATGCCGCCGGCGCACGGCACACCCCCATGTACCAGCACCATCAGGATGCGCTATCAACCTATGAATGGCGTGAAGCGGCGATGAGAGTTCTCACATCTGGTGGCACAGCCACTGTCGGTTTGGAACGCCGAAGCGCTGATCTTTCCCTGCGCGGAGATTGCCGACCGGTTCAGGTGCCCATCACGGCATCGCCTCGTAGTCGCCCACTTCCGCGTCATCGTCGCCCAGACTGGCGTTGGCCCGCGGCAGCCCATGGCGATCACCGCGCGCCGCGCGACCTCACCACCGGTCGGTTCGCCGCCCTCGACACGGTACTCTGTCCCGACGAGCACGCGGCCGGTGGCTTCCGACCTTGTCCGGGACAAGGCACCAGGGCCCACCCTTCCACGGCCATATCCGGCAACGCCGCCAGCGCGTCGACGAGGGGCGTGATCGAAGTTCCAGCGCGACCGCTCCCGGTCGTTCCCGACGTCCGGGCCGTACCTGACGTTCGGCCTGCCCTGGCCGCTTGCGGCCAGGGCGAAGAGCACCACCGGTGAGCCGGGTGCCGCGTGCACGCTCGTGCTCAGAACCCGAAGGTGTCGAAGACGAGCGCGACCAGCCCCGCGAGGGCTGCAGCCCCGACGACGCGCCGGGCGGGCTCGTCGCGCGCGACGACGAGCCCGAGCGCGAGCGCCGTGAAGGCGAACGCCAGGATGCCGCTCCCCGCATCCTGCCAGCTCACGCGCACGACGGGCGCGTCGACGTTGAACCCCGTGCCGTTGGTGAGATTGAGGGTCGTGTTCCAGGCGGCGAAGCCGAGCGCCGTGGCCACGCCGATGACCGCGAAGCGGCCCTCTCGCCTGGCCCACGGCCACGCCGCGAGCGCGGCCGCGGCGAGGAGGCCGACGACGAGCGCGGCGATGGCGATACTCTGGTTGCTGAACATGCCGGTCCCTCCATTCAGCTGCCGTGTCCCGCACGACCGCGGCAGCATACTCCAAATCTTCGGCGATGGCGCACGGTGTAGTGGGCGGCACCCCCTCGCTCACCCCGCACCGTGCGTCGCGACCCAGATCGCCAGGCCGAGCGCCCCCGCCGCCGCGACGACGAGCGGCTCGGGCACCTTGTAGCGCCAGAGGATCGCCAGGGCGGCGAGGGCGATCAGCGCGGTGGGGACATCGACGATCGCCCGACCGCCGAGCACGATCACCGACCCCGCGATCGCCCCCGTCGCCGCGGCGGTCGCCCCCTGCGCGAAGGCCTTGAGCTGCGGCTGGTCGCGATGCCGCCTGACCCAGGGGGCGGGGACGATGGTCAGAACATAGACGGGCAGGAAGATCCCGGCGGCGGCGGCCACCGCCCCGCCGAAACCGGCGACCAGGTAGCCGATGAAGGCGACGGTGATCACCACCGGGCCGGGCGTGATCATCGCCACGGCCACGGCGTCGCGGAACTGCTGCTCGGTGAGCCAGCCGTGCTGGCGGACGACCCCCTCGTAGAGGAAGGGGACGATCGCCAGGCCGCTGCCGAAGACGAAGGAGCCGGCCTTGATGAAGAAGAGGAGGATCGTCAGCAGGAGGCCGCCCGAGACGCCGAGCGCCAGCGGCGCAGCGGGGACGAGCGCGGGCCAGGGCGCGAGGGCCAGGGCGGAGAAGCGCGCCCACAGGCCCGCTGGTGGGGCTCGCACCAGCAGCACCAGCAGTCCGGCCAGGATGAAGGTGAGCGCTAGTTCGCTCTGGGTCGCCACGGTGAGGACGAGGAGCGCGGCGAAGATGCCCCACAGCAGCGGGTCGCGTCTGTTGGTAGTACGGGCGAGCTTGTAGGAGGCAATGGCGATGATACCGATGACGGCCGCGCCGATGCCGTAGAAGAGCGCCTGCATCCACCAGAGGCCGCCGTAGGCCACGTACAGGATGGAGAGGCCGAGCACCATCAGGAACGAGGGGAGGATGAACGCCAGCCCGACGACGGTGGCACCCACGACCCCGCGCAGCAGATAGCCGATCGCGATGGCGCACTGCGCCGCGAGCGGCCCGGGCATCAGCTGCGCGAGGGTCATGGCCAGGCGGTAATCCTCCTCGCCGAGCCAGCGCCGCTCTTCCACGAGGTCGCGGTGCATGTAGCCGACCAGGGCGGCCGGGCCGCCGAAGCCGATTGTCCCCAGCTTGAGGAAGTAGGCCGCGAGCGAGCGGAGTTCGGCGGGGGGCGGCGCGTCCGCCGCCGTTGCGGGTGCCGCGGACGGGCGAGCAGTCATCGTGTTCCCTCCAACTCACGAGCGAGCGTCTGGGCGCGGGCGCGTAGTTCGTCGCGCATCGCCTCGCCGACCTCCTGGTGGCGCAACGCCCAGCGATCGGCGCCCGACACGTCGCAATCGATCGCCACGGTGCGCGCCGGTGACGGCACCCCGGCGATGGGGCGGGGCGGGTCGCGGTCCAGCAGCGCCTCGGCGTCGGTGCCGGCCAGCAGTCGAATCGCGTGCGGGCTGACCACAGGGTCGGGCTCCTGCCCGGCCGAGATGGCCCGCCAGCCATCCGGCGCGACCCGGTTGAAGAAGGCCGCGGCCATGCGGCTCTTGCCCGCGCCGTGCGGGCAGACAAACACTACGACTTGCGTCATCCCAAGTCCTCCTCCCACGGCAATCAGCGCCCCACACCCGGCGACGCGTCGGCCCCTCGCCGGATCGTGAGCACGGCGCAGGGTGCCTGTCGGACAACGGCCTCCGCCGTGCTACCGAACAGAAGGCGCCTCAAGCCCGTCCGTCCGTGACTACCAATGACGACGAGGTCGGCACCCCACTCGTGCGCCGCCGCGACGATCTCGTGGCCTGGCCGACCCTCGCGGACCAGCGCCTCGACCCCCTCCCCTTCCGGCAACATGGCGCGCGCCCGCTGCAACAACGCCGCCCCTTCGCGGCGGAGATCGTCGAGCAACTCAGAGGCTGAGATTCCCTCTGCCGTCGTGGCGGCCAGCGACGGATCGACGACGTGGACGAGGGCCAGTGCGGCATTGAGCGCTCGCGCCAGGCCGGTACCGACGAGCACCGCTGCCGCCGCCACGTCGCTGCCGTCGGTCGCGATCAGGATGCGGGAGAACATGCGCGTTCCTCCCTGATGAAGGTCAAGCAGGCCGCCGCCATGCGGCTCTTGCCCGCGCCGTGCGGGCAGACGAAGAGGATGTCGTGCGTCATGTCGATCTCCCTTCTCACATGCGCGGGGCGGTCCCGACCCGCGCGGTCTGCCAGTTCCGGGGGCGTCACCACTGTCCGAGCAGCCTTGCAAGATGCGCCTGCGCCGCCGTGCGATACTCCGGCGCGGTGGCGATTACGGTCATATCCATGAGCGCCTGCGTCACCCGCCAGACCGCGATGAACTCGTTATCCACCGGCCCGTCGGCGATGTAGCCCGCGAACAGCGCCTCGCGGTCGGCGGGGTCGCGCCAGCGCCGCAGGTCGAGCGCCGGGTGGCTGATGTAGGCGTCGCCGAAGTCGATTGTCCCGGTGTACGCGCCGGTGGCCGGGTCCACGAACGTATGCTCCGGGGCCGGGTTCGAGTGCAGGGCAACGCGGACATTGCTGGCGGGGAGCGCCGCCAATGCCCGTCGCGCCACTTCCTCCGGCGCAGTCGCCAGCCCCCAGGCGTCGCCCGCTGTCACCGCCGTCGCCACTGCCTCCTCGAATGCTTCGGCGAGCCGGTCGCGCAGATCGCCCGGTGCGCGGTCGCCGGGGAAGAGGTCGCTGGCGGTGATCTCGTCCTGGGGGATGGCGTGGATCTGCCGCAGCACCCGTCCCAGGTCGTGGAGCAGCGCTTCGCGCGCGGCCCCGACGAGCGTCGCGCGGCGCACGGCGATGCCGGGCATGCGTGTCAAGCAGGTGTACTCGACGCCCCCTTCCTTCCCGTAGCCGAGGACGCGCGGCACCGGGATGTCGGGGTAGCGCGCGAGCTGCGCCAGGAAGAAGACTTCCTTCGCCTGGCTCGTCCGCTCACGTAGGCGGTGCGGACGCTGGGTCTTGACGATGACGCCCTCGTCGATGGCGTAGGTGCGCGCCTCGCCGCCCGTCTCATCCACCTCGCGGACGGCTTGGGCAGTGGGGATGTGCCGCCGCACCAGCGCGAGCACGATTGCGGTGTCCAGGATGGGGTCCGGTGCGTCGGGTTGCAGGTAGACGTCCTTGGGCATGGTCATTCCCTCCTCTCAATTGGTCGTGGACTGGTCCGTACCCTGTTCTATTGCCCGGCCTGATCGCCACATCTGTAGCGCGCCCAGGACACCATCCGCGATCCGGCCGGGGCGCTCCCCGATCCCCCTCAATGGTCGCGTCGCCCCGTGCGTCACCACGCGGCCGAGGGCCTCTCCCCAGGCCGTCTCGACCGCCAGATCGACCGTCTTGCCCACGACGAAGTTGGGGCCGAGACCGATCGTCAGCGGGGCCAAGCCATGCTGGGTCTTGAGGCGGTTGCGCTTGCGCATCGGTGCATCAACCAAGACGATGGGCCGCATCGCCGTGAGCACGATCGATAACTCCGCTCGGCGAAGGCCATGCCCCGCCGGGTCACGACCTGCGGCTGACTCTCCTGGAGCACGACCTCCGCGCCGCCCAGGAACAGGCGATGGGCACCCGCCGAGGTGACATCATTCACGCCGTGGATCACCACTCGACGCATCGGCCGGTCCTCTTCTTTCACCGGGTATGCGCGTGCGGACTTCCCGACAACGCCGCTCTCGTGGATGCCCTTCATGCCTCGCGCCAATCCCACCCGGCGCCCTCCAGCTCGACCAGCGCGGCGAAACGCCCGCCGCGCCGGATGAGTTCGTCCGGCGGACCCTCCTCGACGACCCGGCCCGCGTCGAGGACGATCACCCGGTCGGCCGCGCGCGCCGTCGCCAGCCGGTGCGCCACCGTCAGGACCGCGCGCCGCCGGCCCCGCGCGTCCGCGCGCAGCGCCGCCCAGAGGGCCGCGTCGCTGGCGCTGTCGATCGCCACCGTCGCCTCATCGAGCAGCAGCACCGCCGGGTCCCCGACCAGCGCGCGCGCCAGCGCCAGCAGCTGCCGCTGCCCCGCCGAGAGCTGGACCCCGGCCCCCCGGCCCGTGCCGCGCAAGGGGGTGTCGTACCCCTCCGGCAGGTCGGCGATCAGTTCCGCCGCGCCCGCCAGGGCCACCGCACGCTCGACCGCCGCCTGCGGGATGGTCGTGTCGCCGAGGGTCAGGTTGTCCCGTACCGTGCCGGTGAAGAGTTGCACCTGCTGGGGCACCACGGCCACCACGCCGCGCCGCTCGTCGTCCGCCACAGCGCGCGGGTCGCGACCACCGACGGTGACGGTCCCCGTCCAGGCGGGATAGAGCCCGGCGACGAGCTGGACGAGGCTGGTCTTCCCCGCCCCGGTCCGCCCCACCAGCGCCACCTGCTCGCCCGGCCGCACGGCGAAGCTCGCCCCGTGCACGACCGGCCGCCCCGGCGCGTAGCCGAAGACCACGTCGCGGACGGCGAGCCCCCCTGCGCCCGCCTCGCCGAGCGCGGACGACGCACGCTCCTCGGGCGGGAGGGCCAGCACCTGGACGATGCGCTCGATGCCCGCGAGCGCGCCCTGGACGGTCTGCCAGTCGTCGCCCAGCGCCGTGATCGGCTCGAAGAAGCGCCCGAAGACGAGCACGAAGGCCGTCAGCGTGCCGATCGACACGCCCCACGCGGCGACGAATCCCGCCGCCCCGGCCCAGAGCAGGAGCGCCGTGGCGGCGGCGGCGAGCAGGGTCGTCAGCGGGGTGTAGAGGGACGCGTAGACCGTCGAGCGGTTCGAGGCCAGGAGCGCGTCGCGCAGGGCCAGGCGGCAGCGCGCCACGAAGGTCGCCTCGCGCCCGAACGCGCGGATCACGTCCACCCCGCCGATCGTCTCCTGGAGGTGGGTGTTGAGCAGCCCGACCGCCCGGCGGTTGGCGCGCTCGGCGGCGCGCACGCGCACCTGGAAGAAGCGGGTGAGCGCCACCAGCGGGGGCACCGTCAGCAGCGCCACCAGGGTGAGCGGCACGCTCAGCAGGAGCATCGCGCCGAGCGCCGTCAGCAGGCGGACGAGGTTGCCCACCAGGTTGATCGCCCCGGTGGAGAAGAGGGTGTCCACCGTCTCCACGTCGGCCGTGCAGCGACTGATGACGTCGCCGAGCGGCGTCCGGTCGTAGTAGTCGAGCGGGAGGCGCTGGAGGTGTGCGGCGAGGCGGACCCGCAGCGCGCGGAGGGCATCCTGGGCCACCAGGGCGGTCAGGTAGAGGGCGACGAAGTTCACCGCCTGCGCCGCGACGACCGCGCCGAGGTAGAGCAGCCCGAGCGTGAGCAGGCCTGCGGCGCGGCCGGGCGTGAGGTGCTCGTCCACCACCCGCTGCACGACGAGAGCGGGCGCGAGGTCGAGCGCCCGCGCGCCGACCAGGCTCAGGGCGACGAGCGCGAGCGCGCCATGCCAGGGGCGCAGGACCGGGCCGAGCGCGGCCCAGGTCGCCCGGCGGGTGGCCGGGGCGGCATCGGCGACGATCCCCGCGCCGCTCATCGCGGCACCTCCACGCCGGTGTGCCCGCCCGCCCGTTGCTGGGCGCGGTAGATCCGCGCGTAGAGCCCGCCCGCCGCGACCAGCGTCGCGTGCGGCCCCTCCTCGGCGATCCGCCCGCCATCCAGCACGACCACGCGATCGGCCTGCGGGAAGGCGGTCAGGCGGTGCGAACAGAGGACGATCGTGGCACGGCGCTCCGGGGGGGCGGCCGGCCCGAAGGCGTCGCGCAGCCCGGCGATCAGCCGCGCCTCGGTGTCCACATCGACGGCGGAGAAGGGATCGTCGAGGACGAGGAGGCCGGGGATCGCCGGGGCGGCGGCGGCCAGGGCGCGTGCCAGCGCGATCCGCTGCCGCTGGCCGCCCGAGACGCGGATGCCCAACTCGCCGACCGGCTGGTCCAGCCCGGCGGGGAAGGTCCGCAAATCCTGGGTCAGCGCCGCCAGCGCGACCGCGTTTTCGACCGCCTGTGCCTCGGCCGCCGTCGGGCTTGCTCCGGGCGGCGCGAGGAGCACGTTCTCGCGGACGGTGCCGGAGAAGAGGAAGGGTTCCTGGGGCAGGAAGCCGACGCGCGCGGCCCGCTCGGCGGGCGGCAGGTCGTCGAGCGGGCATCCGTCCAGGAGCACCGCCCCCGCCGCACGCGGCAAGAGCCCGGTCAAGACCTGCGTGAGCGCGCTCTTGCCCGATCCGACCGGTCCGGTCACCGCCACGAGCGCCCCGGCGGGGATATCGAGGGAGATGTCGTGCAGGATGGGCGCGGCGGTGCCGGGGTATTGGAAGGTCACGCTGCGCACAACAACCGCGAGCGGGCCGCGCGGCACCGGGGGCGGCGGCGGCAGCGGGTGGTCGAGTCCCACCAGGCGATTCGCCTGGAACGAGGCGAAGCGCGGTTCGCCAGCCACCGGGAGGGCCGGGGCGAGCCAGGGGCGCAGGCGCGCGTAGGCCGCCCCGCCGCTCTGCACCGAGTTGACGAGCTGCGGGAGGCGGGATGAAGCGTGCGTAGAGTTGCAGGAAGGCGACGAAGGCCCCCACCGTCAGCCCGCCCGCCACGACCCGCGCGCCGCCCTGCCAGATCAGCAGCACGACGCCGCCGGTGATGAGGAGTTGGTAGAGCGGCTGGAGGCCGGTGCGCAACCGCACGACGCCGAGGTTGGCGACGGTCTGATCGCCCGCCAGCGCGGCGACCTGCGCGACCGACGCGTCCGCGCGTCCGAAGAGGCGCAGCAGGCGGATGCCCGCGAGCTGCTCCTGGATGAGCCCGGTGAGCGCGGCGTTGGCCGCGCGCGCGGCGGTGGTGCGGCGGGCGACGCCGCGCCCGGTCGCGTAGCCCAGGAGCAGCGCGAGCGGCGCGGGGGCGAGGGCGAGGAGCGCCAGGCGGGCGTCGAGCAGCAGCATCGCGACGATGAAGGAGAGGGAGAAGAGGACGGTGTCCCAGGTCTCGATGACGAACTCACGTACCCCGACGCCGAGCACCTCGACGTCGCCGACGACCCGCGCCATCAGGTCGCCGATCGGCGTCCGGTGCAGGTCGGCCAGCGGGCGGGCGAGGATGCCGCGCACGGCGTCGGCGCGCAGGTTGGCCCGGATGCGCGCGTTGGCCGTGCCCAGCCGCCAGCGCTTCAGCATGCGCGGTCCCTCGCTCAGGAAGGTGCCGCCCAGGAGCGCCAGCGCCGCCCAGCCGACGGTCGAGGCTGGCGCTTCCCCGCGCTGGAAGGCGAGGGCGGTGTCGATCGCGCGGCCGAGGAGTAGCGCGGGGAGGACGACCGCGATGTTCATCACGATGCCCGCCAGCGAGCCGATCAGCAACTCGCCCGCAACCTGCCGGAAATAGGGTCGGAGTTCCCAGAGGTAATGGCGCATCGAGACCCTTTCAGAGGAAAACATCGGTCGCGTGCCACCGAGATTGCCGACAATGGTGGGGACACGACGCCCGCCTCAGATAAACACGACGTTTGTGACGAGCACCGTGAGGGCGACGAGTCCGCTCGTCGTGAGCCAGCGTCGCCCGACTCCGGCCTCCTTGCGCCGATCGAGATGCAGCGTTGTCAGCGCGAGCAGGGTAAGCCCGGCTACGGCACCACCGCCGATGTCGGCGACGCTGATGCCGGGGAGGAAGTCGTCATTGAGCAGCCATGCGTTACTGAGGAGCCGCCAGGCAATAACGAGGAGGCCTACCGAGAGCGCGGGTACCACGACCACAGGCTGCGTTAGGCCCCCGGCGTCCCGGCGGAGCCGCCAGGCAAGCACCACGCCCGTGATGATCGCGCATGCAATGGCGGTTACCAGGATCCGTCCCAGCGAGAAGACGGCCATGCTCCATCCTTTCACAGCAGACTGCGCCGCCGATACGCTGGAGTGCCCGATCGCGACTTGCTGCGTCAGCGGCCTCCCCCTCTCGGCTCACCCCTGCGCGGCCGCCAGCTCGGCGTAGAGCGCGTCGTAGATCAGGGCCCCCCGCTCGAGCGCGGTCGGATCGTCGGGGCTGATCCGGCGGATGCCCTTGCAGATCGCGTCCAGGCCCGGTGCCACCGGTTCGAGCGCGATCTCCTGGACGGTGTCAACCTCGTCGATCATCCGCGCCAGGCGCTGCAGGATCGGGTCGGTCAGGTGGTAGGCCCCGACCAGCGCGTGGAAGCTGCTGTGGCCCTGATGGTGCGAGAGGGGCACCCCCGGGATATCGAACGGCTCCGCGCCCGCAGGGAGCGGCGACTGGCCGCGCGGCACGAAGAGAAACTCCGCCCCTGGGTCGATGAAGCGCCGGATCAGCCAGGCGCAGCCGATGCGGTCGACCCCGATCTCCTCCCACGTCACCCATCGCATCGGTCGTCTCCTCCTTGTGCGGCGAGTAGCGCTGCGCGGACCTGCGCGCCGAGGGGCGCGTGGCAGTAGTCCAGTGCCGTCGCCTGCTGGTAGCGGCGCGCGAGCGCGGCCAGATCGGCGTGCCCCTGGCGCAACTCGGCCAGGATGGCGGCGTAGGCGGCGTCCGCCTGTTCGCGAAACTGCCCGACGAGGGGCGCGTCCGCACCGACCTCCACCTCCGACCGCCAGACGGTCGCCTCCCCGCCGCCCTCGAGAATCTCCGCGACCAGCCACTGGAATTGCTCGCGCGTCGTCGCGTTCGCCGGGAGGACCCAGACCCCGTCGTGCAGCACGATCGCGCCGAGCCGCTTCAGCTTGCGCCAGGTGGCGACCCGCAGGGCGCTCGGCTCGGCGGGAATCCGAAACATCAACATGAGCCACGAGGCCATCCGAACCATCTCCCGCCGCGACCCTGCGGTGTAGCTGTAACACACGTTACAGTATAACGACCGGCGGGGCCGCATGCAATACGCGCCGGGGAAATATTTGACGTCCGTTACATCTCCTGGCGGGAGCGTGAGGGCTCGGCTATAGGCCACCACTCGTCGCCCGCCGCATCGCCCGCCGGGACGGATACGCGCCTGACGGGGTTCTCACTCCGCTCGGCGTCCCGGCATTCCTACGTCGACGGTCCTCGTCGCGATCCCACGACAGGGGATTCCCTTGACCCCGCCCCTATCCTGGCTTACCCTAAGGGGACGATTAGGGTAAGCCAGGACGGGGCCACCGTCAAGCGGGCGGCCAGCGGCGGCGGTCCGGTGCGGCATGATCGCCGCGCCGTATGCGGGTTGTCGGCTCGCGGGTCCCCGCCGGGCGTCACCCGCGCTGGCACCCCGTCCAGGCTGGCCCGCAGGCAACGTCCAGCGCTCGCCCGCGCGGGGGATACCGCCCCGCCCCGTCGCCCTGCTGCGGCCCCCTGCCCATGCGCCCCGTGGCCGCGCCACCGCAGGGCGGACGGGCGGAATGCGCGGAGCGGGGCCAAACGGCGCGGCGAAGGTGGCGGGCGACGGCCACGGCGGGGGCCGATCAGCCGACCCTGTGCGCGCGGTACGCCCCGAGTACGGCCAGCAACTCGTCCGGCACCGCCATGCTGCTCAGGACCGCCGGCGGCCCCGCCGGACACGGAGCTGCTCACGTAGTGCGGTATTCAACTGTTCCCAGGTGCCGTCGTCGCGCCACGCCCGGAAATAATGGTAGACCGTCCGCCATGGCGGCAGATCGCGCGGCAATAAGCACCAGGCACAACCGCCACGCACCAAGTAAAAGATCGCATTCAGGATCACCCGGTAGCTGTGGACCCGAGGCCGACTGCGCGGCGAGGCCGGCGGCAGATGCGGGGCCAGGAGCGCCCACTCCGCATCGGTTAAATCGGTCGGGTAGCCCTGCCGTTCCATGCCCTAAGCATAGCCGCCACGCCATTATTCAGACGGTTTCTAGTACTACAGCGACACTTATCCTGTTCTTCGGTGCCAAGACGAGTACGTTCGCGGCCTACCAAACTACCATTGGCGGGCAGGAGCCCAGTACGAACGTCAAAGTGTCGCTGTAGTACTAGT
>JAABUH010001987.1_pt1 | contig 20820 bp, 18 predicted proteins | sample 5559121 | NCBI WGS metagenome assembly JAABUH01 (sample SAMN10711871, study PRJNA513364) | rock metagenome | isolation source: Antarctica rocks | place: Antarctica: Victoria Land, Battleship Promontory nord | collected 2015-12-28
GGCGAGAACCTGTTCTCCATGCAGGACGCGCGGAACCTTCTGCGCCACGGGGGTCTTCGCCCCGACCGCGACGTGCTGCAGTTCGACTGCGCGCTCAGCTACGGGGCCGTGGAGTACCTGCGGACACTCGACGTCCTCGCCGAGCATGGCTGGTCCCCGCGCCGGTGCATCCCGCACGGCGGGCACCAGATGTCGCTGGCTTTGGCGGCGGGACTGAGACTGGGCGGCAACGAGTCCTACCCGGGGCTGTTCCAGCCGTTCGGTGGTTTCCCCGACGGGGTCACCGTTTCCGAGGGCCATGTGGTGGTCCCCGAGCTGCCCGGTATCGGATTTGAGGGCAAGGCCGACCTCTACCGCGTGCTCTGCGAGCTGACTCGCTGACCGTCGGCTGGTCGCCCGGCTGAGGCCCTCCCAGACCCAGGCCTGACGTCGGGCGAGTGTGATGCATTCGCGTCAGACGTCTGTTGGAGACGTCGGAGGAGTTGCTATGCCCAAGGTCCCGTGCTGCACACGAGCTTCGGGCGACCTGTCGTCTGCAAAGGTGTTTCATGAACTGTGTAAGGGGTGTGGCCGGAGATCGCTGCCCGGGGCCTACCCGGGCAGCAGGACAGGAGCCACCCTTGACCACCATGGACACCACCCCTCCCTCGTCGTCGCCGGGTGCACCGCACGGGAGCCACGGAGCCGCGCAGCGGCTGGCGGGCATGCTCTCGCCCGCGGCGATCGATGAGCTGTTGGCCGCTGGGGATCCTCCGGCATCGGTATCGACGGGCCCGACGGGCTGCTGGGCCGGATGACGAGCTCGCTGATTCACCTCGGCTACAAGGCCGGTGACCCCGCTAGTACCGGGTCGGGCAACTCCCGCAACGGGCACGGGCCGAAGACGGTGCACACCGTCGCGGGCCATCGTCCCGAAGCGCACACGCAGGCTCGGCAACGTCGAGGACATGATCATCAGCCTGTACGCCCGGGGCATGTCGACCCGTGACATCGCCGCCCACCTGGGCCAGGTCTACGGCACCACCGTCTCGGCGGCGACGAGCTCACCGATTCGAGACGGGCGATCTCGGTGTTGAGCAGCCGGATCTGCGCGGTCGAGCCATGGACGATCGATTCCAGGATCGTCGGTGCGATCGGGCTCGCGCTGGCCGGAGCCGCCCGGAGCCGACTGACGAGCTCGGCTGCAGACTTGCCGCCACGGTAGCTGTGTCGACGGCAGAACTGGCGCATGCGGCCCTCCCAGCAACGCTGCCGCCTGCGGTGTCGGGTAGTCGGTCAAGAACGCGAGCGTCGTTCGGTGGCTTCCCCGACGGGGTCACCGTTTCTGATGGTCACGTCGTGGTCCCCGAGCTACTCGGCATTGGGTTCGAGGGCAAGGCTGACCTGTATCGCGTGCTCCGTGAGCTGACCCCTGACTGTCCGCTGGTCGCAAAGCTGAGGACTCTCGGACCGCGGTCTTGACGAGGGGCCACTGTGATGTCAGTCTCATAAGACGTCTGTTGGATACGTCAGAGGAGTTGCGGTGCCCAAGGTTGCTGTTCTGCACACGAGCTTCGTCTTTGTGACGGTCGAGCCGGTAATCACCGACTTGATCACCGAGCTCGTTCCCGGTGTCGAGCTGATGCACTTCGTCGATTCGGATGTTCTCGCCACGGTGGTGCGCGATCAGGGCATCTCATCGTCGAGCGAGGCGCGGATGGTGCATCTGGCGCAGGCCGCGGAGGCCGCGGGGGCCGACGTGATCTTCTCAGCGTGTTCCTCGCTAGGACCCACCCTGGACGCCGCCCAGCGCGCCGTCGGCGTCCCGGTGGTGAAGATCGATGAGGCGATGGCGGTCGAGGCCGCCGCGTTCGACCGGATCGGCGTCCTGGCAACAGTCCCGACCACGCTCGGTCCCACCAGCGACCTGATCACGGCGAGGGCGCTCGACGCAGGCCGGCAGCCGCAGATCGTGCAGCGGCTGTGCCCCGGTGCTTTCGACGTTCTCATGGGCGGCGACCGGGAGGAGCACGACCGGATGGTCGCCGAGCAGGCCGCGGAGCTCGCCGGGGAGGTCGACGTTCTCGTGTTGGCGCAGGCCTCCATGCGGCGGTTGGTAGGGCGGCTGGAGGACGAGACCGGGTTGCGGGTCATGTCCAGCCCGCGCATCGGTGTCGAGCTGCTCGCCAAGACTGTGCGCGAGCAGCTGGCGTCCACGCCGTTCCCGACTCGATGACTGCGGGATTGCCCAGCACCACCACCCTGGAGCGGTTGCGGTCCGGCCTCGGCGAGCCCCTCGTAGTGCCTGATGCGCTGCACCGCATCCGTGAGGCGAACGCCGCTGCGGGGACGCACGTGGTCATCCTGGACGACGACCCCACGGGCAGCCAGGTCGTTCACGACGTCCCCGTGCTCATCACCTGGGAGGACGACGACCTGCGGTGGGCCTTCACCCATCCGGCCCGCGCGTTCTTCATCCTGACCAACACCCGAAGCCTCGACCAGCGGGCTGCAGGGGAGCTGCTCGTTGACCTCGACCGGAGGATCCACCAGATCGCCGCCGAGGTGGGTACCAACGTGGTGCTGCTCAGCCGCAGCGACTCGACCCTGAGAGGTCACTTCCCGCTCGAGACCGATGTGCTTGCGGACGCAGCGGCTCGCCGGGGCCGCCCCTACGACGCTGTCGTCCTTGCCCCCGCCTACCTGGACGCGGGACGGGTGACGGTCGACGACATCCACTACGCCCGCATCGGGTCGGACTACGTTCCTGTGGGGGAGACCGACTACGCCACGGACCCGGCGTTCGGTTACCGCAGTTCGTCTCTGCCCCTGTGGGTGGGAGAGAAGGCGGGCAGCACCGTTGAGGTGTCAAGCCTGAGCCTGGACGACATTCGGGTGGGTGGCGTCAGCCGGGTGGTCGAGCTGTTGCTGTCCGCGCGTCGCGGGGCGGTGGTCGTGGTGAACGCGTTGGACGAGAGCGACCTCGAGGTGGTGGCCCTGGCCCTGGGTGAGGCCGGGGCCACCGGTTGGCGGGCTCTCTGCCGGGTGGGCCCCAGCTTCGTTCCGATTCGGGCGGGCATCGACCGTCGCACACCCCTGCAGGCAACCGAGATCGCAGCTGCGGGAGCCCGTCCGGGGCATGGCCTGGTCGTGGTCGGCTCGCACGTCGAGCTGAGCTCGCGGCAGCTAGAGTCGTTGCTCGAGCTGCCGGGGATCGTCCCGGTGGAGCTCGACGTGGTGGCGCTGCTGGAACCGGCCGGGGCGGCCGTCGAACTTGACCGGTGTGCGGCCGCATTGAAAGCGGCCGCCACGGACGCCGATGTCGTGCTCGTGACCAGCCGTCGTCGTGTTGTCGTTGCCCCAGGGGAGTCCAGCCTGGAGCTCTCGCGGCTGGTGTCGGCCGCCCTTGTCCAGCTGACCCGGCGCCTTACCGGCGTGGTCGAGCTCGGGTGGGTCGTGGCCAAGGGGGGCATCACCTCCCACGACATCGCCGCGCACGGACTGGGCATCCACCGGGCGACGGTGCTCGGGCAGATGTTCGCGGGGATCGTCTCGGTCTGGCGGGCCGAACCGGGCGAGAGCACCGGGGGCGGAGCCGCCGATACCGCGCTCGCGGGTCTTCCCTACGTCGTGTTCGCGGGCAACGTCGGTGACGAGTCGAGCCTGCGCGACGCGGTGGCCATCCTGCGGCAGGCCCACCGTGCGTGACCGCGGCACGGACACGTTGCGCGCTGCGCACGCGCAGGGCTGGTCGGTGGGGGCCTTTTCCACCTACACCCAGGAGATTACCCAGGCGATCTGCCTGGCGGCCGAGGACACCGGACGCCCGGTCATCCTGCAGGCCGGGTCCAGCGCGTTCGGCCATGCGGGCCGTGTGCAGCTGGCCGCCCAGGCCCTGCTGGCGGCCGACCTGGCGAGCGTCCCGGTGGGGGTGCACCTCGACCATTCCCGGGACCTCGACGAGATCCGCGCCTGCCTGGACGCCGGGTACACCTCGGTCATGGTCGACGGGTCGCACCTTCCCTTCGAGGACAACGTCGCCCTGACACGGTCGGTGGTATTGGTTGCTGCCGCGCACGCTGCCTGGGTCGAGGGCGAGCTGGGGGCCATCCCAGGTGACGAGGACCGCTCCGAGCACACGGGCCCGGGCGAGCTGACCGATCCTGCGCTCGCCGAGGAGTTCGTGGCGCGTACGGGTGTCGATGCCCTGGCGGTGGCTGTCGGCAACGTGCACGGCACGGCCGCCGAACCGGTACCACTGGACCTAGAGCTCTTGGCCCGGTTGCGTTCTCTCGTGCCCGTCCCGCTCGTGCTGCACGGGGCCTCGGGCCTTCCCCCCGCGGAGCTGCAGGCCGCCGTGGGTCTCGGCGTCGCCAAGGTCAACGTGAACACCGAGCTCCGCGGCGCCTTCCTCGGCGCCCTCGCGGCGGCCCTGCCCGGCGCGCAACCCAGCTCGGATGTGGCGAGCGCTCTGGCCGCCGCCCGCGACGCCGTGCGTGCGGTCGTCCGCGCCAAGGTCGGCCAGCTCGCACGGCCGGCCGTTAGGCATGAATAACCCTTGGCAGACCCCGCCGTCTCCTTGCCTGCCGCACGACCCGGACCGCACTACCCCTCCATCGCCACACCAGAAACCAGAAACAGGAGTCATCATGCGCAGAGCCGCCATGCTGGGAACCCTTCTCGTCACCGCGTCCGTCTTCGCTGCGGGGTGCAGCTCCGGCGCCGGGAGCGCCGGCACCGGAGCACCGGACGCCGCTGGCGGTGGGGCTGCAGTCCAGGGAGGTTCCGCATCGGACGTCAGCTCCAACACTTACGTCTTCCTGCCGAAGTCGCTGAACAACCCGTACTGGGTGGACGCACGCGAGGGAATGAAGGCTGAGGCCACCAAGCTCGACGTACAGGCCCAGTTCCTGGGCCCGGCCACCGACGACGCGGCCAAGCAGGTTGCCATCTTTGAGTCGGTGCTGGCCAAGAAGCCGGCCGGCATCGCCGTGTCCCCCAACGACCCCGGCAGCGTCACCCAGATCGTGGCCATGGCGCGCGCCGCGAACATCCCCGTCATCGCCTGGGACGGCCCGGTCCCCAACAGCCAGGTCCTGGGGTACATCGGCACCGACAACGTCGCAGCGGGTGAGAAGGCGGCCGAGGCTCTCGGCACGGCGATGGGCGGCAAGGGCAAGTTGGCTGTCGTCATCGGCTCGCTCAGCGCCACCAACCTCAACCAGCGCCTCGAGGGCCTGAAGCAGGGCCTGGCCAAGTTCCCGGGCATCTCCATCGTTGCTACGGAGCAGTCGGGTGAGTCCATCGGCGACGCCCAAGCCAAGGCCGAGACCATCCTGCAGGCCCACCCCGACCTGACCGGCTTCGCCGGCATCGGCGGCTCGGACCTGCCCGGGATCGCTGGCGCGCTGAAGTCCGGCGGGCAGTGCGGCAAGATCAAGGCTGTCGGCTTCGACGTCGTACCGCAGGGTGTCGACGGGATGAAGGGCGGCTGTGTCGACGCGCTCATCTCCCAGAAGCCTTTCGGAATGACCGAGCAGGCCCTGCAGATCCTGGTTGACTTCCACAGCGGCAAGTCGACGATGCCACCCAACTTCAACGTCGACACCGGCGTCGAGGTGGTCACCCCCGCAACTCTGGACGCCTTCCAAGCCGCCGCCCCTCACTAGCCGCAGTCGCGGCGGCAGTCACCCCGTCATCCACCGTGGCTGCAATCAGTAACTGATGGCGCCGACCCGTCGTCGGGTTCCTGGCCAACAAGGAAGTTCGAGGTTCAACGGTGAATCAACCACCGCTCATCCGCATGCAGGGCATCGTCAAGAGCTACCCGGGGGTACGCGCCCTGCGGGGAGTGGACCTGATGGTCCAGCCAGGTCAGGTGATGGGCCTGGTCGGGGAGAACGGCGCCGGCAAGAGCACTCTGCTGAAGGTGCTCGCCGGTGCCGTCACCGCCGACGAGGGCACCATCGAAGTCTCTGGTCGACCCACGGAGCTGCGGACCCCCCGAGACTCACGGGACGCCGGCATCGCGGTCATCTACCAGGAGCTGATGCTCGCCGAGCACCTGAGTATCGCGGAGAACGTCTTCGCAGGTCGGGAACCGAGCCGCGGTTGGCGGGGGGTCGACTTCCGGGCGATGCGACGAGACACCAGCACCTTGTTGCGCGAGCTCGGGATCAAGGCCTCCCCGCGCGACCAGGTTGGTCGGCTTAACGTGGCCCGACGACAGATGGTGGAGATCGCGAAGGCGCTCTCCACGAACGCCCGGCTGATCGTGATGGACGAGCCCACCTCCTCGCTGACCGAGGATGAGGTGGAGACGCTGCTCGCGCTGGTGACACGTTTGCGCGAACGGGGGGGCAGCGTCGTCTACGTGTCGCACCGCATGCGCGAGATCTTCGCGGTGGCCGACGCCATCACCGTCATGCGCGACGGCGAGCTGGTCGGGGTGCACCGGACCGCTGACGTCACCCCTGACCAAGTGGTCAAGATGATGGTGGGACGCGAGCTCGTCGACATGTACGGGTCCCGGCCCGCACCTCGCCCAGCGTCGACCCCGGTGCTCGCCGTCCGCGGGCTCCACGCCGGGCCTCGGGTTCGCGACGTCAGCCTGTCGGTGTCGGCCGGTGAGATCGTTGGGCTTGCCGGCCTCGTTGGGGCCGGCCGCAGCGAGACCGCTCTCGCGGTGTTCGGCCACCTTCGCCGCACCGAGGGCACCGTCCTCATCGACGGCACCGAGGTGCACCTGCGAAGCCCACGAGAGGCTATTGCCGCCGGGATCGCCTACGTCCCGGAGGACCGCAAGCAGCAGGGCCTGTTCCTCAACCTTCCCATCCGCACCAACATGTCCTCAGCGTGCCTGGACGATGTGTCGAGCAACGGGGTGCTGTCCACCCGACGCGACCGCGCTCTCGCCGAGCGGCTCGCTGGCGACCTGCGGGTCAAGGCGTCCTCCGTGGAGACCGCGGTGGGCACTCTGAGCGGCGGTAACCAGCAGAAGGTGGTCCTGGCCCGCTGGCTCGCCCGCCGCCCCAAGGTGCTGATCCTCGACGAACCCACCCGTGGGGTCGACGTGGGGGCCAAGGCGGAGATTTACCGGCTGATCCGCGACATCGCCGCTGAGGGCGTCGCGGTCCTGGTGATCTCTTCCGAGCTGCCTGAGGTGCTGGGCCTGTCCGACCGCGTCCTGGTGATGCGAGAGGGCTGCCTCGTCGGCGAGCTCGACGGATCAGCAGCCCAGGAACAAGAGGTTATGGCGATGGCCACCGGCGTCCATGAGACCGCGTCATGACCAGCCCCGACACGACCGACTAGGAGACCACGATGTCTGACCTCATCACCGCACCCCCTGGGACGGAGCCCACCGGGGACGACAGCCGCGGTGGCCGCGGCGCCGGTTCGGTGCGGCGGGTGCGCTCGGTGCTCGCCGCCCGCGAGGCGGGCCTCGCCGGGGTCCTTCTGGTGCTGGTTGTCTTCCTGGCGTGGCGCTCGCCCTACTTCATCACCACCAGCAACATCACTGTTGTCGCCCGACTCGCGGCGCTGTCCCTGATCATCGCCGTGGGCATGACCTTCGTCATCCTCGCCGGAGGCATCGACCTGTCCGTCGGGTCCACCGTGGCCCTGACCAGCATCGTGACCGGCGAGACGATGGTCAGCCTGCACCTGAACATCGCCCTGGCCGTGGTGCTGGCGCTGCTGTCCGGCGTCGCGGTGGGACTGGTCAACGGCGTCATCATCGCGACCACCTCGATCCCACCGTTCGTGGTCACCCTCGGGATGCTCGCGGTGGCCAGGGGCCTCGCGCTCGGCGTCACCCAGGGACAGACGCTCAGCGGTCTGCCCGCAGGCTTCCTGGTGCTCGGTCAGGGCTCCATCGCAGGAGTGCCGATCCCCGTGTGGATCGCGGTCGGGGTGGCCGCGGTGGCCCACCTCGTCCTCACCCGGACCCGCTTCGGGCGCAACGTGTACTTCATCGGATCCAACGAGCAGGCCGCGGTGCTCTCCGGCATCCGAGTCCGACGAACCAAAATCATCATCTTCGCCATCGCCGCCGGGCTCGCCGGGCTGGAGGGCGTCATCGAGACGGCCAGGCTCAGCGTCGGGCAGCCGTCTGCGGGCAACGGCTACGAGCTGGTAGCCATCGGAGCCGTTGTCATCGGCGGGGCGAGCCTGTTCGGCGGTGAGGGCAGCATCCTCGGCGCCGTCCTCGGGACGGTCCTGCTGGCCCTCATCCAGGACGGACTGATCCTGCTCGGCATCTCCGCCTACTGGCAGCAGGTGTTCAGCGGGGTGATCATCGTCGCGGCCGTCGCGCTCAACATCTGGCGTCAACAGCGGGGACGAGGCAGATGAGCCAGCGTGGCCACCCACGTGCCCAGCGCGGCCACCCATATGATGTCTGAGGTCAACTACGTCGAAGGGGGCAGCAGTGACGGTACGACCGTCCCTCGCTTCAGGTCTCGCCGACGACATTGTCAACGACATCCTGTCCGGGCGTTACCTGACGAACGCGCCACTGCCCAGCGAGACCGACCTGACCCGGGAGTCCGGGTTCAGCAGGTTGACGGTGCGCGAGGCAGTGAAGTCGCTGGCAGCCAAGGGGGTGGTGCGGGTGGAGCAGGGCCGCGGCACCTTCGTTAACCCATCCGACACCTGGTCCGTTCTCGACCCGGTGCTGCTGATCGCCCGGTCGAACCGGGACGGCGACCGGCTCGCCCTGCCGCGCATGCTCATCGAGGCACGGCGGGTCGTGGAGGTCGCAGTCGCCGAGCTCGCCGCGGAGCGGCGGACCGAGGAGGACCTGGCCGACATGGAGCACGCGTTGAGGGGGATGCGCTCGGCCGCAGCGGTAGCCGATGTCGCTGCGTTCGTCGCCGCGGATATCGCCTTCCACCAGCACGTCCTCGACGCTGCCCGCAACAGCTTCATCACCTCGTTGTTCGACCCGCTCTCCCGCATCCTGCAGTTGACCCGGCACCAGACCTCGGCGCACGAACCGGTGCGCGAGCACGCGATCGGGCACCACCAGCAGATCCTCGACGCCGTGCGCGCCGGCGACCCCTCCCAGGCGGGTCGGGTGATGCGCGACCACATGACCCAGACCGAGCAGGACATGGATACCTACGTGCTGGATCCCGGTGCCGCGATGCTCGCGCTGCGGGCCGGTGACTCCGAGGTCGCCAAACCACGTCGCGCAGCTGACCACCCACCCCTGACCCCCCCGCGCGTTCTTCCCACATTCCTCCGAACCGGGGGCCCACACCGGGCACTCGGCGCCCTTCCACGACCCCCGAAGGACAGCTCATGAAGATCGTCGTCACCGGAGCCCACGGCAAGGTGGGTCGTGCTGCGACCCAGGCCCTCCTCGACGCGGGCCACGACGTGCTCGCCACCGACCTCACCCGACCCGGCTTCGAGCGCAAGCCGCCCGGCAGCGCCGACTACCGGATGGCTGACCTGACCGATGCAGGCGACGCCTTTGCCGTGATCAGGGGTGCAGACGCCGTCGTGCACGCAGCGGCCATCCCCGAACCCACTGGAAACCCCCCGCACGTGGTGTTCCAGACCAACATCATGGCCACCTTCAACGTGCTCGAGGCCGCCGTACGCTTCGGCGTGCAGCGCTTCGTGAACATCTCCAGCGAGACGGTCCCCGGATTCTTCTTCCCCGAACGCGACTTCCTACCCGACTACGCACCCGTCGACGAGCTCCACCCAGCCCATCCCCAGGACCCCTACGCGTTGACGAAGTTGTTCGGCGAGAAGCTGATGAATGCCGCCGTGGAGCGCTCCGACATCCGGTGCATCTCGATCCGGCCGAGCTGGGTCCAGAACGAGGACAACTACGAGCAGAACCTCGGCCCCCAGGTCCGCGACGCAGCGGTCACCAGCCCCAACCTGTGGAGCTACATCGACGCCTACGACCTCGCAGACGCGATCGTCCTGGCTGCGGAGAGCGACCTGCCCGGCCACGAGGTGTTCTACATCGCCTCGCCGGACAACGTCGGCGGCCACGACTTCGCCGCAGTACTGAAGCAGTACTACGGCGACGCAATCGAGCTGCGGGACCTCGAGCGGGTCGACGCGTCGGGCATCTCCTCGCGCAAGGCAATGGACAAGCTCGGGTGGTCGCCCGAGCGGTCCTGGCGCGACTACCTCGACGCCGACGGGCGAGCGCTACCCAAGCGCTGAGGCCTACGCACGCAGGCGGGCGGGGCGATCAGACGACTCCCCGCCCGCCCGCCTTGCCCTGCCGCACGTGGTTGTACAGCTCGGCATCATCGTGGCCGCCCAACCCCGTGTCCGCGGCGTCCGAGAACAGTTGCAGAGCGGCCTCCACCACGGGTGTGGGTAGGCGCGCGGCCCCGGCTTCGTCCAGGACAAGCTGCAAGTCTTTGACGAATAGGGACACTGTGCTGCGCACCTGGCCGTCCGGCCCGGCGACCATTCGCGGGCCCCGATCGTCCAACATGAACGACGACGCCGCGCCCCGTCGGATCGTGTCCAGCGCCAACCCGGGATCGATGCCCAGCGCCTCCGCCACGGCAAGTGCTTCCGCCGCCGCGGCGATGTGAACACCGCACAGCACCTGATTCACCATCTTCATCGACTGCCCCTGGCCGGGGCGGTCTCCAACGTCGACAACTTCACCGAGCACCGCAAGGAGCTTGCGGTCCTGCGCAGAGGCACCCGCGGCCATGATCAGCAGGGTTCCCGCCGCCGCCCGTACGACACCTCCGCTCACCGGTGCATCAACGACGACGCTAGTCGGCAGCCGTCCTACAAGGTTGCGCACCCACGACGGGCCGAGAGTGCTGAGGATGACAACTCTGGCGTGGGGGCGCATTTCCCCAGCCGCGCCATCCGGACCGAACAATGCGGCCTCCGCTTGCACCGGGGTAGCGACCATGATCACCAGTACCTCCGCCGCCCGCGCCACCTCAGCCGGGCTCGACACCAACTCAATGCCCTCCGGGGCGGGGGAACCGGGATCGAAGGCGACGACGACCCGACCCGCTGCCGCCTGACGCAAGGCCATCGGCGTTCCCATCGCGCCGAGCCCCAACCAGCCGACCGTCAGGACATGATCCATCCTGGGATCGTAGCGCCTACCGTCGCCTGCCAGCGTTATAGGACTACCTCATCGCTATGAGCACGGGACCACCTGAAGTGGCGGTGAGCATCACAGGGCCCCTGTTCGGCGGCACGGCGCCGCTGATGATCTCGTTCCTCACCAGCCGCGGCCTGCACCGCATGGGGAAACCCGGTGCCCGGGGACCGGGGATTGTCCGGCGAACGGTGTTTCTGGCCTGTCGCACCGGCCCTGCGGGCTGGCGGGGAAGGTGCGTGCGGCGACCGCGACACTGAACGATGTGGCGAAGAAGAAGGCTGACGAGCAGTCGGCGGAGGCGCGGGGCCTGTCGCTGACCGGCCCGGACGGGCTGCTCAGGCAGCTCACCAAGACGGTCCTGGACCGCCTGAACGAGGAGATGACTGAGAACCTGGGCTATAAGAGCACGGCCCGCCCGGCACCGCTGGGACGTTCGCACTGCTGATCGCCAAGAAGCGGCAACGCCGGCTCGGCGGTGTCGACGAGGTGGTGTTAGCGCTCTACGCCAACGGTTAACGACCGGGGAGATCTCCGCGCACGACTCGGGTGGGCGGACGGTGCTGGTGTAGCACCGGGCCGGGCCGGCAGGGAGTCCAACCCAGCCATCTTTACCCATAGCGCCTTCTTCACCTGGTGGTGCGGTGCTGGATTGTGCCTCTGCCTCGCTGGGGCGCACCGGGGAACCGGGTTTGCTGACTGGCAGTGATCAGCACAGCGTCGGGTGGCTCCTCGCGGATAGCTTTGGCGTAGGACGTTACGCCTGCGGTTGCTCGCAGTGGCGACGGTGCGTAGTGGTGCCGTCCCGGGTTTTCCGGGCACCGGGCGCGGGCACGCTAATTGTCGCCGGCGCCGTCCGTTACCGCAGGCCGAGCTTGTCCGCGCAGTCCGACCATGGGGTGTACCCGTGGTCGGCGCGCACTTTCTCGGCGATGACGATCTGCTGCTCGCGGGTGGCGTCGCTGGGCAGCGGCGCGTAGACCCCACCGCCGTTGCTCAGCCACACACTTTGGTCGAGTTGCACGCCGCCGTAAAAGCCGCTGCCGGTGTTGGTGGCCCAGTTGCCGCTCGACTCGCACTGAGCGAGAGCGTCCCACACGCTGGTGTCGGGCAGTCCCGGAGCAGCGGCGACAGTGTTGGCACCGCCCGCGGCAGGCGTCGTGCTGCTCGGGTTCGCAGTTGCTGTCGTGGCTGTGGTTGAGGTCGATGACGGCGCGGACCGTGCGGTGGAGGTCGCAGTGTTGGCGGTGGTGTCCGAGGGGGTTTGGGGGGTGAGAGCACCGCCGATGCCCACGATGAGGACGCCGAGGATCAGGGTCACCCCGGCGGTCTTGCGGTTCGGGATTCGGGCCCCCCCGAGGTGTCCCCGGATCAGGGCCGCGAGCGCGGCACCGAACACGACAAGTCCGAAAAGAATCAACAAGTAACCCATAACGTCCTTCCTGGTTTCCTGGTTAGGGCCGGACAGCAGGGACTGTGCACCCTGGCCAGGCTCGGAAAAGGGCGGGGTACATGCGCCGTCGCCGCGGCCATCTTCACGGTGTGGGTGGGATGCGTGAGGTGCGCATGGTGACCGGTGCGGGCCACAGTTCCTGGATTGCGTTGTTCAGTTGCGCTCCGATGACGACCCCCATCCCGAAGAAGAACGTGGCGAGCAGGAACGCGATGGGCGCGGCGAGCGCACCGTAGGTGTAGCCGGTGTGGGTGACCCAGCCGATGTAGAGCCGCAGTCCCGCGGTGGCGATGAGGAACACCACCACTGCCAGCAGGGCTCCGGGCAGCCCGCGGCGCCAGGGCAGCCTGTTGGGTAGAGCCACCTTGTAGAGCAAGCTGAGTGACAGGACGAGGAGCATTATGAGCACCAGGTAGTACGCCCACGCCAGCATGTTGGCGTCGATCCCGCCCACGGTGGTGGGCAGCAGCCGGGTGAGCAGATCCGGGCCGATAGCCACCAGGGGCAACGCGAAAATGCCCACGACGAGGCTGGCGATGTAGATGAGCACGGCCAGGATGCGCTGCCAGAGAAGGTTACGCACCCCGTACTGGCCGTGGGCCTTGGTCACTGAGTCGACGAAGGAGGACATCGCCGATGACCCGGCCCACAGCGAGATCAGAAAGCCCACCGAGACGACCTCGCCGCGGCCGGTGGACAGGATGTCCGCGACCGTGGGGGCGATGATCTGGTCCACGGCGCTGGGACTGAACAGGTTGCCGCTGATTGTGATGATCCGCCGCTGCACCGTGTCGAGGGTGTTGGGCCCAAACCAGGCGCCGATGTAGCCGAGGCTGCCGAGCAGACCCAGCAGCAGCGGGGGCAACGAGAGGGTCTGCCAAAAAGCGGCCTGGGCGGACTCACCGAACAGGCTGTCATCCCAGGCCTTCACCACCGTCCGCTTCAGCGCGGTGGCCACGGTGGGGTGCCCACTCACCGGTGGCGGGCTCAACACAACCTTGTCGCTGACCTGCTCGACCGCCGCGCTTACCCGCCCGCTGAGCCGCTCGAGGGCACCGCTGTCCCGCCCGGAGGCAACGGTGGCACCCGCCGTGCTCCCGGTTGCACCGCTGCGATCACCGACATCCTTCATCGCCCAAGAATGACCCGCTACTCCCTGTCCAACCACGCGAAACACCACAAAGCAGCCATGCGAGCAGCACACCGCCCGGGGGTTGTCCGATTGTTCCTCAGGCAGGTCAGCGCTGGGTCAGCAGTTACGTGGGCGGTTCCTCGTCGCTCGGGATGGGAGCGGATCAGTCCGGCGTGAGTGGCCGGAGGGTCCGCGGTCGTGTTTCGGGCTCAGCTGGATGTGGTGTCGTTGAGTTGCTGATCCACGTCGACCAGTATTGCCCCGTCCTCGATTTTGCATGCGTACACCGGGATGCTCGCCACCTCGGGTACACCGATCGACTCGCCGGTGTGCAGGTCGAACCGCGCTGCGTGGGCGGCGCACACCAGGGTGTCGTCGTCCTGGACGGTGCCTTCGTGCAAGGGTTGGGGCCCATATACCCCGCTGGGACATAGATCGCGTACCAGTGGACGGGGACCGCGAGGTTTTGGTGGTGATCGTTGAACCGCCACGGGACGGGGACCCAATCTACTTTTGCCACAAAAGTCTTGTCGTCCCAGTTCCGGGTGGTCGGCAGAATGTATTGCTCGCCGACGGTGCGCTTTATGTGCGCGACAAGATGAGTACGCGGGTAGCGACTGGGGCTGAAGCCGCCGAGCTCTTCGCCGAACGAGGCCGTGATGCCTCACTGCCTGCGGACCCTGATCTCAGTGTCGTGGGTAAGGCCATATGTATCGCTGACCGGCACGACGTACTGAACACGTGGGTCCAGTCCTCGGTGGAGGCCTACCGCACCAAGGTGGAGGCCGCCCGCGCTGCCCGTCAGGCTAAGGAAGCAGAGCGCCAAACCTCGCTGCTCCCTGGGGGTGTATTCGGCGAGAGTCTCGCCGAGAGTATCAGACTCGCCTCGGCGAAGATTGTTACTACCGCATCCAGCGGGTCAGCAGAAGATCGCATCTCACACTGGGTAAAGAGCACTCGGACAGACTGGCCGAACAGTATTCGTCATCTTCTCGAGGTATTCGCAGTACCCGTTCAGTTTACTATCATCAACCCGACCGACAGCTTCCTCAGCAACCCTCAAATGAGAATTGTTATCGACCACTGTGACGCGGTTAATAGTGTGGCAATTGGCTACAATACGTGCAATAAAATTCTGCCCCCAGTCGAGCCGGAATCACATGGATTGCCCATCGCTATGGCCCCTGAAATCGACTTGCTGACCATTCGGCCAGTAAGAGCGGTACAGGAACTGTCCTGGGAAAAGGTCGGTACCGGGGTCGTCGTGACGCTGCATCCCGAGGCTTTGCGGTCAAATACGCCGTGGAGCCCCTTTCGAAACGACTTGATTCTCTATATTCAGGATCCGCTTGTGACTGAGCTGCAGGCACGGTGGACGTTCACCGCTGAAGGAATCCACGGGCAGCTTGCGGGTGAGACAACAGTGCAGGTGGACCAGCAGACGAACACTAGGGCGCTCGTCTGTGACTGCTTGTCGGGGCAGCGCTAGGGACGTAACAGCGCGGTGCGGAAGTTGAGCAGGTGCAGAAGTCGAGCAGGTGCGCCGCACCGCGGGCCGGCCTTCCCTGTCCGGCATGGCTACCTCGCCGCAGATCGCGTTCCAGGTTTCCCAGCTCGCCCGCGAGGCCCTGGAGGAACGGGTCGCGCACCCGCGGTCATGAGAGACGGGCGGCCAGCGTGAGGGGTGGCCACCGGCCACGAGGGGGGTGTGTGGCCGGTGGCCGCTGCGACACCAGCCCGGGGGAGGGGTCAGGCGTGCAGGGAGACGGCCAACAGAGTTGGCCGCGTCCAGCACCGAGACTACGGCTGGTCGGGTGGCTTCGCCCGCTTGTGGTTGCGGCGCGCCGGTGGCGAACGGGGGGACTTCACCGCCCCGATCAAGGCGATCACCCGACGAGTCGGGGCCTCACGGTCCGGGTCGGAGAACGCGAGCAGGGCGACGAATACGAGCACCAAGACCAAAGCGGCGAGCGTGCCGACGACGATCCACGGCACCCAGGCCGCGGCGATCGACCACATCACCGCACAACCAGCTGCGCCAAGTTTCTTTCCCATGGTTCCTCCTCGGACCTAGTCCGCGGAAACCGGCTGGCGTTCCGCTCTGGTGAACATGCGCAGACGAGACACGGTGGTCCGTGAACCCCGATGCCCCTCTACCTCTTGAGGTGCTAGCAGGTGATGCGGCGCAGGGCCGCGGAGCGGGGAATCATCCGGAGCGGAGCGGGATGAACCGTTAAAGGGGGGTCTTGCGGTACACTCCGGGTATGGGCACGGGCAGCACACTTGTCGGCTACGCCAGGTGCAGCACTGACAAGCAGGATCTGACGGTGCAGCGGGACGCGCTCACAGCGTTGGGGGTGGTCGCGGACCGGATCTATGTTGATCACGGCTTGACGGGCACCGACCGCAAACGCCCAGGCCTGCGGGAGGCCCTGGCGGCGTGTCACGAGGGCTCGACGTTGGTGGTGACGAAGTTGGATCGGCTGGCCCGGTCGGTGCCCGATGCCCGCGACATCGCCGACGAACTGACCCGCAAGGAAGTGAAGCTGAGCATCGGTGGGTCGGTGCACGACCCGACCGACCCGGTGGGCAAGTTGTTGTTCAACGCGTTGGCGATGGTCGCGGAGTTCGAGGTCGACCTGTCGCGGTTGCGGACGAGGGAAGGCATGAAGTTCGCCAAGGAGAAGGGCCGGCTGAAAGGTAAGCAACCGAAACTGAGCGCGGCCCAGCAGAAGCATTTGGTGACGTTGTACAACGAGGGACAGCACACCAGCACAGAGCTGGCCGAGTTGCTGCAGGTGGGCCGATCGACGGTGTACCGCACCCTGGCGCGCGCCCAAGTGGCGTCGATGCCCGGGGCGGCAGGGGACACGCAGCCATGACCGGCACCCGGCCCGGTGCGCGGGGTTCATGGCCGTGCCACAGCAGATCGGGAATAGTAAGACCCGCAGGCACGCGGGGCAGGCGCGGGCGTGGCTGTCCTGAGCCCGGTGTATCCGATCCGGCCGGTGCCGAGGCCGCGTGCAGGGGAGAGTCGTGGCACGACGCACCAGGGTCGACCCGAACCAGCCCGACCTGTTCGGTGCCGTGGCGGAAGGAGCATTCGATGAGCGCGGAGATACGGCAGATCGTGGCTCGGACGTGGACGGAGTACATCGGGGTTCCCCAGGAGTGGTCGAGGGAGCAGACCGAGGAGTTCTTCACCGAGGAAGCGACGCGGATGGCGGACCGGATCTCCCGGATGCAGGCCGAGGCGCAGCTGGTGGTGATCCGGCGGTGGCGGGAGGCCCACCACGGGAACCAGCCGGACTATTTGACGCAGGTGGGGTTGATCAACGCGGCGCGCGCGCAGTGCCAGGAAATCGTGCTGAGCGAGGAGCTGTACGAGCAGGTCGAGGAGGACGAGGAGACCTACCCGACGGGGGAGTGGGACGAGTCGAACTGGAACCGCCTCCCGGAGGGCAACGAGGCGTGGGCGGTGGCGGCCCGGGAGAACCCGGACCGGTGGACAACGGTGTTCCGCTCGGATCCGAGCGAGGAGATCGTGGAGGCGGTGGCGGCCCTGTGGCCGGAGCGGAGCCCGATCTTCCATTTTTATATGGAACTGCTGTGGCAGAGCCGGGTGGAGGACGACAAACCGGTGCCCGCGGTGGCACCGGTGCCGAGAACGAAACTCGCCGCCCGGCGGGCGAACGCGGCGGTGATGGAGGAGCTGACCCGGGTGGTGGCCGCGGAGGAGCACCGGCGCGCGCAAGAATCCGCCGAGATCCTCGCTCGTCACCGGTCCGGGATGAGCTGACCCTTTTCGATGAGCTGGGGGATGTCCCCACCGACCCGGTGAGCATCGACCCCGGGGGCACCCCACTGCCCCCGGCCCGTCCCACGGGGACACTGGACACCGGGCCCGCCGCCGCGGCGGCACCGCAGGCGCCACCAGCACCCGAGGTGACCGCGACCGGGGCGCCACAGAGGGCGAGCACACCGCCGCAGGTCGCTGTCGATTACCGGCCGGGCACCACGATCCACCCCCCGTCGGGGATCAAGGCCCGCGCCCGGGCCAACCTGGACGCCATCGGTCTGGTGCACCGCCTCGACGCCGAGGGCCGAACACCCACCACGACGGAGCAGGACGTCCTCGCCCGGTGGTCGGGGTGGGGGGCGGTGCCGCAGATATTCGAGGCGCACCGCGCGGAGTGGGCGATTGAGCACGCCGAGCTGCGGGGTCTGCTGAGCGAGGCGCAGTACCGGGCCGCGTCGGCGAACACCCTGAACGCCCACTACACCGACCCGACGATCGTCGCCGCGGTGTGGGACAGCGTGGTGGCGGCCGGTTTCACCGGGGGCCGGGTGCTGGAACCGGGCAGTGGGGTGGGCACCTTCCTCGGGTTGGCCCCGGCCTCGGCGAGCATGGTGGGGGTGGAGCTGGACCCGGTCACCGCGCGGATCAGTGCCCACCTGTACCCGTCGGCGCAGATCCGTCAGGAGGGCTTCGAAAAAACAAGGGTCCCGGAGAACAGTTTCACCGCCACCGTCGGCAACGTCCCCTTCGGGGCGTTCGCGCTGCACGACCCGGCGCACAACCCGGGCAACCACACCATTCACAACCATTTCCTGCTGAAGTCGGTGGCGTTGACTGCCCCCGGCGGGTATGTCGCCGCGATCACCTCGCATTTCACTTTGGATGCCGTAAACCCGAAAGCCCGCCGGGACCTCGCAGCGGTCGCGGATCTGGTGGGGGCGGTGCGCCTGCCGACGAAGGCGTTCGACCGGGTATCGGGGACCGCGGTGGTCACCGACCTGATCATCCTGCGCAAACGCGAGCAGGGACAAGCACCCGCAGCCGGGCAGGACTGGATCGACACCACCATGGTGGCGGCCCTGGACAGCGACGGGCGGTCCGCGGAGACCACGGTGAACACCTACTTCGCTGCGCACCCGGAGAACGTGCTGGGCGGGGTGCATCTGGGCCATGGCATGTACAACGCCGCCACCCTGGAAGTCCGCGGCGACACCGGTGCCGTGTTGGCCGCGCAGGTGACCGGACGCCTGGCGGTGATCACCACCGAGGCGAAAGCCCAGGGTTTGGGCTTGAGTGCCACCGCGGAGTCGGCCACGACCATCGACGCGGCCGTGTTCCACCCGGGCCTGATCATCCCGGTCGCCGTGCAGGCCGGGCGCCCGTTGGACACCCTGGCCTACGACGCGGACACCGCCTCCCTGCGCCGCTGGGACGGCCAAGAGTGGGTGGCCCACCCCGCGCGGGCAGGCAAAATCGCCGAAACCCGGACACTGCTGGAACTGCGGGATCTGGGCACCACGTTGATCCGCGGCCAACGCGACGGGCTGGAGGTAGGGGAGCGGGATGCGCTCCGCGGGGAGCTGAACCGGGTCTATGACCATTATGTGGCGGTGCACGGACCGGTCAACCGGTTCACCTGGACCAACCCCAAACCCATCACGCAGGACAAGCACGACCAGCGGATGGTCGGGTTCGAGGAGCAGTGGCGGAAGAAGGAAGGCCTCGACGGGCAGCCCTACCCCGGGCCGGTGCCCGAAGAAACCCGGGCAGCGTGGGAGGAGCGGGCCTGGCAGGCCGCGACCCCGTCGAAACGGTTCGCGCACCTGGACGGGGGAATCCGCAACGACCCCGGCTTCGCCACCGTCGCCGCCCTGGAGTTCTTCGACGAGGACACCCAGACCGCGGCCAAGGCACCGATTTTTGCCACCGATGTCCTCAGCCGGCGCCCGCAGCGCACCAGCGCCGCCACCGTCGAGGAAGCGTTGGCGATCAGCCTGGATGAGTCGCGGGTGGTGGACGTGACCCGGATCGCCGCCCTGCTCGGTGCCGGTGAGGACGACACCCGCGCCGCCCTGGTCGGTGCGGTGTACCCGGACCCCACCGATGCGACCCGGCTGATTCCCGCCGCCACCTACCTCTCGGGCAATGTGCGGCGCACACTCGCCGCCGCCGAGACCGCCGCCCAGGTGGACCCGGTCTATGCCGGGAACGTGGAGGCGCTGCGGGCGGTGCTGCCCCGCACCATCGAGGCCGGTGAGATCGGGCTACGCCCCGGGGTGCCGTGGATACCGACGAGCGACTATGCAGCGTTCGTCACCGAGGTGCTGGCTGCCCGGGACGTGTCGGTGGACTACACCCTGGGCACGTGGACGATCGACGTCCCGAAATGGCAGTGCGGGTCACCGTTGATGACCGATGTGTATGGCACCGGTGCCGTGGATGCGGTGTCGCTGTTGGAGGCGGTGTGCAACTCCAAACCCATCCAGGTCCGGCGGTCCAAGGCGGAGGTGGAGCGGACCGGGGGGAATCCGGTGGACATGCCTGCCACGTTCGCCGCCCAGGCCCAGGCCCGCAAGCTGAGCGAGAAGTTCACCGAGTGGGTGTGGAGCGACCCGGACCGCACGGCCCGGCTGGTCGGCACCTACAACGAGAAGTTCAACTCGCTGCGCCCGGCCCGTTACGACGGGGCGCACCTGAACCTGCCCGGGTTGGGTGATCATTTCACCCCGCACGCCTATCAGCGGGACGCGGTGGCCCGGATCATCGCCGAACCGACGGTGTTGCTGGATCACGTGGTCGGGGCCGGGAAAACCGGGTCCATGTTCATGGGCGCCATGGAACTCAAACGCCTCGGGCTGGCGTCGCAGCCGTGGATCGTGGTCCCCAACCACATCATCGAACAGGTCGGGCGGGAAGCCAAGCAGTGGTACCCGGCGGCGAACGTGCTGGTCGGGGCGGGGGCCACCAACGCCGAGGGGCGGCGGCGGTTCGCGGCGCAGACCGCGACCGGGGACTGGGACATGGTGATCGTGCCCAAATCGGTGTTCACCGCGATCAAGGTGTCCCCGCAGCGCCAACGGGCGCACCTGGAAACCGCCCGGACCGCCCTGGAGCAGGCGGCGGAGCAGGCCGGTGTCACCAACACCAAACAGATCGAGACGGCCATCAAGGACCAGGAGAAGCGGCTCGCGGTGTTGACCGAGCAGGCCGGGAAGGACACCGGACTCACCTGGGAGATGGTGGGCGCTGACTATATTTTTTTGGACGAGGCGCACTACTTCAAGAACCGGGAGAGGGTTTCTGCGGTGCGGGAGTTGGCGTGCACACCCGGTTCGCAGCAGGCGGAG
>JAABUH010001988.1_pt1 | contig 20818 bp, 18 predicted proteins | sample 5559121 | NCBI WGS metagenome assembly JAABUH01 (sample SAMN10711871, study PRJNA513364) | rock metagenome | isolation source: Antarctica rocks | place: Antarctica: Victoria Land, Battleship Promontory nord | collected 2015-12-28
CGTTCATCAGAGTGACATCGTCGTAGTTCAGAAAGCTGAATATTCTAGTGAATTCTGAATAGAAAGAGCTGAAGAACTTGTTGAGCTGCTTCAGAGCGACGTATTCGCGACGACACTTTCGAATCAGATTCTGATCTTCGTAAATTTCTTTCAGATGTTTCAGTAGCTCTGATAGTGATTGATAGAGTGAGAAAGCATCAACACGACGCTTTGCATAGATTTGCTGATCAGCATCGTCTTCTAGCCTGAAAATCACATAGACAATACGAATCTTTTCAGTAGAATAATGATTCGCGTTGACATCGAGCTTGTCAGCTATTTTGATATTTCATGTCTCTCAGATAGAATCATCTGTTTTGATGAAGATGAATGAATTCGAAAGCTTGACGAACTTGTGATGATCGTTCTCGTTTTCGTTATCAGATAGAGTAGAAGATTCTCGTTGAGAGCGAGCTTCGAAAGTCGAGCTTCGTTTAACTTCAGAACGACGAATCGAAGCTTCTTTCTGATTGGCTCGTTGTTCAGCTGACTGAGTATCTTGACGAAGCATAAATCGATCAGCTTGACGTTGTTTCGCTCTGAAGTTCAATCGCTCGCCTTGTAGCTGATTGATCTTTTTCTTTAGTTCATCGTTTTTATCAAAAGTGACTTCTAGTTGTTTCGCTCTCTTTTTGTGATCGTCTTGTACGAGAAGTCAGTGTTCATTGAGTTGTAGAGTCAAGTCTCGCTGACTTCGAAGCTCGTTCAGCATATTGATGACTTCGTCAAGTTGATTGCTGACTCAATGAAACAGTTGTTCTTCGATGTTTATGTTTCATGAAATGACAGCTTTCTCAGCTTCGACTGAAGCATCGATGAGTAGAAGTGAAACTCTTCTATTGACAGTGCTTCTAAGCAGGCGAGTTGTTCGGGACCCAACTGGCTCGACATCGCGTGTCATGATGAGAGAAGATAGAAGTTGTTGAGATAAGAATAGATGAGGGATTGATGTTTTGAATTGATGTTTTTTGATGAGTGAAAATTCAAAGAATCTCTTGTGAATTTCAGGTAATAATTGAGTGCTTTATTCGAAGAATTCCTTGCGAATAGAATGATGAAAATGAATGTAGAATCGAAGAATTCCTTGCGGCCTAAAATGATGATGCAAATTTGAAGAATCTCTTGCAAATTTTTCTTACTGAATAGATTGTTTCGTATCGTCTATTCGTCGATAGCAGAATAGTAGATGATGAGCATTTATCTAATGTTAGAGGCCTGTCTAGAGCGAATCAGATAGAGGTGTCATTTAACTAGAAGATAAATACTAAGGAAGAAAGGTAGCTACGAGAAAGAAGCTGGCTACATATGTGTGTTTCTCAGCCGACGCTAGGCTCAATAGGAACTAGTCAAGATGACGGAGCGAGAATAGGCCTGGTAAGGCTAGAAGGCTGAGTCTGGCAAGGCTAGGATCGTGACATTAAGCTTTCAACTGAACTTTCTAATGAGTTTTTAATCAAACTTTCTACTGATCTTTCAATCAATCTTTCTACTGAGTTATTTACTGATTCAGAAGCAGAAAATTGACTATGATGAAATCTTTGCTTTGATAATCAAAATCATGATCATTAAAATGCTTTTAACATTGATGATTAAATATGATTATGAAGTTGAATAAATGAACATCATCATCACTTTTTTAAAAGTACATTTAAAAGAGAAAATCTGAATGCAGCAATCATCAAGATTTGAGTAAAAAGAATCAAATAAGATTTTTTTAATTTATCATTTAAACAAAACTTTATATGAATTAAAACAGATATCTTGAAAATGATATGCAACTTTGAAAGTTTCATCGACAAATTCTCAAGTGCTAATTAGTTAATTACATGCAGCTAATCATCATGTTGACATCATTGACATCGTTAATAAATAATCAAATCAGAAATTCAATCAAACATCATTAAATTACATCATTAATTTCATACTTAAATTTAATAACTGATAAATTAAATCATTTATCTTTATGCATAAATAATTAAATGATTAATAGCATCATTAAACAGTTTGACAACATCTTCGTTCTTTGCATTCTACATGCTCATCATTCTACTCGTCATTCTACATACTCATCACTTTACTTATCATTCTACATACTCATCATTAGACTGATCGTCGAGCCGAGTTTTCATACCTACTTTCTGACCCGCTCGAGTACTCGATATCAATGTCGTGATTCGGCTCGAATACTCGATCTCAACATTATGACTCGACCTAGTATTGACCTCGAGCCGAGTCAGGATTCGCTGACCCGACTCAACTCGCCAAGCAATCGAATATGACGTCAAGAGAGCTAAATATAGAAATTTTTCCGGTTTTTTGCTTTTGCATTACCTTTTTGCATTAGTGCCTCGTCGAAGATAATCCAGATAACTTAAAAGCCCTTCTCTCCCACGTCTTTGGCAGAAGGACAATCACACACTTTATCAGCAACAGAATCATGTCTACTTGTTTTTGAATATTACATGTATCTGAACATTAGCATCTCATATTCACCTACCTGCTGGTCAGGATTACTAGCTACTAAAAATGAAGCGTCTCACTATCTCACTCCTTACCATAGGAGGCTTTTTACAGTTTTCTGCAGCGTTGCCACAGGCACCGGCCTCCAGCTGACAATCCGAACCTTGAAGCAGATGCCAGAGCAAGAAATTCAATGAAATGCGTTGTTTTCGACCCACCAGACGTAACGACCTCTATCGCGCAGTGCAAGGACATCTGCGGCGACGAGGTGGCTAATGCCGTTGCAGCCGGCCGAACGGCTGCAGTAGCTTGTATCGCTTTCGGAGACCTTAAATATGTGTAACATCCCTGACTGTTTGAGTTTAAGCATTGCAGCACCAACGACAAATTCCTCAGCTCTAAAGCTCTCTCCAACACAGCCGAAGACTTCGACTGACTCGTTCTGTTAAGCTCTATTAAGGTTGCACCGGCCAACTGCTCGTACAACAATTCTTTCCTCAATCAATTGGCTGAGACTTTTGTAGAAGCATTGCCAACAATCGCAGAGGTATGTTCAAGTCGATCATGCCCACTTGTACCGGTCGCTGACATTGGCCCACTAGGTCGGATGTAACATCCTCATGGCAGCGGTCAAACTGGTTGTTGAGGTTGGCGCATTGGCGATTCCTGGAGTTGGTGAGGCAATAGATGGCGGAACGAGTAAGTCAGATCAGGCTGAAGCAGAACACGATCCCGAAAACTATGCAGATATTGACTTCTAGCAGTTGCAGGTATTGAGGCCGCAAAACTAGCCACGTGGTCTTACGATGCAGCCGATGCAGGCCTCGGCGCATTCTCAAACTTTTTGAACCCATGCGGAACTTCTCATATTCCCGATGACCTCAAAAAGGTTTTCGACATCATGAACAGCGCCAGTCCTCAAGTACTGCCGAAAGGCTTCAATGTTCCCAAGGGCGTGCCAAAGGGCGGCGGAAAGCCCGGCGACAAGGGCAATCCGAATCCACCAAAGGAAGATCCACCGAAAAAGACTGATCCACCAAAGACCAGTGATCCGCCAACGACCAGTGATCCGCCAAAGACCAGTGATCCGCTAAAGACGACACACAAGCCACAGACTACAACTGATAAGGCGTGCACCCGGCGGCAAAGATAGTTAGCCTCTCCATCATGTTCTCGGGACAGGTTCTCGTGCTTCTGACACTGACTGATACGCCTCCCCACAGATAACGATTGCAACGACAACGAGCATGTCACAAAGATCACGAAATCGACGGAGGATCTCAAAACGATCACGGAGACGTGCAGCGGCTCAAAATACCCTCAGGCCTGCTACCATTATTATTCGGCGATCCACAATTACGACTGGGTGAAGAGCACGTTTGCATGCGCTGATAGCAACGCGCGGGAGAACGCCATCGCAACTAGCAAGTGGACCCAACAGCACGCTCATTCAGGTTGGATGGTTTACACCAAACCCACCTACAAATTCCAAGATCAAGGAGATGACCAAAAGCCTCGTTGCCAGGCGGACGAATTTCCCCCAGGATACTTCATGCCGCCAGACGCAAAGGAAAAGAATCTCGGTCAGATGATTAGATGGCTTCCCGGTTCTGAAAATAGCGGCGCGGCAAATACTGAATGGAGACAGTTCTGCACTAATCACGACGGTGGAGCTGGCAATGGCCAGTTCCACAGGGATGATAAGAAGGAACCTAAGCGAGGCCAAGTAAACGAAGATTTGGTCTCGCTAAAAAAGCCGGGCAAGGAAATCAAGAACAAGGGCCCGAACGACAAAACAACCACAACCACCGAGTATGAGGCCAGGTTCACGCGAGCGGTCTTTGAAATGCAGTTCGACAAGTTGTGGCCGACGATGCCGTCCCAGGACAACGACTGGGGCCTCAGGGAAAACCCGTGCTGGCCGGAAGACATCGTCCCCAACGACCCTGGCTATGCGCTCTTAACAGACGACAAGTGGTACGACACCGCTCCACCCAAGGTCCGGGACCAAAGATCATTATACGCAAAGCCTCCACCGAAAGAGATGATAGAGGCGGCAGATGGCCCGAAGGGAAAGAAGCGGCCTCATCCCGACGACGACAATAGCCGGAACAAAAACCCCCCGGGAAACCCGCCTTCCAAGCGGGCTCTCGAGATTATCGACGATGGCCTCGCGATCCATGATGTTAATATCACACGCAGGCTTACGGACGAGGAGATAGAGCGAGACGTCGAGATTATTCAATGTGCTGACCGTACATGCTCTAAAGAGCGCAGAGCCTTGGAAGACGAAGACGGAGTCCTCGTTATCAGTGGAAAGGGCCCGGCCATGACACCCCCTACAAATGTTGAAACTATTCCTACTATCAATCCCAGAGCAGCTACGACGCTAGAAGTCAGGGTCGAGAACCGGAAATTGGCCTCCCCCGAGCTCCCAGTGGCAACGGTAACATCCTAGCCTGTCTCCTACTATCGAGGCAGCTTTAGGCATTGAAAGAGGGTTAGGAGGGAATGATCTGTTGGGTTTAGTTCTGTCTCACTTGTATGGCGACGGGTCTCTGCTCTTTCAGCAATGCATAGCGTGAGCGTTGGTAACGATTCGCACACTGGATTGGAATACCCTTTAATTACGAATCGAATGTGACTCGTTCATACTCCAATACTTGGCGAAAACAGACCTGTCATCTTCGAGACTGTTTGGAAAATAGTCGAGCGAAGAGCATGTCAAGAGCTCAAGGGCGGTCGTTGAGTGCGCTCCACTACCTCAAACCTCCATGAACGAAAGGCGACTTCTCACCGCCTTCAAAATTCATCCAAGATCTCGTCCCACGCCTCCTTTACCTTCTCCATACACTCTTCTTTCCTGTAGTTCTCCGAAGGCCAACCATATGCACGGAAAATACCCTTCAACCGATCCATATCGAATCTAGAGCACCTGGAAACCATTCTCACATCCGTTGCTTCGGTAGGCATCTGCACTGGGACGTTAGAGTGCTTATCCCGCGTCAACGATATTAATCCGAAAGCACATACCACTTTAAGTGATCTGTACTCCTCCTTCAGTATCTCGAAGAATTCTTTGACGGTGTATGTTCCGAAAGTCCGCCAGTCCTCTTTGGAATCGTCATCTACTACCTACAAAACAACCCAGCATTAGCCTTCGAACATCACTTCTCACGACACATTTCGTTGAAGCTCAAACGAGAGGCGAGTTGGTTTACCCACCTGCGATAACTTCGTAGCCGATGGCCTCCCATCCTGGAAATCACACATCGTAATCGTGCCTCGTTCCGTGTCAATAAAGAAGAAATACCCATCCCTCCCTCCGGGGGTCCTCGCAAGAGTCATCACATGCGATGGAATCGTCGTCTCTTCTTCGATGGGATCGGCAATAACGGGGCTCGGGTGCGCAAAAGTTGCGGCGCTCTGAAAGTAGCGCCCGCTGTAGTCGACGGCGCAGGTCGTTTCGTAGATCTGGTACGGATTGAACTCGTCATCTTGTTTTACATAGGGAAGGTGCTGGATGAGATCGACGACGGTGTCGTTCTTCTTCAGGAACGCGAGATATTCGGGGGTGAGGTTGGGCCATCCGCCTGGCGGTGGGATTTCGAGGGCGGACGGTAGGAGATGCAGTCCGACGAGAAACTCGTAGAATGACGTGAGTTCGGAGACGATCTCATCGCGGGAGTACGTAGTTGATTGGTCGTTGGTCATAGCGGCGAAGGGTTTTTGAAGAAGCGGTTGATTTGTAGACTACAGGTGGGTGGTTCAATCAAAAGAGCTGCGCTGATGAAGAGAAACAGTGCAACGAAGTTGAAAGTTATAACGCGTTGTATTCATGTTATGGCGGCCAAGAAGTCTCAATGCCAACCGCCGGTCTATATAGCGACAAAACTTGGTGTTTGATAAGAGAATAGGATTCAGGCAGCAGCTGTCTGCCCACGCACATAATGCACCCCATTGGTCGTTGACCCAGTGAGTGCACAAAGCGATGGAACTACAAGCGGCTAAATTCGAGTACTACGTACCTTAGGCGAGCGATTACTCGTGCCGCCGAGAAGTGTTTTGAACCACCAATCACAGTGTGCCTTTCATCCCAGGATTATATCTCTTTGGCCCTGTTTACAATCTATGTACTCGCAGTGTGTAACATTCAGATTTCCATGACCCGTCGCAACAAAAATATTATCGACAAACAGAAAGATGAGAAACGACATTTTTGCTGTCGTTGAGCGTCAACGATTTTCTGAAAAGACCATTCAAATGATGATCAATGATGGCAAAAGTTGAAGCTAATTTAATACAGTTCTGAGCAATTATGCGCGTTCTTTCATACTATGTAAGCGGCGGGATTCCGCTGCTTAGCTGGATATTAAATCTTTACTACGTAGACCGCCGCCTGAGGTATAATGGAAGGTACCCCAACGTTCTGCTTCCGCTGCTTTTCCATCTTTCTCGACTTTCCCTTGTCTTCATCCCTTATACCCCCCCCGGCATACTATCTATGACGCACTACATAGGTACGAAGTTGATAGTATACAATGGGTTTAGCATTCAAAATGATACGGTGCCTCAGACATCTCATCGTTCTGCCCTTAATCAACTTATCATAAATTATCTTGCTGTATTAGATAAATTGGTTCATACTCTACCTGCTACCAAGGCAGACCAATCTAGATCCTCAGTCTGAAGCTCCCCCAATGATCTTACCCCGCGATTGACAGGAACACGTCAGTATCCTCTCTTCATATTCAAGCCCACTCAGAGCACGACAGCCTCCTTCGCGCGAAGCCGCTCGGCGTACTTATAAATCAGAACAAGAGGCAGGGCAAACAACAGCGCGAGGAAGCCGAGCAAAGTGTTGCCCCAACTGTAATCCAGCGCCCTGTACAGACTCGGCCCAGCCAGCGGCAGGAACGTACCGCCCATGTATCGCAGGACATTGTTGGCGCTCAGGGCGGAAGCGGCACCTTTGGAGCCGAATAGCTCGATGAGGTAGAGCTGCGTGGGCATTTGGTGGAGGTTGGCTCTACTTTGATACGCATTGTAATACCATAAGATGGAACTTACGAGAACGAAATAGGCTCCAAGACCAATGAAGAAGGTCCCAATGATAGGCACGATCCAATGCACCTTGTAGTACGCCGTCCAGCCATAAATGAAGAGGCCCAGAGCCACGCAGGGGCTGAGCCAGATCATGAGCAGGAGGCGGTACTCGGGCTTTGGGTTGCCTACGCCATCGGCCTTCATGCGCGCTGCTTGGATCCGAGGATTCAGGTTGCCGAAAATGACCACGCCCAGGACCAACGCGATGCCCAGCCCTAGGTATACGAGCCCTGATATAGATGCAGAAAATCCGTATTGGCCCCTGAATACGCCGTTGAAGGTGGTAAACAGGAGGTATATCACCCCAAATACCAAAGCAGCGTATAGCGAGAGAGCCAATACGACAGGCGAGCGGATCAGAAGCATAGTAGGACGAACCAAGGCCTGAGCGAGGACCTGTTGTGGGGTCAACTTTTGGGCAAGCTTGGATCTCGAATGCGCATTGCCCGTGGAAAAACGAAGACGGGCCGCTTTACGCTCAAGGAGGATCTTGGGAGATGTCTCGCGCATCAGGATAAGGGTGGCGGCTTCGACGGTACCGCCGAGGATGGCCAGCAGCCAGAAGGTCCAGCGCCAGCCGTTGCCAGCTGCAAGGAAGCCGCCGATAGCAGGGCCGAGTACCTGAATACAGATCAGCCTTCAGCATCGAAATACAAGGGGGGAATGTCAACTTACTGGTCCTGCCAACGGCCCTAAACTGAACAATGCGGTGGCGAAGCCCCTTTTCGCCGGGAGAGTAACATCTGCAATAGTGCCGCCACCCATCGCCAGAGGCATGCCGCCTGCACAGCCTGAGATGAAGCGAAAGACCATGAATTGCGCGATGTTCTTGCTCAACGCGTTGCCGATCATGAAGGCGATGAAGATTATATTGGCACCATGGTACACCGGTAAGCGACCGTATACCTCTCCCATGGAGGCAAGGAACATGGGTCCCAAAGCCAAGCCGAGTAGGAAGATGGTAACGGTAAGAGAGCTGACGGCTGAGGAACTAACGTTAAAGTCGGCCAGCACACCATCAATACCGAGCGCAACCATTGTCATAGCCATATTCCTGCAGGAAAGTAATCCATGTTAGTAGAGAATACGAGACATCGGTTTCAACGACGTATGCTTACGGGATAAGTCCGAGTATGGCGACTGTGATAATATGCGCCCATCTCTTGCGGCTGGGCCAGTTGATCGGGTCAGCTGCATCATTCGGCCCGTCCCAGTCAACGATGTTAGCTGTCGCATCTTCGCCCTCGCTGGGTAGTGCGGCCTCAAGAGCGATGCTGCTGGGTGTCTGCGACATGGTTTGAAATGTGTTGAATATACCGTCACATGAAGTGGTTCGAATGCGAAGGATTGCAAGTGAGGCAAAGCGGAGAGCAAAGTCAGGACTGAAAAGCATTGCAACTGGAGGCCAAGATGGCTCTTTAAGCATAGAGAAAGCTCAGTGGAAATCGAAGCAGAAGCGCTGGTGGTAGTCTTGGTGAAAGCGAGTCCTCAAAACCTGTGCGAAGACTCTAGAGTAGGTCACTTACTCGTATCGCTGAAAAGTCTAGCCTCTGCTTCCTTAGTATTGGAAGTTCCCTCCAATTCAATCGTCCAGTGAGCGCTCAACAGCCGGCATCGATTGGTGGGTATTTCCGTGCCAAGAAGAAAGACTTTTTGGCGAGACAAGTACACAAACAATGGGAGAAATGCGCCGGCAGCTCCTTCGCATGGAGATAACATGTCGGAGCATCGTATTCGAGGGCTTACAGCCGGTGGCAATATGAGACAAGGCGAACATATGTTGCAGCAAAGGGACAGACGATTGTAGGGCAGTAACTTAGAAAATTCACATTCTTTTGCAACCTAAATTGTAGAAACCAATAGTAGGATTTTCAGTTGACGACCATGCCGCGATCGATTCTTTTGCTAGAAGAATCAAACGTTCAAAGAGTTACTTGATAAGCCTAGAATCGAAGAACTGAACTTAGAAATAGGGCACGAACATGTTTAATACACGCTTGTCGAGCCGGGAATACGTCTAGTGATAGATACCATACAGCGCTAAATCGGCCCGCATGTTACGAAGGCTTTAGTATCGATACGAGTACTCTTCTTTTCACAACATGTCATCGCCAGCATATTATGCATTATCGTGTCCAACGTTCCGGTCTTCGGTAGTCAATTGATCCGAGGTCTGTCAAGGGGGATGATCCTTCAGAATGCACGAATTGATTTCTCGGAATCACCGGCATTAGGTAGATACCCACATAGCTTAGGATTGCCAATTTTACAGCTGATCCAGCATGAAGGATCACCTAGCCTCATACATACGCTTCAAAGGAAGATCACGTGGATCCTAGGCAACATGGCAAGTGCGTCCGGGTAAGAAGTTCCCCACCGGACTTGGAGTGGCTAGAGTCGTTGAGTGATTTAGTTTATATTAGGTTCGATTCCTAACAGCGCTGGTACAATGGTGTTGTGGTTGTCTTTCTCTTTGGCTAGGTACTCGTATTTACGGGGTTCCTGCGCACACTGGGTTTCCGCGCAGGCTAACTATAACTAGTAGAGTTACCTAGTGTCCTTTCGTTGGCGCTAAACCTAATTATACTCGAGACTAACTTGTATAGGTTAGCACGCGCGGAAACCCAGTGTGCGCAGGAACCCCGTCAATACGAGTAGGTACCTAGCCTTAAGTACAACAGCCTTACCATACTAGTCGAGGCTCCTTAGCCTTCCTTTAAATGCACCTCCTAGGCCTCGAAGGTATGTACATATGGCACACGCCAGCGAGCGTGTGGAAGAACGCGGATTGCTGAAGGGGGAAAGCTCTGCGAATTCTTGGCTGCAGTTCTTTCAGTGTCCCGATCTCAGTGTCCTGATGTTTCGGTTAGTGTCACTCACTGGAGCAGGCGAGATCATCCCAGCTTGACGTTGCTTCAGTCATTGCACAGAGTAAAGCACATGGAAGGCAGGCCTCTGTAGACTGGACGAGAACATCCATCGATAGTGCTTCCGTGCTTCCGTGCTTTCCAGTGGATCATTGGCTAAAGCTACCGAGATTATCATGAGGCAAAGAACAGCACGCAATCTATGAGTCTACCAAACACTCGATACCGCTGCCGTCGGCGATCGCAAGAAGGCATCGCGATTTGCAATCTCGAGCAGGTACGTGGTTGGACCATTAATCTTCCGAGGACTACTTGCACTTTGCATGAGGCGACGTTGGTGTGCTCGCAGGCCAACTGTGCATTGTAGGACTCGAATCCCGGGCTGCGCTACAGTGTGCTACCTACATACTTCCGTATTGTATGTGATAAGGTTTCAGCGGTGTACATGATGCTCGGCTGACCCTGCACTGCGGCACGGAATCTATTCGCGGATGGGTGTGGCGACAAGTAACTTCATTGGAGACCCTGGGCGTGGCTGGCACGGCTGGGACCTAGAAACTCTGGGCTTTGACCGCTTGTGCACCCTCTAGCCCTCAAAGCGACGGAAACAATATGCATGGGCCAGCGACTAGGAAGCACCACAAGCGGCTTGCTTATTATCGAGAAATTCATTTGCAAATCTGATGGTCCTGGACATCTGTCAGACTGTACGGAATACGACAGTACGAGTAGGAGCATCCTAGTACGAGCGGCACCACCATGGACGATTATTGATACCTCGGCTAAAAACACCCTCTAGCGCCGACCCCCTCAGGCCTACGAATTCGTCTGGCACAGCCTTCCGTCGCTCTGCTGAGTCCAGTACTCGCTTCCGACGCCAGTTAGGGCGTAAAAGGTATGTTGGGGGTCGTATTTGTCCTTGATATCCTTCAGAGCGGCGTAATTTCCACCGTAGAACACCTGCTGGTAGTTGGGCTGGTGGATGTCTCCCTCGTTGAGGTAGGCGCCGCCTCCGGGCGTTAGCTGCTCCAGCTGAGGAAGCAGCGTATTCGTGATTGCCTGCTGGCCGGCAAGGGACGAAGCATAATCTGTTCGGCTCCAGGGTCTATGCGTTAAAAGTTGTCAGACAAAGGCTTCTGAGAAGATGAGAGAGAGAAACATACGTGCCAACTACAGCGTCGAACAATGCGTCTCGCCACGCAGGGTTGACCGAGTTGGAGGCTCGCGAGGCCCCGCGGGAAGCATTCGTTGAAACCCCTGAGATAACAGCGCCGTTGTCGTTGATGTATCGCAGAGCATTCGTCAAGGAAGAAGCAGAGGAATTTGAAGCCACTAGCGACCGTGGCATCAGCCGACCACCGAGGCTAAATTCAGTTACATTGGGTGTAGGGTTCATCGCTTCGAAGCTGTCGAGGTAGGTGGGAAATTCGCCAATAAAGTATTCTATATGCATCTAGGTTAGGAAAGCTGGGGTTCGGGGGGGGGGTTAAAAGCTCCAGACTCACCGTATGGCATACCGCTCTTGTTCAATTGAGCTAGTGTAGGATTCAGGAGGTCTTGCAGTTGTGCTGTTGTCAGGCCAGGCGCTGTAGTCGGCTGCATGAGGAAAGTCGTGTTCATGAGGAGCCAGATGCTGACAGCGCCCGCATCCACGATCGCAGGGAGGTTGACAAGAAAAGTTTGGATAGCATTGTAGAAAGTATCCTGCGAGACTCCCGCGTTGGTGAAGGTGAGATTAGCAGCGGCCACTTGCATGTCCGAGTGGGCCTTGCTCGTCATGGACAGCACCACGCCAAATGTCCCGCCTCCGCCGCCGCATAGAGCCCAATAGAGGTCGGAATTCTGGGAAGGGGTTGCTGTTAGAAGCTCCCCTGTGCCGGTGACCACTTCCCACTCGAGGACCTGGTCTGCTGCAAGACCGTACTTTGATACGAGGGGCCCGTGGCCACCGCCCTGGGTATAGCCGCCAGCAAAACCGACCGTTGGGCAATTACCACCCACGACAGTAAGACCATGAGCATGCGCTACCGCTTGCGCCTCAAAATTCTGGACGCCGGCACCAACCTTGATTGCATTTCCGGTGTAATTGGATGAGGAGTAGTTTATAACCTGTATATCCTTCACATTGTGTGTCCATATACCTAGGGCTCCAGCTCCTGTTGACTTTCCAAAATAATCGTGACCAGTGTTACGTATCACAATACGAATGTTGTTCTTCTGGGCGAAAGCTATCGTCTTCTGATAATCCGACGTGGAACTAGCGTTCACCGCATACTGAACATAGGTACCAATAACACACTGGGCGCTTGGTGGAGTGAAAGGGTCACAGCTTCGGTTCGCAAAAAAAGGAGCCATGACCGACGAGGAAGACTCATAGTGGGTTTGAGGGAAACCCCAGACTGATTGTAATTGGGCGCACTGTCCCGCGTTGTATGATGCGTAAGAGTCATAATGGCAACTGCTGGCAATAGGAATTGTTGCAATAAGCTTTCCGCCTAGAGTACCGTTGAACTGGTTCCACTCTGCAGTGGTAGGCCAACAGGAATCCCCAGGAAAACAGCGACAGGAAGAAGTATTTTCGGATTGCGAGTGACGACTCTCAGGTACAGGTCCCGGAGCTGCGATCGCCAGAGCTGAGAGTAAGAGCACCACATAACCAGAAAAGATCGATGCAGACGCCATGGCGATGTTTTCGAATGTGGAAAATGACCAATGCAAGTATGAGACAGCGCCTTTCTCTAAACCACACCGAGCTGGAAATTGTGAAAGGTGGTAGGAGTTCAAACCTCGATACTGCCTGCCTCTAAATACTCGCAAGTAAGGAACCCAAACCTAGCCTGGATGTAAGACTGTCTTCGTTAAGGGCAGTGATCATCTTGCCCAGCCGGCCAAACGCCATTAAGATGGTCAGAGCCACGATCTAAGGTGTATAGTTCTAACACTTCGACTTGCCATATTAAGGCCAGTTCTGTCTGCTCCACGTGCCGTGCATGCGATGCAATTATTAAGGGGCGTGTCTGATAAGATAGATAGGCTCCCCAAGCGGGGGTAAGCGAACAGACGTGTCCGGGCTCAGCTGTTCGTACGAAACCCTTGTCCAGAGGCTTCCGCTAACATGCAATTTCTAGTCGGTTGCGAAAGGATACCACCCACCATAGATTCCTCTTCTCCAACCCATGGTCTTACCTGCCAAAACAGTATTTGACTGGTATTTTCAACTAGCCTTGTATGCCCGAGGCCAGAGTAACGTTACTCGTGCATGGCCTGACTTGCAGCAAGGCATGACGCACAGGAGGGTCGTGCAAAGACGTGGAGCTTGGCATGTTCCAAAGCCATGGTAGGCTATGACTTGCTGTTGATGCTTGACGAACTGATACTTGCAATAGCGGTCAAACCCGAACATCGAGCTGGAACAATCTCTATATCTTCATTTCTCCTGTCGCTTCGTTTCGTCGTTTCTGATTGTGGCCGTCGTATACTACTTAATTTAATTACAATAAGATACTGCCTGACATTTCAAGCCAGTCATAGCGGCTGATGAACGCCCTTCTTGTCTTACATCCATGCTTTGAGTCTCGGTCTCCTAGAGGATTGTCGTGGCTACTTTAATTTGAATACTTAAGCTAATCAACTCGCTCCAACACTCCGGAAATGTCTACTAGCAAGGCAAAGGGAGGTTTGGGACAAACAGCTGTGTGTAATAGAAATTCCATCCAGAATGAAAACTGATATCAGCTAGGTTCGCAGTCTGGTGTTTGCCAAACACGTGCTGTATCTGATCTGGGAGTTCACTGAAAGCAATTTTTGTACATTCGTTCTACCAAACACTGCTTTTGGTGTTCTTGGAGCTTTTTCGGGTCCTTCACTCACACAAGGCCACGTCTCATCTATCGCTGAGATACTCCAAAGGCTTCCCCTTGTCGTTCTATTCAACTGGTCTAATGTATTCATATTCGACCTTGCCAATCAGAGGTCACCAGAGTCCATCAAAGAAGATCTTGCAAACAAGCCTTGGAGGCCATTGCCCACTGGTAAAGTGACCGCCGAACAGACGCGCAAAGGAATGTTAGTTGTCATCCCTGCCGTCCTTTTCTTCAACTACTGCTTAGGTGTGTGGCGGGAGAGCGCGCTCATTCTTCTTCTTACCTGGCTTTACAATGACCTCAGAGGTGGCGACGAAATTATCAGAGACCTCATTATCGCAGTGGCCTTTGGACTCTACAATGGCGGGTCTCTAAGCATAGCCATAGGGCCCGAGTCCGATATTACCCACCAAGGCTACATCTGGATAGGGCTAGTCAGCGGCATCGTTCTTACCACGATGCAGGTCCAAGATCTTAAAGATCAGACTGGAGATCGAGGGCGTGGTCGCAAAACCATCCCACTCGTACTAGGAGAGAATGTCTCTCGCTGGATGATTGGTCTGTTCGTTCCCATATGGTCCTGCTGCTGTGCTTTCTTTTGGGGTCTTCGTGGGTGGGGTTATGCTCTGCCGATGGTGTTGGGCCTCTATATTACTTTCCGGGTTGTACGGAAGTGCGCCCCGGAGGAGGATAGTCGGACATGGAAACTTTGGTGTCTATGGACGGCGGTGGTTTATTTCCTACCAGTTTCGCACCGTCTTCAGACGACTATGGAAATCCCTCAGGTATCCGTTGGTCAGGTATTCACACTCGGGTTGGGAGCCGTCGGGGGTCTACTAACTCACTATGGAGTGTTCATTCATGGAGAATGGCACACACAAGCTCCCAATATCCTACTATTCCATGCTTTTTTCTTTATGTCGCTGTTTATCGAAAGACACGTTTGCAAAGAGCTTGGATACGAGTGGCTTTCTGATGCTTCAATCTCTATTTTCACTAGTTACCTCGCTTCTCTTGTGACCAGCATTGTGTTGTACCGTCTCTTTTTTCACCGCCTTACGAGAGCTAGCTTTCCCGGACCATTCTATGCGCGTGTCACCAAGCTTTGGCATGTATGGCAATGCAGACATTCCAGGAATCATTTGGTTCTGGAGGATCTTCGTAGACAATACGGGGATTTTGTTAGAACTGGTGAGAGCACGAGCGTGATTGATGTATTTACAATATCCATTAATCTCTTGTATAGGCCCCAGCGAAATCACCATCTTCCATCCTGAGGTTTTCTCGGTTGTTGACGGCCCCAAATCTGAATGTATAAAGTCAGAATGGTATGACATTCTTCACCCAAGTCTTGCCCTCGTTACGGCACGGGTCAAGAGCACCCACCGAACCCGCCGCCAACAGTGGAATCGTGGTTTCTCAACTGCAGGTGCGTGAAAATCAAATGCACGCGCGGCGGCAATGCTGAGGGTTACTTAGCTATATCGCAGTATGAGGAGAAAATCCTCAAGTACCTTGATCAGCTTGACAGCTGCATTGAAGCCGATGCCAAAGCCGGTAGGATTTCGGAAATCTCGGACCTTTTCTACTGGTTTGGTTTTGACACAATGGGTGACTTCGTATTCAACAAGTCATTTGACATGCTACGCAATCAGCAATGGCACCACATCATTATTCGCTTACAGCGTGCTTTGTCTTTGCCGGGTCCTCTAAGCCCAGCTCCATGGCTGGTCCAGGTTGGGTTCAAGTTAATACCTCCAGTCGGTGTCCTGAAAGACTGGTTTGATATGGTAAGCTGGTGTGAGAAGCAAATGCGCGAGCGGATATCGGTAGGTCGCGCTCTTCGAGAGAAGTTTTGCGTAATGTTTCTGAGTAGATAGCAGCAAGACGGGGATAAATCGCGAGTACCAGACGTGGCACAATACCTGATGGAAGATGCAAGGTCGAACAAGCTTCAGGAAGACAGTTGGTTTTGGCTGAAAGGGGATAGCTTACTGGCTATAGTAGCTGGAAGGTTCGTCACTTCACAACCCATCTGAAATAGCATTTGACCCGTCCATAGCGAGCCAACTGCTTCTGCCCTCGTCGCCGTCTTTTGCGAACTTGCACGGTATCCTCATCATGCAGAGACGATACATCAAGAGGTAAAGAACATCGATGTCCGTGACATCAAGTTGGTAGCAGAACTTCCACACTTGAATGGGGTTATAAACGAAGCGTTACGCCTCTACCCTGCCCTCCTCACAGGAGGCGCCAGGAAAACAACTGAGAACGGAGCTACAATTGGCGGAACATTCATTCCACAGAATACCACGATCGTTGCTCCTCGATACTCGATATCAAGAAGTAAGTCTCGTTTCGCTTTGCCATAGCCCACTTACAAGACATGCTCGGTCTATACATGATAGCTGTTGACTCTATTTTCATTATAGGAGAGGATTGCTTCATCCAGGGATGGAAATTCATCCCTGAAAGGTGGTATAGCCAACCTGACATGATCCGCAACAAGGCCGCCTACACGCCCTTCGGTACAGGTAAGACTTCCCCAATCGCAAGACATCGCTCCCCACTAAATGAAGATAGGCCACCACAGTTGCCTTGGACGTGTTCTGGCAACCGATACCATAAGGTTCGTTACAGCGCGGTTGGTCAAGAAGTACCACACAAGCTACGCTCCAGAGGAAACAGGAGAGCGCGTAGCAAGGGATCTGAGAGACCAGTTCACGTCTAATCCGGGAAGGTTGCAACTAGTATTCAAGCTGAGGGAAGAGTAGGTTCGGGCTTCTGACTCAACGTGAAAGGAGTTGATGGCTGTGGAACGTTCGTGTAATCCCATACCCACGATCGTTTAACTCAATCACCAAAGCTACTGCAGAGAACCATGTGGTCTGGCCACCTTAACGCGTCGAGTCATTCTTGTGTTTCCATGACGCTGCAACGTTGAGTGTGACTGCAGCTGGCCCAATGGTAGGCCATGGATCAACCCGTCTAGCGTAATTGATGCCTGGGGAGTGTGGTTGCCTTTCGTGCAGTCGAGTCCGACTTGGCTCAAACCTTACCATCCTACGCTGAATCCTGTGCGGGGGATTTTTACTTGCAGAGCAACCAGATAAAGATACTGCAGCGCTTTAGAAATATTGCAGTAAGTACACTACGAGGGGTCTCCTCGGCCCAAAGAGGAAGGTTACCATCATTGGGTAACTTCCAGAGCACCCCGTTCACCCCGGTCTTCACCGCCGAAAACGTTGTGAGGTTGTGAAGAACATCTCAACCCGTCTGAGCGTATTCTTGGAACTTGAAGATAATAAGCAAAGAGTAATGCATGCTTCCACATGCGACGTTTGCCTTCTTCCACAGCTCTGTTAACTCAATCGTCCATTTGTAATTTAATGAGCCTTTCGATCTCGACCTTTGAATTGTGTTTCCAGATTAAACCGATAATGATAGCAACGAGATCGAGCCTGACCATCAAACGGAAGTAGTTAGGGTCTGTATTTTAACAATTCGTGCTAGTATCGTAAGCACGGTGCAATGGGGCTTGCGAATAACAGTAACCAGAGAAAAAAAGAAAAGGGTTCATCGTCCGATCTCAAATCCCTGCAGGGGTATTTGCTTCTGCGGTGAAGTCAAAAATGGGGCACTGCGCTGTGCCAGAGACCCTAGAATGAGGATTCTGGGGCCGTCCGCTCTCGCATGCATAATTATATTCTACGAGTGCATGGATATCAACCACTTACCATGACTGAAACAAACACCCCCCATGCGACTCGCGGGCAAGCAAACAACACACGCAACACGCATTGGTTTACTACCTCTCTCTGAAGCTTCCGAGATTCTTCTTTCCTTACGACTCCAGATAAGACTACTAACCCGTTGAAGCAAAAAACCCCGCAGAAGCTGACCCGAATGTTGATTCCTAATTGCCAATTCCTGCAGCTGAACGTTAAGAGTCGGAATGGCAATAGCTAAGCCGATTGCCCTGTTTCTGAAGCGGGTCAGGCCGTGCTTCCCATCCCTGACATTTATTCTCCGAGAGCACAGACGCTGTGATTTCCATTCAATAAACTTTATGTCAAGCTGCATTGAACGTTAGAATCCGATAATCCACTGCAATTTTTCTTCTTCTTCTTGTTTGTACAAACCATCGGACCATTACCCCTCATACTGCTCAGCGAACACGGCATCTCGCTCTTGATATGGATCATCGTTTTCACTGTAGTCTGTACTATAGTCCTCTTCCTGCGCTTCTGGGCTGCGAGGGTCCAGAAAAGGCTCTTCTATCCGGATGATTTCATGGTGGTATTTGCGTACGTGAGTGTCGCCAGCATCGCTTATTTATGATGGACTCTGTTTGACGCTTTCAGGCCAATACACTTGCTTTGGAGGGGGCGACAATATGGGGCATCGCCAACGGGCTGGGTGCGCATACCATAGAACTCAATAATTATGAGCTTGGAGTGCAATTTAAGGCAGGTTTACTTGCAAACCAGAAGATTTTGCTGACTGATGCGAGATAGCTAATTGTCGCGAGCGGCGTGACCTGGCTTTTGGCAACTGTTTTCGTGAAGCTCTCCATTGTTTGGCTCTATACAAGGATCTTTTTTACAAAAAAATTCAAGTACTGCGCATGGGCTTTGATGGGCGTAATCGCAGGCTATGGAGTTGCATTCCTATGCGTATTCATGACCAATTGCCAACCCATTTCGCAATCTTGGGACCCCGTCCCTGATGGCTGGTGCAGGACCTTGACGGTCGAAGAATTAGCTTCGGTCAGCCTCAACATGGTTATTGACCTGGCAATTGTGATATTGCCGATGAAACCGCTTTGGGGGCTCCAAGTGGCGACCAGAAGCAAGGTCGCAATTAGCTTCATGTTCAGCATTGGTCTCTTGTAAGTCTACCATCGGCTATACCATGCGTAGTGCGGGTTGTTTTACTAACGCTTTGACAAGGACCGTGGGTATCATGTCTTGGAGGATTCAAGTGACCGTTCAGTCAGTCACCCAGAACGACTTCGTGTGGGGCCTAGGAACTATAGGTCTTATCAGCCACCTCGAGCTCTGGCTGGGCCTCATCGTTGCATGTGTACCGACACTCGCACCGTTGGTGAAGAAGTACATCAGACCTACATTCACCAAATGGTATAGTGGCTCAAAAAGATCCGGGCCAGGCCAGCTTAGAGAGGCCCAGAACACCATTGGCGGAACGAGCAAGAGAGGCCTTAGAAGAAATTATGGCGTGCTCAACGAGGAATACTTGGAGCTTCACAGAAGTAATAATTCGAGCGAGGCGGACGCAACGGCGACGCCAACCCTTGCAGCCGAGAGTGAAACTTGGATGAACGATCCAGATGCGATTAGGGTGAGACATGACATTCAGGTTGACTTTGCGCCACACCAGCACGCAGCATGAAGTATGGGTGGCGCCTTTACCTCTCTATACATAGTGGACATATTGCCGAGTGACTCGGATTCCTACAAGAATTGTTCAGGTATCATAGCATAGTTCGCAAGCAGGGTGTTGAAGCAATAGGAGCTGTAGTAGGAGCAATAGTAGGAGCAGGAGGAGTAGTCGTCCAATTCGGAACATAGTTCCTAATTAGGAACACTGCCCGCTAGCCTAGTTGGGGCTAGCGCCAACTGCTGCACCAAAACGTAGATAACTTCCTACCATTTCGCTCGAGGCTGCCGTACTATCTAACCTCATCTTAGTCAGCGTTACTGGCCTAAGTACCTACAAGTCGGTAGGCAGTTACCTTAGACATGTACCTTAGCTATCTACCCGTAGTCCCTTTGTTTCCGTGCGGACCTGTTCCTCGAGGACCTGAGAAAGTAAGCAAGCTGGCAGGGTAGTACTTTAGTCTGTCAAGGCCCTCTCTCAATAAGTCCATCTCCCTGCATCAGACATGACTTACCTTAGGCTTATATAGTAGGTAGGTCTTCGTGCACACCATGCTCAGCTCGAGATTATCTATGTCTATCATCAAATATCCGGCTTGATCTTGCTCCAAAGCCCCCAACACTTTGATTGCAATCTATTGTTGCTCGACATTCGTCGTCAGACTCAACATGAAGCCACCGTTGCCATCCGCAACTCCTACCTGGCACAACGACACATACCCCGCTATCGCACCTTCCCGTCCAGAATTGAGTGCTGTTGGGAAGACTGTCATCATCACTGGTGCCGTAAGTGAAGCTGTTTTATGTCATGTTAGAGCATTAGCTAGCTTGATAATTGCACCTAAGGAGTTGGAACGGAGCCAAGCTTTGCCAAAGCTACTTTCCACCACCCACATACTTAGACCTCAGAGACCCAAGACTCTGGCGGCTTTCCCTTACAGCCAGGCAACTTTACCCCAGAACTTGCTTCTACTCTCGACACACGCCATTGCACAACAAGGACGCTTACTGACCTTTTCTCCAGGGCAGTGGCATCGGTCGAGAGACGGCTTTGGCTTTTAGCACTGCCGGTGCCAGTAAGATC
>JAABUH010001989.1_pt1 | contig 20818 bp, 20 predicted proteins | sample 5559121 | NCBI WGS metagenome assembly JAABUH01 (sample SAMN10711871, study PRJNA513364) | rock metagenome | isolation source: Antarctica rocks | place: Antarctica: Victoria Land, Battleship Promontory nord | collected 2015-12-28
CACCAAAGAGGCCATGGCCGCTGTCGAAGCGCAGGTCACGCGGCTGTGCCACTTGGACAAGTGGTTTGTCGACATCCTCTCTGTCCCCGGAGGTTTGTGGGATGCGTAGCTATTTCCGCGTCCCTTAGTAGCCAGTAGCGACTGGCTACTAACTACTAACTACCAACTACCAGCTACTAACTACCGGCGACTCCGTTCAGCTTGCCTTGCTGAGACCGAGGCCGAAGCGGAACTTCTTCCAGAAGGGCACGTTCGCCGGCTCGGACCGGGCGGGCGCAACCGCCTCCACCGTCCCGTCGATCATGCGCGCGAGCGAGAATATGTTCTGGCTGACCGCCGCGCTCGGGTCGGTGAGCACAAAGGGCTCGCCGTTGTTGACCGACTGCGTGACGCGCTTGCCGTCGCTCACCACGCGCCACACCAGCGGCTGCTTGAGGAATGACTCGATATCGGCCAGATATCCGGGCGACACGCTGTTGGCGCGCATCAGCACAGGGATGATCTTGTCTTGCGGGTACTCGAGCAGCTGGGCCACGCGCATGAAGGCGGCCATGTTCTTGATCGACGGCAGCTCCGGCCCGGTCGGCGCCAGGATCTGGTCGGAGGCGTCCAGCATCGCCAACACGCGCTCGTCGTAGCTCGGCCATGTGTCGACGACGACGTAGTCATACCGCGGGTGCAGGACGTTGATGATGGCGCGCAGATGGTCGCCGTTGATCGTGTCGGCCTCTTCGGGCTTGAGCGGCGCCAGCATCACCTTGATCCCGCTGGGGTGCGGGAGCAGCACGTCCTCGACGCTCGCCTCCCCGATGCCCTGCGGGTCGCCGACCAGTTGGAGCATGCTCTTGCTGGGCGAGATGTTGAGGAACACGCCGACGTTGCCGAAAGAGATGTTGCCGTCGACGATGGCCACTTTGCGGCCCATCGCGCCGAGTGCGCAGGCCAGATTCACGGCCAGGGTCGAGGTGCCGACGCCGCCCTTGGGGCTGAAGACGGCGATGACCTTGGGATCGCGTTCTTTCCCGCCGTCCGTCGTCACGCCGGTCGAGTGCGCGGGCAGGGCCGGGCGCGAACTGTCCACCAGCGGCTTTACTTGCTCGTAGACCTCGCCCACGGCGGTGCGCAAGGCTGCGTCGTCGAAGGGGAAGGGCAGATAGCGTCGGGCCCCCGCGGCCATGGCCTGCGAGAGCAGATCCATCGTCGCGGCGCGGCCGTACACGATGACCCCGCAAGCGGGCGCCAGCGCGACGACGCGCTTAGCGGCGTGGAGGGCCGCCTGCGCGTCGCTGTCCAGCCCCACCAGGAGCACGTCCGGCCCGTCGGAGGTGTCGTAGACCTCGAAGTAGGCCGCGGCATCCTTGAGCACCTGCACGTTGAGGTTCGCGCTCTGCGCCGCCAGCGCGAGCACCTGCTGCAGCGTCTCCTCGCGCTGCTCCATGATGGCGACCTTGATGAGGCCTCGCCCCGCGCCCCCTTGTACCACTGTCTTCCTCCACTCCGGCCCGCGCAGGACCGTCTGTTACGATGTGGCGTCTCGGCGTCCGCCGTCGCACGTCCCATGGGCCACCAGGGCGGCCGGGTCCGGTCGAGGCGCGCGACGTCTGCGTCTGCGTCTATACCCGTCAAAAGCTCTATCGGTACCCTACTCGCCGCGGCCGCGGGGTCCCATAGCATATTGGTACTAGCTAGGGGTGAGAGCGCGCACGTACACCCGCGCCCCCGTGGTGGGGCTAGGGACGGCGCGATAGCGCGCGGCGGCCCACGCGAGGTATGCGGGCAGGTAGAGGGCGAACATGGGCCGCGAGGCCACGATGGCGGCGACGTGGTAGCGCAGGGTCGCGGCCTCGACCTGCGTGGCGGTGAGGTAGCCCGAGGCGGCGCGCACGCGCGAGGGGTCCTCCAGGCCCGGCGCCACGCGGCGACGCGCGCCGAGCGCCACGTTGGGGTCGTCGCAGATCACCAGGTCGTCGGGGCGCGTCACGCGCTCGAGTAACGCCACCAGGGCAGCCCGTCGCGGGGCTACGGCCGGAGTGAACAGACGCCCGTCGAGGGTGAGCGTGGACCTGACAAGTAGCACGGCGTAGGCCAGCCCCGCGAGGGAGGCGATAGCAAGGGCAAGGCGCCCCGACATGGCGCGTAACCGCCCCTCCCTTGCGCGGGGTCTTTGGTGGCCGGACAACGCCGGCCGCTTTGCTACGGCGGCGGTCCGGGCCATAGCCAGCCCCGCGCCAAGCAGGGCCAGCGGCGGCAGCAACGGCGCGAACTGGTGCTGGAACAGGGGATGGTAGCGCGACAGGAACAGCCCCGTCGAGAGCGCCCACAGCAGGTAGACGAGCGGGAGCGCGCCCTTCCGCGCGCGCGCAGGGTCGGCGCCGGCGCGGCTACCAGGGCCGAGGATGCTTAGAGCGGCGACGACGAGGCCCGCGACGGCGGCGACGAGCAGCCCGACGTCGTAGCCCAGGAAGGTTTTTAGGGCGTCGCCGTTCGATGGTAGGCTGGGCGGCAGCACGGTGGGAGGGACGTGACCGGAGCGCAGGTGGAACACGATGACCTGGTCCCACTGGGCAGCCGGCGCGACGAGCAGCAGCACGAGTAGCGCCGGCGCGAGCAGCGCCAGCAGGAAAGCGCCTATATCTAGCAGGAGCGCCCGCGCGGGACGTCCCCCGCGGTAGCCGTACCACAATCCGCCGCCGAGCAGCAGGGCCAGCGGCGCAACCGCAACGACCGAGAGCAGCTTCATTTCCGTCCCGGCCATCAACAGCAGGCCGGCGAGCGCGGCCGCGACGCGCCGGGGGCGCAGATAGTACCATTGCGCCGCGGCGACGGCGAGCGTGCAAAGGGCCAGCATCGGCATCTCCGACTCCACGGCGTGCGCGTAGAGCAGGAAGCCGGGCGAGACGGCCAGCAGGACGACGGCGAGCGGGCCGGCGAGGGCGCGGTAGGCCGTACTGGCCAGCAGGTACACCGCGACGAGCGTCAGCGCGCCGCTCGCGGCCTCGTAGAGGCGCGCCCCCGCGAGAGGGTCGGGGACGAGGCGCACGGCGAAGGCCAAACTCGGCAGGAAGAAGGCTGGCTGCGCCGAGAACACCTGGCCGAACAGAGCGTAGCCCCGGTTCAGCGACTGGGCCGCCAGCGTGTACGCGCCCTCGTCGTAGTCGTCTCCCGCCGCCTTGCCGAGCGGCCCCCAGTGGCTATAAGTCACGCCCGCGCTGTTGCGCCACTCCCACGTCATGAAAAGCGCCAGCGCCAACAAGCCCAGCAGGGCGGACAGGCCAGCCAGGGCCAAGCGTCGCCGCTCGCGCACCGCCCCCGTGCGCTCGTGGACAGGGATAGACGCGTTCCGACGCGGTGGCGCGGTGGCGCGCAGGGCGCGGGCCAGCGCAGGCGACGCTCTTGTCCCCTCGCCGCTATCGGTCGGGCACGCGTCTACCGAGGGCTCGTCCTCGGTGATACGGACATCCGGGAGATCGTCGTTCACCCTAGTAGCTTACGGCACGCGTGTTATTGGGGCGTACAATGAGGGGTAGGGTAAGATATCGTTTCTGGGCGTTCACTGATCAGCGGAGGCCTTTGTTATGTCGAGTATCCTCGTGACCGGAGCGACGGGTACGGTTGACGCGCTGACCGGTTCCCAGGCGCTCGACTACTACGAGGTCGCGCGCGTGTTCACCGAGGTACTCGGCCGCACGGTCGTCTATGCGAACCCCTCGGCCCCGCGCTTCGTGCGCACGGCGCGCGGAAGGTCTGGCTTTGCCGCTTATACTGGTGATGCTCGGCATCTACACGACCGCGCGATTGGGCCTGGCCGCCACGATCACCGGGGACACCGCGCGCCTGCTCGGCCGCCCGCCGACCACATTGCGGCAGTTCGTCGAGAAGTATAAGGACTGCTGGATTTAGCGAGGCGGCAACGCAAGGCCCCCCCGGAGCGCACACCCCCCGGCTATCCTTATAGCCTTTCGCACGGCGATCGAGCCCATTGGTCCTTCTCATCAACAATGGTCGGATCGACCGGTTACAGCGCGAGGGCGCCGTGGTCGTAGACGCTCACGGGGTCGGTGTCGAGCCAGTTCCCGCCGGCCTTGACGTCGACCTGGATGGGCACGTCGAGCGTCATGGCGCCGGCCATGGTCTCGCGCACCAGCGCGCTCAGGCGCTCGAGTTCGTCTTTCGGCGCGCGGAACACCAGCTCGTCGTGCACCTGTAAGATCATCTTGCTCCGCAGGCCCTCTTCGCGCATGCGCCGGTGCAGGCGCACCATGGCGATCTTGATCAGGTCGGCCTGCGTCCCCTGTACCGGCATGTTGACGGCCGCGCGCTCGGCCGCGTCGCGCACCGTGCGCGAGGAGGAGTAGACCTCGGGCATGTAGCGGCGGCGGCCCAGCAGGGTCTGCACGTAGCCGTGCGCGCGCACGTCCTCGCGCGTGCGCCCCATGTAGTCGTAGAGGTCGGCGTAGGTCGCGGTGTAACGCTCCAGGAAGGCCCCCGCCTCCTTGCGCGGAATACCCGTTTCACGCGAGAGCCCGTACTCGGAGAGCCCATAGATGATGGCGTAGTTGGCCGTCTTGGCCAGCCGGCGCATCTCGCGCGAGATCTCGTCCTCGGGCAGATTGTAGATCAGGGCAGCCGTGCGCACGTGGATGTCGCGGCCCTGCCGGAACGAGTCGAGCAGGATGGGATCGTGCGAGAGGTGCGCCAGGATGCGCAGCTCGATCTGGGAGTAGTCGGCCGCCAGCAGCACCTCGTCCGCGCCCTTGGCCACGAAGGCGCGGCGGATCTGCCGGCCCAGATCGGTGCGCACGGGGATGTTCTGCAGGTTGGGGTTGCTCGAGGAGAGCCGGCCCGTCGAGGTCACCGTCTGGTTGAAGCTGGTGTGGATGCGCCCGTCGACGGGGCTGATCAACTCGGGCAGGCCGTCGAGGTAGGTACCCCTGAGCTTGGCCAGCTGGCGGTATTCTAGGATGCCGTCGACGGCGGGGTGCTTGCCGCGCAGGGTCTCCAGCACCTCGGCGTCGGTCGAGTAGCCGGTGCTCGTCTTCTTCTGCGCGGGCAGGCCGAGCTCGTCGAAGAGCACCGTCGAGAGCTGCTTGGGCGAGGAGATATTGAAGGGATGCCCCACCGCCTCGTGCACCTCCGCCATCAGGCGCTCCATGTCCTCCTGCACGCGCGCGGACATCTCGCGCAGGTACGGCACGTCGACGTCCATGCCGGCGAGCTCCATCGCCGCCAGCACGGGCACGAGCGGCATCTCCACGTCGCGGAACAGGCCGTCCAGCTCTTTCTCGCGCAGTTGCGGGACCAGCACCGCCTCCAGGCGCAGCGTCATGTCGGCGTCGGCGGCGGCGTAGTCCGCAGCCTTGTGGATGTCCACGCCGGCCATGGTGATCTGCTCTTTGCCCTTGCCGATGAGCGCCAGGATATCGGTCATCTCCACGTTGAAGTGCGCCAGGGCCAGGTCCTTGAGCCCGTAGCCGCGGCCGGACGGATTGAGCAGGTAGGCCGCGACCATGGTGTCGACGGCGAGGCCGCGCAGCTCTATACCCTGCCGCGCCAGCACCGTGATGTCGTACTTGGCATTGTGCGCGACCTTCGCGACCGCCTCGTCCTCCAGCAGCGGGCGCAGGCGGTCCAGCACATCTTGTCGCGGGATTTGCGCGCCTGTCGTATGGCCGACCGGGATATAGTAGGCGATGCCGGGCTCGGTGGCCAGGGAGATGCCGACCAGGCCGGCCTCGATGGGATTGAGCGCATCCGTCTCCACATCGACGGCGAAGCGGCCGCGCCGGCGCAGCCGCGCCAGCAAGTCGTCGAAGGCGGTCTCCGAGTCGATCACGTAGGCCTGCGTGCCGCGCGCCGGCTCGATCCCGGCGTTCTCCAGCTCGGTCTCCACCGTCGTCGTGGTTGGTGCGGACACAGGGGCCGGCGCGACGGCGATGGCGCGCCCGCCGCGCGTCTGTACAGAAAGGGCGCTGGTTCCGCCGGCCGATGCGGGGACCGGCGCCGCGGGCTCGTCGAGGTCGAGTCCGGCGAAGAGCCCAGCGAGCGGCGGGGGCGACGCCGGTGCTTGCGATGCGCTCTCCGTCGGCGCAGCCGGGGCGGGCGCGGCGGATACGGGGTGCGCCGTCCCGATAGTCGACTCGGGGAGGCGCGCGAGGAGCGAGCGGAACTCCAGGTCGACGAAGAGGCGCACCACCGTGGAGCGATCGTACTCGACGATGCGGCAGCGCGCCAGGTCGAGCGCCACCGGCGCATCGGTCACGATCGTGGCCAGGCGCTTGCTCTCAAGGGCCTGCTCCCGCGCGTTGGCGAGTAGCTTCTGCTGCTTCTCGGGCAGGTCCTCTAAGTGCTCGTAGATGCCCTCGATCGTTTCGAACTGCTGCAAGAGCTTGGTGGCCGTCTTCTCACCGACGCCGCGCACGCCGGGGATGTTGTCCGAGGTGTCGCCGACGAGACCCTTGTAGTCGGGGATCTGGTCGGGGCGCAAGCCGTAGCGATCCCGCACGGCCGCCTCGTCGTAGAGGTAGATATCGTCGGCGGCGCGGCGCGGCGTCAGCACCGTCACGTTGGGCGTGACGAGCTGCGTGGCGTCGAGGTCGCCGGTCACGATCAGCGTGTCGACCCCCTGGATGGTAGCCTGTTTGGCCAGCGTGCCGATCACGTCGTCGGCCTCGAAGCCGTCGATCTCGTAGATCGGGATGTCGAAGGCGGCCACGACCTCGCGCACGCGCGCGAACTGCGCGCGCAGGGGGTCGGGCATGGCAGGGCGGTGCGCCTTGTAGCCGGCGTAGCTCTCGTGGCGGAAGGTCGGCGCGGAGCGGTCGAAAGAGACGGCCCAGTAGTCGGGGCGCTCGGTTTGCAGCGCCTTCAACAGGATAGCGGTGAAGCCGAACACGGCGTTGGTGAGCTCACCGCGCGAGGTGGTCAGCTCCTGGCGCACGGCGTGGAAGGCGCGATGGACGACGGCATGCCCGTCCACGACCATGAGCTTGGCGGCGATGGCAGCACCTCCAGTCGAGTGGCGAGTGATCAGCGGCGAGTGGCGGGTGGCAAGTGATCAGCGACGAGTGGCGAGTGGCGAGTGGCGAGTGACTATTGGCGAAAACAGGCCACCTGCCGTCTGCCGTATCCGCACTGAATATACGGATCATGAGGGCACGCAGGATGTATCCAAATTATACCATTGCCAGACTGCCCCCTCGTTCCAGGCACAAGCCCTTTGCCCTGGGCAGTACGGCGCGGTATCATGCGGTATCGAGACGAAGTGACGAGTGGTTAGATGTAGGGGCAGGTCTTGCGCCTGCCCTGCGCCTGTTTATAGGGGCGGGTCTTGTAGGTGTCCAGAACAAAGGACGCTGGATGCCCGCGAGAGGCGCCCCTACTAACCACCAGTCACTACCCACCAGTTACTCGTTGAAGGGGCGTGCCAACAATGAAGGTATCCTTGCCGCAGGACCAGCTGAGCCGGGCTTTGAGCATCGTCGGGCGTGGCGTGGCCTCGAGCGCCCGCAGCACCCTGCCGGTGACGAGCAACATCCTCCTCGCGACCGACGAGCATCGCCTGCGCCTCTCCGCCACCGACCTGGAGATCGGCATCAACCTGTGGCTGCCGGCCACGATCGAGGAGGAAGGCGCCACGACGGTGCCGGCGCGCCTGTTCACCGAACTCGTCAACTCGCTGCCCAACGCGCGCGTCGACCTGGCGCAGACCGACGAGGCGCACACCACCGCCGTGTCCTGCGCGCGCGTCAAGGCCAACGTGCGTGGCATCGATCCCGACGAGTTCCCGCTCATCCCCACCGTCAGCGAACAGCCCTCCGCCTCCGTGCCGGCCGACCTGCTCAAGGGTATGATCAACGAGGTCGTCTTCGCCGCCGCCACCGACGACGCGCGCCCCATCTTCACCGGCGTCCTGGCTACCTTCGCGGGCGACAAGCTGACCTTCGCCGCCGCCGACGGCTTCCGCCTCTCGGTGCGCTCGGCCACGCTCAGCCAGTCCACGGCCGGCGACTTCAGCGTGATCATCCCCGCGCGCACGCTCTCCGAACTCGGGCGCATCCTGCCCGACGGCGACGAGTTGGTCGAGGTCACGGTGACGCCGAACCGCTCGCAGGTGCTCTTCCACACCGGCTCGCTCGACCTCATCTCGCGCCTGATCGAGGGCCAGTACGTCAACTACCGCCAGATCATCCCCCAGAAGTACGGCACGCGCGCCGTCGTGAACACGGCCGACTGGACCAAGGCTACGCGCATCGCCAGCTTCTTCGCGCGCGACAGCAACAACATCGTGCGCCTCTCGGTCGACCCCGGCGAGGACGGCGCCGCCGGCTCGCTGACCATCGCCGCCAACGCGGCCGACGTGGGTGACAACGTCAACCAGATCGACGCCGACGTCGAGGGCGAGGCCTTGACCGTGGCCTTCAACGTCAAGTGGATGAGCGATGTGCTCAACGTCATCCGCTCGGGCCAGGTCTCGATCGAGTTGCTCGGCCCGGCGCAGCCCGGCGTGGTCAAGCCTCTCGACGGCACCGACTACCTGCACGTCATCATGCCCATGAGCATCCCTCGGTAAAAGCTGATCCGCCCCCGCGTCGTTAAAAGGTTGTCGTTTCGCATGCGCCGGCGCTCACTTCTTGTCACATCGCTGCTGTTGTTCTTATCGACGGGGCTGCCCCTGTACAGTCCGGGCGCGGGCGTCGTCCGTGCCGTGCACGCGCGTATCCCCGCGCTGCCGGCGCTGCCGACGTTGCCCGCGCTCCCGGCCGCCCCGTCGCCCACCGCCACGGGCGCTATCACGACCCCTACAGTCCCTCCGTCGCCGACACCTGCCACAAGCGCCATACTGCCGGTGATCCCGCTCACGCGTATCAGCGCCGATCCCCTGACGGCCACGGCCTCCGCGCCGGCCATCTCGTCGACCCTGGGCCAGCACGCCAGCGCGGTCGAACCGGCCGTGTCTAGCTTCGGTGGCGTGACCGTCGCGGTCTTCCAGGTCGGCCGCCTCTACGACGGCGGTAGCATGGCTATCGGCTGGGCCACCAGCACCGGACCGAACAGTCCCTGGCGGCAGGGGCTCCTACCTGGCCTGACCAAAGGCCAGGCGCCCGCCGGCCCGTTCAACCGCCTGAGCGACGCCAGCGTGGCCTACGACGCGCGACACCGCGTGTGGCTCGTTTCCTCCCTCGCCGTCACCGACGATGGACGCGGCCGCGTGGCGCGGGGGACCGTCGTGGTCAATCGGTCGGGCGACGGCCTGACCTGGACCGGTCCCTACACCGTCTCGGCCGCACCCTCGGGCTCGGACGGCTTCTACGACAAAGACTGGATCACCTGTGACGACACCCCGGCGAGCCCCTACTACGGCCACTGCTACGCGCAGTGGGACAGCAGCGGCAAACACGACCTCTTGCTGATGAGCGCGTCGCTCGACGGGGGCAAGACCTGGAGCCCTGCGGTCGCCCCGGCCGGGCGTCCGTACGGGCTCGGCGGCCAGCCCGTGGCGCGCCCCGACGGCACGGTCGTCGTCCCCGCGCTCGGCGAGAGCGGGCGTATCATCGCCTACTCCTCGCACGACGGCGGCGCCACGTGGGGTCCCGCGGTCACCGTCGCCGCACAGCGCGACCACGACGTGGCCGGCCACCTGCGCACCGAGCCCCTGCCCTCGGCCGCGGTCGACGGCGCCGGGACGGTCTATGTGGCCTGGCAGGACTGCCGCTTCGAGGCGCGCTGCGGCGCCAACGACATCGTGCTGAGCAGGTCGCCCGACGGCGTGGCGTGGTCGCCCCCGGCGCGCGTGCCCATCGACCCCGTCGGGGGCGGCGCCGACCACTTCATCCCGGGCCTCGGCGTCGACCGGGCCACGCGGGGCGCGCGCGCCCACTTGGCGCTGGCCTACTACTCCTACCCCGCCGCGCTCTGCCTCCCCGCGACGTGCCAGCTCTACGCCGGCTTCACCTCCTCGAACGACGGCGGCACCACGTGGGGCGCGCCGCGCCGGCTGGCCGGACCCATGCCGCTCGGCCTGCTGCCGCGCACATCGCTCGGCGCGATGGTCGGGGACTACATCGCCACCACGTTCTCCGGCGGCGATGCCGTGCCGGTCCTGGCCGTGGCGAACCTCTCCCCGATCCCCGGCAGGTTCGACGAGGCCATCTACGCCGCGCGCATATCGCCCAATAGGCGATAATCTATGTGATGCTGCTCGAACGCCTGCACCTGGACCACTACCGCAACTACGCGCGCCTGGAGGCGCGGTTTGGGGAGGGCGTGATCGTGCTGCAGGGGGCCAACGCGCAGGGCAAGACCAACCTGCTCGAGGCGATCTACCTGCTCGCCACCACCAAATCGGCGCGCGCTCGCTCGGACGTCGACCTCATCTCCTGGGGACCCCCTGATCCGTTCTCGCCCACCGCCTTCTCGCGCGTCGCGGCGCACGTGACGCGCGTTCGCGGCCCGGTCGACGTGGAGATCCTGATCCAGGATCTCTCCGACGAGTACACCTCGAACGGCGCCGTATCCGCGCTCTCCGCGGGCGCGGTAGACGCCGAAGCGGACGGCGAGGCCGGGGGCGCCGTTGGCGCGCAGAGGGGCGGCGGGCGCAAGCGGGCCCTGCCCCGCGGCGATGGGCAGAGCGCGCGCAAGCGATTCAAGATCAACGGCGTGCCGCGCCGCGCCGGCGAGGTGCTGGGACAGGTCAACGCCGTGTTGTTCGCGCCGACCGATGTCGCCATCGTGGACGGCTCGCCCTCGGCGCGCCGTCGCTACCTCGACGTGATCCTTTGCCAGGCGCACCCCTCGTACTACCGCGCCCTGCAGGGCTACAACAAAGTGCTGGTGCAGCGCAACAGCCTCCTGCGGGGGATACGCGACCGCGTGCAGCCGCCCGAGGCGCTCTCTTTCTGGGATAGTAAGCTCGTGGAATACGGCGCGACGGTCGTGGCGCGGCGCGCCGAGGCGCTGGCCTACCTCGCGACGGCGGCGGCCGAGCAGCACGCGCGGGTCAGCGGTGGGCGCGAGCGGCTCGAGGTCGCGTACCTCTCGTCGACGCCGCTCGACAGCGAGGGGACCGGGGGGGTGCGCGCGGCCTTCGAGGGGGAGCTGGCGGCGCAGCGGACGCGCGAGCTGGGGGCCGGGGTCTCGCTGGTGGGGCCGCACCGCGACGACATCGGGATGGCGATCGGCGGCGTCGACGTCACCTCTTACGGCTCGCGTGGGCAGCAGCGCACGGTCGCGCTGGCCCTGAAGCTGGCCGAGCTGGCCTACATCCGGCGCGAGGCGGGCGAGTGGCCGATCCTCTTGCTCGACGACGCCACCTCCGAGCTCGACGCCCCGCGCCGCGCCGCCGTGCTCGCGCTCACGCGTGAGCTCCCGCAGGTCTTCCTCACCACGGCGGAGCCCGACCACCTCGCCGGCCTCCTGGACGGCACGCACACGACGCCGCAGGTTTGGCAGGTCGAGGGCGGCGCGCTCACCCCTATCAACTAGGTTTGTCGGCGCCGGAACGACATCCTCCCCATCCCTGCGTGTTACGCTACAACCAAACAGGCGGGCGGGGTATGACTGAAGCAGGACGACGCGGAATGATCGACGAGCTGCACGAGCGGGGGCGCGATCTACGCCGATAGTCGGAGCAACACCATTTTTGTGCGTGCTTGTTCTTGCAGAACTAAACCCCGATACTGTATCTGAATGCGCCGCGGCGAAATCCGTGCGCGAGGGGACACAGGAGGAGGGAGATAACACGATGAGGATTCTCGCTATTGGCTAGTTAGACCCGACGAAAGACCCGTCGGCGCTCATGGCCCAGGAAGGCCAGCGCGTCTATGAACTCTACGACAGTGGGCTTATCACGGACATGTACTGGAAGACTGACAACTCGGGGGCCGTGTTGATCCTAGAGGCCGACAACCTCGATCAGGCGCGGGAGCAGCTTGGCTCCTTACCGATGGACCAGCACGGAATGACGACGTTCACCTACATCCCAATCACCCCGCTCGCCTCGCTATTACCGCGGCCACAAGGCGCTGTGACACCGTAGGAGAGGTATAGGGACGGGGCGTAGAGACCCCCGGCGATAAGCCAGAGCACCGGGCGCGCGCCGAGTGTCCCGTCGGCGCGGTTGGCGGCGATGTGCAGCTCTTCGGCACTACCGATTTGCTCCAGCTCGTCCGGAGACCAGGCGACAGTCATGATGAGGAACTCCTCCTAGGATGTGGGGTCTCGTAGCTGGTCGCATTGGGCTGTTGTTTCAGGACTGCCGCTTGGAGACGGCGTGTCGATGACCGATCCGCTTGCGTGCAACGGCTGGTCCGGATCGTAGGTCGCGGCCGACTTTCGTCGTCGTGAACCGCGGGTGCTAGCGCGCGACGGCTGATAGCCGTCGCGCGCGTCCTCGGATCAAGGCAGGGTGTTTCACCAAGCTGGGTTGGTGATTCCGCCGTTTGCGTCGGCAGCGGCAAAGGTGCCGGTGGGTCCGTCGGCGGGCAGCGTTGCCATCTGCACGGGGATGCGGGCGCCCTGCTCTGGGCTGAGCATGCCGGCGTTGCCGTTGAGGTCTGTGGCGACGTATCCGGGTGCGGCGACGTTGACTTTGATGCCAGCGTCGGCGAGCTCCTTGGCGTAGGCGATGGTGATCGCGTTGAGCGCGCTCTTCGAGGAGTTGTAGGCCAGCAGGAGCGGGAACTCCCCCATCGGATGATCACCCTCGGCGAGGTGGTGTAGTGAGGCGATTTCGGTGCCGATGTTGACAATGCGCGCCGCGTGAGACTTACGCAGGAGCGGTAGCATTGCGTTGGTGACGCGGACGACGCCGAACACATTGGTGTCGTAGGTGCGGGCCATGTCCTCGGCGGTGGTTTCCGAGGGTGCGGTAGGGCCTTGGACGAAGATGCCGGCGTTGTTGACCAACACGTCAAGATGCCCAAACTGCTCGTCGATCACGGCGGCGGCAGCATCGACGCTGGCCTGGTCCGTGACGTCGATAGCCACGAAGCGTACGTCGCGTTGGTCGGTGGACAGTTCGTCCACGGCGTGGCGGCCTCGCTCAGTGTCGCGCGAGCCCAGGTATACGACGTAACCGGCCTCGGCCAGCTGGGCGGCGATCGCGTGGCCGATTCCTTTGTTGGCTCCGGTCACCAGGGCGCTGTTGTGCGGCATTTGTCTCTCCTTGATTCGCTGTTCCGTACCCGGAATAATTAGTGGTGTGCTACCACTATTATCGTACCACGGTACGCAGTAGACTTCACATGTGCACCTGCCCGACGACCTACCCGCACCCACCGACCCCCGGTTGCGTACCCTGCTCGACGTCGACCTGGCACTGCTCGACAGCGCCGCCCGGCTCGTCGAGCACTGGAACGCCCACGCCGCCATGCACGGCGTGAGCGGAGCGCAGATCAAGGTGCTGCTCTCCCTGCGCGCAGATGACGCCGTACCGATGAGCGAGGTCGCGACCCGGCTCGGCTACGACGCCTCGAACCTCACCACGCTCGTCGAGCGGCTGCGGGGCCGCGGTCTCCTCGAGCGAACCGAAGACACAAATGACCGGCGACGTAAGACGCTGCGCTTGACTCCCACCGGCTTGAAGCTCCGGGACGCATTCTGGAACTCATTGACCAGTGGGTCCGCCCCGATGGCCAACATGAGCCACGCCGATCTAAAGCGCCTTGCGCGCCTGCTCGGCTGCGGCCCATCGCAATAGCGGATCGTCTTACGGATCGATCAGGTTCGACCGCCGTCACCTTCCTTGCCTGCGACGCAGCCCGCGGCATCCATGGCGTGACGCTGCCCCGTCGTCGCCGGCATCTCAACCACCCGACCATGACCACGAGGCTGAGCGCACAACACGCGTCCCGCTAAGCGTTCGTATGCGGGACGGTCACCCGCGCCAGATAGCGCTGCGAATCCGCGCCATTTACCGCTGACAGTTACATGCTATTGGTCCGGCCGATGGGTTATTACTTAGTCACAACCAGCCCCTGCACAGAGTGGAAGCGGTCGTGGTCCGGCCAGGGAAGCGGGACGCGCTCCCAGGTCTCACCCGCGTCGCCGGAGCGGAACAACCCTTTGTTGCTGGCGGCATAGAAGGTCCCCGACTCCGTCTGATGGGCCGCGAGCACGGGAATAATAGTCCCCTGCGTGTCCGGCAATCCCGTGCGCGCCTCCTGCCAGGCTGTGCCCGTCGTCTTGCGATACAGCGTCGCGTTCGCCTGCAGCGGATGATGCGCTTGCTCCGGACTATGCGCGGCCGAGATAATGACGGTCTCGGGGTTCGCCGGGTCGACCGCCACGCTCCAGAGGTACTGGTGCGCCAAGCCATCCGCGACGCGCCGCCAGGTCTCACCCGCATCGTCGCTCTCGGCGTACCCGTCCCCCGAACGGAGGACCCCATCACCGGCTGCGGAGTAGAGGCGACCCGCGACCCGCGGATGCGTCGCCAGCGTATGCGTGTCGCGCGGGCCGTCCGGCGTACGGTCCCGCCACGTCGCCCCATCGTCGTCACTGCGCACGAGCGCGCCAGCTTCGACACAGGCGAAGAGCCGACCCCGGACGTGCTGATCGGGCGTGATCCACCGCACATGGTGGGTATGCGGCCGGGGGGGGAAACTCCACTCAGGCGACGAGGGCAGGGTCGTCAGGGGCTGGTCTTCCTGCCAGGACGCGCCGCCATCGATGGAGCGATACAAGGCGCTCGGCTCCGTCCCGGCATACACGACGCCGTACCCACCCGCCTGTTCAAGCGGGCTGACGGCGACCGCCATGACCGCTGGGTGTGCGATGCCGGCGCCGACGGGCCGCCAGGTCTCGCCCGCGTCGTCGCTGCGCCATAACCCCTGGTCGAACGTGCCACAATAGACGCGCTCCGGCCGGAACGGATCGACGGCTACACAGTGCGGCTGCTGTCCGGCCAAGCACGCGGTGGCCGTCCAGGTACCGCTATCGTCGCGCGCCACCACAAGCGCCTGCTCCAACGCGATGTACGCCTTTGTCATCATGGGCTCCTTTCGATTCAACTGGATTCAACCGTGACGGGTCGTGGCGCGTTCACACCTTGTCTCCCTCATCCATCTGCTCCATTCGCGCTGCCGCTCTAAGGTGTTCCTTTCTCTCTACGTTACGCGACCGCTGCAGCCATCTCACCCTCTGGCGTGGGCTCCCAGGCGAGCAGGTCGTCCATGGTGACCCGCAAGGAGCGATGGAAGTAGGTGAGCAGGCGGTCGAGGGTGGCGAAATCGACCCGGTGGCTGCGCCCGGCGTGCAGCGCGCTGACCACGCTCAAGGACACGCCGCTCTCCGCGGCGAGGTGGCGCAGGCTGAGGGCGGGCAGCCCGCGCTTGGCGCGCTCGACATTGAGCCGGGCGAGTAGAATCCGCAACTGGCTGGTGACCATAGACCTTTCCTCCCCGGTGACGCGACGGACCGCCGGATCGCATTAGGCAACAGATGATGTAAGATATACCGCTTCTGATGTGGCATGTCAATACAGTAAGACGGCAGCGTGGATCAAAGAGGAGATCACAGGCGGGGCATGCCCGTTCACACAGGCCCGTTTACATAGGCATGCCCCCCTCACTGCGGTGTCAATAGTTCGGTGAGCAGGGCTATAGGTCTGAGGCGCTGTGACGCCGTAGGAGAGGGAGGGGGCGTAAACTGAGGCCTCTCCCCGACTCCACGCCCCTGTACGGCCTTCTAGCGGCCCTGAGCGCCTGTGGCTAGCGGTCGGGCACGGCGCCCGAGAACAGGGCGTCGGCCGCATCCGCGTCGGGCTCCTCCGTCACGTCGGCGCTCGCGTCCGTTGTCCCCTCGTCGTCGCCCTGGCTACTCCCAGGCGCGCGCCCGGACTCGGCGGCATCGGGGCTGTCCGGCTCGTCGTCGTCGAGCGCGTCGTCGAACTCGGGAGCCTCTAGCGGGCCGCCCTCTCGCGCGGGGCCGAGCGGGGGTATCCAACTCTCGCCCCGCGCCGGGGCGCGATCCTTGACCTCGGGATCGTCGTAGTAGCGGCGCTGCGTGAGGCGCGCGGCGGGCTGCTGCGGCATCTTCACCAGCAGTTCGTCCACGCGGATGTTCATCACCTCGTCGGGCGTCAGCAGCGCCCGCTTGGTCTCGCTCTGGCTCGCCCCGCCGCGATCGGTCGTGACCTGGAAGCGGCCACGTTGGACGTTGCTGCTCTGCGCGACCTCGGTGGCCTGCCCCAACACGCTCTCGCTGAACCACTTGGCGTCGTCGTCGACCATGTTGGAGAGGCCGATCTTGGTGCCGCAGGCGGCCTTGATGGCGACGAAGCCCTGCTCGTCGTAGGTCTCGACGGCCTGGCCGGTCGTTTGGAAGACGTAGACGCCGTAGACGCCGGCGCTGCGCAGCAGGTTGAGCGCCGTGGTGAAGCGCGACACGAAGCCGATGTTGCCCCATTCGTCGCCGTAGATCATCACGTCCCGCGTGAGTGTTCCGCCCGGCGACGTGCGCGCCGTGGCGCCGAGCGTCCGGTACACGTCGAGGAAGAAGCTGGCGGTGAGGGGCTACGGTTCCTCGATTATGTCCGGGTCCAGCGCCAGGATGATGGCCACCGGCTTCCCCTGCCCGCTGCCTGGACGGGACAGCCGTATCTCGTGCGTCGAGAGGCGTCGAAGTCGTGGCCTGGATGGTCGGCCCCGCTGCGCAGGGCTTGTGAATTATTGACCTTTCACGAGCCCTGCTCGGCTGCGTGTTACACTGCTCTCAGAGGGTCGGCTTTAACATAATATGTGGCCCGTCCAGGGCTGCGCATCGTCCTATGCGGGCCTTCAGCTTGACGATAACTGCCGGCCCGCCCGGATCATAGGCGCGCTGACCGGCGCACCAGGCGGCTCGGGCGACGAGGTACGGCTGCGCCACGTCCCGTTTGACCGGGTGGAAGGCGTCCGTGAGCCCGTTCGGCACGGCGGATGCCCCCGCACAGGGCAAAATATTATGTTAAAGCCGACCCTCCTCTCAAACAACCAAATGGGCGGGGCATGAATGATGGCCGGAACTATTCGCGCGGTATACGAGCGGGGCCAGCTGCGTCCGCTGGAGCCGCTGGCCTTGCGCGACGGACAGGAAGTCCGGACTACGGCGGAGCCCGACCACCTCGCCGGCCTGCTCGATGGGTCTCCGCAGGTCTGGCGTGTCGAAGGCGGCGCGCTCAATCCGATTGATTGAGCGTGAGCATCGCAGGGTGTTCATATTCTAAAAGGAAAGCGAAGGGAGGGTATATACGTGGCGGCGCGCTGCGGTATACCGTGCTGCCGGTTGGAGCGCCGTGATGGCACGTCCTCTAACCCTTGCACGACGTGTGGCCCGCGCGGTAAAGATGTGGCGGGCGGGGGCGCGACGGGGCAGAGGCGCCGTGGCGTGCGGCAGTCACGCCGGCCTCCCCTCAAGGTCCCCGTCCGTTTGTCCGATACACGTACTAGATGTGCTAGCCTTGATGGGGGGGCACGATTAGTACGGCTGGACGAGGCGCGCGAGGGCGGCAACATGGCCACATCGGGCGCGTTACCACCGGCCGCGGAGGATAGCAGCTTGACACGCGCGAGGATCGGAGCCCTGACCCTGGCCTATAGCCTGACAGCCCTGACCATAACAGTCGCGCGGGCGCCCAACCCGCTCTCGACGCAGGATGGTCAGCTGTGCGTCGCGACCACCTGCATCACCAGCGCCGGGCGCGTTACCACCTACCGACCGCAACCAGACTGGACGTCGGCGCCACCGGGCGCCGGTCGCTGACCCTGGCCACGGGGGCGGCCCGGCATCTGTTCCGCGTCTCGCATTTCGCGTCGGGTCTGGTAGCCTATGCGTCACTCCGGCAGGCGCCGTCGCCCGCCGGACGCGGCTTCGTGGCCGCGTGGCCGCTACTTCAGGAACGCCGATCCACGGTAAGCGAGGCGTCAGTTAGACGGGCGCGCCGGCGAGCTGTAGGCTCCCGTCCACCCACCCGCGTCGCCGGGCGCCCCCCTGGCGGGAGCAGCGCGAGGAGCTCGCCGAGCTCGAACGGCTTGCGCAGCGCCACGGCGGCGCCCGGCGACGCGGCGGCGCGGGTCCGCGCTTCGCGCTCTTCCTCGGAGCAGATGACGACCGTCATCTCGCACAGGGCGGGGTCCTGCCGGCATAGGTCGAGCAGGAGCCAGCCAGGGTGGGGGCGCTCGGCGTGCACGTCGAGCACGAGGGCGTCGGGGGCAAGGGCGCGCATCCGTGCGTAGGCCGGCGCGCCCACGGCGAAGAGATATGGGATATAGCCTTCCTCCGTCAGCACGTCGCGCATCAGGTCGAGAAAGACGGGGTCGTCGTCGACGACAGCGACGCGTGTGGGCGGAAGCGGGGAAACCCGCGGGAGTGCCGTCAACGTGTAGATCCTTTCTTCGCGTCTGTAGACAGGGCGTCCCCGGCGTCCCCGGCGTCCCACCCCTTGGTCGAACACACCTCGAAACGGGTGAGGGCATCGTGCGCCCGCGCGATATAGAGGATGAGGATAGAGTACGCCCTCAACGCCGGCAATAGCCATTTTGGGCGCTACTGCGACGGGCCGATGGGACGACAAAAACTCGCTGTGCTCTCCACTTCTCTTGCAGGTACCGGCGCCTCGACATCGCCTGCTGAGACGGCCAAGCGAGCCACGCCTCGCACTCCAGACGGCCAGACGGATTACCGAATCACCGGATCACCGGATACCACTGGCTGATCGGCAAATCGCCCGGAGTATGTCGCGGACTTGGCCGCGCAGCCAGGTGTGGGCCTTATCGGTGTCGTAGCGGTGGTGCCAGGCCTGGTTGATCGCGACGGGGGGCGCGTCGAGAGGAAGGGGTAGGGTGGGCAGGCCCTGTGTGGACGCGGTGGGGTGGCATAGGTACGCGGGGACGACGACGACCAGGTCACTCTGGTGGACGACATGGAGGGCCGCTGTGCTGGTGGGGACCGCGGCAACGACTCGACGGCGCAGGCCGCGGGCAGCCAACGCGTCGTCGATGGGGTCGCGCAAGCGGCCGCGGCGCGACACGATGATGTGGCGGGCCTGGGCGTAGCGGTCAATGGTGAGATCGCCGTCCGTGAGTGGGTGATCGGGGCGGAGGGCGACGACTAGCCGGTCGTGGCCGATGGTCTCGAAGCGGATCTCGGGGAGGGATGGTTCGGCCGCGCCGATCTCCAGGTCGATCTGGCCGTGCCGGAGGCTGTTGGTGTCGGTGGAGGCTTCGGCGAGCAGCCGCAGCGCGACACCGGGGGCGTGCGTCTGGAGGGTGACGAGGAGGGCGGGGCCGAGCGCCATGGTGATCGCGTCGTGGCACTGGAGGGTGAAGGTGCGCTCCAGCGTCGCCAGGTCGAGATCGTGTGCGGGGGCGAGCACAGCGTGCGCGTGCTGGACCAGGGTATGGACCTCGGCGCGTATGGCGAGGGCATGCGGCGTCGGGGTCATGGTCCGGCCGGTGCGGACCAGGATCTGGTCGCCCATGGCGCGCCTGATGCGGCCGAGGGTCCGGCTCATCGCGGGCTCCGAGAGGTACAAGCGGGCGGCGGCGCCGGACACGCTCCCCTCTTCCAACAGCGCGTCCAGGGCCGTCAACAGGTTCAAATCCAAGTGCATGGGAGTAATCCTTTTCCTGTCAAAGATGCATTTGTCGTTGGTCTTCACCTACCCTATCATACCGATAGGCCACCGGCTTTGCCGGCCGTGGCGGCCTAACCGTTCAGCTAACGAGGGAAGACTCAATGTCCACGCACACAAACCACCCGGCAGACATCGCCCTGGATACCGCCGCACGCGCCACCAGTGTCGACGATGAGGCGCTGCTGCCCGCCGTCGTCGCCGCCGTCCAGGCGGCTGGCGCACGCTTACTCGACCGTTTCTCCGCCGACGCCCGCCCCACCGACCGGGACGACGTCGTGGCCGCGATCGACGCCAACGACGCGGCGTCGCTCGGCCTGCTGCGCGACGCGCTGGCGCAGGCGCGGCCCGGGGCCGGCTGGGCGGAGGATGAAGAAGGGGGCGGCGCGCTGCCCGCGGGCGAGTGGTGGGTGACGGACCCGGTGGAAGGCAACGTCAACCACATCCACGGGATGCCCGATTGGGGCGTGACGGCGACACTCGTGCGCGACAACGCGCCCGTCCTCGCCGTGGTGACCGTCCCGCCGACCGGGGACACCTACACCGCCGTGCGCGGCGGCGGGGCGTATCTGGACGGGGCACGGCTGCGCGCGTCGGCGAAGACGGACCTGGGCGCGGCGCTGGTCGCGACGGGTCAGGCTACGCCCGGCGAAGGCGGCGAGACCTACCGCCGCATCGGCCAGTCCGTCACCGCCATGCTCGGGAACGCCCTGCTCGTCCGCGTGTCGGTGCCGGCCACCCTCCAACTCGTCCGCGTCGCATCCGGGCAACTGGACGCTTTCTGGCAATTCAGCCGGGTCCGTTCCGGGTTGCTGGCCGGGGCGCTGCTGGTTGAGGAAGCGGGAGGCGCGATCACCGACATCCACGGCCATCCGTGGACTCTGACGAGCGAGGACTTCCTGGCCACCGCACCGAGCCTCAGCGCCGCCGCCGCCGCGGTCCTGTCCGCGATCCTCTGACCAACCTCATCACAGACCGCATCACCGATCGGAGCGTTTGGCTTGGCACCTTCGGCACGGGAGGTTCTGCCCGCGCCGGGCGCCCCACGGCGCTCCTCTTGAAGGCCATCATGGGCTTCGTTATCTTAGAAAGAGCGTAACTATCCAGCGGCGAGGTTAGGGAGGGGTGGATGACCGGCGAAGACACCCTGGAGCGCGGGAAGGACTGTCTGGCCCTGCTTTTTGAGGGTGGAGAGGTAGCCCCGCAGCC